>Ga0316209_1000767_pt1 | contig 45839 bp, 33 predicted proteins | sample 6monopyrite_MG_FD_204945 | JGI IMG/M metagenome (GOLD analysis project Ga0316209, IMG submission 204945) | Microbial mat bacterial communities from mineral coupon in-situ incubated in ocean water Damariscotta River, Maine, United States -... | ecosystem: Environmental > Aquatic > Marine >...
CTCGTCGAGGACGCCAGTGTTCGCAAAACGCCGGTAGGGGCCGAAAGGCTGGCGTAGCCGGCCGTTCGTGGTGTTTAGTCCGCGTGGTCATGAATAATGTGGGCTAGAGCTCAGCTCAGCTGCGTGACACTCGAGCGGCGCTCGTGCGATGAACTCGCACGGGCGCCGCTCTCGATTGGAGCGGAGCGCGAGCACTACGTCCTATGGCGAAGGTGCTCGGTTCCTTCGGCTTATGGCTTCGAGCGCACAGAGGGGGGATCCTGGTCGGTTTGAACCTCCCTCTCTCTGTGCGTAACAAGGCCTGCCACAAACCATGAAGACCATCATCGAGCCGTTCCGGATCAAGAGCGTCGAACCCATCCGTATGACCACTCGCGTCGAGCGCAGGGAGTACCTGCGGGCCGCGAACTGGAACCTGTTCGGCTTGCACGCCCGCGACGTGATCATCGACCTCCTGACGGATAGTGGGACGGGCGCCATGTCGAGCGAGCAGTGGGCAGCGATCATGCGCGGCGACGAGTCCTACGCCGGAGCAGAGAGCTACTACAGGTTCGAGAAGGCCGTCCAAGAGGTGTTCGGAATTGAATACGTGATTCCGACACATCAGGGACGCGCAGCGGAGCACCTCCTGTGTCAGGCCTATGGCGGCAGTGGGCGACTGATTCCGAACAATACGCACTTCGATACGACGCGAGCCAACATTGAAGCGAGCGGCGCCGTGGCCCTGGACTTCCCGTGCATCGAGTCGCTCGACACGACGTCCGACTTTCCGTTCAAGGGCAACATGAACCTGCCTGCGCTGCGGGCCTGCCTGGAGGAGAATCGGGGTGAGGTTCCGATCGTGATGGTCACCGTCACGAACAACGCGGGCGGCGGACAGCCGGTCAGCCTGGAGAACCTGCGGGCGATTCGAGCGCTCTGCGACGAGTTCGAGCTGCCGCTCTTCGTCGATGCGTGCCGCTTCGCCGAGAACGCCTACCTGATTCAGCAACGCGAAGCAGGCCAGAGTGAGCGCAGCGTCGAGGACATCGTGCTGGAGCTCTTCTCGATGGCCGACGGCTGCACGATGAGCGCGAAGAAGGACGGCATGGCCAACATCGGCGGCTTCCTGGCGGTGCGCAATCCCAAGCTCGCGCAGCGCCTGCGCGAGTGGCTCGTGGTGACCGAGGGCTTCGCAACCTACGGTGGCATGTCGGGTCGCGACATGGATGCCGTTGCTCAAGGCCTGCGCGAGATCCTCCGGCCCGAGTACCAGGAGTATCGGCATGCGAGTATTCGGTACGTCGTCGAGCGCCTGGCGGCGAGCGGTGTACCGGTCGTCCTTCCCGCGGGCGGACACGCGATCTTCCTGGATGCCAAACGCTTCTTGCCGCACCTGCCGTGGAACGAGTACCCGGGACAGGCGCTGGCTATCGAGCTCTATCTCGAAGGCGGCATTCGCTCCTGCGAGATCGGGAGCCTGATGCTGGGCCAGACGGATCCGAAGACGGGTGAGCCGTTGCCCGCAGCTCGCGAGCTCCTGCGCCTGGCCATTCCGCGTCGCACCTACACGCAGAGCCACATGGACTACGTGCTCGAGGTCATCGAAGGAGTCTGGCAACGGCGCGACGAGATTCGCGGCGTGGAGATCGTTGAGGCGCCCAAGGTCTTGCGGCACTTCACGGGACACTTCCGCCGAACGAAGCGGGCAGAAGAAGTGACGACGGCATGAGGGTCGGACTGGAAGAGCCGGGCGGGATCGACGAGCTCAAGTCGGCGCGCTTCGAAAACCTCCGCTGGCTGGTCGGTGACACGCCGCTCGTCGCACTGCACATGCGTGTTCGCGGACGGGATATAACGATCTATGCCAAGAACGAAGTCTCGAACTTCACCGGAAGCATCAAGGATCGCATGGCGCTGCACATGCTCGACGAGGCTTACCTGGAAGGGCGCATCCAGGCCGGCGACAACATCGCCGAAGCCACCAGCGGAAACACGGGCATCTCCTTCGCCGCGATCGGTCGCGCTCTCGGGCACCCGGTTCGAATCTACATGCCGGACTGGATGAGCAAGGAGCGCGTTCAGCTGATTCAAGGCTTTGGCGCGGAGGTCGTTCCGGTCTCGAAAGCCGAAGGAGGCTTCGTGGGGAGCATCGCGCTGGCTGACGACTGGGCCGCGCAGACGGACAATGTCTTCCGCCCCAAGCAGTTTTCCAGCAATGCGAATGTCGCCGCGCACTATCACTCGACCGGTCCCGAGCTCATGGCGCAGCTCGGGCGCCTGCGCAGGCGCCCGACGGCCTTCGTTGCTGGCGTGGGCACCGGCGGAACGGTCATGGGCGTCGGGCTCTCGCTGAAGGAGACCTTCGGCGACTCGGTCGCGATTCACCCGCTCGAGCCAGCGAACTCGCCGACCCTGCGGACCGGGGAGAAGACCGGCTCGCACCGCATCCAGGGCATCTCGGACGAGTTCGTTCCCGAGATCCTGAAGCTCGATCAACTCGACTCGATCGTCGACGTCTGGGATGGAGACGCGATTCGGATGGCGCAGCGCATGGCCGGCGAGCTCGGCCTGGCGGTCGGCATCAGCTCGGGAGCCAATGTCATTGGCGCGCTGAAGCTGGCCCTCGAGCAGGGGCCGGATGCGGTAGTCGCGACCGTGCTACCCGACTCGAACAAGAAGTACCTCTCGACCGACCTCTGCAAGGAGGAGTCCATGCGAGAGGACTACTTGACCGGTGAGGTGAAGCTCACCGGCTTCGATATCGTGCCCCGTCTGGGGACGGGCTATCAGGGGCTCGGGAGAGCTCTCGAGTAGCGCTCTCCCCGGCGTCGGTCAGCGTGTCGTGGCGACCTTGACCTCAGCGGTGCGGTTCATGCGCTTCAACTCGTTCTCGATGTAGTCGAAGTCGGTGAACGGCTCGCCGCCAATCGTGGACCAGTGCAGTCGTCCATCCTTGGTGATCAGGAAGGTCGAGTGCAGCTCGATCTCCTCGAAGTCGTCGAAGGAGTGGAAGCGTCGAGCGTTCTCGAACTCGACATCCGACAAGAGCGTGAGCCCGAAGTCTTCCTGCTGAGCGGCGATCTCGTCGACGGTGTCTTTGCTGACAGCGAGGACGACAGCGTCGAGCGCCTCGAGCCCTTCGAGACGCTCCTCGGCAATGCCGAGCTGCTCGATGCAGTGGACGCACTCGTCTCCGAGGTAGAAGACGAGCAGCACGTTCTGCCCGGTGTAGTCAGCAAGCGAGACCTCTTCACCTTCGGCGTTGGTCGCAATCAGCTCGGGAACGAAGCCGGGGACCCACAGGCTCGGGCCGACGACGTCCAGCACTTCCTTCTTGTAGTTGCGCTGCTCGAGCGGGGCCTCGAGGTGCGGCGCGACTCGGATTCCGGTCGCGTTGGCGGCGGCGAGCCAACGGTTGGGCTGAGCATCGGACCAGATCACGCCGAGCTTCGCTCTGGCCTCGCGGGCCTTCTCCGTCTCACCGAGCTGGTGGTAGGCCACGACGAGCCCGGCAACCGCGAAGCCATCGTGAAAGACAGTCTCCAACGTCTTCTCGTAACACTCGGCCGCGAGCTTGGGCGCGCCTAGCTCGAGGTAGGTGTCGCCGAGGACGTTGTAGAGGAAGTGGGCGGCCTCCGGCGGATCGTTGTGCCAGTTCTCCTCCTGGTGGGCGGCTGCTTCCGTGAGCAGGGCGAGTCCCTCGAGATTCGAGCCCTGTGCGATCAGGAGCTGAGCCTCGATACCCTTCAGAGAGTCCTCGATGCCCTGGAAGATGAAGGGCGGTATTTCGGAGTCCGCACTCTCCTGCTTGCCGCTCGACCGCAGCTCGTCGAGCAGGTCTTCCGCCTCTTCGAGACGCTCGAGACCGATGAGCGCCTGAAGTCGGCACAGCTTGGAGTAGATCTGGTCGAGCGGGTTCTCCGGGTCCCATCCGATGCGCTCGTCATCGAGGAGCTCTTCCCAGCGCTCGAACTTGAGCAGCGCGCGCATGGTCGGAACCTTGGTGAGGCTCGCGAACATCGGGTTCTCGCGGAAGGCGGGGGCCTTGAGCAGCTGCTCTCCGCCAAGCAGTGCCTGGTCCACCATCCCGAGCTGCTCCTGGATATAGGAGAGGTAGTTCAGGTTGTGCGCGTAGTCCCAGTTGTCCTCCGGCATGATCAGCCGCTCGGACATGTAGGCCTTCTCGACACGAGTCGCGCGATCCATGGCGATTGCCGCTTCGTGCCAGAGCCCGATGCCCGACAACACATGGCCGGGCATGTGGAGCAGGTGGCCGCAGGCGGGCGCGATCTCGGGCAGCTGCATGCAGCTGTTGACCGCGTAGTGTCCCTCCTTGCCATCCCAGTTATGCACGCGGTAGTGGAGCGCGCCAACGTGGTCGGGATCGAGCTCGAGGATGTCGTCCAGGACCGCCTCCATGCCGTAACGAACGAGACCGGCCTGCAGTCCATAGGCTCGCGAACCGTTCAGCCAGTACAGCGCTTTGGCCTCCACGTCGTCGGGGTAGTCCATCAGCAGGCGATCGAAGAGCACCATCGCTTCGGCCTGTGCCTTGTCGGAGTCCTCCGCCTCGCGAACAGCTTGGAAGGCTTCCGACATGCGGATGAACGCTCGCTCGCGCTCGGTGACGGTGTCGATGCGATCGACAGCCTCTTGCAAGAACTCGCCGCTCCGCTCTCCGCCACCCTGTCCGGTCGCGATCGAGAGGGCCCAGTAGGCCATCGCGCACTCCGGATCCAGCTTGAGGCACCAGCGCAGCGAGCGCTCGGCTTCGTACCACCAGAAGCCGTGCATCAGAGTGATGGCCTGGTCGAACCACTCTTGGACTTCGGGATTGGTCGAGGTTATCGGGAAGGGCGTCGAGCCGATGCCTTCCATGCGCCACGGCTTCTGACGCGGACCCTGGTCGTAGCTGGCACCGTGCGCCGAGTGACCCCAGAGCGTCTCCTGTTCCGGCTCGGGAGCCTGTGCACTTGCGAGCGGCGAGAGGAGGAAGAAGAGCGTACTCGTGGAGATCAAGCGGTGAATCATCGTGAGAGGGATGGGTGACGGGAGGGAGAGATGGACCTCTGCGATGACTCCGTGAGAGGTGAAGCGCGCAAGGCTGAAGCTAACGGAGGTCTCGAAAACCGTCCAGAGATCAGGGGGCGCTCACTGGCGGTTGTGCAGTCTTGGCACTGCACTCCCCGTACGAAGCGACTCGAGCTTGCCTCACTCGTCTTCGCCCAGGTATCCAAGAGCCTCGAGCTGCTCCTGCTCCTCGGCGTTGATGGAGGTCTTGTTCTTCTCGGTGTCGCGCGCGGCAACGCGCGCTCGCAGGCGCGCTTGACTCTGCGCCAGGTAGCCGCGCAGCTCCGCTTCGAGCTCGGCGTAGGCGGGTTGGCCGCTCACGTCTTGTTCCTGCAGCGGATCCTTCCGCATGTCGAAGAGCTGCCAGCCACGAGTGCCGCCGACGAGCGCTCCTCGCTCGGTGCGAATGCCGCGCACGTCGTTGCCGGACTCCGAGACCAGGTAGGTTCGACCCTCGCCGCTCTCGTCACCGGTCATCCACGGCAAGAGCGAGCGACCTTCCGAGGCATGCGCGTCCGGCTTCGGCTCCCACAGACCGCACAGGTCGAGGATGGTCGGCATCAGGTCGATCAAGCCGGACAGCGAGTGGACTCGCTTCCCGGTCTGATCCGGCGTGCGAATGAACAGAGGGACGCGAAGGTTCTCGACGAAGTGCTGGCCGTGCAGCGCTTGTGAGTGCTCGTAGAACTCTTCGCCATGGTCGGAGGTGAGGACGATCACGGTGTCCTCGAGGCGACCGGTCTCCTTGAGATAGTCGAAGAATTCCTGGAGCTGTTCGTCGAGCGTGGCGATGCCCGCGTCGTAGGTGTCCGAGATCCACGCGACGGCTTCGGGATCGAGAACTCCGCCGCGCTTGTTCAGCTCTTGAAGGTAGCGCGATGCGCAGCTGGAGCCGTCCGGCGAACAGCCGCGGAACTCACCGGTGTAGTCGCCGGCGAACTCTTCGATGTGTGCGGGCTTCGCTTCGTAGGGAGCTTGGTGAAAGTCGGAGTGAGCGTCGTAGCAGTGGAAGAAGAACAGGAAAGGGCGCTCGCCGACCGAGTCGAGCAGCTCCTTGGCTTGCGCGATCTTCGAGGGAGCGCCTTGATAGACCTGGCGATAGATCTCGAAGCCCCTCGCGTAGCCGAAGCGCTGGTCCATGAACGTGCAGCCATCGACAACCGCCAGCGTGGCGTAGCCGGCCTCGCGTAGCTCGCTCGCGAGCGTCGGAACGGACGGGTCCAGTCTGCTCCCCTGGCTGACACCATGTGCGCTCGGTTCCAGACCGGTCAGCATTGTCGCGTGGCTCGTGAGTGTGAACGGTTGCGGCGCGAAGGCCTGCTCGAACTGGTGACTGTTCTCGAAGAAGCGTCGGAGGTTCGGGCTCGTCGAGCGCTCGTAGCCGTAGCTCTCCAGACGATCGGGCCGCAGGGTGTCGAGCGAGATCAGGATGATGTTGGGGCGGTCGGGCCAGTGTGCTGGTTCGTCGGCTGGACGCAGGCGAAAGGCGGAGCCGACAAGTAGAGCGAATAGTGCCAGTGCGCCGAACGGTTGGAGAAGTGGGATTCGGATTCCCGGGCTGGCGACGAGGACCGCGGCCAGAGCGCAGACCGCCAGCACGACCTGCGCGAGCTGTGCGGAGGTGGTCTGGAAGCCGGGCGCAAAGATCGCGGAGTTCGGGAGGATGAAGCTGGCGAAGCTGAAGCCCCAGATGAAGAGGAGCGCCGAGAACGCCAATGAGGTGAAGCGCAGTGCGTCCTTCGCCAGGCGACCCTTGACCACGACCGCGACGATCGCGAGGGGGATCGCGATCTGCAGACTATTCACCAAGGCCTCGGTGGCGGTGCGAAAGGCGAGGCCGTCGGGATCGAACTGCGGATCGCTGAAGCGCGGGAGCGTCAGTGCGGCACGGGGGAGCGCGAGCAAGAGTCCCGCAAGGCTCGCGCGAAGGAGGGTCACGAGGAACGTCTCCCGCATCGCTCCGGCAGAGGGCGCGGGGGTGTCGGAGGGCTCCTCTGGATCAGGCGTCATGGCGCCATCCTAGCTTCATACGTCGAGAGGATGGAACAAGCCGGAGCGACTTCCGGCTCGCGGACTCCAGCGGCGAGCGCACCATCGGTGGAATGACCTCTTTCGCGCTGGACGCTCGTCCATCGCCTTCGACGACCGTGAGAATGATGCGGAGCTTATGTCTCGCCGAATGTGGCGGCGTACGGATGCGCATAAGCCTCGCGTAATAACACCTTCGAGAGCGCCGCCTAGGGTCGGAGTAGATGACAACTCCTCCGCATGACACCCGCACGCGCTTCGTTCTTCGCTTCGGTCCACAGCGTATGGCGCTCCTGCTCTGGGTGCTCTACGCCGCGCTGGTCGTTGTCTCGCGCCTGCACCTCGAGCCGTCGCCGGGCAACGTGTTCCACATCTACAAGCAGGCGGCCCACGCCTGGATCGACGGGGAGTCCCTGTACGCCGGCGGCCGCTTTCACTACCTGCCGGTCTCCGCGCTCGTCTTCCTGCCCTGGACGGAGCTCTCGTTCACGCTCGGCGGCGCACTGTGGCGCCTGCTCAACCTCGCGATCTTCGCCATCGGCGTTCGGCAGCTGGCCGCCCTCGTTCGCGATGGCCGGGACCGGGAGTTATCGACAGCCTTCCTCACCGTCTCGGCCTTCGCGATCGCGCTCTCCTGGAGTGCAGCACGTCACGGCCAGGCAACCCTCGCGATGGGCGGACTGATGCTGATGGCCCTCAGCGGAATCGCCCGCAACCGGACGTGGTCACCCGTCGTTGCTCTCGCGCTGGCCATCTGCTCGAAACCGTTGGCCGTGATCCTCTTGCCGCTCGTCATTCTTCTACAGCCCAAGCAGGCTCTTCGTTACGCGAGCGCGGTCGCTCTAGTCCTCCTGATTCCCTTCGCTTTCCAGAGTGCGCCCTTCGTCCTCGAGCAGTACCTGCAGATTCCCGAGACCCTGCGAGCGCATGCAGACTCGACGCGAATCAAGCTCTTCAACGACGCCTTCTCGTGGCTGCACTTGCTCGGGCTCGAGCTCGAAGCTCCGGCAAGGTTCGTCATACGATCGATCGTGGCCCTCGGCGTTGCGGCGCTCTCGCTCGAGGCCTGGAAGCTGCTCGGTTCGAGACAGGCCGTACTCCTGGTGGCGACCTTCGCGTTCTCGGGAATCCTCTTGCTCTGTCCTGGTACGGAGAGCAACAGCTACGCGCTCCTCGCTCCGCTGATGGGAGCGCTGTTCGTTGTCTCCAAGCGCGACAAGGACGTGCTCGGGCAATTGACACTGGTCACCGCCGTCTTGCTCTTCCTCGTGAACCACCGACTGGTCGGGGCCTATCCGAATACGGCCTTGGGAATGGTCAAGCCACTGGCCGCGATGCTGGTTGTCAGTGTCGCGCTGCGCCGAACACCTCTCTGGCTCGAGCTCTCCGCCGGATTCCGGTCGGCTTCGCTGCGACCACGTTGGCGTCCTCACAAGCGGCTCCCGGATTCTGGTGAGGCCGTCCCGGTGAAGAGCGCTGAGGGCACCTGAGCCGCTTGCGTGGCGTCTGCTCGTGTGCGAGGATCCCGCTTCGTTTCGGGCGCCACTCTCGGGGTGGAGACGCCTGTTGTCCGGAGGAGCTGGGGGCGGACCGAGAGCCTATGAGCACCGAGAAGATCGCGATCGTCGACTACGGCATGGGCAACCTCCGTTCGATCGCCAACATGCTCCACCACATCGGTGCTCCGGCCGAGATCACGGGTGACCTGGACGCGATTCGGTCGGCCGAGCGGTTGATCCTGCCCGGCGTCGGCTCCTTCGCCGCGGGCATGCAGAACATCGAGGAGCGCGGGCTGCGCTCGGTCCTCGAGGAGCGCGTTCTCGAAGCGCGCGTGCCCGTTCTGGGGATCTGCCTGGGTATGCAACTGCTTGGCAAGCGGAGCGCAGAGGGCGATGCGGAGGGCCTTGGCTGGCTCGACGCCGAGTCGAAGCGCTTCAACTTCGAGGAGCGCCCCGACCTGAAGATCCCGCACATGGGCTGGAACCTGGTCGATGTCGCCAAGCCCTCGAGCCTGTTCGAGGAGGGCGCCCTCGAGCCGCGCTTCTACTTCGTGCACAGCTACCACTTCGTCTGCGCCGATCGGAGTGACGTGCTCTGCACGACGCACCACGGTCACGACTTCGTCTCCGGAGTCGAGCGCGACAACATCCGGGGGGTGCAGTTCCACCCCGAGAAGAGCCACAAATTCGGGATGCGGCTCCTGGCAGGGTTCGCGGGTCTCCCGTGCTGAGAACCCGAGTCATGCCGTGTCTCCTGGTCAAGGATGACCGGCTCGTGAAGACCGTCAAATTCCGGAACCCGGCCTACGTCGGCGATCCGGTCAATGCGATCAAGATCTACAACGAGAAGGAGGTCGACGAGCTGATCCTCCTGGACATCTCGGCGACTCGCGAGGGGCGCGAGCCCAACTTCGAGCTGGTCGAGACGGTCGCCAACGAGTGCTTCATGCCGCTGTGCTACGGCGGCGGTGTGCGCGAGGTCGAGCACGCGCGACGGCTGTTCGGGATCGGCGTCGAGAAGGTTGCGATCAACAGCCACGCGGCGGAGAACGAGAGCCTGGTGAGCGAGTGTGCCGCGCTGTTCGGGAACCAGAGCATCGTGCTCTCCATCGACGTCAAGAAGACCTGGCGGGGCAAGCGGATCGTCCACACGCAGGGCGGACGCAAGAAGACCTCCTACGATCCGGTGGACTACGCTCGCCGGATGGAGCAGGCCGGTGCGGGCGAGATCCTCTTGACCTCGATCGATCGCGACGGGACCTGGTCGGGCTATGACGTGGAGCTCATCCGCGCGGTCACGGATGCGGTCAACGTCCCGGTGATCGCCTGCGGCGGAGCGGGGAGCCTGGAGGATTTCGGAGAAGCGGTCAGTGCAGGCGGTGCATCGGCGGTCGCCGCGGGTAGCATGGTCGTCTACTCAGGGCATGGGCTTGGCGTCCTGATCAAGTTTCCCAGCCGCAAGGAATTGGAATGCGCACTGAAGTGATGGAGGAGATGAAAGAGAGCGTTCACACCGCCAAGCGGAATGTGACCCAGATCTGCTCACGCTGCATCTACGACAACACGATTCCGTACATCGACTTCGATGGCGATGGAGTGTGCAACTACTGCCGGCAGGCGGACCAGCTTGCGACCGAGTACCCGACGGGCGCAGAGGGGCAGCGCATCCTCGAGGAGATGTGCGACACGATCAAGAAGGCCGGCAAGGGCAAGAAGTACGACGTCGTGATCGGCGTCAGTGGGGGGACCGACTCCTCCTACATGTGTCACATCGCGAAGGAGATGGGGCTGCGCCCGCTCGCCGCGCACTACGACAACACCTGGAACTCCAAGGTTGCGGTCGAGAACATTCAGAACGTTCTCGGGCCGCTCGGGATCGACCTCTACACGCACGTCGTGGACAACCGCGAGGCCAACGACCTCTTGCGCTCTTTCATGCTGGCTTCGACGCCCGACATCGATAGCCCTTCCGACCTGGGCCTGGCGACGACTCACTACCTCGCCGCGCGGAAGTTCGGCATCAAGTACATCTTCGAGGGGCACTCGTTCCGCAATGAGGGCATCGCTCCGCAGGGCTGGACCTACATGGATGCTCGCTACATCCAGACGGTGCAGAAGGAGTTCGGTCGCGAGAAGCTCGAGACCTTCCCGAACCTGTGGATGGCGAAGTGGCTGCGCTGGTCGATCCTCAACGGCATCAAGAAGATCCGGCCGCTGTGGTGGATGGACAACGACAAGGAAGACACGAAGAAGTTCCTGGCCGAGACCTACGGCTGGCAGTGGTACGGCGGGCACCACATGGAGAACCGTGTCTCCTACTTCACGAACAACTACTACTGGCCGGTCAAGTTCGACATCGACCTCCGCTATTGCGAGCTGTCGGCGCAGGTCCGCACCGGACACATTACGCGCGACGAGGCCTTGGTGGAGATCGCCAAGCCGCACACCTTCGATCCGGGCATCCTGGACGAGGTCAAGAAGCGGCTGGAGTTCAGCGATGCGGAGTTCGATGCTGCGATGGCGCTGCCGCGCAAGTCCTACCGGGACTACCGAACCTACAAGCAGACCTTCGAGCGCATGAAGCCGATCTTCTGGGCGATGTACAAGCTCGACCTCGTGCCGAAGAGCTTCTACATGAAGTACACGCGCAAGTACGATGACTGAGCGCGCGATGAAGGTCCTGCACCTTCCGATCAACATCGCGTCTCAGGTTGGTATTACGGTTCGAGCGCTGAGAGAGCGGGGAGTGGATGCACGCGGGATCGTGTTCAACAACCACTCCTACCAAGACGGCGAGGGGCTCGAGACCTATCCGCTCGACTCGCTCACCAGGTCTCCGTTTCGCGGACGGATGCAGAGGGTTGCGCTCTGGCGCGCCGTCCTGAAGGGCATCGCCTGGGCCGACCTCGTGCACTGGCACTTTCGCAACAGCGCGATCCCCGGCGACTTCGACATGCGCTACGCGGCTCGACTGAAGAAGCCGCGCATCGTCGAGTTCTGGGGCTCCGACATTCGCGTTCCGAAGATCGCGTCGGCGGACAATCCTTACATCGAGGAGATGTACGCGCTCGACCCGAAGGCCGCCGAGAAGGAGGCTCTCAAGTCCAGGCGGACTCAGGAGCGCTTCGCCAAGTACGGCTTCGAGTGCCTGATTCCCTCGCCGGAGATGGTGCCCTTCGTCTTCACCGACCTGTTCCCGAAGATCTACAAGTCCGTCGCGCGGCTGGTCGTCTCCGAGCTCGACCCGATCTTCCCCGACCCGAAGAGGGTTCGCCCGATCGTGGTTCACCATCCCTCGAACAAGCTGAACAAGGGCACACAAGCTGTCATGAATGCGGTCGAGGCTCTGAAGGGGGAGGTCGACTTCGACTTCCAGCTGCTCCACGGCATGGCGCGCGATGAGGCCTTGGAAGCGGTCCGAAACGCGGATGTGAGCCTCGGTGAGTTCGTCTCAGGCGACTATGGGCTCTCAGTTTTGGAAGCGATGGCCCTCGGGAAGCCCACTGTGTGCTATATCAAGCCCGCCGTTGTGTCCCAGCTACCGGATGAACTGCCTGTCGTGAACGCGACTCAGGATAATCTGACGGAGGTGCTGCGGGGCCTGCTCACTGACGGCGAGAAGAGACACGCTGTCGGTCGCGCCAGTCGGGACTACGTGCTCAACTATCACGACGCCGCCAAATCCGCTGAGAGCTTGGTTGGTATCTACGAAGAACTGCTCCAAAAGGAATCCACCCATGCATGACCTCGCGAAAGCCATTTCAGGCAAGCGCATCTTTGTCACCGGAGGCGCCGGCTTCATTGGCTCGACACTCGTGGGTGTGCTCGTCGAACAGAACGAGGTTGTCGTCTATGACAACTTCGCGCGCGACTCTCTGTCCAACAAGCCCTTTGCCAATCATCCGAACCTGATCAAGCGCAAGGGCGATGTCCTCGACTTGCCGGCCATCAAGGACGCCATGCAGGGCTCGGACTACGTGATTCACTGCGCCGGAATCGCCGGGATCGATACGGTGGTCAAGAGCCCGGTGACGACGATGCGCGTCAACATGGTCGGCTCCGCCAACGTGCTCGAGGCCGCCAATGAACTCGAGGGGCTCGAGCGCCTGATCTGCTTCAGCACGAGTGAGGTCTTCGGCCAGATGGCCTTCCGCTCGGAAGAGACGGACTGCACGAGCCTCGGCGCGGTCGGCGAAGGCCGCTGGACCTACGCGGTTAGCAAGCTGGCTGAGGAGCACCTCAACTACGCCTATCACAAGGAGCACGGTATGCCGACGGTCACCGTGCGTCCGTTCAATATCTACGGTCCCGGTCAGGTCGGCGAAGGTGCGATGCGCGCGTTCGTCGAGAATGCCCTCGCCGAAGAGCCGCTCATGATCTGGGGCGATGGAACCCAAATCCGTTCGTGGTGCTACGTCGACGACATGCTGCGAGCCGTGCTCTTGTGCATGATCAAGCCGGAGGCCGTCGGCGAGTCCTTCAACATCGGCAACCAGCGCGATGTCGTGACGATCTATGGTCTGGCGAGCACCGTGGTTCGCGTCCTCGGCTCCAAGTCGGAGATCATCTTCCGCGAGAAGAACTCGGCCGATATTGAGCTGCGCATCCCGCACGTCGAGAAGGCTTCGCGCATTCTCGGCTTCGAGGCCGAGGTCTTCCTGGAGGAAGGCATCCGTCGGACCGCAGAGTTCTACAAAGCCAAGATGTAGGTTCAGACCAGTCGCGCGACTCTCGCGTCGCGCGCCCGGCCCAGCAATCCACCCGCGCATGAAGATCGAGCCTCCCAAATCGAATCGCTCCCATGGCAGCGGCGAGTTTCGCGAAGCGGACTTCGCTCGACTCGGGGAGGGCGTCGTCCTCGAGCCGGGTGTGCTGGTCTTCCATCCGGAGAACATCGAGCTAGGCGACAACGTCTACGTCGGCCACAACACGATGCTGAAGGCTTGGCACAAGAGCCGGATGAGCATCGGAGCTCATACCTGGATCGGACAGGGCTGCTTCTTCCACTCGGCCGGCGGAATCGAGATCGGGTCCGCGGTGGGGATCGGCCCGATGGTCAAGATCCTCACCTCGCAGCACAACGGCGACTCCCTGGACGTCCCGGTTCTCTTCAGCGAGGTCGAGTTTGCTCCCGTCAAGCTCGGCGACGGCTGCGACATCGGTGTGGGTGCAATCCTGCTGCCGGGCATCACGGTCGGCGAAGGCGCGATCGTCGGAGCTGGGGCCGTCGTCACTCGTGACGTGCCCGCCCACGAGGTCTGGGCAGGCAACCCGGCTCGGTTGCTGAAGAAGCGCTAGAGCTGTCCCGCGGTTCGGAACGCTCGTCTCTTTCCCATGGTGTTACGCCGAAGGGCAAGTGGCGTTACTCGGAGGGAATGCTCACCGTCCCAGCAGGAGGGTGCGTTCCTGCCCGGTGCGGTACACGAATTGCGCTGCATCACGCAGTGTTTGCCAATCCTGGGCCCGTCCGCACTCCTCCACGAGCTGAGTTGCCGGGACGTCGAGGCCCTTTTTTGCGTGCAGCAAGAGATGTCGATCCATGACTAGTCGTACTCGTAGATTCCTGTTCCTGCTTTCCTGTTGTCTCCTGTCAGCGCCCGCTCTCGCGCAGACAGTTGGTGCGCGAGGTGGCGATGCCACTTCATTGAGTGCCAATGATTTGGCCGGCCTCACGGACGCCTACTTGAAGGCATCCAATACCGAGAGCGTCGACTTCTTTGGAGGCGCTATCTCCGTGTCAGGCGATACGGTTGCGATCGGCGCGAGTGGTGAGGACAGTGGGGCGAAAGGAGTCAACGGAGACCAGGGCGACAACAGCGTGAACTTCGCCGGAGCGGTCTACGTCTTCGTGCGAGGGGCTTTGGGGTGGGAACAGCAGGCCTACCTGAAGGCGTCGAACACACAGGAGAGCGTCCAGGGTGGTGGTAGCAGTTTCGGACTGTCCGTCTCGCTCTCCGGGGACACGCTCATCGTTGGAGCATGGGAAGAGGCCAGCAACGGGATAGGCGTCAACGGAAGCCAGTTCGGGAACCAGAAGGTCTACACCGGCGCGGCTTACATCTTCGTTCGAACCGGCACGACCTGGACGCAGCAGGCTTACTTGAAAGCGTCCGACGCCACGGTTGGAGACTTCTTCGGAGTGTCGGTAGCTGTCTCGGGTGACACCGCGGTTGTCGGTGCTCGAAGGGATCCCTCGCTTCCGATCGGTGACGTTGCCGACGGTGGGCACCCGACGAACAGTGCAGCAGTGGTTCCCGGCGTCGCCTATGTCTTCGTGCGCAACGGAACCCAGTGGAGTGAACAAGCCATCCTCACGGCTTCCAACTTCGATCCCGGAGATTTCTACGGCTCGCCGGTCGCCATCGACGACGACACGATTCTGGTGGGGGCTATTCGAGAGGCCAGCCTGGCGACGGGCGTCAACGGCGATGAGACGAACAACTCGGCGCTCTTCGCGGGAGCGGTGTACGTCTACGAGAGAACCGGGACCAGCTGGAACCAGACCGCGTACTTGAAGGCCTCCAATACGAATGGTGGGGACGCCTTCGGATCCCAGCTCCTGGTCTCTGGCGATACGGTCGTGATCGGCTCCCCCGGCGAAGCCTCCAGGGCGACGGGCGTCAACGGGGACCAGGCCAACAATGACCTGCCGTCCGCTGGCGCTGTCTATGTCTTCGAGCGCTCCGGGATGGCCTGGAGTCAGCAGGCCTACCTCAAGGCGTCGAACACGGAGGCGGGAGACTACTTCGGTGGTGCGATTGCCATGTCGGGAGAGACACTGATCGTTGGAGCCGTTTTGGAAGACAGTCGGGCCACCGGATCCAACGGTGATCAGAGCGACAACAGCGCTCAAGACTCTGGCGCCGCGTATGTCTTCGCGAGGCATGCAGGGTCCTGGGTGCAGGAGTCCTACCTGAAAGCTCCAAACAGTGACCCCTTCGACAACTACGGTTCAGCTCTCGCGCTCGATGGCAACCTGGCAGTTGTCGGTTCGCTCTTCGAAGCGAGCTCCGCGACTGGAGTGAACGGGGACCAGGGCGACAACAGCTTGCTCGCTCCGGGTGCTGCCTTCGTTCACGGGCTGCCCACTCTCGTCGCAGACGGCTCGTCAGTCTCTCTCACGTCTGGCGGGCAACACCGACTGGCGCTCCGCGCAGGCACCGAACGAGCGAACTGGTTCTACTGGATCTTCGGGAGCGCCACGGGCACGTCCCCCGGAATCGATATCAACGGCTCGCTCAATCTTCCGCTCAATGTGGACGGCTACTTCGGCGTAACCCTGAACTCGCCTGGGTATTCAAGCTTCACTGGATACCGGGGCATGCTCGATGAGCTCGGCAATGGGTCCGCGTCTCTATCGATTCCCGCCGGCTCGGACCTGACTCTGGCCGGACTCGAACTGAACCACGCATTCGTCGCGGCCGAAGTCTACGGCGACATCGAGTACGCCAGCCAGGCGATCGCGTTGACCCTCGTCAACTAGTCGGGCTGCCTAGAGCGGCTCGGGATCGATCGTGGATGGTTCACGCCTGAACTCCCACGCCGGCCCGAGCTGCTGCAGGAAGTGCATGGAGTAGCTGCGGACGAACACGTAGATCGGAAGCAAGACGACCGTGCTGACGTAGGGAATAATCAGGAAGAGAGTCGCGAAGCAGGCGGTGATGCAGATCAGCCCGGAGACGAGGGCTGCCGCGATGAGCACGAAGAGGATCTTCATCAAGAAGTAGAGGATGACTGCTCCCAGGTGCGGAGCGAGGAGTTCGTCTTTGACGACGCCCCAGGCATCCATGACGCCAATCCTTCTCTTGTACATGGCAGGCACGACGAAGTCGTTGAGCATCGTGTCTACGACCAGGGTCGCAAGGGAGGCCAACGAGAGCAGGCCTCCGCAGACGATGATGGCTGTCCAGGTCGCCTGCTCCGCGATTCCAGACTCGATATCCGCGGATGCAATGAAGTAGCCGAGCCCGGCGATCGCAAGGGCAATGACGAAGAGGACGAACCAGATTGTGAGCTTGAAGAGCAGGGCGCTATTCGCTTCCGCTCGAAACTCCTTCCACGGCTCGATGACCGCGCCGCGATTGTGCACGACACCGTCGAAGAACATGAACCGTCCCCGGGACTCCAGCGCGAATACGAGCAAGGTGAGTCCAAGCAGAATCGGAACAACGATGAGAGCCGTGGTGAGGACCACGTCGATGTTCTCGCGCAGCCAATCGAGAGAGCCACCAACGGTCGGAGCGGAAGAGGACTCTCAATTGGTTCGGCTTCCACCGGAAGCCTCGAGTCCCAAGCGCGCCAGGAAGGCGCAGAAGCCCAGCTTGAGCCACTTGGTGGCGTCGAAGGGAGCGAACAGAATTCCCTTGGTGCTCGCCAGTGCTTGCTCGATCGGGTCCGTGACGGAGATGTGCATGCGATCCATCCAGCTAGGAGTGGTCGGAAGAGTCTCGACTCACTCAGCATACGGAGTTGGTTCAATGGTCATCCAGCAGACTTGATCTATAAAGAGCGCTCGCTCGATGACTTCGAGCGAGCGCTCCTGATCGAGCGTGCTGGGATTCCAGCCCGCATTATTCATGACCACGCGGACTAAACACCACGAACGGCTGGCTACGCCAGCCGTTCGGCCCCTACCGGCGTTTTGCGAACACTGGCTTCCTCGACGAGCTTACAAGCTCGACTGTGGGGCCAGCGCCCGCAAAACACCAGTAGGAACCGAATCGAGGCGTTTCCTCTCGCGGCTCATGAATAATGAGGGCTAGAGGATGTTCAAGACCCCCGTTCCTGCATCGGCGCTGTTCAGCGTCACGGTAGACGCACGGTAGTTGATGTCCTTGGCGATCTTGTGGTTCCAAGGAAAGGGTTCCTTGTCCGCGACGATGCCGAGAGCCACCGCGGCGAAGCCACGAGCGCTACCCGTCAGGCTCTGGTTGTTCAGCATCTCGATCAGGGGGTCGATCGAGCGTCGGTCACCGATGAAGCCGAGCGCAGCGGAAATGGATGCCTGGGAGGCCAAGCTCTTGGAGTCACGAAGCATGGCGATCAGGACGGGAACGGTGTCCTTGTCGCCGAGGAGCCCGAGGGCGATCGCCGCTTGCTTCAACAGCTCGGGGCGATACTTGGAATCCTTGACTACATCCTGGATCTCCAGGACGGCCTCGCCTGCGTCCATCAGGCCGAGTCCCAATGCAGCGTACCCGCGCGGAGTGTCCAAGGCCGTTCGATCGAGCTTGTCGCGAAGGAGCTTGCTCATCTCGGGGTCTCCGAGCATCCCGGCGGCGACGCTGAAAGCACTGACGTCATCGGGTGCTTTCGCGCGCTTGAGTTCCGCACGCAGTGCGAGAACGAGCTCTTCGGGCATCCAGTCGGCGCCTGAGTCCGTGAGTCCTCGCCCCATGACGCCGATTCCGAGTCCAGCCCAGCGCGCCGCGGCGTTGCCCTTGGAGAGCGCACTCGAGAGTGCAGCTCCGACCTCCAGGCGTCCGGCTTCGGAGTCACCCTCACGCCCGGAGCGAGCGCCAATTTGTCCAAGCGCGATCTGCGCGAAGAACCGAACCTGCTGGTCTTTGACTGGCTTGGAGACCGTTGAGAGCGAGCTTCGAATCTCCTCATCGATCGGGTCGCTGTCGCAGTCGCCCAGCTGACCGAGCGCCAGGACGGCGCTCTGTTGGATGGCGCTCTTGTAGTTCGCCGCCGTGCGCTTGCCGATGCAAGCCAGGAAGTCCGCTGCGAGCTGGCTCTTCACAGCCTCCTTGCGATCGTCGGGGAGCCCACCGTACAGGCGAGTGAGTGCCGCGGGGCAGTGAGCTCTCTCGATGTCCTCGGCTCTCTCATCCTTGAAGAAGGCGCGGAGGTATTCGATTTGGGCCATTCGACTCGAGTAGGGAGGAGCCTGAGCTCCGGGCTCGACTGCCGGCGAGTCGAGCGTAGAGAGCTGGACGAGGCCGAGCCCCACCAGGCAAGCCACTTTGATGTCGCGGGTCGAGGACTGCGTGGAGTCGATCACCTCGGTGAGCGTCTTCACGATGCCCTGACGGACTTCTTCGCTGGCCGACTGGTTTCCGATCAGGGAGAGTCCGTAGGCCGCGAAGGCTCTGCTGCGCAGGTCGACTTCGTTCTTTCCGACGGCGCGTCGTCCGGCTTTGCTGTCGGTGAGGAGATCGGTGAGCAGCGGGACAGAGGCATCGCTGGCGAGAATGCCGAGCGCCAGGGCCGCCGTCTCCGCGATCTCTTGGTTTCCGTCGTTCAGGAACTTCGCGAAGGTCTGCGCGAAGGGTGATGTCCCGTTTTCCAGTCTCTGATCGCCAATCTTCGCCAGAGCAATCAAGCAACCGGTCACGATGTCATTGTTGGTCTCGCGGTCGAGAGCGGACAGCAGGGCCGGGACGACTTTGTCCCGAATCCGCTTCTGTGACGGACGCAAATTGTCCGTCGCGCGGTTCCTCTTTCCGTCGCCGACGAAGAAGCCCGTATCGCCCGTCATCGGAGCAGTACTGTGGATGGCGTTCTTCAGGTTGAGGTAGCCGTCCTTGTTGAACTCCCACCAGAAGCTCCACTGGGTCAGGTCCAGTGCGAAGTCTCCGATATTGCCGGTCGTGGATCTCCCGCCGTTCGAGTTCGGACCGGAGCCCGTCCGTCCCGGAACTCCTGTGATCGCTCCGCCCGGATCACCTCCCGCTCCATCCGGTCCATTCGGTCCGCCGGGACTACCCGGTCCTGTCGGTCCGCCTCCGCCTCCGCCACCACCGCCGCCGCCGGGGGGGACCGTGTCACCGGGACCTCGATAGGTACCGCCGTGTGCGAACGAAACTCCTGTGATGCCGATTCCACTCAATGCGATGAGCGATGCGGCGGCCAAATACTTCTTCATGGGTGTCTACCAGGTCTGGGTACACGAGAAAAAGCACGCCACTCAACGATGGATCGAGTGAAGGAGTCCGAGACTCCGCCCACCCTGAGCAAAGCCTGTACCAGAGCGATACAGAGACGTTGTGTTCCCTCTCTACACGCTGGAGCGCGGGCTCCGGGTACCAAGCACCTCTGATTCGAGCCGAGCGCTACGAAAGTGGAACGCGACCCACAGCTCTCGGGACTGGCCTTCGAACCCTGCCCTACGCGATTTACTTGAATGGTGTCATGGATGAACGGTGCTCAGGACTCGTGGGGACGCTCGACTGCGCGCTCCTGCCTTGCAGCGTTGTGCTGGATCGAGAGCCGCTCTACCCTGGTCGCCGCAACGCGCACCGACTTCGGGGATCTAAGGTTGAATCTGGCCGCAACCATCAAGGGACATCGCTATCGCTTCGAGTCGGTGAAGGAAGTCTTGGCCAAGGCCAATGCGCCCAAATCGGGTGATCGGCTGGCAGGTGTTGCGGCAGAGACGCCGGTCGAGCGAGTGGCGGCGCGCGCTGTCCTGGCCGAGCTGAGCCTCGGCGAGCTTCGCAACTCACCGGTCGTTCCTTACGAAGACGACGAGCTCACGCGGCTCGTCGAGGATGATCTCGACCTCGAGGCCTTCGAGGCGGTCGCTCATCTCGCTGTCGGCGAGTTTCGCGAGTGGTTGCTCGAGGTCACGACGACCGGCGACAAGATTCGCTCCATCTCTCCCGGTCTCACTCCGGAGATGGCGGCGGCGACTGCCAAGCTGATGTCCAACATGGATTTGATGGTTGCGGGAGCGAAGTGCCGCGTCGTCACGCGCGCGAACAATACGCTTGGGCTACCCGGAACTCTGTCGGCCCGCTTGCAACCGAACCACCCCTCGGACGACCTGAAGGGCATCCTCTACAGCACGCGCGAGGGACTGGCCTATGGTTGCGGCGATGCGGTCATCGGTGTGAACCCGGCCACCGATTCACCGGAGTCGACCGCGGAGATCCTGAGAGAGCTGGAAGGGCTCAAGGAGCGTCACGGGATTCCGACGCAGCACTGCGTACTCTCGCACGTGACCGTGCAGATGCAGGCGCTCGAGCTGGGCTGTCCGATGGACCTGATGTTTCAGAGCCTCTCTGGAACGGAGGCCGGCAACCGCGCCTTCGGGATCTCGGCATCCCTCATGGACGAGGCCAGCGCGATGATGGGGGAGCGCCGCTCTTCGCTGGGGCCCAACTACATGTACTTCGAGACGGGCCAGGGCTCTGCGCTCTCGAGCAACGCTCATCACGGCGCCGACCAGCTCACTCTCGAAGCGCGCTGCTACGGCTTCGCTCGGCGCTACAAGCCCTTCCTGGTCAACACGGTCGTCGGCTTCATCGGGCCCGAGTACCTGGCCAACGGGCCCGAGGTCACACGCGCTGGTCTCGAGGATCACTTCATGGGCAAGCTGCTCGGCCTGCCGATGGGCTGCGATGCGTGCTTCACCTACCACGCCGACATGAGCCAGGACGAGCTCGAGTCGCTGAAGGTGTTGCTGGGAGCAGCGGGCTGCACCTACCTTATGTCGATGCCGGTCGGCGACGACATCATGTTGAACTACCAGTCCACCTCCTATCACGATGTGCCGTCGGTCCGCGGCCTGCTCGGCAAGCGCGCGACACCGGAGTTCGATGCCTGGCTGCACGAGATGGAGATCATGGATGGCGCGCTACCCGGCAAGAATTTTGGCAACCCGAGCGTGCTGCGATGAGTGCGACTCGAGAGCTCGTTGCGAAGCTACGCCGGCAGCTCGGCGAGGATGAACCGCTGGCACCTGCTCGGCCAGCGCTGCCGCTGACGCCACCTCCCCGTCGCGTCTTTCCGACGAAGCGTGCGAAGTCGGACTACCTGCGCGAAGCCTCGCAGCACACGACGGCTCTGGTTGGGATCGGTCACGTGGGCACTCGCTACGCGACCGACGTCGTCCTGCAGTTTCAAGCGGAGCTCGCAGTTGCTCACGAGGCCGTCGCGTCGCTGCTCCCCGAAGGCTGGAGGGCAGAGCATGGACTCATGCTGCTCAACACCGAGGTCGCCGATCACCAGGAGTACTTGATGCGTCCAGACCTCGGGCGGCGTCTGGCTGCCGAGAGCCGCGAGCTCCTGGAGGCCGCGGCGCTCAAGGACATCGACGTTCAACCGATCTTGGCGGATGGCCTCTCCGCGCGGGCCTGCGTGGAGTCGGGGATGAACGTGCTCAGTGCGCTCACTTCGCAGTGCATGGGGCTCGGCCTGACTCTCGGCACTCCGATGTGCGCGCGGTTCGCGCGCGTCTGGCTCGAGGACGAGATCGGTGAGCTGGTACGCGCGAAGGTGGCGATCATCATCCTCGGCGAGCGCCCGGGTCTCGGTACGGGGGACGGCCTCTCGGCCTACCTCGTCCATCGACCGACGGTCGGCAAGACGGACGGCGATCGGAACATGATCTCGAACATCCATCGACGTGGGCTCTCGCCCGAGGCGGCGGGTGCTCGCCTGGCTCGAATGGCGAGCGCGATGATCGAGCAGAACATCTCCGGCGTGGAGCTCGACCTCTCCCGCGTCGGCGGAGAGCTCGGCTCGCAGGCCCTGCGCAAGCCCGAGCCACGCGTGTCCCTGGTGGAGTGCTCCCGATGATTCTGGAGCCCATCCGCCCGGCGATTCTCTCGGTCCGGCGTATCCACAATGCGCACGAGTCCGTGCTGGTCGGATACGGCGCGGATCCCTCGCGGCACACCTCACTCGGTCTCGTGACCTGCGATCAAGACGACAGCACCTACGTCGCTCTGGACGAAGCGACCAAGCACGCGCCCGTCGAAGTGGTCTTCGCGCGTTCCTTCTATGCCGGCGCGTCGTTCTCCTCGGGTCGACTGTCGGGGGAGATCCTCGGCGTGCTCGCCGGCGCGGGTCCGGCCGAGGTCGAGACGGGCCTGCGAGCGCTCGTCGGTTGCCTGGAGCACGACGCCTGTTTCTACCACGGCGACGAGCGTGGCGAGATCGCGCTCTTCCCGCATGTCGTCAGCTCGATCGGTCACTACCTCGCGCACGAGTCCGGGCTCCCCGTCGGTTCATCGATGGCCTACCTCGTCGCGCCGCCGATGGAAGGCACGATCGGGATCGATCGAGCACTGAAGGAGGCCAACGTCCGAGTGGCCAAGCTCTTTCCGCCGCCGACGGAGACGAATTTCACTGCGGCCTGGTTGGCCGGTGAGCTCTCGGAGTGCGAGGCTGCGGCCTCCGCTTTTGCGGAAGCCGTCATCCAGGTCGGGCGCGAGCCTCGTGCCTAATACGATGCACGCTTTGAGCGCTGGAGCTGCCTCCTTTCAAGCGCCCAAAGCGATCGTTTGTACCGAGGGCTCTTAGCGTCCAAGGGGCGGTACTTGCCCGCGCATCAGCCCGAAGGCCGACACGCGAGCGATTTCCGCGCGGTGCCCTGGGCGTCCAAGCCCACGGCGACCGATCCTACTGGACCCTTCCTGCAAGCCCGTAGATCTGGAAGTCCGTGGAACCCACGACCTTACCGGCGCCAGTAGTCTTGTCGATTCTAATGAGCTCCGCAGTATCAAAGTTCGCCCCATAGAGCACGTCACCCGTCGAGTCATAGGCAAGCCCGTAGACGCTGTTGAATCCCAACGCGCCAATCGCGGTACCTTTACCGGTCAGGGTGTCGATTCTGATGAGGTTATCGGTGGAGGTGTCAACTCCATACAAGGTATTCGTGCTCAGGTCGAAGGCCAGTCCACGAACATTACTGAAGCCGATGTAGCCAATGACCGTTGAGTCACCGGTCTCGTGGTTGATGAGCACGAGGCGATCACTGCTGGTATCGGAGCCGTAGAGCTTCTCGTTGACCGGGTCGAAGGCGAGCCCTCGAATCGATCCGAGATTCACTCCTGCGATGCATGTGCCGCAACCGGTGGCTACGTCCACTCGAATCAGCTGCCCGGACTCGTTGTCGATTCCGTACAGAGTGTTGGTGTATGCGTCCATCGCGAAGCCATGTACGCCTTCGAAGCCAAGGGAGCCGACGCTCGTGCCTGCACCGATGGTGCGGTTCAAGACGAGCAGGTCACCGCAATGGACCTTGGTGGCGAGGAGAGTGTCGGATGCACTGCGAAAGGCAAGGCCGCGCACTTCATTGAAGCCCGTCGGGCCGCGAGTGGTTGCGGCACCCGTGGTGGTGTCGATCGAAACCAGCCTGTCGCTGTACATATCGATCCCGTAGAGAGTGCTGGTTCCGGTGTCGAAGCCGAGACCGGTGATGCTGACCTTGCCGAAGGACCCGACGAGGCTGCCAGAGCCAGTTTCCCTGTCGATTGTCAACAATTCGTTGGACCAGTAGGACGAGCCAAACAGGACATCGTTCACCGGGTCATAGGCCAGCCCACTGACTCCACCGTAGCCCAAGTACCCAACCGATTGGCCTTTACCCGTCTCAGTGTCGATGCGAATGAGTAGGCTTCTGTAGGTATCGGAACCGTAGAGTGTGTTGGTGCTCGTGTCGAACGCGAGTGCTTGGACCGAGCGGAAATCGATCGGTCCAATGATGCGTCCGACGCCAGAGTTCAAGTCGACCGAGTACAGCTTGTCGCTGGTGGGGTCGGAGCCGTACAGCGTGTCGGTTGCCGGGTCATAGGCGAGGCCCTCGATATTGGGCACACGCAAGGATGCCAGCGTCTCCGCCGCTGCGGTGTGTTTGTCGAGCGTGATCAGCTCGTCCTTGTAGTTGTCCGAGCCATACAGGGTGTCGGACACCGGGTCGTAGGCAAGTCCCACGATCGACCTGTAGCCGTTGCCATCTAGCAACATCACGTAGCCCGAGCTCGGCTCGAACGAGGCCATGCGGTCATAGTAGGTGTTGAATCCGAAGAGCTTCTTCAGCTTCGTATCGAAGGCAAGCCCTTCCAGATAGGCCGTGCTACCCAGGTACCTCAGGTAAGTGCCATCACCTGTTTCGGTGTCGATTTCGATCAGGTACCGCCAGTAGTAGTCGACGCCGTAGAGAGTCTCGGTGTCTGGATCGAAGGCCAGGCTCCGAACGTTCGGGTATCCGATCGGGCCAATCTCAGTCACCTCGCCCGTCGTCATATTGATCTCGACGAGCTTGTCGGTCGAAGTATTGGTTCCATACAGAGTGTCGCAGACGGAGTCGTAGGCCATTCCATCGACTCGTTGGAGGCTGTGCGGGCCCAGGGCCTTGCACTCGCCGGTGGTCGGGTTGAAGGACGTGAGTTGGTTCGTGTCCACGTCCGTCCCGTAGATCGTGTTGGTCCTGGGGTTGAACGCCAAGTCCCGTGTTTCTGTGCCGTCGAGACCGAATCCTGATCGAGCCGTTGCTGTACCAGTGACGGTGCTGACCATCAGTGATTGATCGGACGACGTTGCGGCAAGCTGAGGTGATCCGTCGTTGTTACTACCATCAGAACAACCTGCTGCGAGGGTTACGAAGAGGGTGAATGAAAACAGCTTTGAACATTCTGCGAAGTTCATCGAGATGCTCCTTTCAAGGAGTTGTTTGGTGCCGGACTCTTGGCGCCAATCAATGTCTTGGTTGCTGCGCGCGGAGTGCCGACGCTCTCGGTTTAAGTCACTGCACTAAACGTTCAATTAGCCACCGCCCGTACCGTCTGCTCGAGTTGTTCGCAGCGCTCAAATGCTGGAGTAGGTATGGAAATCGGGCTTTCTACGCCTTACGGAGGCGCAGTTTCTCTCCGACTCCGAGCTAGACTAGAGTCGATGAGTCTCCCGAGTCGCACCCCCAACAACAGTCGGTAGCCACCATGTCGAAGAACAGAGTTCTCTTTGTCGGGCTCGCTGGAATGTTGTTGGCGGTTGTCGCTCTGCTGATCTCTACGGACGTTGACGAAGGCGGCGAGGAGGTGCTCGATCGGGACGAGAGTGTTGCTCCCGTTGCGGAAAAGGCCACTGAGGTACTCGAGCGGCCTGAATCGGAGCGAGAACAAGCGAAGAACGAGCCGGACCCGCGCGAGCAGCTGGTCGGAAACTCAATTCGCTCTCGCGGGCGAAGAGCCTTCGAGCTCTTTCCCGGTGCTTCGATCTCCGGTAGTGTGATCGATGGTGCGAACGTGGGAGTAGCTGCGGTTGGAGTTCGGCTCTTGCGAAACTCGGAGGAACGCCGAACAACTTCGGACGACGACGGGGGCTTCAGCTTTACGCACTTGGCGCCCGGCATCTACCGACTCTACGTGGACCCCACGTCTCTGCGGGAGGGCTTCCTACCGCCTTGGCGCCAGCACGTTCCGCGTGCTTACAGTGGCGTCGCCACCGGGCTGAACGGAACCTCTCTTCGAGTCACCGGTGCGGCGGAGCTGGACGCGGACCTGCGCGTCTTCCGAAGCTCCAGTGTGTCCGGCCGAGTCATCGAGATGGACGGAGATGAGGTGGCTGGTGCGCTGGTGATTCTGTCGAGTGAGGACGGCCGTAAGTTTGCCGCTCGAACTGGGGAGGACGGCTCGTTCTCGATCGCTCGAGTCTATCCCGGGCTCTACTCGGCGATCGTGGACCTCGGTCCCGAGTATCCAGACTCGAATGCCAGTGCGCCGATACCGTTCCAGGTGGCGGTCTCGCCGGGCTCTCAGCAGTTCTTGCGCGACATCCTCGTGGGCGAGGGAGGCTACATCCTGACCGGGCGAGTGGTCGATCAGCACGACGCTCCCATGCCCGGCATGATCGTGCGATTTCTCGAGGGTGAGTCGTCGCACACCACATCGCACACCACATCGACCACCGGTCCGGATGGGTACTTCCGAGTGGGGCGGTTTTTGAGCACCGAGCTGCGAGTGATCGTTGACGAAACCGACGAGCGAAAGATGAGGGGGGATGGGCGACTCAACGAGCCGGTCGAGGTCGAGCGCGTCTTGGTCTCCGGTTCGAGCGACGAACTCGAGCTGGGGGAGTTGCGCGTCGAGAGGCAGCACCCGTTCCTCGTGGTTGGGCAGATTCAAGTTGATCCAGATTGGGCCGAGTCGAATGAGTGGACGGACTGGTCGGCCAAGGTCCTGGTGAGAGATCGAACTGGACGGCGGATGATTGCGGAGGTCTATCCATCCATGGATTGGTTGATCGAGTCCGACGAAGGACTCGGGGAGCCCATCGAACGCATGAGCGCGAGCTTCGAATGGGGCTGTGCCACACCGGCCGATCTCGTACAGCTCGTCGCGCTGATCTCCGATGGTCACGGCGGCGAACGGGAGAAGGTCTTGACGGTCGAGCCTAAGCTCGACGAGACATTCGAGCTCCTCTTCGAGTTCCCTTGAGAGTCGGGGGCTAGCGCGGCCGCTTGCGAATCTTCTTGGGCGGGTCCGGGAAGACGATGCTCTGCAGTCCCCAGCTGCCCTGGGGGGTAATCCACCAGTTGGCGATGACGGTGCCCAACTCAACTTGCAGCGTGACAACCATCTTCTCGTTCTCAGACGGATCGAAGTCCCGCGAGAGCACCTTGGGAAACGCCTTCCAATTGCGATTGACGAGTGTGTTGTTCAACGAGACGACCATTCGCTCCTGAAACTCATCGACGAAGAATTTGGACATCCGCTCGACGTCGGTGTTCTTCCAGGCAGCCATGAACTGCTTGAAGGCGGGCTCGAAGGGTGGAGCAGGCATCGTGATTTGGAGCAAGACCCAGTCGCGTTCTCGAAGAGCCCAAAGCATCGTGATGGGAAGGTCGCCGAGCTGGTACTTCACGATCGCCTCGTTCAGGTTGTCGGTCAGCTGCCTATCGCCCAGCGCGGGAAACCGGCTTCCCCAGCCGTGGCCTGCTGCAAAGCCAAAAAGCCGGTCCGTCTGCCAGGTTCGGATTTCGGGTGCAAAATATTTCCGCAGGGTAGCCTTGCTCGATCGCCTCCAGTCCTCCTCGAAGCTCGATATCGTTTCGTGTAGATCTTCGGGCCGAATCTCCGAGACGACGACGTAGGTTGCTATCGCGCTGACGAGTGTCGCTCCAATTGCGATACCGGCCGAAATCCGCCAGGCGCGTTGGCTGGCTTTTCGCATGACACGCAACAACCGTTGGTGCCGGTGGCCGCTGGTGTCGTTCTCGATGCGGCGCCGCGTTCGTTGGCTCGATCGCTGCAGGATGTAGAGGTCGGTATGTGCAGCGATGAGCTTGCGAAAGCCCAGCGTCGGTGGAATCGCGACCCAGAACAGCACCGCCCAGAAGGCACTCCAAAGAGAGGCGATGTCGAGCGGGTTCGGTCCTACGAAGTGAATGACAGAGGCGACGGTTGCGACGGCTGCGATCAACAGTGTCCAGACGAATGGTTTGAACAGGATCTGCACCGACCCCATCATCATCAGCATCGTGAGGAGGGTGCTGACGACCACGACGAGCAGCCCGTCCTCGTAGGGAATCTCCGACCGGGACATGGCCACGATGGCCATGATGGTCACCAGCGCGTAGCCGAGCGCGCCCGCTCGACTCACCCAACGAAAGGCGTCGACCCACTTGTACCCACGGCGGAGCGCGTTCGTCGCCTGCCTGCGAGCCTTGGCCTCATCGAACTCGGGCTCCTCGTCTTCGCTCTCGGTCAGATCTGCTCCACACTCGACACAGGTCTCGGTCCCCGCGTGGTTGATGGCGTGGCACTCCTCACAGTCGATCGCGTCCTCCAGGTGCCCGTGCGAGCTCATTCCCTCGCCAGGAACGCGAACGGTCCCCTGGCACAGCTTGCAGGTGTAGGTGCGGTTCTGATCGGGGACGGAGTAGCCCTGGCCGCAAGCCTCACAGGTTGCGTGGGTGCGTTCGGTTACGGTCATCAGAGTCCTCGCTGGGTCCTTGGGGAGCTTTACCTACCGTAAGCAGCGCAAGAGGCCGTCCGTATGCGGGTATGTGCGTAGAGCCAGCGCAAAGAGAGTCGTAGCGTGCCGCCGCGACAAGGAGTTAGGAGCATTGCCCCCGCGGCTCCGATCAGCAATGTCGCGAATCTAGCTCCAGGCTGAGAGGTTGATCGAAGAGCCTGTTCCGTGGGTGGGGTATGCTCGGTATGTGTCGGACGAGTCTCTAGAGCTGATGCAACGCCTGGTTGCGGGGGACATGACAGCGGTCGAGCCCCTCCTGAAGCGCTACCTCCCCGGCTTGCGTGCGTGGGTGCGCTCCCAGTCCGGGCCCGAGCTGAACGCGCTCGAGTCGCACTCGGATCTCTGCCAGTCCGTCTGCCGCGAGATCCTGGAGAAGGCCGATCGCTTTCGCTACGAGGGTGAGGGAGCCTTTCGTCACTGGCTGTACACAACGGCGTCGCGGAAGATTCGCAACAAGCAGAGGTACTGGCTCGCGCAGCGGCGGGACGTGGGGCGCAACAAGCCGCTGATGCAGAGCACGTCGAGTGGCGATGATGCCGAGCTGATCGACTGCTACGCCTCGATCTGCACACCCAGTGAGGACGCCTCGGCCAGGGAAGAGCTCGAGCGAATCGAGGCGGCCCTCACGGAGCTGAGTGATGAGCACCGCGAAGTCATCATGCTGTCGAAGATGTGCGGACTCTCACACGCCGAGATCGCCGAGGAAATGAGTCGCAGCGAAGGAGCGATACGCGCTCTACTCTTTCGCGCGCTCGCGAGCCTGGCCAGCAAGATGAAGTAGTCGGCCGAGCTACTCGCTGAGCCGAACGACCGGGCGGACTCCGACGTCGAGGCTTCGAGCATCGGGAGCGTACTGCTCCCGAAGAGCACTGCGCAGGTTTTCAGGGTCCTCGTTGAAGGACCCACCGCGGACGATTCGATACCTCGCGTTCCCGCCACGCCGCAGTCCGGTCCCGGGCTCGACATTCGTGCGGTACGAAGAGGACATGTCCAAACACCACTCCCAGAGATTCCCCGCCGTATCGTGGAGCCCGAACGGGTTCGGATAGTAGGAGCCGACCGGTGCGCTCCCGATCCAACCATCGGACCAGGGGGCGTGGACGACCCTGTCCTGCATTGGGTTCGCGTTTACCAGTGTCAGATCAGCACAGTTCGTGGCTCCGTTCATGGAGGCGGAGTCGTTTCCGTTCCAGAAGACCGAGCTCGTTCCCGCTCTGGCCGAGAACTCCCATTGAGCTTCGGTTGGCAGAGTCATGCCGTACTGGCCGAGAATCTCGACCGCCTCGATCTGCGTGACATTGTCGACAGGATTGATCCAGGTGTAAGGCTCGATGCCAGGGCCGGAGCTGCCCGCCGCGCACACACTCGGGTTGTCATCGGCCAATCGAAACCACTGCGCCTGAGTCAACTCGTACTTCGAAATGAAGAATGGATCGAGAGAGATGCTATGAACCGGTTGCTCCGATGGCGCTGCGAATGGATCGACGAAAGGATCCCCGATCGAATGAGTGGCATCGGGTCGCCTCGAGCCCATTCGGGACGACGCACCAGGCATCAAGACCAGAACGACTCCCGTCTCCTCGGAAATGAGGAAGGTCCCGTCCATCTGAAGCTGGGGAGCCTCACCGGTTTCGGGGAGAAGGAACTCCCAGAGCCCGGAGTGCTCACTCCTACCAATCGGTAGCAAGCCGAGCTGTGGCTGAAGGGCGAGGCCACGATAGAGCGGGCACTGGTCTGGATCTTGTATGGACTGGATCGCCCTGGCCCAGAGGCGCTCCGCCTCAGCACCCGACACCGTCAGCTGGTCGACTGCTCGGGCAAACTCGAGCCTCTTGCCGATAGCGGCGCGCAGGCCGTGCTCCGGATCGAGAAACTCGTCAAGTTCCGACGTGAGCTTGATCAGCTGGTTGTAGTGCCACTGCTGCTCATTGCTCGAAAAGACCAACGCGGAGGCCGATCCATCGACAGGACCTGGGGCAGTCTCCGCTTGGCTCGCGAGCGCTTGCAAGCTCTCCAGGTGCTCGCGATGTAGAGGCAGCCGATCCGAGAGCGCGTTCGCTTCCTCCATCCAGGCGTTCAACTCCGGCAGCCGCTCGGGCCGCGCGGGATAGAGGGTGTTCGCAGCCCGCCGCAGCACCTCGACCTGCTCGAGATCGGACAGCCTCAAGACCTTCGTGCGCTCTTCATTCGCGGCGCGCTCACTCGCGAGGGCAAGCGCTTCGTTCTGCTTGGCTCTCTCCGCTTCGAACACGGCCTCCGCGCGGGCAGCCATGAGCTCCGTGTTCTTGGACTCGAGCGCTCGGTTCGAGCGAGCCTGGACGACCGCCGTGCTCACCAGTCCGCCAATCGCAATCACGAACCCGGCGGCAATCGAGCCCGCCGTTCCTCGATTGCGTTTCACCCAAGTCTGAAACTCCGCAACCGCGCCAGTCTTGTAGGCGCGGACGACACGCCCCTCCAAGAAGGCGCGCAAGTCGGTGGCCATCTCGCCCATGTCCGCATACCGATCGATCGGCTTGCGAGACATGGCTCGTTCGCAGATGGCGGCGAGCTCGAGCGGAATCGCGTTGGCGGTGGGGTCGAGCGGGGCGGGAGGGCCGACGAGGAGCTGATCCAGAACCCGCGAACTGGAGATCTGTTCGCCCGAGTTCAGGTAGGGCGGATGGCCTTGTAAGAGGTGGTAGAGCATCGCGCCAGCGGCGTAGACGTCCGATGCGGGCCCGATCGAAGCCAGCTCGCCGCGCGCCTGCTCGGGCGGCATGTAGGAAGGCGTACCAATCACTGTGCCCTCGTTCGTGAGGAGCGCGTCGCTCTCCAGCTCTGCGTCGTTCGCAGGTACGGCAGACTGGTCGAGTGACTCTGAGCTGCCTGTGGATGAGACATGAAGCTTGCTCCGGTCGAGCACCTTCGCCAAGCCCCAGTCCATCACGTAGGTCTCGCCGTGACTCCCGACCATGATGTTGGCCGGCTTTAGGTCGCGGTGAATAACCCCGTGCTCATGGGCGAAGGCCATCGTCTCGCAGACGCGCTGTAGCGACGAGAGTGCTCGCGCTCGGTTCCAGCCATCGGCCTCTAGGCGAGCCAGCTTGAAGATCTCACGCAGGTCGCGACCTCGAACGAGCCGCATCGTGAAGAACAGCTGGCCATCCTTGTCCACGCCGAGTTCGTGAACAGGTACGACACCCGGGTGATCCAGCTGTCCCGTGATCTGCACCTCTTCGAGAAAGCGACGGATACGTCGCGGGTCGAGGCTGCTCGTTCCGGAACCCGAACCCTCGCTGTTGCGCAGGACCTTCATGGCGATCTGCCTGCGAAGGCGCGAATCCCAGCTGCGGGTGACGACGCCCATCCCGCCGCGGCCAACCTCCGCCTCCGCTGAGTAGCGATTCAGTTCGTCCGTAGCTCGGGAGAGGCTCTCTAATATAGAGCCCTGCTCTGTGTTAGTAGTCGGCGCGCTCCCCCCAATATCTTGGGCTGGAGCGTCCTGGATTGCGGAGCCCTGCGGTTCCAAGAACCCATCGAGCTTGGCCAAGTTATCGCGCAGACGGCTCAGCTCTCCCTCGAGCCGAGGATGCTGCTTCAGCAGATGGTCGAAGCTCGCGCGCTCATTCTGTCCGTGATCCAGGAACTCGGCAAACACATCGATGGCCTGGCGCTCGAGACTATCTCCCGGTTCGGACGACGTCATGTCAGAGGAGCGGTTCTTCGAGGTCCTGTGTGGTTCGTGGGCTTGAATCTGTGGCAGAGACCGGAGCAGGTAGTCATCACTCGCGAGGCGGACGACTCAGAGAGCTGGTTTCAACGAGTGGCCGCTACTCGAAGGTCAATGTAACGGCATTTGTAGTCGCAACCAATTCCGGGCTTGACGAGAAAGCGACGGTCGCATGATACAGGGTGGCCCCGATCAAGCTCGTCGGTAGGGGATTCAGGACGATCGCCGAAGACGCGCGCCCCTGCCCATCCAGGGAGCCCAAGCTGTTGGGGAAGAACATCGAATTGGCGCGATTGATGATGATGTTGGAGTACATGTCTGGAATCAGAGGGATCTGAATCGAGCCTACCGTGATTCCGGGGGTCCAGCCGCTAGAAGAGCCCAGCACCAGGTAGACCTCGCCTGCGTACGCAGGCCCGAAATCGATGTTCCAGTTCTGCGATCCGCCCGTGGTGACCTTCATCGTGGTCGTGTTCGCTGTCATGGTGTAGTTCGCTCCGAGGGCGCCGATCTCGACCATGGAGACTGTCTCGCCCGACGACCCGGGCGGGGAGATGCCGGGAGCGAGCTCCGTTCCGGAACCGACATCACCGGCCGAGAATCCGCGCAGAAGGTCCTCGAACGTGTCGAGGATCAGCATCTGCCCGCGTGTGTGGCTGAAGCACCCCGCGTTGGTCGCACCAGAAAAGGGGTTCGAGTTCGTCGCGAAGGGAGTCGCGCTGAGAGTCGCAGGGTTGATGCGCGCCATCCTGGGCAACGCCAGGCTGTTGTTGTTGTCGAGCGTCATGACTACATCGTCGCCCGGGCCCGGGCTCAGTCCAACCGGCGAGCCACTGCTCTGCGGGAGCAATTGCGTACTCGAAGCACTCGACGTTCAATACTCTGGAACCGTCCTGCGAGAGATCGAGACGTCGGATGTTCACGTTGAGTGTGTTCCCGCCGGGGCAAGCCGCGAGCGTGCTGCCCGTCCGCGCGAGGAGGAGTGAGTTCGTCGCCGGGTGGTACAGCATCTGTCCGATCGAGCCGGTGAACTGTGGATCCATCCAGGGGCTCAGTCCCGACGCATCCATCAGAGTCTGTTGAACATCGTTCGCGTCGTAGTAGCGAATGGATGTCTGGCTAAAGAAGCCGCGAAAGTAAATGTTGCCGATCGTGCTCGGAGCAAAGCCGCCTACTACAGGGCCAGCGATAGCGGGAAGACCGAGGCTGGTGCGATTGCCATCTGCGTCGATGAGGTAGGTCTCGACATCATCACCAAAGACGAACCCTCCCCGTACGACGAGTCGGTCGCGGTAGGCGTCATAGGCCATGGAGTCGGGCCCGTTGGCTGAGCCCGGCATGTCCAGGAATACCGAGACGTTTCCCGTTAGTGGGTCGATTCGGAGAATGGCACCGTCGGTGGAGGAGCTTCCGTAGTAGGCCGGTGTCGACAAGTAGATGTCACCGGGCTGGAAGCTCGACTGCGCGTTGGGGGCCATTGGAAGGAGTACAGCCAGGAAGCAAGCGAAGGAGAGTAGGCGTTGAAAGGACTTCATCGTAGTCGGGGAGAGGGATCCGGGTGGTCGTACCCGACTCGGTCCTCTCTTTGAGGCATTCGGTGCGGGCCTAAGAGCTCCACTCTGGGGCTCGTTCCACTGGAATCCCGGTTTGGGAGCACCCGTTACGAGCTTTCCTTGCATTTTCAGGCCGGTCGGGACGGGCCTGGCGCAGACCTTTCATGAGCCGTGAGAGAAACGTCCTGACTTTGTTCCCGTTCGTGACTTGCGCTCGTCGGCCCCTCCAATGACCTTGTGAGTGCGTCGAAGACGCTGGCATGCGCAAAGCGCCGGAAGGGTCCGAGCGGTAGGCGGTGCTAGCCGTTCGTGGCGATTGCAAACTGTGCTCATGAATTGCCCGCGCTGGTGCTGGCCAGCTCGGATCGAGCGGGCTTCGCCGCCCTCTCTCATCAACCCCTCAGAGCGTGTAGGGAATAGCGATCGTCGAGAGCTCCGGAATCGCCCCAGTTGCTGTATTTGCGATGAAGGTAATGCGCACTTGAATGAAGCGCGCACCGCTCAGGTCCTTGATGTCGGAGTACCAGGTTCCGTCGAGGTTGAAGAAGTTGGGGCGGAAGTCGGCGAAGGTGCGGTTGAGCTTGCCGTTGGTCGGGCAGTTGTTGTTCGGATCGAGGAGTCTGGTCTCGAGCGGATCGCCATAGGCGTCGTACATCAAGCCATTGCCGATATCCATGCTGGTCCCGCCGACCGCGACGATCGGAGTCGTGGTCGTGGTTGTGTCGACGGTCGTCGCGCCCCGGTATGCGAAAGCGATGCTCGTTCCGCTGGGCTGGTCGCTGAGCTTCGGCTCGATCACAGGATCGAGGTACACGGTATTGCCGGAGCCCACCAAAGCTTGCGTGTCGAACCAGATCGTGTGGACTCGACTTACGCGAACCACGAAGTCGAGTTGCCCCAGCATCACCGTATTGTCGTTCGCTGGGGTCGGCTTTCCGGTACTTGGAACGATACCGCCGGCGGCCGTTGCCTGTTGATCGGGATTGACGACGATTGGACCACCGGACTCCGACGTCGGGGAGCCGCTACTAAAGACTCTAAAGATCGGGTGGCGCTGCGTCGGGAGCGCGAAGACAGTCGCGAGTCCGTTCTGCCCAAGTGCGTTGAAGTCCTGGAAGCACTTGAAGTCCATCAAGAGCGGCAAGCCGAGCGAGCGAATACTGCCGGAGAAGTAGGCCGTTGGGATATTTGTGGCGCATTCGCCAACCTGAGCGAGCGACTGCAAGTCCGCGCCAAAATTCTTGGATCCACCGGCGCCGAGAATCGCGGTGTCGCGCCAGGTGTAATAGTCGAAATCCGAGACCTGCTCGCCATTTCGATTCATCGGGTACGGCATCATCAGCGTGCCCGTAGACGATGCGAACACCTGGCTGGGGTTCAGGACATAACCCTCGTCCCGATCGTGAACGAGAGTCAACTTGTTGTCAGGATCGGCCAAGGCGTTGGCCGCGAAGGTCAGGTATAGACCAGACGACGGATAGCTGGCGAAGCCGCCGCCACCCTTCGCGAGCGGTATGATCGCCTCGTCGGGAAGCATGGCACTGTGCGCCATGCTGATCTCGAACAGATCGAAGAAGTCCGCAAAGACCTGACCTGAGAAAGGGGCGTAGCTGATGCCTTCTACATCGACATTGGCGGTGCTCTCGTCGAGTAACCCGAAGCCGACGTCGGCATAGCGCCAGACAGTCTGCATGCGACTGCCGAATGGAACCAGCGGCGTAATCAACGGGCCAGCCGTCGTCGTCATCAGGCCGATCAGCGGAACCGTGGAGTCGATAACTCGGGAGTCGCGCGCAGGTTCCCGCCCGCGAATGACTCCGCGCTCTATATCCCGTACGAACTGGCCTCGGATCTCGGGATAGAGCTCGAGAAAGGGCACGCTGGGGTCATTGGGATCGATAGGCGAGTTTCCGTCCTCGTCGAAGCTATCGAAGCTCAGCACCACGCCACCCGTTCGCACCGTCGGATCCGTCGGATTGATCGACATCAGGATGTCGGCGGGTAGTGAATCGGCGAGCGGATTGCCTGCGAGGTCGACAACCCCTTTTGGGCCGCCCACCAGATTCAAGTAGAGGTTGTCGTTCGGGTCGGGCAGCGCGACCGAGATGTGATCGAAGGGCGTTACCGGAGAGAACCTGAACTCACGCAGCCCCGGAGAGGGCGCGATCGACCCAACGATGGACTGAAAAGGACTCGGACCGGGGGGAACACCGGAGGGCAGTCGGTCGATTCGGAAGGTCTCGTGCGCGGTGATGGTCTCGGGGTTCATTGGCTCGCTAAACCGAACCGTGATGTTCGACTGCGTGGAGATTTGGCTCACCGGCGGCAGGCCCGGCGTAGGCGAGACCTGCAAGAAGCAGTTGGGAACGACGCCCGCGGCAGTGCTGAACACCGACTGAAACTCCCCCGAAGTCGAGGTCAAGAAGTCATCGCGCAGGGCGCTGAGGCTAGCCGTGCTCGGAATCGGAAGTAGACGCACGCGCACGTCCGAGAGCCGGCCATTCTGGGGCGGAGCCGTCTGACGAGTCACTTCCGCGAAGAGGTCGGAGAAGCTCGTTCCCCGCATCTTGAGAATATTCCCCGCCTGGCCAGTCTGCGCGCAGGTCTTCGTCGCGAAGTCCATCTCGAGCAAGAAGATCACGTCATTGGGTGAGTCTCCCTCCGTGCTGCTGGGCGGGAGAAGCGTCGGGCTGCCCGTGAACGTGATGCCCTGAGAGCCAAGAATCCGCGGCGGCTCGATGTCGAGCAGGAAGCCGTTGTTCGGATCGAAGTTGCTGAGCTCGTCGTCCGAACGTCCCGTCCTGAAGGTTCGAATTACATCGGCCGTCAAATTGCTCTCGACTGGACCGTTGCTCGTGAAGTCGAATCCATTACCCGCGACGTTTCGCACGATTTGGAACTGCCCGGTAGCCGCTTCGACTTTCGTGGGGAAGCGAAGGATCGCATTCGTCAGCTGGTTGCTCGTGCTCGGCGGCAAGCCGAGTGAGTTCACCGAGACCGTTGTTGTGGCGGCTTCGGCTTCCGAGACGGTGAAGTCGACGAGAATCCGAGTGGAGTGAAACTCGAGTTGTCCGTTGTTCGCGATGAACGCGCCGAAGTTCGGATCCACCAGGACTCGAGCGCCGAAGGGCAGGTTCGCGGGAGTTCCGGTCAGAACGCGTACGGTCTGCTCGTTCACGGTCGAATGGTCCAAGAGATCGGAGACCGTGATCGAGAGAGCTGCGTTGCGGGGGACCAGCGGAAACGGCGGCAAGTAGCTGCTGCCAAGTCCCGTTGGTGTCACGAAGCCGAGGTTGATCGTGGCGTCCTCGAGCAAGCGCGTGAATCGCTCCGCCTCCGTCTCGGGCAGTCCACTTGCGGGATCGTCGCTGTCGGAGTCCGCCAGAATCGTCAGCTCGACCTGCTCCGTGAACGGACTGGTCTCGAGCAGGTAGTTGAAGCCGTCCGTGATGATGTTCTCACTGACCAGATACTCGCGCAGGATCAGGTTGCGAATCGGAGGCGTAGCCGGATTGTCGTCGTCATCTTCCGCGTCGTAGATGTCGACGAGGCGCCCCCAACGAATCTCCGTGATGCGCAGGGAGGAGGCCTTGCCACCCTGGTTGGGATCCACCTGAACCGTCGTCTGTTGACCACCGACAACTCCGCTGCCGACGGTGGAACCCTTCGTTCCGCTAGAAGGTCCACAGCCACTCGATGCGACTCCGAGGCCCACGAACAGGACCGCGTTCAGCACCTGGCTAAGTACGCGAATTCGAAGCGGCTCCGACTGGGGAGCTCCAGCAAAAAAAAGTGGCGTCAACGGCACGTGGAGGGACGAAACGAGGAGGGAGCCGACATGAAGAGAACACCGAGGAGGCGAGATCATGCCTCAGGGTGTTCCGGATGGGTAGGAGGCCTTGGAGGGGTGGGTCACACCTGAAACCTCACACAAAGCCTACCCAATTATGCACTTCCAGTACGTGAGCAATGCCCTCTCTAGGGCGTCGATTCTCCAATCCGACTCGCGCTACCAGGCCAGGACTCCCCCAGCGCCATGGGGCGGTCCTTCCACTCGAGAGATCAGCCGCTCGATCGAATAGCGCAGAAGCAGTTGTAGGCGATCGACGCTTGGCCGCTAGGATGCCTACTTCTCCAATACGAACCCGCAGGAGAATTCCATGACGGCGTCGATGTCGATCATATTGGTTCTGCCTCTGTTCTTCACGAGTGCCTGCGCCTCGAACAAGGGCATCGTCGAGCTTCAACGCGTGACCACCGACGTGGGGCATATCAGCCTGATTCGAGATGAACCGACTCGCGCCGAGGTTCTCGAAGTCATCGCGGCCTGGCTCGCCGAGAACGGCTACGACTATTCGGTCCTCGAGCCTGGGCAGAAGCCGAGTGGCACGGCGCTGAACTACCGAGCTTGGTGGGGCTGGGATGTCGGCATCTACATGAAGCGAGTGAACATGCAAGTTGCTCGCAACGGAACCTCCCTCGGGAAGATCAAGTTCGACGCTCTTCAGTACGGCGGGTTCGGCAAGTTTGGCAGCAGCGTCGAGCGTCTTCGCACCCTCCTGGATGCGCTCTTCGCGAAGATCGACAGAGACACGGCCAACGAGCTCCTTGGGGATCAGTAGGTTCGCTCGAAATTTCTCGGCCTCGGCAGTGGCTCTATCCGCGAGCTGATTCCCGAAGAAGTTTGGACCCGGGAAAGTAGCAGGCTCATTGCCACCCCGCCTGTCGAGGGGCTTCACGAAAACCCCGAACCGTTCGCAATTGATGCGTTCGCAACGCTTCATCAGCAGCGACCCGAACTCGAGTGGACCGTTCTCGATCAAGTGATCCACAGCGCTACTAGAGATTGACGACGTTCGTGCTGCCCACTTCTGGATTGGCAGGAGGACAAAGTGTCTCGCAGCGTGCACCCAATTCTCGCAGAGTCGTTCCGCGTCGAGGTTGTAGTGGCTCGGCCAGATCGAGAGCAGGAGGCCGTACGAGAATGGCGGCTCGTGGAGGTTCAGTCGAAGATGTTCGAACAACCAGGCGAAATCCAGAACCGTCCATTTTGTCCCGACACTACTGATCGAGACATGGGCGTTCTCTCTTCGAGGGAGCAGTCATGTTCCTCCGAATGTCACCTCGCGGGGGTGACCCGCGCTCTGTCGTGCGGCGTCGAGTCCCGCAACTACTCCAAGACTTGTGAGAATCCATGCGTTCAATTCTGACCCTGGCAACCGTACTCCTCTGCGCGTCTTTCGCGCTTCCTCAAGCCACTGCAACCAGTACCAAGGCCTCCGCAAAACAAAGTGCGGAAGCCAAGCCCGTCGAACCGCTCTTGAGCCTCTTCAGGATCAAGCCCGGCGATCCATGTCATACCAATAACGACGGCGTGCAGGCGTGCAATCCTGCTGGCGGAAGTGGCGACATCACCATCGACCCCAAGACCGGCAGTGCCAGCTCGGCGACTACAGTGGAGTTCAAGAACGACGCCACCGGCTCGGTCACGGGCCTCGACGGCAACGACACGGTCAACACAGCCAACGGCTCGAACGCCACGATCAGTGGAACCGGAGGCACGGTGAACGCGGGCTCTGGGAGCACGGGTAGTGTCAGCAACACAGGCGCGGCCGGTGGGGCCAGCATCACCGTAAATATCGGAGGAGGAAGCTTCTCCGTTCCCCCTGGCGCAACCATCCCCTTCAGCGGCTGAGCCCCCTCACCATGAAACGAATCCATCTGGCGCTGTTTGCACTGGCCCTCGCGACCCTCGTACTCTTCCTCTTCGCCTTCGGCGGACTCGACGGTCGACCGGAGGACACGGTGATGGTGCATCCAAGACAGGATGCCCTTGCAGATGTTGCGCCAGTGGCTTCGTCTCTGGAACTGGTCGCTGCCCTCGCTACGCAGCAAGGCGAGCGCGAGGCAGTTCCAGCTCCGTCGATATCGCCTGCGACGGAGCTCCCGTGTGCTTCCGTGCAGGCCGAGCTGGAAGCTGCACTTGTCATCAACAACGAGCAGGAGCAGACGATCGTCGAGCTGAAGGCCAAGCTCGCCGCGGCGATCCGCGCGCGAGACCGGCTCACGTTCGACGTTGAAACACCTTACGGTGCGTTCATCGCGAGCCATGAAGCCGAAGAGATCAACGACCCTTACTCTCTCGAGCGAATCCAGGACTGGCTGCGACAGTTCCCGGTCTTCCTGGGGCCTGGCGAGGCAACGTGGATTGCAGAGCGTACCTCCGCAAAGGACTGGACGCGGTTCGGGCGCACGAGTGAAGTCGCTCTCATTCTGTACCTTGGACCCGATCGCGTGATGTCCGAAGTTTCACCGGCGCGCGCCGCCGAGCTACGCGCGTACTACAACGACGAGCCGATCTTCCCGCGCTGAGCAGTACTCTTCGCCCCGCTCCCGTGTGGGACGACCGGCTTCTCGTAGCCGAAGCGCGCCGATCAGCTCGGCGTTCCGGAGATGTAGCACTTGAGCGAAGCGTTCTCCGCTGCCGTTCGAACGAGGTGCGCGTGGACCACGTCGCCAATCGAGACGAGGCCTGCCAGCGTTCCGTGATCGATCACGGGCAAGTGACGGACACGCTCGAGGGTCATCAGCTCCATGACGTCTTCGAGAACATCATCGAGCGAGCCCGTGACAATCTCGTGGGTCATGATGTCTTTCACGAACCGGGGGCACGACTCCTTCTCGGGATCGGCCAGCGCTTCGAGTTGGCTGCATTTGTATCCGCAGTCCATCATGATGTCGCGCTCGGTCACGATCCCAATCGGCGCTCCACCCTCATTCACGACGACGAGCGCGCCGATGTGATACTCGCACAGCTTGCGGACGGCGTCCTGGACGCTACAGCTCGGGGCGATCGTGATGACCTTCGCGCCCTTCCTCTCGAGAATATCTTGGATTCTCATGGCCATCCTCCTTGGATGACTTGGAGCCCCTGGAACCGCCGAGCTCCGATGCGGGGGCGAGCGGGAAAAAGTCCGCTCCCTAAACCGATTGTCGTATGCCCTTGAGCGCATCCGCCAGCGGTTTGTGTGCGCATTTCCGCACGACGAAGTGCGTATGAACGCGTCGCGTGTGCGTTCTCGGCGGGCAGCCCAGGCTCCTGACGTGCAGTTCGAACCCGGAGACCTCCATGGCCGTGGCCGTGACGGGAACTCGCGTCGTCCGTGTCGTCGCCGCGGTGACGTGAAGACTCCTCCTGGTCTTCATCGTCCTCTTGCTCGATCGCGGAATCACCGCGCGCATCGAGGTGTCGTTGCAGAGTGCCCAGGTTAGCAAGCCGCACACGAGCACTCCGCGCACGCGGTTCCCACCGGAGCGCGAGTGCTCGTAGTGGTCAGCGGCTAGAAGCCGTCCCCTTGCTCGCTCCCGTGTCCTTCTTGGGGCTGTTCTTCTTCTTGTTCTTCGGACGCCACTTCCCGTAGCTCCCCTTGAAGATCTTGCCTTTGCCGGACTTCGTATCACCTCTACCCATATCGTTCCTCTTCGCTCGTCGTTTGGCCCGTGCCTTCGGTGCTGAACAGCTCACAGCCTAGCGCATCGCTCGCCCTGTGTGGGGACTCGCTTCGCTCTCGATGTCCACGAGCGCGGAACCAAGCCTCGCTACTCGGCGAGCAGCGTCTCGATCGCCTGTTCGAGCGCCCGGTAGTCCGCGTCGCAGAGCTCGTGTTGCGTGTCGGCCGAGCGGTGAAGCTCGGGTCCCGGGTGCACGAAGCGCACGATGCCGTTCTGATCGCACAGGAAGCTCGCGCTCGTCGCTCGGCGGGTACCGGAATCGAGCCAGAGTTCCCTTAGCAGATTCCAGTCCAGGTCCGTCGCGACGCGACCGTGATAGCCGCGCGCTGCGGCAGCCTCACGAATACTCGCGAGTGGAATCTCTCCCGACCTGATTGGCGGCTTGGGGTGGAACACGGCGATCGTCTCGAGGCCCCGATCCGCGAAGGCCAACCGCAGCTCTTCGATCGCAGGTAGGGAGGCCACACAGAAGGGACACTTGTCGGTCCACCATCGATACAGCGTCACGCGAGGCGCGTTGCCGGACGCGTCGAGCCCCCGCTCCAGACCACTCGGTAGCGCTGCGCCGATCAGATCGGCTCCGTCCCGCGGCACGGGCATCGTCGTCTCGGCGTGCTGGTCACCGGCCGTGTCCACAGTCGACTCCCGAGCGAGCCCCTCTGCATCGGTCCGCGTATTGCATCCAGAGAGAACAGGGAGCAGTAGCAGTCCCATGACGAGGGTGGCGAGACGGGAGCGCATGCACGCCGGTATAGCATTCGTCCACGTCGCTGTCTCCGCAAAGACGATCCTCCGGCGATTCAAGGACCGTCAATTCTCCTGTTCACTCGAGCGGAAGGTACGACGAGGCCAGCCCCATATCCAGGTCGTCCCACACCTGTGGGGTCATGTACAAGACGTAGTCGATGACGCCGTCTCGAGACGCATCATCATCGACCAGGTATAAGACCCCTAGCCCCGACTCGAAGTGGCTATTGTTGAACGCGTAGAGGTAGCCGAGCGTCTTGTGATTGGCGGCCCGCGAGTCGGGCCAGTCCTCGCCCAGCAGGGGCTCGCTGAACACCGGCAGGGATCGAGCCTCTGGACCGGCGATCAACTTGTAGTTGCCGGTCGACTTGGAGATCAGGTACACGTCCTTCGAATCCCAGAACTGGACGAACAGTCCGTCGCCATCGGCTCCCTGCTGGCGGAACATGTGAGTGATCATGTCGCGCGAGACTGTTGGTCTCGCCGTAGACCTCATCGATGGAGACGATGGGCGCAGGTCCCAACTCGTGAGCGTCATTGGGCGGAGGCATGGCCGGCGGCGCTCCGAAGGTGAAGACCTCGATGCAAGTCGCCCCGCGCGGCCGCTTGCCGGCCACGATGAGCTCGTTCGGTCCTCCCGCCAGTATCTCGGTAGGCCAGTACGAGAGTTGGATCTCCTGGTCACCGATCAGGTCCACTTCATCCGTTTCCGGATCGGTATGGATCCATTCGATCTCCAGTGTTTTCTGAGAGGTGTGGTAGCTCACCCAGCCCCGAAAGTCTCCGACCAGGACCCCCGGCGTGCCCTTGTCGGTGCTGTAAGAGAACGGAGGCGCGCCGATGTGGACACTCGGCGAGGGCTCTTGAAACAGGAGCAACAGGAGGAGAGGAGTTAAGGCCTTCATGGTGAGTGTGGGGGAGGGGCCCGATGACGACGACGTTGACGGACCAAACGAAGCCCAACGGCGGGAACTTGCTGAACCCGAAGTCGGGTTGTCCTGCAGGCACGTCCAGATTGTAGCGCCTGCGCACATTATCTGAGGCGCACGTCGGCGGTCTCCCTTTCTGGCGTTAGCCGTTGGAGACGAATATTGACTGCAGGAAACCGGAGAGCTTTTATAGGATCAACGGGCCCTACCGCTCGTTCGAATTGCACTTCGTTTATCGAATTGAACAACGAAGATGTAAACGCTCTAGCCAACCCAACAGCAGGTTCAGTCATGCTCGCCCCGATCAGCTCCGCTCTCATTGGATTCCTGGCGCTCCTTCCCCCAAAGTCAAGTTCAGGTTCAACAAGAACTCGGAGCACGTAGCCCGTCCGTCGTTCAACAAGCGCCCAGCAGCCTCAATGGCAAGCCGGTTTTGAACCTCTATGGCAAGCCAGTGCTAACGGCGGCTGGAGATCCAATCCTTGTGCGAACCCGAGGCGAAAGAGCCTGGAGTGCATGCCATTAGAAAGCTGATTCGTGTGGAGAACAACTACTTCACTTCGTCAATTTCTCCGTCTGCGTTGATTTCGTACAGCAGCGTGATAATTGGCTTGGAAGTCGTGGGGATGTTCAGAGCCTCCTCGTCAACCGAGGAAACGCCCACAACGTACCCACGGCCACCATCCGGGGATTCTGTTTTCCGATTAAAAAGGTACTTACCGAAATCAAGGTTGACCAATAACGGTTTCTTCCCGCCGTGCGCAAAGCGGAACAAGCAGTTGCTCTTGGAGCATTCGACTTCTGCACTGGAGGTACCCGTAGTCAATGGTATCTGGGAGGTCGCCAACTACTTCAAGCACCGCGATGAGTGGACCGATTGGAATCCCAAACGACGGACGGTCCAGGTACTAACTCAACTCGGACTTTCCTCGGATATGGAATTTCCGTTGATAGAGGCGGGCCGATCCCTTCAAGGCGGGGATTTCCCGCTGGTCGGGTTGCTACGAGTAGCATCGAACTGGCGCGCAGCTTCTGTGCTCGCTTACAAGTGAGCCGGTACTAGCTGTGGATTCCGTTAACCACATCGCAGAGAGTTCGAGAGAGCATTCCACCTGGACCCCAAACATCGGCGAGTATCGAACTCGAATCCCGCGACGGCAGTCGAGCGAGGTGGAACGCCCCGCGCCCGCATCTCTAGCGTCAGTGCGACCTTACGTCGCCGCCCCTTCCCGCGTCCTCGACAGGGCCGTCAGACCCCGGAGGAAGGTGGCTCCCCAAACTCGAGTTAAACACGAACTCGGCTCTCGGCGGGGAATCGGGCCTAACGATACCGCGAACCCGGTTTCTATTTTCGCAGAGCGTATGGCTCGGTACCACTCGGGGTGCGAAAACGAAATTAAGTGGGGGGCGAGGGCGACGCGAACTCGGTAGGGCGCGGGCAAGCGGATCAGGGGCGTTCAGGCTGTCTGGGCGCCCAAGGCGCTCGAGTTAGGCGACCCTGGAGGGCACGCAAAGTGGAAGATGTTTAGAGTCGAGTACCGGCTCGTTGTCCGCATTGGCATCCTTGATCCGCGCAAGTTATTCCCGCCTATTCGCCTGGGCACTACGGATTGATGAGGATTTGGTGAACAGTTTAACGGGAAGTGTTCACTAGGGGACACCAAACAGGCGATAAGGGGGAAGGCTCAAACGGGATTGGTACTACGGGCACAACAAAGACCCTTAAAGTCGGGTTGTGGCGTTCTGAGGCCGTAAACACGCTTCGCAAGTTGGCGGGAGAGCCTCCCCACTTCGACTTCGCCAACTACACAGATGGGGCTGGCAAGATCAAGGTGTCGCGTGCTTCTATCTCCTCCAGACCCGGAGAAAACACAGCCATGTCAGCATTAGAAGAGAAGACGACGCGATCGAGGCGGGCACTCGCACTCATTTTCGCCCTCATCGGCCACGGAGTGATCGGGGGCTGCGGCAGCAGTGCCCCCGAACCCGCTCCCGAGCCCACGCCAGCCCTGAACACCGAGACGCCCCTCTCCTGGGAGGGCGTGTTAGGCGTTCGGCTACGCTCGGTCAAGACCTACAACGTCGGACTCGGTCCGGACGGCCCGGCCACGGGGCACCAGTATCTGACGCTCTCAGAGTCCGGCGACTCCTTCTACTGGCTCAAATCGGATACCCCCGATACAGGGACCTTCCGCCGAAACGGCGACCGCCTGATCATCCGCCTCGGGAGCCGAGAATTCGAAGGAGAACTCGATCTCGAGGGCGGCGTCCTGATCTGGTGCGGCGTCGAGTTCGAGCTCCCTTGAGGTCCTCAGCAGGGCGGTCAGGGCTGGATCGTGAAGCGCAGACCGTTCGTCAGGCCTGAGCCGAATGGGTCGCCTGCATCGCCGTAGAAGTATTGAGTGAAGATCTGCACGCCCACCAGACTAGCGGGATCGGGGGCGTTCTGGATCAACGCGTTAAAGTCGAACGAGTAGCTCCCCCCGCAGACGCCCGCGCCGCCGGAGTTCATGAGGGGCGAGTTGAACAAGGCCTCCTCAATGCACCAGAAGCCTGCCTCAAAGGGTACTTCCGCGGGTGCTATTCCAATGAGCAGGAGGCCCACACTGGCGGCGGTGACGTTGTCGGCCTCGACTAGGAAGGGCGCGGGGTTGGTGATGCTCGGGATACCGCTAAATGACATGGATGGTACGCATCCGTCCGAGTTCAGCTTGCCTTGGCAGTACACGTCCGCGATCGGCGGCGGTAGGGCATCGAGCTCCTGGGAGAGCGCCAGGTCAATCTCCTGCCCCAGGGTCGTGTCCAGGTGTGCGCCGTCCGAGAAGTCAGAGCCGAAGCGAAAGTTGTAGGAGAGGTTGAACCAGTCGTCGTGCCCCTCCAGGACGTCGTCCGGCGTCGCGGGAGCGCCCAAGGTGATCCGATTGACGTCGCGCTGGACTGTCAAGGCGTCGATCGTCCCGCTGCCGTCCCAATGTGTCCTTCCGGCAAGCGTGCCTGACTGACGCCATCGGGCCGCGTACCGTTGCCTCGGTTCGACCCACACGACGGAGGAGCAGTGATGCAAGCAGGCCAGGAGAGGTTCAATCACGAGTCCATCGGC
>Ga0316209_1000768_pt1 | contig 45761 bp, 42 predicted proteins | sample 6monopyrite_MG_FD_204945 | JGI IMG/M metagenome (GOLD analysis project Ga0316209, IMG submission 204945) | Microbial mat bacterial communities from mineral coupon in-situ incubated in ocean water Damariscotta River, Maine, United States -... | ecosystem: Environmental > Aquatic > Marine >...
CGGAATCAGATCCGTTTCGACGATCTCAAGCGGTTCAGCTTCAACAGACTCGCCTAAGACCAGCTTTCGACTCGCACGAACCGATTCACCCTGGACCGTGACGCGGCCCGCTTCGATCCAGCGCTTGATCTGAGCTCGCGAATTCCCGGACAGGTCCGCGAGAAACGCGTCCACGCGAACGCCTGCGCTCGCTTCATCGACCGTATAGACGAGCTGCGTTTCTTCGTCGTCGAGATCAGCGACGCTTCCGTCCGCAAGAGCGGAACCCGACTCGTCGCTTTCTTCGACCATGACGATTCACTCCGCCTAACGGCGGGCGAGAAATCCGCCGGCACGTTGCGGGCTATTTCGCGACTGCTGAACTCGCGCCATGTAGCTCGGCACCACAATCTGAGGATCGAGGCCGATCGTCTCGGCGTAAGCCGTCACGAATCCGCGCACATATACATCCGCCGGAAGATCACCGAAGTTCTCCTCCTCGATATTTCGCAGATGCGACGTGTTGACCTTGGTCACACTCGAGATGTCATCGATCTCGTAGCCGCGGAAGAGACGGTTGCGCCGCAAGCGCACACCATCGAATTCTCCGCGCCCATCATCTTCGAGCGCATCGAACTCTTCAACCGCCTCATCCATCCCACCGAGCTGCTCCGACGGATCGAAGCCCCGCAAGGGATCCCCTGAAACAGGCCTCTCGATCGCCTGCGCTGCATCCATCTGATTAAGCAGCGAGCGACTTGAAAACGGCTCTTCCGTGGTCGGCGCAGCCGTCTCGGGCAGCTCCTGGTCGTACGCGGCGCGCAGCTCGGGATCCGTCAAGACGCGGTACGCCTCGTAGAGACGATCGCGAATCGCAGACGCGTCGCGCCCCTCGAACACTCCGTAGAGCGCGAGTGATCCGTCCGCGTAGGTCTGTTCCGAAATGCGATACGCCCGTTCGACTTCGCCGATCGTTGCATGTCGCGTGATCTCGAGCAGCTCGTAGTGGTCGAGCTCGTCGATACCCCTCATCGATTTCCTCCGTTCGAAGGTTCGCCTCCTGCGGTCGCCGCCGGGCTGGCAGAAGTACTGGCTGAGGGGAGGCCGAGTAGCTTTCTTGCGATTCGCTGGAGATAGATCGAGACATCGGCATCCTGCCGAAGGTCTACGATCGGCCGACGCTGAGAGACCGACTGTCGGGCCTCGTCGTCGTAGTTCACGTAACCCAGATACTCGGCTTCGAGGCCGAAGTATTTCTTGCAAACACTCGAGACCGCAAAGCCAAGCTTCACGTCCTCTGCCGTGCGTACGCCGTTCACGATGATCCGCGGCTTGAACACGCGCATCGTCTCGACGAAGCGGCGCGCTTCCGCCGTGTCCGTCGCTTCAATTTCGCGAAGCAGATCAAGCGGCGTGCGGATGCCGCGCTCGTTTCTTTGATCCATCGCCGTTGTCACGAGCTGGCGAACGCCATGGCCAACCATCGCGAGTCGCATGCGGCGATAGAAGGCGGCACGCAGAAATGTGTAGGCGTTCTCGACGGAGGTCGGTTCGGGCTGAAGAACCATGATGCCATCGTCGGACACCAGGAAGTAGTCGAGCACCGAAGCGTGGGATCCCGCGCCGAGGTCGAGCATGACGATGTCGGCGTCGAGCTGCCGGAGACCACGAAGCAGTCGCACGCGGCGCAGATGGCTCGGCTGCGCATCCGCGAGGTTGCCGTGGGTTGCGCCGATCAAGCGCAGGTTCGGAAGCGGCGTGTCGGTAATCAGCTTACCGAGATCTTCTTCGCGCTCGGAAACAAAGTCGGCGAGGCTGCGCTGGGGCGAGGGTACACCAAGCGTTGTATGAAGGTTCGCGCCTTCAAGGTCGACATCGACAACGATGACGCGCTTGCCAAGTCGCGCGAGTGCCGTCGCGAGATTCGCCGTGACGAACGTCTTACCAACGCCACCCTTACCACCGCCAATAGCGAGCAAGCGGGGACCCGCAGAGTCATTGCGACCCTGAATAGGAACCCCGGGCGGGGACTGCGGGCGTCGGACGCCGGTCGTCGAGCTCACGTTCGCCTCTCTCACACATCGAGCAAAACGATCGACTGCAAGCAGACGATTCGGATCCTTCGAAGTGCGACCGGATCAGCGCAAGAGCGAGATCCGTAGACTGGACTGGCGGGGGGTTGCCCCAATCTAACCCATACCCGCGGGTTCCATCAAGAAAGCACGCACTTAGCTTCGACGATCATTCATCGAGAGAGGCAAGGGCCTCTCCAACTCCCTCCGCGATCCGGTCGAGATCCCGGTCGCGCAGCGTTCGAACATCGAGCCAAAGCGCATCCTCCCGCACTCGAGCGAGGATCGGATTCGTGACTGCCCGCAAACGATCGGCGAGCGCCTGAACCGGTCCTCCCTCGACCACGACAGCCCATCCCGGAAGGCGATGTTCGGGAAGCGACCCGCCTCCCACCGCCGCATCGCTCTGCGCGATCCGCACCTTCCAGCCCGCTCCCCCGCGATTCGAAACAACGTTCGAAACCAACTCGAGCAGCCGGGCGGCGCGCGGTTCAAGCTCGCTCGCGCCCGCGCGAAGTCCGGCCACCGCCGGAATTTCATTCGATCGTCCCTCTTCGAGCATCAAATCGAGGGTCGCATCGAGCGCGGCAACGGTCAGCTTGTCCACCCGAAGCGCCCGCGCGAGCGGATTCTTCTTCATCGCTTCGATCATCTCGCGCTTTCCGAGCAGAATTCCCGCCTGTGGCCCTCCGAGAAGCTTGTCACCGGAAAAACAGATCACATCGACGCCCAGCGAGAGCCGCCCCGGCGCAAACGCCTCCGTCGGCAAGCCATACGCCCCGAGATCGAGCAGCGTCCCACTTCCCAGATCCTCGACAAAGGGGACATCGCGCTCCCGAGCGAGCCCGGCCAACTCCGCCACGTCTGCTTCTGCAACGAAGCCGCGTTGCTCAAAGTTGCTGCGATGCACCTTCAGCAAGAGACCGGTATCGGGCCCGATCGCGGCCTCGTAGTCCCGCAAGTGAGTGCGATTCGTCGTGCCAATTTCCGCCAAGCGCACGCCCGCCCGCTCCATGATCGCAGGAACCCGAAACGAACCTCCGATTTCGACGAGCTCGCCGCGCGACACCACAACCTCCTTGCCAAGGGCGAGGGTGTTGAGCGCGAGCAGGACCGCGGCGGCGTTGTTGTTCACCACGTGTGCCGCCTCAGCCCCGGAAAGAGCGAGCAGCTTCGCCTCAAGGCTCCCCATCCGGGAGCCCCGACGACCCGTCGCGAGGTCGAGCTCGAGGTTCGAATAGCCATCGAGGGAGCGCGCAACGGCGCTGGCAGCCGACTCAGCCAGTGGAGCTCGTCCCAGATTGGTGTGAAGGAGGACGCCGGTCGCGTTCAGGACGGGTCGCGGGTGGGGCGCGGCGAGACGCTCGGCCACAAGCGCCACCCGGGCGACCAGATCGTCTAGATCACCTGGCTCGCCCCGGAATTGAGACTCCCCGCGGGCGATCAATATGCGAACAAGTTCGAGTTCCTCTCTCGCCGCCCGAACGACGGCCCATTCCGCCAATTCGGGCCTTAAAGACCCCACATCAGCAGTCAGGCGATCCACCGACGGAAGGCTCCGGCGGGGATCCGAGTTGACCTTTGGCTCTGAATCCATGACTCTCAACCCCAGATTTTCACACGGCCTAACCGGTTCGTGTTCTGGATCGTTTTCGCTGGTGGACCGAGGACTCAGCGCTGGGATCCAGGGTCGTCGTACCCGAACAGGTACAGAAAGAAAAAACCGACCCTGCCCGTCGCACTTCGATTGAGTTCGAAGCTCCACCCCCTTCACCGTCGCAGGACGGAGTCCGGGTGGGCCCGAAGTCGGGTCCGAACAGACCTAGTGGTAGCAGTGACCGCCATCAACCTGCGAGGCCCCAGAGGCCGGCGCACTGCAAGCAAAGACGATTGAGATCACCCGGGGGATTCGGACGGCGGCGGGGTGCTGCTGACTACTCGAGGATCTTCCGATTGACCGCACCGGTAAAGCCGCAACCGCAACAACCACTTCTTTCTTTTAAACAAAGCGGACTCCTCAATTGTTGAACTCCGCAAACTTCAAGCAAAACGCTGAACTACAAACCAGAGTGCGAGTCATCGATTTGATTTTCCTCGTCGACAACCAGACCAGTCAGCTGCCCCGTGAAGAGCGGGCGATGACTATAAGGGAGTAAGAGACAGTCGACGTCCACGCGGACGGCCTCAAAACGCCGCCCGCGTTCGAGTTTTTTCCACGCGCCTCCGCTGGAGGCCACCAGCAGCGCCCACCTAAGACCCATATCGATCCGGTCGCCCCTCAACCTGCTCTTGCGAGCAGGCGGAGCGCGGGCCACGGACCGAAGGCAAGCCCACCGACCCTCTCGTGACATCGAAGATCCAACCGATCGAACTCGCCAGCCAGGCGGACCGACTCGGTTTCCGCATGCCCTGGCCCCCTAAAGGCCCGGGAGCTTCGAAACCGATTCGCCGCCAACAGGCGGAACGATGCAAAACGAGATCATCATCAATGCGGAGCTCGGGGAAACCCGGGTCGCGTTATTAGAAGACAAGCAGTTCGCTGAACTTCATATCGAACGCGGGCGAGACAAGAGCGTTGTCGGCAATGTCGTCAAGGGAAAGGTCAGTCGGGTCCTTCCCGGCATGCAGGCCGCCTTCGTTGACATCGGCCTTGAAAAAGCAGCCTTCCTCTACGTAGGCGACTACTTCGAAAGCACCCTCGAAACGGGCGAGACCGCCGGTGAACCGAGCGGTGGGAAGCGCAATCGCGGTCGCCGCTCGGCGCCCCCGCGCATCGACACGGTTCTCCACGAAGGCAAGGAAATCGTCGTCCAGATCGCCAAGGAGCCGATCGGAACGAAGGGCGCTCGCATTACGTCGAGCATCTCGATTCCCGGCCGCCATCTCGTCCTGACCCCCTGGTCCCGACGCGTGGGCGTAAGTCGCCGCATCGGCTCGGACAAGGAGCGCCGTAGGCTCCGCGAGATCGTCGAGCGACTGCGACCGCAGAACCTCGGCTTCATTATTCGGACCGCTGGCGACGGTGTTCGCGAAGCCGATCTGCAGGCCGATATCCGCTATCTCGCGACGGTCTGGGCAGCGATCCAGCAGCGCCATGCCGAGCAGACCGCACCGGCGATCCTGTATTCCGAGCACGACTTGCCGCTGCGCATCGTTCGCGACCTCGCCGGTCACGAAACGAAGCGAATCGTCACGGACAGCAAGGAAATCCACGAGAGCATCCAGGGCTTCGTCGAACGATTCGTCGCCGACCCGAAGCCCTCAGTCGATCACTACGAAGAGCCGCAACCCATCTTCGAGCGCTTCGACCTCGAATCGCAGATTCACGCGAACCTCGAACGCAAGGTCTGGCTCAAGAGCGGCGGCTCCCTCGTCATCGACAAGAGTGAAGCACTCACCGCCATCGACGTGAATACCGGCCGCTTCGTCGGCAAGCGCGACCTCGAGGAGACGGTCTTCAAGACCAATCTCGAAGCGGTCCAGGAAGTGGTGCATCAGCTGCGCTTCCGAAACCTCGGCGGCCTGATCATCATCGACCTCATCGACATGGAGTCGGCGGGCAATCGAGAGAAGGTCTACCGCGCATTGCAGGAAGCGCTTCGCGCCGACAAGGCTCGAACGAACATCCTGAAGATTTCAGAACTCGGCCTGGTCGAGATGACGCGCAAGCGAACCCGCGAAAACCTCGTGCAGACGCTTTGCGAGCCCTGCAGTCACTGCGAGGGACGCAGCTATGTGTTGTCCCGCGAAAGTGTCGCGTTCCGCGTGATTCGCGAACTGCGTAAGCACATGCCGAAGCTGCGCGGACGCAAGGTAGCCGTCACGGTCAGCTCCCATGTCGCTGAAGAGTTGATCTCCAAGTCAAAGCCGGCGATGGCCGCGCTCGGTGAAGAGATCGGTCATGAAATCGAAGTTCGAGCGCGTCCCGGGATGCATCAGGAGCAGTACGAGCTGAACGTGCTCGAAGCGGGCCCCCCAGTCGAACTCGAACTCTCGTGGTTGAACGACACCCACCCGGACGCTCGCAAGGACAGTGGCGAGACGGAGAGTGAAGAGGGTGAGGGTGGTGCGAAGCGCGGCCGACGACGTGGGCGTGGCGGTCGCGGGCGCGGCAGCGATGCAAAGGCCGAGGGCAGTACCGAGGGCAATGGAAGCGACAAGACGGATGACGTCGTCGCAGCCAAGGGTGCAGCCGAGGCCGTCGAAGGCGACGGCGCGAGCGACACCCCGGATGAGGCCAAGGATCTCGAAGTGGCCGCGGTCGCAGAGAAGGATTCGGCCGAGGCATCGACGGACGAGAGCGCGCCACGGGGTCGAAGGCCTCGTGCGGCGAAATCACGTTCCGCCAAGTCGAGTGCGTCGAAGACAAGCGGAGCCAAGAAGGGGCTGCGCGCTCCGATTGGCTCGCCCGACGGGCCGATTCGCCTGAGCGATGAGGACGACGAAGATCGCGCGGCCGCGATCTACGAGCGCCTGGACGCGGAGCCCGAAGCGACCCCTGCCGCCCCGAAAAAGAGGGCCGCCCGGAAGTCCAGGGCCAAAACGGTTCAAAAGGCAGATGATTCTGTCGCGGAAAAGGTCGAATCACCACCCGAGGGTGATGAGGCTGCTCCGGCCGAAGAGAATGAGACCAAAACGAAGCAGGCTGACGCGGCCGAAGTCACTGAGGCCCCCACGGTCGAAGCGGCATCCGACCCGCAAGCTGATTCGGCAGAAACGCCCCAAACTGTTGACGCGGAAGAGGAATCGAGCATAATCCCGCGCTCCGAATGAGCCGCCTCCTGCGGTTCGAACCCTCGATAGAAACAGAGGTCATTATGTACGCCGTCGTTCGTAGCGGTGGGAAACAGTATCGCGTGAGCCCCGGTGGCTCGGTGCGCGTCGAGAAGCTCGAGGGTGAGGTCGGTTCTTCGATCACGCTCGACGAGGTTCTCCTGATCGGTGACGAAGCTGGCGACGCCAGTGCAGTCAAGATCGGCGCCCCGACCGTCGATGGAGCCAGCGTAACCGGAACCATCACAGCCCAAGCCCGAGCCCCCAAGATTCGCGTCTTCAAGATGAAGCGCCGCAAGGGATATCGCCGCACTCAGGGCCATCGTCAGGACTACACCGAAATCCGCGTTGACGGAATTTCAGGGTAAGGAAGAGCAGAGATGTCACATAAAAAGGGACAGGGCAGTTCACGAAACGGTCGCGACTCAAATGGTCAGCGACGCGGCGTGAAGGTGTTCGGCGGCGAAGCCATCAACGCCGGCACGATCATCGTTCGCCAGGTCGGTACGAAGATCCATCCAGGACAGAACGTCGGTCTTGGCAAGGACTTCACGCTCTTCGCACTGAAGACGGGCACGGTCCGCTTCGGTACTTCCCGCGGCCGAACCATGGCGCACGTGGATTCCGAATAGCATCGCATTCATCTGGTCTGCTCGCGCAGCCCTTTTGAAGCCGAGATCGAATTGAACGCGCTTCCTTCCTCTTCTTCCGAAGAGTGATGGGAGCGCGTCTTTCGTTTCAGGACCCGAAACTCAACCTAAAGGAGTGTCCGCCCAACGGACTCCGCATAACAAGCCATGAAGCACGCCAACCTCTTCGTCGACGAAGTCACGATCGAAGTCAACTCGGGTAACGGGGGGAACGGGATCGTTGCGTTTCGGCGAGAGAAGTACGTCTCGAATGGCGGGCCCAATGGCGGCGACGGGGGACGCGGCGGCGACATTATCCTCGTCGCCGACACGAACGTCGGCACCCTCCTCGACTTCAAGGGTGCGAAGAAGATCAAAGCGGATCACGGCGAAAAGGGTGGCGGCTCCGACCGAAAGGGCGCGTCCGGCGACCACATCGAGATCCACGTTCCCGTCGGAACCCTGGTCTTTGATCTCGGCGAAGTCGAGCGCGACGATCTGCCCGGCACGGACTCGGACGACTTCGATGACTCCGGTGATGCTGAGCGCGAACCGGCCGACGATGGCCTCACGATCGAAACCGAGGACAGCGTCGCCCTGGAAGATCTCGAGGGCCAAGAGCTGAGCGACTTCGCGGTCCTGGCTGACCTAACAGAACCCGGACAGCGGGTCGTCGTCGCGCGCGGAGGGCAGGGCGGTCTCGGCAACGCGCGCTTCAAAACCTCGACGCGTCAGGCGCCGGACTTCGCGACCCCCGGCAAGCCCGGTCAAACGAGACGACTGCGACTCTCGCTCAAGCTCATGGCCGACGTCGGCCTCATCGGATTCCCGAACGCGGGCAAGTCGACGCTGCTCACGCGCATCTCGGCGGCGCGGCCCCGCGTCGCGAACTACCCCTTCACGACCCTCGTGCCCTCCCTCGGCGTCGTTCGCCGGGAGGATCGACGCATCGTCGTCGCGGACATTCCCGGCCTGATCGAAGGCGCGAGCGATGGCGCCGGACTCGGCCATCAGTTCCTGCGTCACGTCGAACGCACCCGTGTGCTGATCCATCTCCTCGATCTCGAGGCCATGTTGATCGAAGGCCGCGACCTTCTCGCCGACTACGATGCGATCCGCCATGAACTCGGTCGCTATCGACCGGAGCTGCTCGATCGGCGCGAGATCGTTGTGTTGAGCAAGGCGGACCTGATCCACGATGATGCGCTGACCGCGGATCTCGAAAAGGCGCTCGCTGATCGCGGGTTACAAGTCCGACGCATTTCATCGGCAGCGACCCAGGGGCTCGACGGGCTTCTTGCGGAGACTTTTGACGCGGTCGAGACCGCGCGGGCGGAGGATGAAAACGAAGGCGGCGAAATCTTGACCGACGCCCAGCAGGTTCGCGCCGACAGCGCCCAGCGAGAAAACGAATGAGCGACGCTAGTTGGGACGCGATCCGCGCGGCGAAGCGCATCGTTGTGAAGGTCGGCACGAGTACGCTGACCCGCGACGGACAGCTCCGCCCCGACAAGTTCACAGCCCTCGCGCGCGACGTGGCCACGCTGCTCGAAGACGGGCGCCAGGTCGTGCTGGTCTCTTCCGGCGCCATCGCCGTTGGCGCCCATCGACTCGGCTGGCAACACAGCGGCCAATCCGTGCGGGAAAAGCAAGCCGCTGCCGCCGTCGGACAGATCGGACTCGTCGAACTCTACCAACGACGCTTCGCCAAACTCGATCGCCACGTCGCGCAGATCCTGCTGACCCGCGCGGGTCTCGAAGACCGCGAACGCTTCCTGAACGCGCGGCATACCATGCTCGAACTTTTGCGCTGGGGCGTCGTCCCGATCGTCAACGAAAATGACACGGTCGCGACGGAAGAAATCCGCTTCGGCGACAACGACAATCTGGCAGCGACGATCGTGAACGCCGTTGAAGCGGATCTGCTTGTGATCCTGACCGACGTCGAAGGACTGCTCGAACGCGCGCCGGAAGCGGGGCAGCCGATGCCGCCCCTGATCCGAACCGTCGAAGCGATCACCCCCGAAATCGAAGCCGCCGCGAGTGGTGCGGGGACGCGATTCGGAAGTGGGGGCATGATTACGAAACTCGAAGCCGCGAAGAACGCCGCGCGCTCGGGCGCCGCCACCATATTGTGTCACGGCCGTACGCGGGGCGTGCTCGAGAAGCTCATTGCGGGCGAACAGCACGGCACGCTCTTCGCCCCGGGCGACAAACTCCGCGGACAGAAACACTGGCTCGCGTTTACCGCGAAGACGCATGGCCGCATCGTGATCGACGAAGGCGCCGTTCGCGCTCTCTGTGACCGCGGCCGCAGCCTGCTGCCGGCGGGCGTCCTCCGCGTCGAAGGCAGCTTCTCCATGGGTGACTCGGTCAGCTGTGTGAACGATTCGCAACAAGAGGTCGCCCGCGGCCTGGCGGGCTATTCATCGGCAGAGGTCGCGCAACTCGCGGGTCAGTCGACGAAGGAAATCGACCGGGTGCTAGGATATTCGAACGGCGACGAGATCATTCATCGCGATGACCTCGTCGTGCTCGGTCGCGGCGGCGGCTGAATACCCGCAAAACCCTTCGCAACTCCATACGCAACTCATCAGCCCGTCTAGAGAAACCATTATGAGTGACGCACAGAATCTCGAAGCCGAAATCCGAGAACTCGCGAGCCGCGCACGAACTGCGAGCGCGCTCATGGGCGAAATCTCGACAGAAACAAAGAACGCCTGGCTAACGCGAACCGCCGAACGCCTCAACGAAGCCAAAGACAGCATCCTCGAAGCGAATGCAAAGGACATCGCCGCCGCCGCCGAGAAGGGCGTCCCGGAAACGATGCGCAATCGACTCGGCATCTCCGACGGCAAATGGGCGGACATGATCCAGGGCCTTCACGACGTGATCGCACTCCACGATCCCGTCGGCCGCATCTCGAACCACAGCGTGCGACCGAACGGATTGCGCGTCGGTCAGATGGCGATTCCGCTCGGCGTGATCGCGATGATCTACGAAGCGCGACCGAACGTGACCGTCGATGCCGCCGCACTCTGCTTGAAAGCGGGTAACGCTGTGATCTTGCGTGGGGGCAGCGAAGCCTTCCATTCCAATCGCGCGCTCGGCGAAGAGCTGCGTGCCGCTGCACGCGACGTCGGCATCCCCGAAGACGCGATCACGATCCTGCCGACGACGGATCGCGCCGCGATCGACGTCCTGCTCAAGCTCAACGACTCGATCGACCTGCTCATCCCCCGCGGAGGCAGCGGCTTGATCCGCAAGGTCATGGCGGAGTCGACGATCCCGGTGATCGCCCATGACGCCGGCGTGTGTCACGTCTTCATCGACGAGAGCGCTGATCAAGACATGGCCGTCTCGATCGTTCACGAATCGAAGATGCGCCAGATGCCCGTATGTAATGGCCTCGAGACGCTGCTCTGTCATGCGGGCGCCGCGCAAACAGTCTTGCCCGCGGTGCTCAAGGATCTACACGAAGCCGGCGTTGAGATCCGGGGCTGCGAACGAACTTGCGAAGTCTTTGGCGATGCGATCGCTGCGGCAGAAGCGGACTGGGCCGAGGAGTTTCTCGCGCCGGTCCTCGCCGTTCGCGTCGTCGACTCGATGGACGGCGCGATCGACCACATCCGCAAATACGGCTCAGACCATACGGAAGTGATCATCACGGACAGCTACGCGAATAGTCAGGAATGGCTGCGCCGCGTGAACTCCTCGACCGTGGGCGTGAACTGCTCGACGGGGTTCTCCGACGGCTTCCAGCTCGGCCTGGGCGCGGAGATCGGGATTTCGACGTCGAAGCTTCATGCGTACGGACCCATGGGCCTCGAAGGGCTGACGACGAAGAAGTTCATTCTGACCGGGGAGGGACAGATTCGAGGATGACCGACTCGGGAGCCAGGCTCGATCGGATCGGGCTCTTCGGCGGCACGTTCAATCCGATTCATCTCGGCCACTTGCGTGCGGCGGAAGAAGTTCGCGAAGCGCTCGACCTCGAACAGATCCTCTTCATTCCCAGTCGGATCCCGCCTCATAAACAGGCGGATGAAGTCGATCCGATCGCCCCGACGGAAGCTCGACTGGCTTGGGTCGAAGAAGCAATCACCGGCCACAAGTCATTCTCGATCGACCGGATCGAAGTCGACCGGGAAGGGCCGTCGTTCCTGGTCGACACGCTGAGTTCGATTCGGGAACGCGAAGCCGGCCGTCGACGGACCGTGTTCATCGTCGGGGAAGATGCTTTCGCCGAGATGGGGGATTGGCGGGCCCCGGAGTCGATCTTCGCCCTTACAGATCTTGCAGTCATGACGCGCCCTCCCGGGCAAATTGCGAACCTGTCGGAACGGATGCCGGAAGTCGTGAAGCCCGATTTTGAGATCGCGGGCGATGGGATGAGCGCCCGGCATAAGGAGGCTGGCACCCGAATCGATCTCGTGCCGATCTCAGCCCTCGACATTTCGTCGAGCAAGGTCAGACGAGCCTGCCGAGAAGGCCGCTCGATCCGTTTCCTCGTGCCCGAAACCATTCGGACGAGCATCGAAGCCAGTGGGCGCTATGGTCCCGGGCCGCTCGACGGGCGTTAGCGTAGGGCGTGCCCGCTTCGTTAGGCGCCCACAGCGCGTCCCCAGCGGAACGCAAGAAAGAGGCGAAGGAGGAGTCGTGGATCCCGTTGATCCCAAACAGAAGGCGCGATGGATCGTCGAGGCGGCGCTTGAGCTCAAGGCCGAGCGCCCGATTGCACTCGATATGCGCACGCTCACGTCCTATGCCGACTCCTTCATCGTCCTGACCGGTCGCTCGGATCGCCAGGTCCGGTCGATTACCGAATCAATCGTCCAGGCACTCAAGCAGCAGGGCGAGCCTCCCCTCGGCGTCGAAGGCCTCGACGACGGCAACTGGGTGCTCATCGACTGCAACGACGCGATCGTCCACGTCTTCGACCCGGAGACCCGAGAACAATACGACCTCGAACGACTTTGGCGAGACGCACCCCGCCTCGACCTCGAGATCGAAGGTGTCCCGGCGGAACCGGAAGCGGCTGCTGATCGCGACGACTCGAGCCTGAGCGAGCCGGCCTGACCCACTTTGGCTCGCACCGACGAGCCGATCCAACCCGGTCCCCATTCGAGCGCTCCCCGTCGCGCGCATTCCTCATGATTGACCGCAAGACGAAGTGCGTCGCTTCGCGCTGGGCCACCCCCCGGCGTCGCCAATCAACTCCCCTCCAAAGGATCAAGACGTTCGCAGAAGCGTTCTTTCCGGATCATTGTTCGATCTGTGAGCGCGAGATCGCGCAACCTCGCGAGAGGCAGGCCATGCTCGGTCGGCGTGCGTTCTGTCGCGACTGCGAAGCGGGGCTCCCCTGGTGGCGAATCGTGGATGGGTGCCCACGTTGCGGTTGCCGCATTGCGCTCGCGAAGACGGGCTGCGCCGATTGCCTCGCGGAAGGAAGTCCCCTTCATGCCTGTCGAGCGCTGCTCCGCTACGAAAGGGAGCTCCGGCGATTCGTCCCCGCATTCAAGCAACCCCGCAACTTCCTGGGTCCCGTCCCTGCCGTCGAGCGCACGATCCATCATCTCGCGACGCGCTTCGCCCATCGACTGAAGGCCGACCCGGCGCTCGACGCAGTGGACGTGGTCACGAGTCTTCCGCTCCACCCCCGGCGTCTCGCGGAACGGTCCTTCAACCATGCGGACTCGATCGCGCAGCCGATCGCTGAAGCCCTCGGCGTGCCCTTCGACCCGGCAATCCTGCGCAGAACCCGGAACACCGCTCCCCAAGCCTCCCTCGCGCTTGCCGCAAGGAAGGCCAATGTCCGAGGTGCCTTCGCCGCGACGGGATCCGGGCTAGAAACCCTCCGAATCGCACTCGTTGACGATGTTCTCACGACGGGGAGCACCCTGACGGCGGCCGCAGAAGCGCTGCTCGAAGCGGGTGCCCTCGAGGTCTATGGGCTCACCCTCGCAGCCACGCTCCCCGCTCGGGCTCGACGACCGAGAGTGGCGGCAAGGCCGCCGGCCGCACCCTATGCTCGCGCCGCCCCTTCCTCTCGGCCGGGCGAATTCTGCGCAAGCGATTCGCCCGCCGAGCCGATTGGTTGAATCCAGTTTGCCGGGTCGCGAAGCCGACCCTATCCAGGAGTTCCAGAATGTCCATCGCTCGTCGCGTCACCCCTTCGAACCGCCCGCTCGTCCGCTCCCTCGCGCTCGTCGCCAGCGTCCTCCTCGGACTCGCCGCCGGATCGGCTGTGGCACAGGACACCGCGGCTGGGAATATGAGCGAAGAAGTCGAGGTGCCCGACTCCTACCGAAAGGCCATGCGCTCCTACCTCGAGGCCCAGGGCTCTTTCGAATCGATTGGACAGACGGTTGCCTATGGGGCGGCGAATGAGACGCTGCAGGCCATCGCGAATAGCGGCGTCGAAATCACCGAGACGATGCAGCAGATCGTGCTCGAAGAGGCCCTCGAGACCTACGGCACGAAGTTCAGCAGCATCGACTCACTCACGAATATCTGGGCACCGGTCTACTTCAAGCACTTCAACGAAGCCGAGTTGCTCGAGATGACAAAGTTCTTCAAGTCCGCGGTCGGCAAGAAGAGCATCGACCTGCTTCCCGTCATCAATCAGGACGGCATGATGGCGATCCAGAAGATCAGCGTTGCAATCACGCCGGGCTTCCAGCTCGCGGTCGACGCCCGCTTCCGCGAAGCCGGTATCGGCACGACCGAACCCTGAGCAAGTCATCAAGGCTCGAACAGCGACCGCCTAACCCTTAGCGCGCGAGGCGAGATAGTCGCGGCGCGCCTGCCCGCATTCGGGATCCGCGAAGGCCGTCACCAGACCGTCCGCATCGGCCCAGCTTCGCCCCGTGCCTAACATTTGATCTGTCACGGCGTTGACGTGTGCTTTCGTCGAGAAAAGCGCATGACTCGCCTTGCGAGAGAGGGACTCCGCCAGCTCCTCGACTTCCGCGTCGAGCTGCTCAGGCGCGACGACACGGTTCAGGAAACCAACCGCTTTCGCCTCCTCCGCCGTAAACGGACGACACGTAAGGACGAGCTCCTTGGTCAGCGCCGGACCGATCTCTCGCACCATGCGCGGAATGCCACCCCAGGCGAGCGGGATTCCGAGATCGACCTCGGGGATCGAGAACTGCGCCTTCGTACTCGCCACACGCAAGTCGCAGGCCGCCGCGAGGACGAGGCCTCCACCCACGCACCAACCCTGAATGCGCGCGATCGTGAGCGCCCGCATCGATTCGAGCGAATCCGCCATGCGGCGCCCGATTTCGGCCACTTCCCGGGTCGAGCGATCCCCCTGGCTCGAAAAACTATCGAGATCCGCGCCCGCTGAAAACGCGCGACCTGCCCCGGTCACGACCACGACCTTGGCCTTCGTCTCCTCGTCGAAGTAGCGCGCGGCGAGGGAAATTTCCTCAAGCGCGTCCGCGGAAAGCGGGTTCAGCTTTTCTGGACGTGCGAGTTCGAGGCGGCCGATGGCCCCCTCGCACGCGACAGTCAGGGTCTTGAAATCATACTCACAACGGAACGGGGACTCGGACAAGACAACTCCTCAGAACGGCGATCAATCTGGGTCAGTCGGGTTAGCAGGGATTCACGGAGGTCAAGCCGATACCTCGGCGGTCACCCGCGGCGCATAGCGCGCGATCATATCGCGATCATCGATCTCTTCCGGATGAAAATCCGCGCGGTACCACGCACGATATTCGCGCCCCACGCCGCGCAAGAAGCCGCCGCGGCCAAACAAAAAGCGCCAACCCGCCAGCCAGGTGCGGCCCTCGAATAGGCGACCATCCTTGTAGAAGAGATAGATCATCCGTTCGAGCGTCTCGATCGCAAGACCAAACGTGTTGACCGTCATCGCCGCGTTACGCATCCAGCGCGGAATCTCCGCCGCCACCATCACATCAAAGGCGACGGACTTGTGTTCCGACTCTTCGAGAGCATGCCATCGCCACAGTCGCGCCATTTCGGGATGCATCGTCTCGACGTAGCTACCCCGATCCTCCAGCACCTGCCTCGCCAGAATCGCTGTCAGATGTTCGAGCGCCGCCGTGACCGCCAGCGAGAAGCGAGGCGTCTCCCGGTTATGCCAGCGCATGATTCGATCGATGAACCGGTTTCGCGTTGCGAGCGCTCTGTAGCCCTGCTCAATCAACAGATCGACGTGCGCATCATGAACCCGGCTGTGCTGCCCCTCTTGCCCTGCGAAGGCGCGGATCTCGGATTGGAGCTGGGGGTCATCGACCCGGTTCGCATAGTGGCGAACCGAGCGAACGAAGAATGCTTCACCAAAGGGGAAGGTCGAAGAGAGTGCGTTGAAGAAATGCGTGCGGAAGGGATCACCACCCCACCAATACCGCGGGATCGCGTTCTCGGGTCCCGGGGATTCCAGTGGCCGCGCGGCCCGAAGATCGATCTGCGCATGCCGAACCACGATCGGCGGACGCTCCCCGGTTTCATGCTGCGTCATCACGACTCCTCTTCACGGGCGACTATGATCACCGAGCGAAGTCGATACGGGCGGCTCGCAACCAACGCTCGAACGCGCAGGGTAGCCTAGACTCCCTCGCCATGAAGTTGCGACACGTCGCCCACGCCCCGATTGCAGCCCAGGCCCCGCGAGAAAAGATGCGCCCGCAAGGACGGCATGCCCTCGCGATCCTCGCCGTCCTCCACGCCTTCGTCTCCTTCGGCCTGATCGGTTGTCAGGCGGGTGACGTGCGAGGCGAATACGAAGTCACGATCCTGCTCGATGGCGCCGCCGCAGCGATCGAGGGGACCCTTGTCCTCGGCGCTTCCGCGCTCGAACTGGAAGGCGTTCCCACGGACCTCATCATTCGGCCCTCCGCCTCCGCGCCCGACGGGTATTCCGATCCCGACCAGGACGACTTCGCCGGGACCGTGAACTCATGCCTCGCGGTTGTCGCACGCGATCCGCGCGACACGCGACCGAGGAGTCTGCGCTTCTTCGATGTGCGCGTGCGGGGTAGTGAGATCCTCGTCCCCTTCTCGCTCTTCGAGGGAGGCGATCAGCGCATCGAAGTCATCAAGCTTCGCTTCGTCGCGAACACACTGGGTGGCGATGTCGTGTTTCACGAAGGCGACGTCGAACTCGAAGGGCGAATCTACGGAGATCGACTCGGGCCCGCCGATGCGGAGCGATGCCTGACCTCACTCGCGGGCTATGAAGAGCGGCTGCTCGAATCGATCCAGCAGGCCGTTGGGTCGAACGTGACACCCGAAGCCAAGTCGACTCGTTAGGCGTCGCACGCTGATCTCGCGGGCGTTCAGGCCTTGCCGACGGACTCGGCGATCGCATGTCGCAGGCGATCCGGATCGACGGGCTTCTTGAAGATCACCCCTTCGAGCCCTTCCATGCGGCTGCGCTTGATGATGTGATCCTTGTCGTAGTGGAACGCAGTCATCATCAGAACAGGCATGTCGGGATAGCTCTCTCGAACCTGGAGGTAGAGCTGATGTCCATCCATCTCGGGCATCACGACGTCGGAGAGCAGCAAATCAAACTTCGACTTCTCGAGAATTTCGAGTGCCTGCGCCCCGTTCTCCGCGGTCTCGACGTCACACCCGTCGACTTCGAGCATCTCCTGCAGCGTCCGACTAATGCCCGCGTCGTCGTCTGCAACGAGAATGCGAAGCCCGGCCAGGCGCGCGTCTGGCTCGTGGGTCTTTCGGTCCTCGCTCCGCAAGTCGACCATTCGAGCGGGACCAACGTAATTGGTCGTCTCGTAGTGATTACTCTGAACCATCTCCGTCAGACGCTCGACGACGTCGGTGATACGGCCGACTTCACGACGAATCGCATCGAGTCGCTCGTTCTCAACGGAGGAATCACCCTCTCCGGCCAACTGCGCAACTTCACGTTCGAGCAGCGTCGCCTGGTTCACGATCACGGCGAGGGGATTGTTGATCTCGTGCGAGAGGCCGATCGCCACCTCGCCTAACGTGGCGAGCTGATCCTTCGCCAGGATCTCGCGAAGGTCCTTTGCGAAGCCGATCGTGCCGTCTTCTTCGCCGTTTTCGTCATAGAGAACCGTTCCCGAAATCGCGACGGGAATCTCTTCGCCAGAACGAGCGATGAAGCTCGTTTCGAGGGTATTGCAGACGCCTTCGCCGCCATGGGTCGGGCCGCGCATGGCTTCGCCTACGCGACGGGCTTCCTCGACGCTCGGGTAGAAGAGACCGACGAACTCGCCGATGACCTCTTCGCTGTCGTAGCCGAGCGAATCGTGAGCTCCATCGTTGAAATAGCTAACACGACCCTTCTTGTCCGTGCCGACGATGATGTCCGGCGAGCGCTTCGTGAGTTCTTCGAAGTGTTCCCGCTTGAGCGTCATGCGTCGAAACTTCTCCGCAGCCAATCGCCTAGCCAGCGAGCCGGCCAGTTCGTTTGGGCTAGCCGATACCCTGTTCAGCGAGCCATCGTTCGGCGTCGATCGCCGCCATACAACCCGTCCCTGCTGCCGTAATCGCCTGCCGATAGACCGAGTCCGCGACATCACCGCAAGCAAAGACACCCTCAACCGACGTATACGTCGAGCCGGGCTTCACGGTCAGGTACTCCGAGTCGTCCATCTCGAGCTGGCCCTTGAAGAGCGACGTATTCGGCTGATGGCCGATCGCAATAAAGAGCGCTTCGAGGTCGATGTCCTTCGTCGAGTCATCGCGGATGTCCTTGAGACGCACACCCGTCACGAACTCATCGCCCAACACTTCGTCGACAACGCTATGCCAGGCGAACTCGATCTTCTCGTTCGCGAGCGCGCGCTCCTGCATGATGCGCGAGGCGCGAAGTTCGCCGCGACGATGCACCAGCGTCACCTTGGTGGCGAAGCGCGTCAGGAAGAGCGCCTCTTCCATCGCAGTGTCACCCCCGCCCACGACGGCCATGGGCTTGTCCCGGAAGAGCGCGCCATCACAGGTCGCACACGCGGACACGCCCTTGTTGATGAATTTCTCTTCGGAATCGATCCCGAGCCATCGGGCCGAAGCGCCGGTCGCGACGACCACGGCATCCGCCGTGTAGTTCTTGCTATCCGTCGAGACCTTGAAAGGCCGCGAGGAAAAATCAACGGAAGTCGCATCGGTGTAGAGGATCTCGGTTCCGAAGCGTTCAGCCTGCTTCTGGAACTCCTCCATCATGGCGGGACCCGTCACGCCATCGGGATAACCCGGATAATTTTCGACATCGGTCGTGATCATGAGTTGTCCGCCGAAATTAAGTCCGGCCAACATCAGCGGCTCGAGCCCCGCGCGCGCCATATAAATGGCCGCGGTGTAGCCCGCCGGTCCGCTCCCCACGATGAGCACACGTCGGTGCTCGCTCTCCATGCGATCTCCTTTCCGAGATGACTCCACGCGGACGATCAGCAGCCCACGTAGAAGCAGAAGTCTACGACCACCCCCAAACCCCCGCTATAAAAAAAACAGAACACCGAGCCCACCTCCGAACAAACTCGGCCGACGAGAAGCAACCCCGACCCGAGGGATGGGCGGACGACGCGACAGCGCATGTTAATGCGAGGCGCGCCAAGCTTTGCCACCGAGGCACCCAGCCATACCGCCCGCGCGCCGAGACGGTTTCAGAGCATGGCGCGTCGTCCGCCCATCCCCTGGCACGACCTCCAACAGCTCCCGCTTCACTCACCCGACGAACAGTCAGATCAAAGCTAGAGCGGCTCGGTGATCGGCAGCTCCTCCCACATGAGCTGCAAGAAAATCCCGATGAAGAACGACAGGAACGTCATCAGCAGGAGCGCCGACGGAAAGACGTAGGCCGGCCCGACGCCCACGATATGTGGGAGCTGACCAATCATGGGGTCCATGCTCTCTCGGAGGACGTTGATCCCGACCTCGCCCGAGGGTGGCGACCAGTTTCGGGCGACCATAAAGGGGCCCACAAGGCTCGTCATGACGACGCCGAACCCGAAGGCCTCGACCACTCCAAGCAGAAAGATCGCGCGCGCCCGGGCGAAGGCGATCGTCGTGTCGGAGATTCTCCGGGCGATCTCGACGTAGATGTAGAGGAGCGTCACAAGACCCAGCAGGAGAACAACGGAGTCGAGCGCGACCTGAGGGCGGCTCGAAAGGTCCCAGACCTCGTCGATGAGGAACACCGGCAGGTAACCGACGATGATCCCGGCGCCGATCCGAGGCACGGAGGCGTGAAAGAAGGAGAGGTCGCGCTTCCAGCAGAAGCGATAGAGGAGAAACCAGATTGCGGCGGCGTTCACAGAGATGACCTCCGCCGCACAGATGAGGTCGAAAATGTGCGGGGCCGAGTCGTACGCGAAGGCCGCGACCACAAAGGGCGCCAGCAGGATGCCGAGCACGCCGGCGTGAATCTTGGGTGTATGCCAGGTCAGGCTTCGATCGCCCGTCGCAGACGCGTCGTCAACGCGGGATTGATGATTGATGATCGCCGACGAATGGCGGATGTCGTAGACCCGCAGGAACCAGCGCTCGAGCTTCCCAAGCAGGCGATGGCAATTCCGGTCGGCTCGCCTCAGGAAGGGGCTGAGGTCCCGGCTGCGATCAATGCGGGTCGCGCCCTCAACGAGAATCGCGCGGAGCACCTCGTCTTCTCGCGAGCCGAAGGGCGAGTCCTCCTTCTCGAACGCCTGATTCTCTTCATCGAGACAGACGCCCTCGAGCCAGAGATAAAACGCGCGCTCCGCCATGCGAAGAATCATCCGATTCGCCGCTTCGGACGGGCCGCCTTCGAGCACCTGAAAGAAGCCGCTCTCCGTCGGGTCATCCCCGGGGTCGACGAGCTGGACGCCCCCTTCGAGATACGAGGCCAGATAATCCCCGTCGACCCGTTCTTCGACGAGCACGCGAAGCGATTCGTAGATTCGGCGCCGAAGCGAGAACGAAGCCATCCGAAGTTGGCGGCCCCCATCGAAATCATGGGTCTCAATGAAGCGCAGCAGGATCTGCGAGAGCAGCGCGACATCCTGATGGAATCGCAATCTCGCATCCGGCCGTAGCCGGTCGTTCGATTCGAGATGCTCGCAAAGCCCGTCGAGATAGCGTGGCGCGGCGGCGAGCATCCGCGTCATCAGATTCTTTGCGTCCCGCGCGCTTGCGTCATTGCTGAGCACACGGGTCTTCGTCAGCAGATCGTCGAGCTGCAGGAAGAGCTCGGTCGGATCATGACGCGCAGCATGAAAGGAGAAAGTCTCGGGAAAGACGCGCTCGAAATTGCCATCGCCCCGCGCGACTTCGAAGCGCACCTCCCGCGCATGGAACGCAAGGGTAAAGCGGAACGTCAGCTGGAGGCGTTCGACACGGAGTTCAAGCCGGGGCAAGGCCACCGTGGCGGGCGCCGTCGCGCTCGCGTCCGCCGCCCTGTCCGGAGGAGTCGTCCGAGGAGTTGCCGGAGGAGTCGCCACCGACCTAGAGGATCCGTTGGCGCGAGTTCTCGCCGCTCTCGTAGTAGTTCTCGACCGCCTTCGAAAGCGCGATCACGCCTTCAGGCAGGGACTCCGACCGAGGCCATCGCTGAGCAGCAATATTCAGCCGATCCCGTAGCAGCTGCGCGTCCGGATATTCGTCCCCGGCGAGTGCGTCATCGACATCAAGCCAATTCCCAATCGCCGTCTGCGTCCGCGAGACGCGCTCGCCGAGCTCCGACATATTCGCCGACTCGATCCCGCCCTCGGAAACCCGTTTACCGAGTGCAGCCAACGTGACGAGCGCCGCTTCGAACGCTTCACGCAACACGCCAGGGGCTTCCGATTTCGTCTCGCCCAGGCGTCCGACGATCTCTTCGAGGTCCCGCGTCAAAGGCTCGTGGGAGATCTCCTTGAAGAGGATCACCCGGCCCATGTGCACACCCTCCTCGTTCGAGAGCGCTTGATTCGAGATCCGCACGCGATGCCCCGCGCCGACGGCGAGATCGATCTCCTCGAACCCCCCACCGTTTTCCTCCGCCAGAGTCCTGACCCTTTGAGCCATCTCCTTCATCGGCTCGCTTTCCATGACCGAATCGATCGGCTCGCCCTCGATATCGCCTTCGAGACCGATAAAGGCCTTGGCGGGCTGATTGACGGCTCGAACGACGCCTTCACGATCGATGGCGATCGCGCCGGTGCGCAGTCGATCCATGACCGCGGCCAGGAAGAGATTCGACTCACGAAGGTCCTCGACGAGGCGCCGGTTCTCGACGGTCAAAGCGTGCAGCTCGGTCGCCCGATGAACGAGGGCCTTCAGGTCATCCGGCTCCCAGGGCTTGTTCACGTAGCCATAGATATGGCCGTCGTTGATCGCCTTGATCGTCGCCTCGGAATCGGCGAAGCCGGTCAGGATAATTCGGATCGTTTCGGGAAAGCGCTGATAGGTCTCGCTCAAGAGTTCGACGCCGGTCATGCCCGGCATGCGCTGATCCGTAATCACGACCGCGATCGGCGCGTTCTCTTCCATGATCCCGATCGCCTGGGTCGGGTCGGACGTCGTCAGCACCTCGTAGAGGTCCATGAACGTGAACGTCATCGTCTCGAGGATGGCTTCCTCGTCGTCGACGATCAAAATCTTAGGACGGTCGGCATCACTCATTTGGACGGATCTTCTGGCTCTCTTGCGCGGCATCTGCGCGGCGGGGCAAACGCTTGCTAAGCCCGCGGCCGCGATCATACAACGCGAAGCGGATCATCGCGCCTCGCCTCCTCGACAAGGCGGCGCAGCGCGCGCTAGTACCGCGTCGCCTCGATCAGCTTCTCGCGATTTCGCCCCCACTCCCCACGCCAGGACTCCGCGATCTCCTCACCGGGGCTCTTTCCCTTCTCGATCTGCTCACGCAGGACATCCAGGAACGGGCGTTCGTCGTCACCGAAGCCATCGGTATAAATCCGCTCGAGTCCCGCATCCGCAATCGCGACGAGCTCCCGTGCCAGATCGAGCACCTTTCGGTCGCCCATCTCGGCGCGCAGGCCGAGCTTCGCAACATCGAGCTGCCCCGCGTCGAGCTGCTCGGTCGTGGTCGCCCCGAGCAATTCCCAGGTCGCCGCCAGCGCGCCCTTGTCGTAGAGGATGCCCTTCCAGAGCGCCGGCAGCGCACAGATATGAGCGCGCGGGACCGTATCCGCGCCGCGCACTTCGATGATCCGCTTGAGCCGCACGTCGGGGAAGAGCGTCGTGAGATGCATGTCCCAATCGCGCGTGGTCGGGCGGAGACCCTCGAAGCCCCGCGACATGAACTCTCGAAACGTCGTGCCGTCACCTGGGTGATACGTGTGACCGCGAATCACAAAGAAGAGTGGGACATCGAGGGCCCACTCCATGTAGCGCTCGTATCCGAAGTCCGGATCAAAAACGAAGGGGATCAAGCCACAGCGGTCGGGATCCGTATCGCGCCAGATGACCAGACGCTTCGAGATGTACCCGTTTTCCTTGCCGCCCGAGATGCTCGAATTCGCAAAGAGCGCTGACACGACCGGCGTCGCCACGAGCGCCGCGCGCATCTTCTCGATCATGTCTTCTTCGCTCGCGTAGTCGAGGTTCGCTTGAACCGTCGCGGTCGCATGCATCATATCGAGGGCGAGTCCGCCCTTCGTCGGCAGATACGAGCGCATGATGTCGTAGCGGCCCTTCGGCATATGCGGGATGTCGGCGACCTCATGGAAGGGATCCATGCCGAGGCCAAGCCAAGCGATTCCGAAATCGTCCGAGAGTTCCTTCACGAGATCGACGTGGGTATTGAACTCGGCGCAGGTCTCGCGGGTCGAGGCGAGAGGCGCGCCCGAAAGTTCGATCTGCCCGCCGGGTTCGAGGGTGACGCTCGCGCCTTCATGGGCGAGCGCGATGATCCGACCGCGCTCTTCAACGCGCTCCCAACCCGTCGCTGCATGAATCTTCTCGAGCAGCGCACCGATCCCGTACGGCCCTTCGTAAGGAACGCGATCACCGGTATCGGCGTAGACGCCGACCTTCTCGTGTTCGGTTCCGATTGCCCAATCTTCGCGTGGCGTTTCGGCCGCTCGGAAGTAGGCCAAGAGGTCGCCCACGCCTTCGATAGGCTGGTCCAGGGGATTCATTCAGGGGCTCCTCGATACCGGGAATTGCGGCGGGCGGGCACGCGGACCTAATCGTAGAGGTCTGTGTGCAGAAAGCGAATCAGGGCGTTGATCACGGCGTGAGATCCGTAGCCGGACCGTTCGAGCCGGCCTCCGGTCAATCGGCCGATATTGCCGCCTGAACGCCCAGATGGGACGTTCTTTGCCGCTCCGCGAGAGGCCCCCGGGACCTCCCGATACCGCGACCAATGGTCATCGAAGAGGTCTCCGATCGGCTCCTGGTCCCGAATCGCGGGTTCGAGCGCCCCACGCGGGTACGCGAAGCCCGAGGAGAACCCGTGGCCCTCGCGCTCCCCGTCAGTCACGAAGGCGCAGCCGAGATTCATCCAGCCGTCGGCCTCGCTGGGTCCCTCCGCGGTTCGGACCAGTCCGTCTTCAATCCCGACCGCGAGCACGCAGTCGCCGACCGCGAACGCATGGCGCGCGCGATTGCGGGCACCGGAAAGGATCTGATCCCAACCGATCGGCTGCTCGGGCACATCGCTCGGAACGTCCGTCGGACAGACATCGAGCGGATCCTCTTGGTCGAGATAGAGTCGAAGCGCCGTACTCACTGCAAGCAGCTTTGCCTGGTTCTCGGTCCCGACCCGAACACACTCACCCTCTAAGGCACGCGCGAGGCTCGGCGCGAGCGCGAAACCCGAACGCGAAGACGCTTCTCGAAGCGACGCACTCAAGGCGCCGTCGCATCCTCGAGGAAGCGTTCGAGAAAGTCGCCTAACGCATCGGTGAGCTCCGCGTCCTCGGAGAACGGAAACGTGCGGCACGGACCTTCGTTCTTGCCCGTCTTGAAGGGGCCAACGAGGGTGACTTCACCTTTGCTCTTGGCAATCACGATTCCGCGATGTCTTCCCCGGATCAAATCGAACTCGATCGCGTGGGCGTGCTTCTCATCAAGATGGGGCGTCGTCACGTCGACTTGCAGCTCGGGCAAGGTCGCTTCGATCGCCGAATTGAAGCGATCCATAACCGATGAAACCCGCTGATGGACTTCGTCCGCTTTGACGCGCGCCTTCGCCAGATCGTCCGCGTGCCCCGCCTCTCGCTTAAGCAAAGCGCTTGCGAATCCATCGATCCGTTCTTCAAGACTCATCACGACCCTCCCTCGCTTTCGGTCCAGGAAGGTATGCGAATCGTTGTGCAGGCGCGAGATCCAGGCCTGATCCTCAAAGGCGCTAGCCGAAGGGAATGACGGTCTGCTTCGGCGCGACCCACAAATGCGATGTAGAGACGATCCGAGCGATCGTCTGATCAAAGACATCCTTCTCCGCGAGTTCGCCCTTGTCGGAGAAGACGAAGAGCGGGGGCGGCGCTTCCGTTGAGGGCCAGAAATCGGCGATGACCTCTCGCGCGTACGCCCGCGCCTCCTCATGCACAACGAAGATGGTCTTCCCCTCGATGTCCCGCACGTTGATCTTCTCAAGCTCCCATTCGGTCCCCTCCTTCACGAGGGAGAGATCGACGACGATGATTTCGCAGGAATACATCAGCAAGTCGATGCACTGCTGCCACCACTCGTCGGAGGACTTGATGCTCATGATCTTGTTCAGCCACTTGTCGCCCGAGAGCTTATTCAGCGTCTTCCGGCGCGAAAGGCGATTGCGCAGGAACTCGTACCTGCGCGGGCTCGTCACGTTCAGCCATCGATGCAACTGTCGAAGCGGGGGCACCAGCAGCGAGAACGGAAGAATGACGAGATCCTCGGGCCCCTTCGGCATCACGGACAGAAAAAACATCAGCCTCGATTCCTTCACGTGCTTGTCTGCGAGCGTGAAGGTGTGACCGCGATGCGTCAGATTCTTGCGGACGAGTCGCTTGAGCGGCTTCGATAGCGACTTTGCTTGAAAGGGGCGAAGGAGAAGAATCCTCCGCGGGTTCTTCCAGGCGAAGAATCGCGTCCAGTACAGGAACGGCATAAAACCAAGGATGAAGATGGCTACGCCCACCCCAGCGACGGTGGATCCAGTCGTTTCGTCCCCCGTCTCGACGAAGAAAGCGGCACCGGCGAGCACCAGGAGCGCGGCGCCGATCGCGCGAGATGCCCACACCTGTTTGCGCCGCTTCTCTGGCGCCTCGAGCGCCTCTGCGAACGTCGGCTGCTTTCCGAAAGGCGCTACATGCATCGTCGAGCGACTCTGTGCCCAGAGCCGATCCTCGCCGGTTTCGATCCCGCGTTCGCGCGCAATCTCGCTTAACATCTCGATTCCGCGAGGTGAATGCTCCGGATTCGCCAGGGCCGCGACGATCTCCGTACTCGACTTCTCCTCGAAGATGCGCCGAATTTTTTCGGGATCCGGGTTGTCCTTCTTCAGGATCCGATAACTCTCAATGCTCTTCGCCATGGCGCCCCGCCTCCGCTCGTCACTCCGGATTCCAGGCGGGATCAGCCCGCACAGTCGCACCGGTCGACGCACTAGATATCACGTGGACGAACGACGCCGAAACCAGCCGTTTGGGCTAGGCGGGGGGATCCACGATATCTGCGGAAGGCTCAGGAAGGCGAGAGAGTGAGCCCCTATCCCCCAAGACCCCAAGACCCAAGACCCAAAGGCCCTTTCGCGCAGGAACGCGGCTAGAGCGCCTCGTCCGCGACCGAGAGGCGAGTGCTCCCGAGATCGGCGAGCAGCTGGTCGCGCACCGAGTTGAAGACCGCGAGTCGCGATGCACGCACGGGATCGCCAGCGGGACCGGAGATCTTCATGGGGTCAACGTAGGTGCCGTTCTGCTTAACGCGGAAGCAGACGTGCGGACCCGTCGACAGTCCTGTCGTACCGACGTAGCCGATGATCTGCTTCTGCTCGACGCGATCGCCCACTTCGAGACCTTTCGCGAAGCTCGCGAGATGCGCGTAGTGCGATGTCAGCCCGCCTTGGTGACGGATCCGAATTAGATTGCCCGAAGCTCCCGCCCGCGCGCGGTACTCGACCACGCCCGCCGCGACCGACCAGATCGGTGTTCCATGTGGCGCGGCATAGTCGATCCCCGGATGAGGTCGAGTGACGTTCAGGATGGGATGGCGGCGCGAGCGCGTGAAACGTGAGGTGATCGCGCGAAACTCGAGGGGTGCTGCCAAGAAGGCGCGCTCGACCGAACTTCCGTCGGGCCGAAAATAGGCGCCCTGTCCATCCCCGTCTTCGAAGTACACGACCGTGTGGTCGCCGGTCTTCCCCGCATAACGTCCCGCCAGAATGCGCCCGGGCCTAACATAAACGTCTTCGCCGTCGTCGTTCGTTCGGTAGAGCCGCTCGTAGAGAATCTGAAACTCGTCGCCGGGATGAACCTGGCGACTGAAGTCGATGTCCCAGGCCAGAATTCGGGCGAACTCCGAAGCGAGGGCGCTTTGCTCTCCGAGGCCGAGAATCGCACCATAGAAGGAAGAATCGACGATCCCCGCGATCTTGGCGATCAGCGGCCGAAGCTCGGCGGTCTCTTTCTTGACGACGTAGCGCGTGCCTTCCCAGGCGAGATAGAAGCTCTCCTCGGGGCTCTGCTGGTAGCGAAAGTCGAGTACGCGACCATCCGCGTCCTGACCGAGGCGGTAGGCGTCGCCAGGCCGCGAATGGCGAAAGTCGAAGACCTTGCGCATTTCCGTTGCGATGAGATGAACAGTGCTTGGGGAAATACCCTGTCGGCGCAGCGAGCCGCCCAGGCTCTCGCCACTCCCGATCTCACCCTTCGTCACGATCGTGAGCGAATCGGCGGGGTCCGCGTCCTGCGCATTCTCGAGGTTGCTTGGACCGGCCGGCCCGTTCGGCATCGACTCGCGATAGATCGGGAGGTCGACGATCGGAACGCCGGGGGGAGAAACCGCGGCGAGCACATTCTGTGGAGCGCTCGAAACCGAAGGCAACGTATGCGCGGCGAGTTGGGCCTCGCCGGAGACTTCCGCGAGCACAGCCGCTGCGGCCTTGCTCGGCTCGCGCGGTGGACTCTCGGCGAAACCGATTCGACTGCCGATCCCGAAGCCCACGATAATCGCGAACACGGCGAGCAATCCGTTGATCCCGGCGCGGGTCACCATAGGCGCAGGCGCGCGGTCGTCCCCCGCGACGGAGGTCGCTGACGGGTCCGCGAATCGAGCACTGCGCTCGTCTTTTACGTCCGATTCCAAAGAAGTCCGTAGACCTTCTCGATCGGAAGGATCGCCTTGCATCAAATGCTCCGGGGGGATTGAACTTAGGCGCAATGTGTAGCCCGAGACGCCCTCAAACGCATCGGGAGAGGCCCTGCCTTGGCGTCTATACGTGGCTAAAAACACCCGATTAGACAAGGAGCAACAGAAGCCGTGAACGGGTGGAAACGTGCTGGATCCAAATGCTCCCCCGCCTATTCTTCGCCTACCCCCATGGCGCCAGATCCCGAGCACCCTGGAATCGCATGAACGCCGAATCCGATCGAGCGAGCGCGCAGGAATCGACCGAGGCCTCCCCGCCGACCGGGTGGCGGCGGCTCGGGTATCGGCTTGGCCGCCGACGCCTTCCGGGGAAGCGACTGGATCACCGACTGGGCCACCGACTAGGCCACCGACTAGGCCACCGACTGGCGCCCCGATCCAGTGACTTAGCAGGATCGCGCTTCGGATTCGGAGGCGGGCCGGAGATCGGCGTTTGCCTCGTCATCCTGGTGGTGCTCTCCTTCGCCGGGGGCACCGCACCGGAAGCCCAGACCCTTTGGCCCTTCGGCGGATCTTTCACGGGGCTCTTCGATCAGCGCCCGGCGAGCGACCGTGCCCCCGAAGTTCTCGCAGAGTCGATTCGCACGAAGACCGCGAACGCCCCCGCGAATGAACGCTTCCTGGCACGTCGCTACGCCGCAGAACTGCGACGCGCGGGCATCGAATCCGGGGTGATCGAGACCCCCGCCGCAGAGGGGGGGCCGACACGTGCCGCCGCATGGGGACGACTGCGCGGCAACGGAAATCGCCCAGCGCTCGCCCTCCTGTCTCATCTCGACACGGTCGCTGCGGATCCGGAGGAGTGGAGCGTCGATCCCTACGCGGGAGAGATCTGGGACGATTTCGTCTGGGGTCGTGGGGCCCTCGATGCGAAAGGCGTCGGCGTCACGCATCTGATGAGTCTTGTCGCGATCGCCGAGTCCGATCTCGAGCTCAACCGCGACCTCGTCTTTCTCGCGACCCCTGGTGAAGAGTCCGGCGGACGCGAGGGCGCGGGGTGGCTCGTTCAGCACCATCCCGAACTCCTCGAAGGGGTCGGATATTTGCTAACCGAGGGCGGCGGAATCCAAACGCCGCGCGGGCGAGATGCGGACAGACAGCCGCTCTGGGGTGTGTCCGTGGTGGAGAAGGCGCCGTGCTGGCTCGAGCTTCGTGCCGAAGGGCGCGGTGGGCATAGCTCGAATCCGACGCCGGACGCGGCGGTTCCGCGGTTGATCGCGGCCCTCGATCGAATTCGACGCGTCGAGTCACCGGTCCGGGTGACCACGGAAGTCGAGCGCATGTTCACGCGCCTCGCGTCGACGGCCGCCGAGTGGGACCGACCGGGATATCTCTTTCTCGAGACGACCCTCGAAAAGGACGAGGGCTTCAAACGGCGATTCTTGGCGGATCCCGCTAAGAACGCCCTCGTACGCAATACGGTGTCGATCACCGTTCTCGAGGGAGCGCCGGCGACGAACGTCGCGCCGGCCAGCGCACGAGCCCAACTCGACGCGCGCCTCCTGCCCGGCGAAACCTGCGCCTCCTACGCCGACGCGATCCGCTCAATCGTCCAGGACCCGGACAGCGCGGTCGATGTCACCGTCGAGGAAATTCTGAGCTTTCCCGCGATCGCCTCCTCGCCGGACACGGACCTCTATCGCGCGATTGAACGCGTCGCGGGACAGCAGGCGACGCCCGGCCTCGTCGTGCCTCGGATGATCGGCGGCTTCACCGACGCACACTGGTTCCGCGAGCGCGGCATCGTCGCCTACGGCTTTGTCCCCCGTGCCCTCACGGACGACGAAGTCGCGCGAGTCCATGGCGCCGACGAACGCGTCGCCATCACGACGCTTAAGCAGAGCATCGAACTCACAATCGAGATCGCACAGGCCCTCGACACGATCGAGTCCGGGCCTGCTGCAAACGAGACGGAAACCGACCGCCTAACGTCGCTGCGCTAGCGCAGCTGCGAAATCGCCAGATGCAGCGCTTCGAAGAGCGGCTCGACGTCATCCGCTTCGAGACAACTGAAGGCCACGCGGATATCCGTCGCGCTCGTCGCGATCAGGCCGACCTGATGCTCGTCGAGCAGATGCACGCGTAGCTTCTCGGCGTCGACGCCACTCACCTTCACGAGCATGAAGTAGCCACTGTTGAAGGGATAGACGCTCCAACTGTCCGCGAACTTCTCTCGGTTCGCGACTTCGTAAACCTTCTCGGCTCGGTCACGAAGCGTCTCACACTTTTCGTCTCGTTCCTTCTGTAGATCCGGCGACGCGAGCGCGCGCTCAACGAGGGTTTGCGAAAGCTGCGGGATATTCGAAACGCCACCGCGAATCGCGCCGCGGGTCTTCGCATCCAGTGCTTCGCAAACGACTTCCGCCGTCTCGGGACGACCTGGCCCAAAGGTGATGAAACCGCAGCGAAGGCCCCAAACGAAGAGTTCCTTCGTCGCGCCGTCGAGCTTGACCGCCAGCAGGTTCGGATGTCGCCCGGTCAGCCGACCAAAGAGCGACTCGGTCATCGACTGACCACCCAGGTGGTAGAAGAGACCGAAATACGCGTCGTCGCAAAGCACAACGAGCTTCGTGCCCTTCTCCGCCTGCGCTTCGAGCGCCGCGGCGAGCGCATCGCCCTCGGCTTCCGTCGGCATATAGCCGGTCGGATTGTTCGGGAAGTTGAGCAGGACGACGAGCTTCTCGCGCGTCTCGGCAAGCTCTGCGAGCCGCGCCGCGAAGGCGTCCGTGTCCATTCCACCTTCGGCCTTGTAGAAGGAGAAGGTCTCGATCTTCGCGCCGTGATGCACTTCGAAGGTTAGGCGGTAGTTGCCCCAAAGCTTGTCGGGCAGAAGCAGCGTGTCGCCGGGATCGAGGAAGAGCTCACCGGCAAGCGAGAGGCCGTGGGTAATCGCGCTCGTCACGATCGGCTGACCGAAATTCTTGTCCCCAAGCGAGGGGTTCTCCGCGAGCAGCTTCTTGCGCCACTCGTCACGCAGACCAGGGCGACCCGCCGGAGGGGCGTAGGTCACAGCGTCCGCGGCCGGCACATCGCCGAGCTGACTCGAGATCGACGGCAGAGACATCGGGCCACCGCCCTCCGTCGCGATGCCGATCGTCGCATTGAAACGCGTCGCCTTCTGCTTGGCCTCCGCCGTCTGGGAGATGATGCCCTTCGGAAAGTAGAGGCGACGGCCATACTCGGACAGCATGGCGAGGACTTCGGGAGCCGCCTCTTCGAGCTTCTCGTTGAGGGACTGCGCAATCGGATTCAGTGCGGACATGTCATGTTCCAGAGCCCCGAACGGGGCCGGTAGGGGGGAGTCGCGAAAGAAGCGACATTAGGAGGGAGCGGACGCGGACCCGCCGGCGCGGGAATTTACAGGCGTTTGTGGAGCACGTCCATCAGATCGGTGTATCCGAGTGCTCTCCAGAAGGCCTGGCCCTCCACGTTCCCCGAGGCGACCTGAATCTCGATGCGCGAGACGCCGCGATCTCGCACCCAATCCATCGCTTCGTCGACGAGACATCGGGCGATGCCCTGGCGGCGCAGTTCGGGACGGACGCCGAGGTCGGTGATCTCCGCGCGTTCGACCTCCTCCATGATCGGCGGCGCGTGATCGATGCGAACGATCACGATCCCGTCGATTTGGGCCCGATCTGGGTCCGTCTTATCTGCGGAGTCAAAGACAAGGATCTGGGCGTCCGGATCCCGGGCGAGCGCGCGCAGCAGCTCGCGCAATTCGCCCTCTGCCACGTGGCCGCGCCGCATCCGAAAGAGCGGATCGAGCCCGGCGTGGTGTTCGGTGATCAGCGCCCAGAGCGCGGCCACCCGGTCGATCTCCTGCATCCGCGCAGGACGGACCCGGCCCGATCGTTGCGCCGATTCTGATTCGGGATCTGCGATGGCCACGTCCGCTCCTATGCCCCGCGAACCGCGGGGTTGCTCAAGGCTTCTGCACTCTACCTGCCGGTCCAGCGCCGATCGACCGGTGCGTCGACCCGCGCCTCGACGGGGCCCGACCACTCGGGTCCCCACGCGCTCGACCCGCCTGCGGGGGCGCGACGGGCGACGCAAGCCCTCGCCCGTGACCCGTTTCCGAAACAGGATGAGCCGTGAACTCTCGGACTCATTCGGTGCCTCATTCCGTGCACTCGACAAGTACGCATGGCTACAGGGGGCGGGAACGGGGTAGTCTGCGAGAGCGTCCGGTTCCGCTCCTGCTCCTGTTCCCCACTCGCTCCTCCTTCGCTCCCTTCGCCCGAACCGAACGCCCGGTTGGAAACCATGTCGAAGCTCTGGATCGTCCATCGCAAGGCAAGCCATCGCCAGGCCCTCGCCCGAATCATCGGTCTCGCCGACCATGAGATGGTCGTCGGTGCGCCCGGGGATGCTGTCTTTAAGAACGCCGCGTCCGTCTTGGATACCGCGGCGCTCTTGGATACCGCGGCGCTCTTGGACGCCGCGGCGCCTGCCGCGATCGTGATTGCGTTCGACGACGATTTCGAACTCGAACTCGACTTCCTCCATCGCTACCGAACGGCCCTCGCTCATACGCGACGGCGATTGCTCGTCACCCCGGAAGATCGCGATGAAGTAAAGCGCCTCACCAACGCCCGTGACGACGAATTGATCGAAGGCCCGCCCGACGCGCGCACACTCCGCGCGTTCATGCTTTCCGCCGTGGCCCATCGCAATGCCGAGCCCCTCGCCGAACGCCTCGACCGCGAACATATCGCCCAGCGTTTCGCGGGCTGGTTCCAGGACCTCGAAATCCCCGGGTTGCTCCGAGCTCTCGACCCTGCGCTGGCCTCGCTGCCGCTGCTGGTTCGCGGCGTGGCGGGAAGTGGTCGAACCCTCGTCGCACGTTATGCGGAGCTCTATCGGGTGCATGGCGCCTCCGGCCCGACCCTTCGACTCGATGGATGCGAACTCGCCGACACCGAAGAGATCGCCGACCGGATTGCAGCGCGCACTGCAGCAGGGCGTCCCCCTGTTCGAACGGTTTGGGTCGATGAAGTGGATGCGCTCCCGCCCTCACAACAGCGCGCCCTCGCCGAGTGGATCCGGCTTGGAACCGCGCCCACGATTGGCGGCGGCGGCACCGCTGCGAGCGATGCCCTTCGCTGGATCACGACGTCGGGGCCGACGGGACTGCGCGATCGCCTCGACGGTGCCCTCGAGAGCGCGCTCGCTCCCCTCGAAGTCGTCGTGCCCTCGCTTGCGGATCATCCGAACACGATTCGAAGCTTCGCCGACAAAGTGCTGGTTGAATGGCACGCTCAAGTCGGCGGAGTCCCCCGACAGGTCAGCGACGACGCGGTCGAAGCCCTGCTCGGGTATGCGTGGTCCGGCGATCGTGGCGAGGTCGAGGCGCGATTGCGCGCGGCGTTGACGCTGTCCCCACGCGAAGAGATCACTGCGAACGACTTGCTCGCGAGCCCGGCGGACGCTGCTGTCGCGTCTACACCTGACACACCTAACACGCCGGATGCAGGTGGTGACCGACTCACCGACCCGCACCCCTTCCCCCTCGAGTCGCCCGCCGTCCGTGATTCCTTCGCACAGGACTTGGCGGATGCGCCGATCATTTCTTCGGAGCCATCATCCCTTCCGGACCCGCCACGCGGATTCGAGGCGGTCCGCGAAGCCCGGGGACAAGAAGAGGTTGAGTCCGCTGAGTTCTTTGAAGAACCCGCGCCACCAGCCGCCGCGCCAAGCGCCGCGCCCAGCCCTTCAACCGAGGACTTCGAACGCGCCTTCCTCGAAGGCCTGCCCGAAGCGCCGAACGACGATGCCTCATCCATTTCTCATGCCGCCTTCGCGGATGGCGACGTCAGCACGGAAATGACGAGCGAGTCGTTCCAAACCGCGACCGTTGGGGTCGTCGCCGCCGAGGACGCCTCCGATCAGAGCTGGCGACGTCTCGCCCGCAGCCTCTCCCACGAAATCCGCAATCCGCTCGTCTCGATCAAAACCTTCACGGAACTGCTTTCCGAGAATTTCGACGACGCCGAATTCCGCGAACGCTTTACCGAACTCGTCGGCCGCGATGTCGCGCATATCAACGAAGTCGTCGGGCGTCTCTCGACGGCGGCCGCCCAGGAAAAGCTCGAGGCCGCGCCGGTCGACGTTTCCTCGATGCTCGAAGGGCTGCTGGATGACCGACGGGATGCGATCGGACAACGTCGATTGCTCGTATTGCGCGAACTCGAGCGCGAGGCGCCGATCGCCTGGGCCGACCCACCGTCTCTCGAAGTCGCGCTCTCGGGATTGCTCGACCGCGCGCTCGCCGCGCTTCCCGAACGCGGCGATCTCTTCGTCGCCACCCGGCGCATCGATCGCGGCTCGGACGGATCGCCTCGCCTTCGCGTCCTCCTGCGACATCACAACCCCGAGCAATCGCTCCTGGGCGCAGGAGCGGGGGACGTTGCGGACGTGAGCGCGGCCGCCAATGTCCTCGAGTACGTGCTGGCCGAGACGATCGTCACGGCGAGTGGCGGCCAGCTCACGATCGACACGACGGACGCACAGGAAACGCTGATCCTGGTCGATCTGCAGACGCCGGCCTAGCCGCGGGGCGCGGAAGCGAAATCCATCGCCGCCGGGCAGAAGACGCAACAGGCGTGATAAACTCCCGCTATGCCTCGTATTCTCGTAGTCGATGATGAGCCCGGAGTGCAGGAATCCCTGCGCATGCTGCTCAAATCTGAGGGCGACGTCACGATCGCAGGCAACGTCGAGGACGCGCTTCGGGAGATCACGTCCCAGGCGCCGGACCTGATCCTGCTCGACCTCGTTATGCCCGGCCGGAGCGGCCTCGACCTGCTCGCCGATCTCGCGGAACGCGATGTGCGCGCGCCCGTCATCGTGCTGACCGCCACCAATACGGTCAACGCCGCTGTCGAAGCCATGAAGCGCGGCGCCGCGGACTTCGTGACGAAGCCCTTCGAACTCGATGCGCTCAGGCTCAAGGTTCGCGACCGACTCGAGAAGCGCGAACTCCAGGACGAAGTCGAACGATTGCGCGACGAAGTCGAGGAGCGGCAACAGCTTGGCCGCATGGTCGGGCGAAGCGATGTCATGCGGAAGGTCTTCCGAACCGTCGAGCGCATCGCCAAAGCCGAAGCGACCGTGTTAGTCACAGGCGAGAGCGGCACCGGAAAAGAACTCGTCGCCCGCGCAATCCACGACTTTTCACCCCGCGCGGAGGGTCCTTTCATCGCCGTCAATTGCGGCGCGATCCCAAGCGAGCTGATCGAGAGCGAACTCTTCGGCCACGAAAAGGGCGCGTTCACCGGCGCGACCGAACGCAGGGCAGGGCGCTTTGAAGCCGCGAACGGCGGCACGCTCTTTCTCGACGAAATCGGCGAACTCGACCTCGCTGTCCAGGTGAAACTCCTGCGCGCGCTGCAGGAACGCACCTTCGAGCGTGTCGGTTCGAGCAAGTCGATCACCGTCGATGTCCGAATCGTGACGGCGACGAATCGCGATCTGCAGGCCGAGATCAAGAACGGCAATTTCCGTGAAGACCTCTTCTACCGCGTGGCGGTCGTCCCTGTCGAACTCCCCGCCCTCCGCGAGCGCCGCGAAGATATCCGCCTGCTCGCCCAGACCTTTCTCACACGCCTCGGCCCCGACAAGAAATTCGCCCCCGCCGCGATCGGTTCGCTCGAGGGCTACAACTGGCCGGGCAACGTCCGCGAGCTCGAAAACGCAATCGAGTACAGCCTTGCTATGTGCGAGTCGGACACGATCGAACAGGATGACCTACCGATCTCGGTCGGACGATCGGGCCAGGCGGAGGCCCTGCGCGAAGAGTGGCGCCAGGGGGACGTCGGATTCGAAGAAGCGGTCGAACGTTTTGAGACAGACATCTTGCGCGAGGCACTCGAGAGCTATCGCTGGAACCAGACGAAGGCGGCGGAGGGACTGGGCATTACGCGGCGCGTCTTGAAGTTGAAGATGGATAAATTGGGGATCGAAGAAGAGGCTGCGTCCGACGGAACCTGACGAGCTCAGGACCCCGATTCGAACGACCCGATCTCCGTACGGCTCTGTACATTCGCCCTGTCGCCGGCGTTCCGATCCGTACAGCGCAAAAACCGCTTTGATTTCCGTGGTTTATCCCGTTTCCGAAGCGACGACAGCAAACACCTGCGTCCACAGAAAATCAGTTTGCGATCGCGTTCGCAATTGGTTCTGGCTGTATTTCCTTAGTGAAGTCAGGAGGTTGAGAGTTTCTCTGCGTTCCGCTGTTCGATGGCACAGCCCTTGCTTTTACAAGGGTCATGGCAACCGATCCTCTCCTCCAAAACACGCTGACTGAATCCACCCGCGAGCGCGCCCAGGTCCTGATCGTCGATGACGAGCGGGGACCTCGGGAGTCGCTGCGCATGATTCTCTCCGGGAACTACGACGTCGCGACCGCTGAGAACGGGGCCGACGCCCTCGACCAGCTTCGCACGGCGTCGATCGATCTCGTGACGGTCGATCTGAACATGCCGGGCATGAAGGGCGACGAGCTGATGCGCTCGATTCGCGCTGAGTTCCCGCAGACCGAAATCATCATCATCACCGGCTGCGGCTCGATCGAGACCGCCGTCGAAGGCATCCGTCACGGGGTTTTCGATTACCTGACCAAGCCTTTCGACGTCGTCCAGGTGAGCGCCTCGGTTGAGCGTGCCCTCGAACGACGCGCGAGTCGAACACGCATGATCGGCTTCCTTGAAGGGATCGGCCGCGTGCTTGGACCCGATCGCGACGCAAGCGTCGTGCTCGATGAACTCGAAGCGAGCCCGATCGCGCAAGAGCGACTCCGCGCGGTTCTCGAAGAGCCGGCGATCGGTCCCGAAGCGGGCAACGCCCGAATCGGTGGTCCCTCGACAACGGAATTCCTCGAGGTCCTCGCCGAGACGATCGAGAGCCGGGACCTCTTCATGCGCGGCCACGCACGGCGCGTCGCCTTCTTCTCGGATCTTCTGGGCGCCGGGCTCTGCCTCTCGCGTGAGGAACGCCAGAACGTCCGAATGGCCGCTTTCCTGCACGATATCGGCAAGGTCGGTGCTCCGAGCGACGTGCTCTCAGGCGCCATCATGCCCGAACAGCAGCGCCTCGATTCGGTTCGAACCCATTCGGATGTCGGCGAGCGATTGCTACTGCCCCTCGGCCTCGACGCGCCGATCGCGCACACGGTTCGCCACCATCACGAACGCTACGACGGTGCCGGCTACCCCGATGGCCTTGCGGGCGACGCCATCCCGCTCGCCTCGCGAATCATCGGGATCACCGACGCCTTCGACGCCATGACCTGCGAGCGACCCTATCGCCGAGCGCGCACCCGCGACGAAGCGCTGGTCGAACTCCGCAACGAAGCGGGCGGCCAGTTCGATCCGAACCTCGTGGGGATCTTCTGCGAACTCGTCATGAGCGGCGCAACCGATGCCGTCGGCGAAGCCAACTCACTTTTCTTTGAAGAAGAACCGGCCGCCACCACTCTGGCGCCGATCCAGGATCGAGGTGCAGCATGACCGTCTCCGCAGAACTCAGCACGGAAGGCGTCCCGCTTCGGCTCGAATCAAGACAGCGCATCGTGCACGTCGTCGAGTACAGCCACTACCCGCGCCGCCTCGCCGCCGAGAGCCGCCGGGTCGCCTACACCCAGGACCGCTCCGAGAGTGGCCTCGGTCTCGATCTTCCCGAGCGGGTACGCCCGGGCGAGCTGCTCCGCGTGACGCTGCGGGACATCGATGGCCAGATCGACCTCGACGGCCTGGCCCGGGTCGTCTGGTGCAAGGACACGGACAGCGGCCGCGCTCGAGCCGGGGTCGCGATGCTCCGCGAAGACGGGCAGCGAAAGATGATGCGGGTTCGCGGACGGGGGCCGATCGCCTCTGCGCCGAGCCCGGGAAATTCATGATTCACGCGCCCCGCTCAGAGTGAGCGTGGGCTGAGAGTCGGCCGCATCGAATCGGGGGCGTGGCCGACTCTCTCATTCAAGAGGATTGGGGTTCAAGCTGAGGGCCGAGGTCGCGGCGAAATAACCTGGGGGGGTTGTCGCGACCTCACCCTCACACCTCAATCCAGCTCCAATCCATCCCACTCCAAGAAGACACAGCAACCGCGCGAGACTCCGCCGCGACCTGCTAGATTGGCCGCTATGTTCGGCATCGGCCCGATGGAACTCGTTTTGATTCTCGTGGTGGGATTGCTCGTCCTCGGACCGAAGCGAATGCCCGAACTCGCCCGCACGCTCGGACGCGGCCTCGGAGAATTCCGCCGCGCGAGCAGCGATCTCCGGCAGAGCCTCGCGCTCGACGAGATCCAGAACGAATTGCGTGACGGCATCACGGGCATCGGCAATATCAAGCAGCCGGTCAAGAAACCCGACGTCGACGACAAGCCGGCACAGGCGGGCGACGAGTTGGATCCGGGCAAGACCGAAGCCGCCGAAGCCGCGGACGCCTCGAACACACCGGAAGACTCAGCCGATTCGAAGCCCCACGAAGGTGAGCTTCCGCTCGACGCCGATCCCCACGAGCATCACGAGCCCGAGGTCGCAGAGACCCCAGACGAACGCGCGGCGCATGCGACGAGTCAGGCCGCCGATGATGGACTGGGCGCAGTTCCCGTCGGACGCCGAGCCGCTGCCGCCCGCGCCGAAGCGCTCGCGCAAGAGAAGAAGGCGGACGCCACGGACGAGACCCCGGATTCGGAAGACGAGCGTGGATGAACGCGCCCTTCCCATCACGGAGCATCTGACCGAGCTGCGCAGTCGCCTCGCGTGGATTTTCGGCACGATGATTCTGGGCGCGCTCGCGTCCTTCAACTTCGCCGAACAGATCTTCGGCTTCCTGCTCGCGCCGGCAACTGAGGCGTTAGGTGAGAAGGGCAGCCAGCTTCAGGCGATCGCCCCGACCGAGATCTTCTTTACCTACATCAAATGCGCGCTGCTTTCGGGCTTCGTGATGACGCTCCCGATCAGCTTCTACCACCTCTGGGGCTTCGTCGCGCCCGGCCTCTACGACAACGAACGAAAAGCGGTTCTGCCCTTCGTCTTCTTCTCGACCGTGCTCTTCGCCGGCGGCGCGATCTTCGGATACCAGATGGTCTTCCCGATCGTCTTCCAGTTCTTCAACAGCTGGGACAACGAATGGGTCGTATCGGCCTGGACGATGAAGGAAGTATTCAGCCTGACGACGCGGCTCTTTCTGGCCTTTGGTGTCGCCTTCGAGCTGCCCCTCTTCGTCTTTTTCCTCTCGATTACGGGCATCGTTTCCGCGCGCCAACTCTTCGCCGCCACGCCCTACGCCGTACTGATCGTCTTCATCGTGGGCGCCATGCTCACTCCCCCCGACCCCGTCAGTCAGATCTTTCTCGCCGTCCCGCTGATCGTTCTCTACCTGGTCGGCGTTGGCGTCGCCTGGATCTTCGACCCGGAGCGGCGAGCCGCAAAGGCTGCGGGCAAGGCCGTCGCCACCCGCGACGAATAACGCTCGAGCCGATGGAACCGGATCGCCTTGACGGGTCCTCACTTCCGATCCAGAGGACGCCTGAGCGCACTCGACAAGATCCACCCGGCCGAGCGGAACCCTCTCCGCGTTCCGCGACCCTGACCGAATGTGGCGACCGTCGCCGGCCTGCAAAAGGACAGCCCTCGTGAAGCGCATTGCCCCTCGGTCGAAGATCACCCGCATCGCCCTCCTCGCGATCGCCCTCGGGCTCCTCGCCCAGTTCGGGCTCGCGAGAACCGGAGCTGCACAGCCCGCGGAAGCGCAGATATCTGCGAAGCCCCTCGCATCGCCGGCACCCGACCTGCCGGAAATCGACGCCCTCTGGATGCGCGGCGAACGCCCGGCGCTCGAGTCCATCGCGCGAAGCCTCGATCCCCAGGCGAACCCCTACAAGGCGTCCTTCGTCCTCTGGCGCCTGCACTCGCTCAACCGGAATCAGGATCCGCAGAACGACTACCAGGCGGCCGCAATCGACCGGGCTGAGCAACTCGCGGAGGCGCTGACGAAGGACGAGTCGATCAGCCAAAGCGAGCGAGTCGAGGCGCTCGTCCTGCTCAGTTCGATTCTTGGGATCCGCGCGGACGGCAGCCTATTCCAAAGGATGCGTCTGGGGCGGGCCGCTCACCTTGTGATCAACGAAGCACGCGAACTCGATGAAGCGAATCCGCGCGCAAAGCTGCAACACGCGATCCTGCTCTTCCATACGCCATCGACCTTTGGAGGTGGGCCCGCCGCCGCCCTACCGCTGCTGCTCGAAGCGCGAAGGGACCTGGATCCAAAGAACCAGCCCGCACCCTCCGGTCCTCCCTGGGGCTGGCTCGACGCCAGCGCGTGGGTCGGGCAGACGCTGGCCGCCCTCGACCGAGAGGAGGAGGCGCGGCAGGTCTACGAAGAAACGCTGGCCCGGGAGCCTGCGATGGGTTGGATCCGTCACCAGCTCCTACCGGCGCTTTCCGCGAACTAACTCATTCCCCCGGCGAAGGTCGCCATATCGAAGTAGTCGCGCCAGACCTTGATCTTCCCGTCTTCCATCTCGAAGATGCCGAGGCACGGAAGGTCGACTCCCTTCGCCCCCGCCTTCGTTCGATCGAGGCGTTCGGTGAAGACGAGGTTTCCGCGGGAGGCGATGTTCAGCAGGTCCCAGGTCGTCTCGGTCCAGGCCCCCGTGAAGCCCTGAATGAATTTCTGGACGGCTTCGCGCCCGGCGACCGGGGCGGCGGGCATGTTGTGATAGACACCGTCTTCCGCGAAGTATCCTGCCAGCTCCGCCGGGTCGAGCCGCGACCACGCCTCAACGAATTCGCGGATCGTGGCCTCGTTCTGTTCTGCGTTCGCACTCATCAATACGCTCCCCGGCCCAAACTCAAATCTAAAGCTCGATCCGAAACCGAACCGGAATCTCCGCATCGACCGCCATCGGATTCCATCGGCTGGTCGGCGGACCGACATCGAAGGCCAATCGGTCGACCACGAGCGCCCCCGTCAACACGAGAGGCGACTCGCTCTCGACGACGACTTCGCCTTCGAGCGTCTTCTGCACGCCGTGCAGATCGATGTCGAACCTTGCGGTGAATCGACCCGCCACGCCTTCTTCCGCGCGCAGAGAGTGGGCCTTCACCGTCGCCATCGGCCAGCGCGTCACTTCAAAGAAGTCCGGGTCGCGGAGGTGGTCGTCGCGGCGATTGATACCGGTGTCAACGCTTTCGAGATCGATCTCGACGACGGCATAGCGTTCCGCGAGGGGTGTCCCCGGTTCGGACTGCTCGACGATCCGCCATTGATGGAAGACGCCATTCGCCGTGGCAATTGCGTTCTCGCCCACGAATTCGATCGATCCGGGGGGATTCGCGACCGCGTCCTCCGCCGAATTCGCGGTCTGCGTGAGCAACAACGTCAGGCCTAGCAAGAGTGCCGTTGCCGGAAGGCGCAGCGTCGTTCGCAGAATCGGAAACATCGTCGTTCGCATATCAAGTCCTTGCGTGGGCGCGCATGAGTTGGTGGCAGACCTAAGCATCGCCGATCCCCGACGATGCCCGATCGTTTCGAAAATTCTACCCAAAAAGGAAACTTTCGTTCGCCTCTCGACACTCTTCTGTTACGATGCCGCATCGCGCCGCGCTCCCGGACCAGGAGGGAACGTGAATTCCCCTGTCGACTCTATTTCCGCCGCAGGCGCTTCATTTCTCGCCGCAGGCGCTTCTTTTTCCGCCGCGGGCGCTTTGCCCTTCTTGGGCGCAGGCGCGTCTCGTTTCGCCTCCGCAGGTGCTGCGATTCTGCTGGCTTCGGTTCTTTCGGGCTGTGGGTCGGACGAGGTTGTGGCGCGTGAAGCGCGCGAGGTCGAGCGAGGCGCGATCGAGCGGATCGTGATCGCGACCGGCACGATTGAGCCCGCGACCGAGGTCGAGGTGCGCCCGCGCATCCCCGGCATCATCGAAAAGATTCACGTCGAAGAGGGTGATCTCGTCGAAGCCGGCGTGCCGCTGCTCGAGATCGAGCGCGAGCTACTCGCCTCACAAGTCCGCGAAGCGGAAGCCAATCTCGAAGCCGCGAACGTTGAACTCCGATTCGCCGGGATCGCTCGGGACCGAACCGCAGAGCTTCACACGACGGGTGCCGCCTCGGATCAATCTCATGACGATGCACGCGCTCGTTTCGAGCAGGCCCGTGCCGAGCGGGCTCGGGCGCAGGCCGGGCTCGACACTCTCGCGACGCAACTCAGTTATGCGACGGTCCAGTCGACCCTCGTCGGGCGCGTGCTCGAAGTGCACGTCGAAGAGGGCGACGCGATCTCTCCTGTCACTTCCGTGACCGGCGGAACGCTGCTCCTCTCTCTTGCGGGGGACAAGACGCTTCATCTCGAAGGACTCGTTGACGAGAATGAGATCGCTCGCGTCGCCATCGACCAACCGGCGCGGATTCGAACCGAGGCCTTCGCTGATCGGGTTTTCGGAGGGCGAGTCCGCGAGATCGCGCCGATGGGCCAGCGCGTTCAGAACGTGACCTACTTCGAGGTCAAGGTCGAGATCACGGATCCCGAGTCGAGCCTGCTTCGCCCGCGCATGTCGGGTGATGCAGAGATCATCACGGAAATCGTCGAGGAAGCCCTGATCGTCCCAGAAACCGCCCTTCGCTATCGCGGCGAAGATATCCTGGTCGACCTCGAAGTCGCGGCCGGGGAGGAGATCGGAGAGGGCAGCGAAAACGAGAACGAACGTGTGGTCCGGGTCGGGATCATCGATGGCGACCGCGTGCAGATCCTCGAGGGGCTCGATGCAGGCGAACGCGTTCTCCTGCAGTAGAAGTTCCTCCGATTCGAATTTCGCCCGAACAAGCGACCTAACAAGCGCCCGTGCGAGTTTGCGTGAAGGAGCATCGCGATGTGCGCGATGAATGAAAAGGTCATGAACGAGACTGGCGGCCCGCTTGGCGGGACCGCGGTCATCGAGCTCAACGGCCTGCACAAGCACTACCGAACGGAACGCGTCGATGTGCACGCGCTGCGCGGGATCGACCTGCGCATCGATCGCGGCGAATACGTAACGGTCATGGGGCGTTCGGGCTCGGGCAAAACAACGCTGCTCGAGATTCTCGGCTGCCTCTCGCAGCCGACGGAAGGCGACTATCGCCTGCAGGCTCGCTCGGTCACAGAACTCGACAGCGATCAGCTTGCCGGACTTCGCGGCGCGCAGATCGGCTTCGTCTTTCAGGCCTTCAATCTATTGCCGCGACTCTCGGCGGTTGAGAACGTCGAGCTCCCGCTCGCCTATCTGGGTCGCACCAAGAAGATTTCGCGGCGGGAACGACGTGAGCGCGCCATGAATGCGCTCGAGCGGGTTGGACTCGGCGCCCGAGCGGATCATCTTCCGAACGAGATCTCCGGTGGCGAACGCCAGCGGGTCGCCGTCGCGCGCGCGCTCGTCAATGAACCCGCGCTTCTACTGGCGGACGAACCGACGGGCAATCTCGATACGAAGACCGGCGAAGAAGTGCTCGCGCTCTTTGACGCGGTTCACCAGGACGGGAATACGCTGATCATCGTGACCCACGACCCTAAAATCGGGGCTCGAGCGCCGCGCTGTTTGACGATCCGCGACGGCCTCCTCGATCGTGACGTCCGGAACGGGGCCTAGCATGGAAGCCGTTCGACAGGCCTTTCGGCTTCTCCTCGCGCATAAGGTGCGCGCCGCGCTCACGCTCTTCGGCCTCGTCTGGGGAACCGCGGCGGTGATCTTTCTGGTGGGATGGGGCGCTGGTGTCAAGACGATGGTGACGAATGGCTTCGCCAAGACCGGCAAGGATATGGGACAGATGTGGCCGGGTCGGATCGGCGAACAGTTCACGCCAGCGGTCGATCGACGCCATCTCTGGTTCAGCTGGGAGGACATTCTTCACGTGCGACGGAGGGCTCGGCTGGCGACGCTCGTCGGCGCGGAGAAGCGGCAGTACATCGCGGTGACCGCGGGACAGCGCGCGATCAACATGGAAGTCCGCGGGGTCGAACCCGTTTCCCAGGAGATTCGTTCGCTGCCGATCGGGGCGGGGCGCGGGATCACCCAGGCCGACCTCGACCATCGACGTCGCGTGGCGATCCTCGGCGTCAACGCCCGACGCGACCTACTCGGCGCGGAAGGCGGCCTCGGAAGTCGCGTGCGCATCGGCGGGAAGCCCTTCGAGGTCGTCGGCTTGCTCGATCGTGTGGGGACTCAGTTCGGACGCGATGGCGAAGAAGTCGACAATCAGGTCTGGATTCCTCTGTCGACGCATTTCGCGTTCTGGCCCTCGGACTGGACCGACGACGATGTCGTGAGTTTCGCCATCTACCGCATGCCGGGAAGGCATCTCGCCGACGAGACCGAGGCCGAGCTGCGACGAATTTTTGCGGATCGCATCAGCGTGAGCCCGACCGACGAAGAGGCGATCCTCGGCTGGAGTCCGATCAAGACCCTGCGCAGCCTACCGATGGACCAGCAGGATGGCGTTATGTATGCGCTCTCCGCGACGACCCTGATCATCGGAGGCATCGGCGTCCTGAACATGATGCTCGACTCCGTTCGCCAGAGACGCCGCGAGATCGGCATTCGGCTCGCGGTCGGGGCGCGACGAAGGGACATCCTGCTCCAGTTCTTTCTTGAGACGCTCACGATCGTCGCCTTCGGCGGCGGGCTTGGCCTCGCACTCGGCGTAGGCGGATGTCTCGCGCTTGAAGCCCTCGCCTTGCCCGACTTGATTCCTGTGCCCGAACTCTCCGTGGGCGTCGTCGTCATGGCCGTCGGCACGATGGGCGGCGTCGGACTCATCGCCGGAATCGTACCCGCCTGGTTCGCCTCGCGAATCGATCCGGCACTCACGCTTCGGGTGGAATGATGCGCGACGTTCTGATCGAAACGACCCGCAGCATCGTCGCCCATCGCGTGCGCTTTGGCCTAACAGCCCTCGGCATCGCCTGGGGCGGATTCATGCTGACCTTCCTGTCTTCGAACATGCTGGGCTTCGAGCAACACTTTATCCACGAGTTCGAAGAGATGGGCCCTCGCGTGGTGCAGATGGGAACCGGAGTGATTCTCAAGAGTCGGGTCGGCGAGCGCGGTGCGCGCGAAGTCGAGCTCAAGGCGGAGGACGTCGAGGGAACCGAGATCCTCCATCAAGTCGACAGCGCAACGCCCGAGATTCACGTCTGGTCGATGCCGGTTCGCGCCGGCCGGCGTTTGAAGCTTCTGCGTCTTACGGGGATGGACGCTGGCGCCGCGGAGATTCGGGGGATCGAGATCGATCGCGGGCGATTCCTTACGCCCCTCGACGTGCGCCGCGCGGAACGGGTCGCAGTGATCGGTCCCGACGCCGCGGAACGACTCTTCGGTCGAGCCGATCCGCTTGGGGAATCCATGCGCGTCGATGGCCTTCGCTTTCGGGTCATCGGGATCACCGTCGCCAAAGGCGAACAGTTGATGAACTCCGGGGATCCCGAAGATCTCAAGATCTTCATTCCCTACACGACCGCCCAACGCTGGTTTACCCAGACGGATAAGCTCGAACGCTTCGCCTTCGCGCCCACAACGAAGGAGGCGAGCTGGGACTCGATCCGGCAGATTCGTGAACTCACCGCGCTTCGTGAGGGCTACGACCCCGCGATCGAGTCAGCCATGTGGGCCTTTAATATTCAGGAACCGCTGAACATGCTCCGCGTGATCTTCGGCGGGATCCGAATCTTCATGATTAGCGCAGGCCTCGTCACGCTCTTCGTGGGGGCCGTCGGCGTCATGAATATCATGCTTGTCGTCGTCGGCGAAAGGACCCAGGAAATCGGTGTCCGCAAAGCGATCGGCGCGCGTAGCCGCGACGTCTTCTTACAATTCCTGATGGAGGCGACACTCGTCGCAACCATGAGTGGCGTATTGGGCGCGGGCTTCGGCATGGGCCTCGTTCAAGTCGTCGCGTTTTTCATTCCTGAAGGAACGGCCTACGCGTCGCCTCCGATCCTCGATCCGCTTCTGGCGGTCGTGTTGAGCGGATCGCTCGTGGGCGTCGGC
>Ga0316209_1000770_pt1 | contig 45659 bp, 45 predicted proteins | sample 6monopyrite_MG_FD_204945 | JGI IMG/M metagenome (GOLD analysis project Ga0316209, IMG submission 204945) | Microbial mat bacterial communities from mineral coupon in-situ incubated in ocean water Damariscotta River, Maine, United States -... | ecosystem: Environmental > Aquatic > Marine >...
CGTCTGTGCTGTCATAGCGTAACAGTTCTGTGGCTTTGCCGATTTTGGCGCGGATGCCGGTGGTGGGTTCAATAACTTCCATCACATCAATGCTGCTGGCCGCATTGAAACAGGGTAATGCCAGATAATCTTTCACGCCTTCCCTGTCCCAGTGACCCTGCTTGAAGTATTTTTCCCTGACATCCTGCATACCCGCTTCATCCAGCAGGTAGGCGGAATTGTCCAGGTTTCGGGGACGGCCAGCGGTGTTAAAGCCATACAGTCTGGCTTCGGCTTTCAACGGAGTTTCAGTAAAACCATCCCCGGATTTAAGGATTTGTTTGACTTTCTTTTCGTTCCAGCCTTGATCCTTAAGTGTTTCTACCACAGCCTCTTCCTCTGGCGACAGGTTTTTCATATCCACCACCCGGGTAGTTTTAAACGATTCTGCGGAGGTATTGAAATCCGCTGTCAATTCATCCCGGTTATGCAGTCCTGCATGCGGGTTTTCTGTATGGCTTATTCGTGGCGGTGGCTCATACCCGGGTTCGTCATGCGGTCCCAGGGTATAGGGTTTGGGCGTATATTCTTCAACGGGCAGGTCTTCCGGGCCTTTGCGTTTGGGCGGGGTGTTTTTTGCGGGTTGTTCGAGCAGGAAAAACTGTTTGTCTGCCAGGGCCTGGGCCATGGCGGCTATTTGCGGGGTGATAGTGGCGGGTGTCTGTATGCCGGGTGTTTTTTCCGGCTGTGTACTTTGTGGCGTTTTGATGGGGGGCGGGTTTGCCGGTGCGGGGCTGGCGGTGCTCAGGGTGGTTGACAGTGCGTTCAGCTGGGCCTGGTCCAGGTTGAGGCCGGCTAAAAAACGGGCGGCCTGTTGTTTGTCGGTGAAGGTTTTAACACTGGGGCTGGTTTCAGTCAGTAATGCGCTGGGGGGTGCCAGTGTGTAGTTTGTGCCATTTACGCCGGGCAGTGAGGGGAACGGGACCGGGGGCTTGCCGGGGGTTTGTCCGTTGAGATGTGCGAGCGGGTAAAGTTTGACGATGCCGAGAAACATTAACCGGCTGACGCGTCCTTTGTCGGTGTCTTTGAAGGTGTTGTGGGCGAAGTCATGTCCTTTAAAGGGGCATTTGGCCATCAGGTTACGCCAATAGCCCGGAAAGACGTGCAGCCCGTTAACGAAATTTTCCGCCATGCTTGCCGTCCGGAAGTCTATCGGTTCGATATCCACCGGTAATGGGGGGTCGCCCATGACGTGGACCCGGTAATAGTGTTGCTCAAAACGGTCACAGATGATGTTGGCGGGTTGCATAGGGGGCTCTGCTGCGTGCGGGTATGTTGATGATATTGCTGCGCAATATACAATAATGGAGGTGGGTTGTCTGCCCGTCTGAATAAACCAGACGTGACCTGACAGTTACTGATTTTGAAGCGGTAGCCGTCAGGGTAAGTCTGAACGGCTACAAGCGATCACACCCCTGGCATATCCAGCACCGCGAACATCACGCATCACCAGGCTTAAACTCACTGCGAGTACGAATCCGAAACAGTTTTTCAACCGGTAGCACTGCAATAATACCATCACCTTCCAGGCCAACATGTGCGGCTTCCATAATGGCTTCAGCAATTTCTTCCGCCTTGGAAGCTTCGGTAAATATTTCAATACGCGCATGACTCACCAGCCAGTCATTGCTATAAAGATCAGCATATTCACCATAACCTCTTACTTTGCTGATACTGAAACCATGCACACCGAGCTTTTGCAACTTCTGTTCAACTTTTTCACAGGATTCACAACGGATAATCGCCGTTACTTTTCTAAAGTTCATGGGCTGCTCCTGAAAATACAGGGTGTCAGGCAGCTCAAACATTGAGTTGCCTGACACTCATGTCGTTATTTGCTTAATAATAAATACCGGCTTTATGTTTTTGGCCATCCTTGGTTTTAAAAAGAATCATCATCTGATGCTTTCCTTCATGCCCAAGGTCATAACCGGCCATATACCAGTCACCCATTTTCATGACTTTTTTGGTTTCTTCTTTACCATTGGGATGCACTACTTTGGTATTCATGGTGATATTGTCCAGTGCCTTGCCATTCTTTTCCACTTTGATCATAAAATCGTGACTGCCGCCCATTTCTTTACCTGCTTTGGCTTTCATGATGTGGAAACTGACATCGTAACCATCAACCTCTTTTTTCACCAGGAACATGCCGCCTTTTTCATCATGTTTATCATGCTTGGCGGAACCATGGTCATCATGTTTCATTCCATCCATACTGCCGTGGTCGTCATCATGACTATGACCGTGATCGTGGCCTTCCGATGCATGAACAGCGTTCATGGAAATCAGCAATGCAGCAAGAACCGGAATAAGTGTCAGTTTTTTCATTTTCATCTCCTGATTATGTCGTTAAAAAATTATTCAATATGTAACAATTGCCATTATGAGCAACGCTCAAATCACAGTGTTTTTTGCAGTCTGCCGTCGCAATTGCCGTTCCTGAAACTGCAAAACCAAACCATAAATCACCGGCAAGACCAGCAAGCTCAAAATAGTGACCGTGGCCATTCCCCCCACCATGGGTGCAGCGATGCGTTGCATGACACCGGAACCCGTACCACTGCCCCACATGATGGGCAGTAAGCCCGCAATGATAGCGGTGGCGGTCATCACGATAGGTCGCACACGTTCCGAGGTTCCTGCATGTACTGCCGCCATGATTTCTTTTGCATCCAAAGCCTCCCCTTTGTCGCGACGACGACGTGCAATTTCATGGTCTATAAACGTCAGCACCAACACACCGATTTCTGCCGCCACACCAGCCAGAGCGATGAAGCCAACCGCTACCGCTACTGACATATTGAAACCCAGCCAGTAGATCAGCCAGAAACCACCGATCAACCCAAAAGGAATGGACAACATAACCACCAACGGCTCCGAGACATTGCGGAAGTTAAAAAACAACAACAAAAAGATCACTAGCAATGTCACCGGCACCACGATACGCAGACGCTCAGCGGCACGTTCCATGTATTCAAATTGCCCGGACCATACCAGGGTATAACCGGCTGGAATTTTCACCTGGGCTTTCAAGACTTCTTTGGCATCGGCGACATAACCACCAATATCTGAAGTCTTGATGTCCACATAAACCCAGGCATTAGGACGCGAGTTTTCGCTCTTGATGGCGGGTGGGCCGCGTCGCAGTTTCAGCTCGGCTACCAGCGCCAACGGAATCTGCGTTCCCGTGGGTGTAGGAATCAATACCCGCTGTAACTGCTCCATATTGTCACGCAGCTCACGCGGATAACGCACGTTAACCGGATAACGCTCCAGCCCTTCTACCGTTTGCGTGACGTTCATACCACCGATAGCACTTTGAATGATGTCCTGCACGTCGCCCACGGTAAGACCGTAACGCGATGCCGCAACACGGTCGATGTCAAAGTCCAGGTAATAACCACCCGCTGCTTTGTCACCAAAGGCTGACAAGGTATCCGGCATGGTTTTCAACGCACGCTCAATGTCACCTGCCACTGTCTCCAGCACGTTAAGGTCCGGCCCGCTGACTTTGATGCCAATGGGTGTTTTAATACCAGTGGACAGCATGTCGATGCGGGTTTTGATGGGCATGGTCCAGGCATTGGCGACACCGGGAAACTTGATGGCAGCATCCATTTCCGCCATTAATTCCTTGGTGGTTTTGTCCGGGTTCGGCCAGTCAGACTTGGGCTTGAGCCGCACCGTGGTTTCAATCATCGCCAGCGGTGCCGGGTCAGTTGCCGTTTCGGCACGTCCCACTTTGCCGAAGACCTGATGAACTTCGGGGAAGGTGTAGAGAATTTTATCCGTCTGTTGCAGGATCTCCTTGGCCTTGGTGATAGACAACCCCGGATAGGTGGTCGGCATGTACAGAATGTCACCTTCGTCCAGTGGCGGCATGAATTCACTGCCAAGCTTGTTCACTGGCCAGGCCGTTACCAGCAACAATATCCCTGCTATCAGCAACGTCAACCAACGCCACTGAATAGCCCTTTGCAGTACTGGCGCGTGGATGGCATGCAAAAAGCGGTTCACCGGATTTTTGGCTTCGGGCATGATCCTGCCACGAATAAAATAGCCCATTAATACCGGCACCAGGGTAATCGCAAGAATGGCCGCTGCTGCCATAGCATAGGTTTTGGTGAATGCCAGCGGTGCAAACAAACGCCCCTCCTGAGCTTGAAGCGTAAATACCGGCAGGAAGGATACGGTGATGATCAACAGTGAGAAAAACAACGCGGGCCCGACTTCGCGAGAGGCCGAGGCTACCGCTTCCCAACGTTCGGGCAGAGTCAGCTCACGGCCCTTTTTGTTGCCTGCGTGCTCCAGGTGTTTATGGGCGTTTTCAATCATTACGATGGCACCATCCACCATGGCTCCGATAGCAATAGCGATACCCCCCAGCGACATGATGTTGGCATTGATGCCCTGCCACTTCATCACTATAAACGCCATCAGAATACCCATAGGTAACGTAATAACAGCCACCAATGCCGAGCGGGCATGTAACAAAAACAGAATGCAGATAAGGCTCACCACGATGGATTCTTCGATGAGTTTCTCAGCCAGATTATTCACCGCGCGCTCAATGAGGTCTCCACGGTCATAGACTGGCACAATCTCCACGCCTTCCGGTAAACCGCTTTTCAGTTCTTCCAGTTTTTCGCGTACGCGCTCGATGGTGGCCAGCGCATTTTCACCGTAACGCATAATCACCACGCCACCGACCACTTCACCTTCGCCATTCAACTCTGCGACGCCACGCCGCAGTTCAGGACCGATCTGGATATTGGCCACGTCCATCAGGCGTATAGGTGTGCCATTGGCATCAACGCCCACCGGAATAACTTCCAGATCCGCAATGGAGCGAATGTATCCTTTACCGCGCACCATGTATTCAGTCTCGGCCATTTCTACCAGTTTGCCACCGACATCATTATTGGAACGCTGAATAGCATATTTTACCTTGGACAATGGAATGCCGTAGGCCAACAGCGCATTGGGATCAACCTCCACCTGATATTGTTTGACATAGCCGCCTACCGAGGCCACTTCGGAAACACCCTGTACTGTTTGCAAGGGATAACGCAGATACCAGTCCTGCAAGGAACGCAGTTGTGCCAGGTCATGATTGCCCGTGCGATCCACCAGGGCATATTCGTAAATCCAGCCGACACCAGTGGCATCCGGCCCCAGCGAAGGCGACAGTCCATCGGGTAGTCGAGAGCTAACATAGTTTAGATACTCCAGCACCCGCGAACGGGCCCAGTACATGTCAGTACCGTCTTCAAAAATAATGTAGACAAAGGAAAAGCCAAAGAAAGAATAACCACGTACCACTTTGGCAGAGGGTACCGCCAGCATTGCTGTGGTCAAAGGATAGGTCACCTGATCTTCCACCACTTGCGGTGCCTGCCCCGGGTATTCGGTAAACACAATCACCTGCACATCGGAAAGATCCGGGATGGCATCCAGTGGTGTGTTTTTGACCGCAAATATACCGGCCACCACTATTAGCGCAGTGGCAATCAGTACCAGGAATTTGTCACGCAACGAGGCATTAATAATACTCTGAATCATTATGTTCCCCTATTTCGCTCTTTCCAGCGACATATCATCCATAGACATATCATCCATAGACATATCATCCATAGACATATCATCCATAGACATATCATCCATAGACATGTCGTCCATACTCATGTCATCAGATACACTGGCAGAGTGGTTATCGCCCTGCGTCGCATTCAGTGTCTCCATCATTTTTGCGGTCGCTTCACGCAACTTGGATTCTGAATCAATAAGGAACTGGGCGGAGGTCACCACTTCTTCACCGGCTTTCAGGCCGGCCAGTATCTGGGTGCCCCCCCCGGTGGTGATACCGAGTTTAACTTCACGCGGTTCAAATTTTCCGGCGCCACGCACCACAAATACCTGTTCACGAGTCCCTGAGCGCACCACTGCTTCGGCAGGCACGACCACCGCATCAATCTGCCGACTCGCCGCAATGCTCACTTCGGCAAACATATCAGGCTTCAATAACAGATCCTTGTTATCGAAAACCAGACGCACTCTGACCGTGCGGGTTTTGGCCTCGGCATAGGGATAGATATAGGCAAGACGGCCCGTAAACGTTTTACCCGGCACACCGGTCAATTGCATTTCAACCTGATCGCCAACGGTGATCCAGGGCAATTCATATTCGTAAATATCAACATACACCCACACTTTGGACAGATCTGCCAACATATATAACTCTGTTTTAGGGGTAACGTACTGTCCCTCACGGGTACCAATCTTTATTGCGATACCATTGAAGGGTGAATGAATATGCAGATATTTTTTGATCTCGTGGGTGCGCTCCAACTCCCGAATCTGGTGCTCAGCCATATCCAGTAATTCCAAACGTGCCCGTGCCGTTTTCTCCAGGTCAATGGCTCCCTGACGAATATCGTCGAAAGGACTGTTTGCCAAAACCTGTTTATTTTTCATTGCCAACAGATATTCTTCCTGGCTGGCAACCAATTGCGGCGCATAAATACTTAACAGAATGTCATCCTTTTTAACCGGTGAACCGGTTTTGTCGATTCGCAGTTCCTTGATCCAGCCCTCGGTCTTGGGATGCAGGCGGGATAACCGCTCTTCGTTATACGCGACCCGGCCCACGGCTCGAATATGCCGACTCAGGGTACGCTGCTCTGCGATGGCCGTACGCACACCAATGTTTTGTACAGTAACCGGATCTATTTTCACCGTGCCTGCGGGAGCATCACCGGCATTATCGTCATCCGCATAAACCGGAATATAATCCATGCCCATTTCATCCTGAGCGGGTACGGGTGAGGTAATGGCCGGATTCATGGGATTCCGGTAAAACAGCGCCTTGCGCTCTTTGGGTTTGTTATCATCCGCATAGACCGGGATATAATCCATACCCATCTCGTCCTGAGCAGGCACCGGCGACGTAATAGCCGGGTTCATAGGGTTTCGATAAAACAGGGGTTTACGATCCTCTTCAGCATTCCCCGCCGTATTCACAGCATCAGCAGCCATGCGTGATGCAAACCAGTATCCACCACCGCCACCCACGGCCAATGCAACCAGTACTGCTACCATCACAGTTTGTTTGTTCATGAAGTCACCTCAAAATTTCGTGCTAATCAATTAGCATTAAAAACACTAATTCCAGTTATTTTTTTCATCACCATCAAACAAACTTTGCTTGCCAATGGCCGCCGTTAATCGTGCCAGCGCCTGATTACCCTGGGACAGTGCTCTCCAGTAACGAGTCTCGTAATTGAATAAGGTAATCTGCGCACGCACCAGATTCAGAAAGTCCACTTTGTTCACCTGATAAGCCGCCAGCATGGAAGCAACAGTCTGCGCAGCCTGGGGGATAATGCCCTGTTTAAACAAACTGGTCTGTTCGCGGGATTGCTGATAGTCGGCCAGTGCGCGCGATACCTCAGCCGCTACCCTGCTGTGGGCATCATCCAGTTCATACCGGTTTTGCAGTACCTGAGAAGTACGCTGATCCACAGCCTTGTCTTGTCGGGCTCCGGCATAAATGGGCAGATTCATACTGAACATCACAGAGAGAAAATCATCACGGCTGCTGCCGTCTATATTTTCTCCGCCACGATAACCATACGCAGCACCTAACTTGAAATCAGGGGAATAACTCTTTTTTGCCAAACCCAGGCGGGCGCGAGCTGCATCAATTTTACTTTGAGCAGCAGCCAGCACAGGACGGTTTTTTGCGGCATAACTCAGTAAACGTTGTTCATCAGTAATCTCCGCCAGCGTTTCCGTTATTCGCTGGGGTAATTGCAACGGGCTATTTGTGGGCTGATCCAGCAAGGTATTCAGTTGAACAACCTGATTGCGCCGCACCCCCTGCAAATTGATGCTCTGGTCATGCAGTTTGGACAACTCCAGTTGCGCAAGCAGAACATCCTGTTGCAGCCCCTTGCCCACCTTGTATTTCGTTTGTGCAACATCAACAAACTGACGCAACAACTCTCTATTTCGAGCCACGATTTCCAGCGCACGATCCGTGAAATACAGATTCCACCACACCGTTTTCACATCACGCACCAGCTTCAAACGTAATTCTTCAACCTGCCAGTGAGCCACTGTGCTTTCATGTTCCGCAACCGCTTCACGTAATGCAAGCTTGCCAGGAAATGGCAGCATCTGACTGAACCCGATCTGCAACTGAGTCATGCCTTCCTGCGTGAAATCAAAACTATCAATGGGTAAATTCAGCATGTTTAATGACAAACGAGGGTCAGGCAGTGAACCTTGCTGTGAAGGTACGGTGGCAAGCGCTTCGGCACGGGTTTTCATCGCCGCCAGCCCTGGGTGATCTGCCAGGGTGATGGCCACCGCATCCGCCAGTGACAGCTGCTTTGACTCCGGTGCTGCAAACACAACACTGACATTGCTGACAATCAGCAGACCGCCAATCGCTAACAGAAAAAATAATTGCTTAAATCGCATACCACCCTCCTTCCCTGAAGCAGGTAAGCTCCACAGCATGATGAAATACTGCGGGCAATCCTGAAAATAATGTAGTGCCGGTCATTGCCTGACCGGGAGTTTCCAAATGGAGCAGAATCATCAGACTCTCCTGAAATATTCATAACACGCGCACGCAAGCGCAGCCATGCGGGCAAACCCCGCAGATCAAAAATCAGGAGTAACGTGGAGGCCGGTAATCCGGCAAGAGATCAGCGCTATAGAGCGAAACGCCTGAAACAGTGAGTTGAATGTGTGTACTCAGCTCGGTATGTTTCGACAGAATCTGGGGAATCCCCAGCGACACAGGACAACTGCTGCAATGATTGACATCCTGGCAGTTGCTGCATTTCCCCTGCTTGTTGCAGGCATCATCCAGCATTTTCACTGTATCGCTTTGGGTAATATCACTGACTGTAGCTGCCTCTGCGCTCATCAAGAACGCCATCGAATCGTCAGCCTGCGCGGCAAACACAGGCTGTACAGGTGACAGCACAATCGCAATAATCAGCAACAGACGGAGATGTTGTATAAAGATAGCCATGATTAGGGATAAAGTGTAGGTGCCCGTATGTGATTTTGTCAACAATTGCCGATACATATATGCCGCCGGGCATCATGCAGTCCGACCTGATCAAAGCACGTAAGTTCCTCCCTGTGTGTAACTTGCACCCGACTCATCAAATGCATCACATACGAAATCAATTTGACGATATAATACACGCAAACAACCCTGTTTCTTTAATATTACAAAAAGGTAATGATGATGAAATTCCGATTTTTATTTTGTCGCTTGCTTACATTGGCAATTTTATCGCTGGCTCCCCTGTCGAGCGTGGTCGCTGCCAATAAATATTCCATTGACAACCCGCCGAAAGTGCCTGAAAAATATGTCGCCGGCATGGAAAAATTCAGAGCCCTGTGTTCCAGTTGTCACGGAAAATGGGGGAATGGCACCCCTCAGGGTCCGCCGTTAATGCACGGATTTTACAAACCATCACACCACAGTGATCCAACATTTTACCGGGCAGTGCTCAAAGGTGTACAGGCTCACCACTGGCACTTTGGCGATATGCCGCCAGTACCGGGTGCAACACGAAAAGATGTTGATGTTCTTTTACCCTTTATTCGCTGGTTACAGCGTGAAAACGGTATTTATTAATTTCGTTGCATAAGGAAATGTCAAAATATGTTTTTTAAAATCATGCGGTGCCCGGCATACGTGACTTTATTATGTATGGCCATTGTTATGCCAATGGCTGTACAGGCAGAGAATACCGAAAATGATCCGTTAAAACGCGGTGAACTTGTTTACAAACGCTTTTGCTCACTGTGTCACGGAGCTAATCTTGAAGGGCAGAAAAACTGGCGAACACGAAAACCCGACGGCAAGTTGCCTGCCCCGCCCCATGATGAAACCGGACACACCTGGCATCATGCTGACGAGATTCTGTTCGGTATCACCAAGCTGGGAATGATACCACCTTATGCACCGGCCGATTATAAAAGTGACATGCCAGCCTGGGGAGACACCCTTAGTGATGATGATATCTGGGCGGTTATTGCCTACATAAAAAGCCGCTGGCCTGAAGAAACACGAAAAATTCAGGCGGACATCAACAACGAAGCCTTACAGCGACAACAGCAATAACGACCGGTAGATAATGTGTGACGGCACGGCTGATAAAACCCGGCATTATCATTGCGCTGATTATTGCGGGATATTTTGTACTCTCGCATAAAGGCATTATTGATTTCCTGGGTGATAGCAGCGCACTCAAAAGCTGGATACAACAACTGGGCATATTTGGCCCGCTCGTTATCATCGGCCTGCTGACACTGGCCATTGTAATGAGCCCCGTCCCCAGCGCACCCATTGCTCTGGTATCAGGTGCGGTTTATGGTCATTATCTGGGAACCGTCTATGTCGTAATCGGTGCAGTGCTGGGAGCAATTATTGCTTTTTTTATCGCCCGTCTGTCAGGTGCCGATGCCCTCAAAAGCTGGTTAGGTCATCGTTATGACAAGTATCTGTCAGGTTCACAGACAACGTTAATGAGCGTTGTATTTGTGTCCCGCCTGTTGCCATTTATTTCTTTCGACATGGTCAGTTATGCTGCTGGCGTAACCGCATTGACTTTTTGGCGATTTTTCCTGGCGACACTGGCGGGCGTTATTCCCAGCAGCTTTTTACTGGCACATTTTGGCAGCGAACTGGTCTCCACCGAAACCAACACGATTGCAATCACACTATTGTTGTTAGGTGCCCTCTCCCTCGGCGGCGTACTCATCAAAAAAGTATTCCCGGATGGCGTCCGCCCAAAGAATCATTGAGCAATATTGTTATTGCAGAATTGTCAAAATGATTATTAACGCCCCCCCTAAGTTAAGTCGGATAGTGAGGGGTTGTCGTTACTTCCATACTTTCGACCTGTAATTCCTCACTTTCCTGTAAAAACGCACGGTGCAGGCGTTCTGTCCAGCCGCCACCCAATTGAATACCAATCTCAATTAGTTTGTCTTCAATCTGCTTCAATGTGGCCTGTAGAAGATCATAGGTAATCTCTATGGTGTCTTGCGTAATCGCAAGATCCTTGATGCCCATCATTGCCCGTAATGCTTGACTGACCAGCATAATTTCGTCCGGAGACAACGTGTGGGACAGATGCATCCTGCGTCGCTTGATCACTTCCCGGCCTTCTTGTTTAGGTGCCTTAATGCCTGGCATGCCAATATACAAATGAGGGTTAGCGAGAAAACGTTCCTGGCACTGCTTCGAGCAGAACGCAAAAGACATTTTTTGATAGTCAATCACATTATCCTGCGGGTCCACCATCATTTCGCACACCGGGTCTTTGACCTGGTCTTCAGATTGATTCATGTCGCTTCTCCTTCTGTTCTGAATGTCTGGCGTTTTTCCTCATTTTTCAGTGTCGCCTTGATACATTGTTTATAGTGACAGTGGTTCTGCTATTGTCTCAATAAGGTGACAAATCTCATCACCATTCGGTTCCCCATCAGGCATGGTTTTCCATTTTTCCAATGCCTCTTTCATCCGCTGTGTCAAGGTGTTCAGCTCAGCCAGTCGAACCTGGTTATCGTCAATACGCTGGTGAATAATATCCCGGACAGTGGGGCAAGGTGATTGCCCCCGGTTTCCGTGTTTAAAAATTTCCTGAATATCACTCAAGGAGAACCCCAGCCCTTTCGCCTGACGGATAAAGTTAACTCTTTTGGCATCATCATCGCTGAATAGTTGATAATCATTGGCGGGATTTCGTTTTGGATGCAGTAATCCAATCCGCACGTAATGACGTATCGCTGCCGGTGTTACCCGGGTTAGTCTGGATAATTCACTGACTTTCATGATCAATTACCTGTCACTATTTCTTTATTTCACGGTTAATCATGCACACAACACTCGTCCCGACACCAGATGCAATGGCAATCGATATGGTCACAAGTGACATCTTTTCGACGACTGTTATAACGATACCTTGCCCACGGCCCCAGTAAATGTTTGAGTAACGAGGGCTGATACTGTCGCCGCAGTGATTCGCGCAGATCCGGCTTGGAAAGCTGGTGCTTCAAAAACCAGCCATAACCCCGGTTTCCCAACAGCGAAAACAAACTACGATTAACAATCGAGGTTTCCATTTGCGGGCGTAACGCCCGCTGCCACAGCGTGTCATAATTTTCGCCCGTCAACAGGCTTTTGGCTGCCAGCACACCGGACGAAATCGCCAGCCGCATACCAAATCCCCACAGCGTATCCTGAAAACCGGCCTGTTCACCCACCTGGGGATGCGGGCCACTGTACGCACTGCGCGGAATACGAAAATTACCTGTACCACCATGGGGTCGGGGATTTTTCATCTCCAGGCCCACCAGCTTCTGGAAAGCATCCACTGTTCGCTGCACATAAATCTTTTCCTGTTTAAAACCGGAGAACATACAGCTCTTAACCGTCCCCCTGCCTTTCATCACCAACAGATAGGCGTAGCCCTGAGGAGCCAGTTCATCGTCACAGATAACCCAGTAACCATCGGCCATATCCGTTTCAAAGTGATAACCCACGGCAATGGCATCGGCAGCACGCGGCCCGGCGGCAAGAATGCCTTCACCAGACATCTGGCGCAGACGACTGTTGAACCGGACTTCTATACCAAGGGATTGTGCTTGTGCCAACAATGCACTGTCCAGTGTGCCAGGACCGGGGCCACGCTCAATCAGATAAAAAAGCGGTTCGTCACTTTTAATCTCATAAGAGGTTCGGGCAGAATCAAAAACCATACCGTTCTGACCCGGCATGGCGATAAAATCTGTGGTTAAACCCAGTGTTTTAAATACATCAAGCACATCTTCCCGGGTCGTCCAGTTTTCCAGCCCCTGAAAATCACTGCCAAAACGATGCCCCACTTCCCTGCGGGCTTCATGTACGACCACCTGACGCCCCGCGTGAGCCAGAGTGATAGCTGCTGCCAGTCCGGCCGGACCGGCACCGGCAATTTCTACGGGTGTATCCCGATTTCTTTTTATTTCCGTCATTGTTTTTTCCCTGCGTCAGCGTGGATGTTTGTCATTATTACCCGACTTCCCATGCCTACCGCGCATAAAAAATATCATGGCAATGCAGCAAGCCACCAACAAAATTATTAACCCGTTCCCCGTCAGCCATTCCATCATTTCCTCGTCCCCATGCTCCCGCGTGGGGATGCATACAGTGCCATCATTTTATTCCGATACGGATTCCCACGCAGGAGCATGGGAACCAGGGTGTAAGCTTGACTTAATAACAGCAACCCAAAAGCCCGGGATTTTACCCCCTGGTTTAAAGGCTTTAAAAAGGGAAATTCACACCACAGATTCCATATCAATATGTCCGCAAGGGCACTCCTCGGCACAAATGCCACACCCCTTGCAATAATCATAATCAATCCTGTAACCACCTTCTTTTTTAATCACTGCCGCATCCGGACAAAAATGCCAGCAGTTATCACACTCAAAACAAACGCCGCAACTCAGACAACGTTTTGCTTCCTGTTGTGCATCGCTTTCCGGCAAACCTTTAACCACTTCATTAAAACCGGCAAGCCGGTCTTTGCTCAGTTCACCTTCATGCCGATGTTCTTCAGGATAATAATGTAACTGCATTTGTCTGAAGGTGATGTTGGTTTTTTTATGCGCATCAAAAACAAACGGTTCACCTTTCAGGCTCGCTATAATCGACATCGCTGCGCGATACCCGTCACCCACCGCCGTCGCCGCCAGTTTGGATTTGCTAACAGCATCACCACCCACCCAGACACCTTCCGCTTCTGAGGCTTGCGCCAGATTTTCCAGCCCCTGCCAGTCCGCCTCCTGACCAATGGCAAAGACAACCAGACCCGCCGGGACAAATTCCTCGGTCCCCTCAAAAAAATTTGGATTGAAGTGACCGTAACGATCATGTACCCGATCCACATGGGCGATTTCAACACCGGACAAATGCGCACCGCTGCGCACCAGGCGGCTCACACCCACACGATAGCGCAGATGCACGCCTTCGGCTTCCGCTTCGCTGACTTCGGTTGATGATGCCGGCATCTCTGTGCCCAGCTCCCGATACTGCATGCCATGTGGGTCTTGCGCACAAATCACCGTTACTTCTGCGCCCAGACGCCGCACACAACGTGCGACATCGATAGCGGTATTGCCCCCTCCCACTACGGCCACCTGCTTCGGCAGTTTTACCGGCTCACCCCGATTGAGTGATTGCAAAAAACCGATGCCGCTCATCACACTGTGATGTGATGTCACCTTGTCCGGATATTCCCGTGGCCGCCGGGTACCAATTGCCAGAAAAATCGCATCAAACTGGTCACGTAACTCACCTTCGCTAATCTCTTTACCCACACGGGTACCAGGACGGAATTCAACACCCAGCGCAAGAATGGCATCGATCTCTCCGGCCAATATTGACCGGGGTAAACGATAAGCGGGAATCGCGCTGTGCAGGGTACCGCCGGGGACCATCTGCGCATCAAACAGTGTGACGGAATAACCTCGCCGCACGAGCTGAAAGGCACAGGAAAGACCGGCGGGACCGGCACCCACTATAGCCACCCGTTGTGAGCGGGCAGTATCGTCAAAAACCTCATGACACCAGCCCTGTGCAATCGCCCTGTCACCGAGGTAACGTTCCATGGCATGAATGTTGACGGCACTGTCGAGGTGTTTGCGATTACAGGGGGATTCACAGGCGTGATAACAGATACGCCCCATAGTCGCTGGAAAAGGATTGCGCTCGGTGAGTTTGTGCCACGCCGCCTGCCACCGTTGCGCAGCAGCCAGTGCCAGCCATGCCTGAATATCTTCAGAAGCCGGGCATGTCTGACTGCAAGGCGGCCATTTGTTTTGATAAACCGGTTGCCGGGTGCGCCAGTCACCGGTGTGATACGCCGTGCTGCTGCCCGGTGCAATTTCAAGTTTAGAGGACATTGTCCACTCCTTGCGAAACAGACAGCGAAGAAGAAACATACCCGCCGCGACCGTGTCGCGCACAACGCAACGCACTGGCGGTATCCCATTGTGTATCCGCTTCAAGCAGGTTGTAACGGCGGATACGTGCATCGGCCAGGGCTTGTATATGACGTAACTCCACTGCGCCTTCTTTGCCGGTAAACAGATGTTTAAAACGTCCCTGTGGACGCAGATAATCGTCCACCGGTTTTTGTCCGGCCAGACGCATCACCCCGGTAAGCTCGCCATGCTCAAGCTCCACCAGCGGAAAAAGTCCTGTCTCCACAGCCAGTCGGGCAACCGTCACCGACAGGGCGCTGTCATGTGCCCAGCCCAGCGGACAGGGCGACAGAATTTGCAGAAAACGCGGCCCCCGGATACCCATGGCTTTTTCCACCTTCGCTTTTAAATCAGGAAAATACGCAATCGTCGCCGTTGCCGCATACGGCATATGATGAGCAGCCATGATGGAAAGCACATCTTTTTTCAGCTGCTGTTTGCCCTGGCTGAACAACCCTGGCGGTGAAGTGCTGGTGCGCACGGCATGCGGCGTGGAGCCGGAACGTTGTACACCGGTGTTCATGTACGCCTCGTTGTCATAACAGACAAATAATACATTATGACCACGCTCGATCATGCCGGAGAGACATTGCAAACCGATATCAAACGTACCACCGTCACCGGCTTGTACTACCACGGGTGTCTCTTTACCTCTGGCGCGCAGAGCCGCCTCAACACCGGATGCTACCGCTGCCGCATTGGCAAAGACAGAGTGAACCCAGGGTGCCTGCCATGCCGATTGCTGGTTATGACTGCTGAATACCTGCAAACAGCCGGTGGCATTAACATAGATGGCATCGGGGCCGACCAGATCAGTGACCATGCGTGCTGCCATTGCTTCGCCACAACCGGAACAGGCACGGTGGCCGGAGGTCAGTACGTTATGACGAAAAGGGTCGCGTTTATCCATAAGATTGTTCTCCCCGTTCGGCCTCATCAGAAGCACTGGTTATATGGTCAGGTGCGAAACGACTTGTCACACCGGCTTCGGTATCCGGTATTCCCTGAAAAACAGCTTCAATCACATCCGGGGTTAAATCACGCCCGCCCAGCCCGCCAATCACACTCTCCACCGGGGTCATAATACCTGCCTGTTGCAACGCCGCCCGCAGCTCTGCCGCGACAATACCCCCCGCACCAGGACTGAGGGCTTTCTCCAGAACAATAATGCGCTGGACATCTTTCAGATGCTGCACCAGCGCCTGTGCGGGAAAGGGACGAAAACAGCGTAAACGTAACGCACCTGCCGCCTGTCCCTGATCGCGCAATTGATCGACGGCATCGTATACCGCCCCCATCAGTGACCCCATGCCGAGCAGCACTGTCCGGGCATCGTCAAGGCGATAACCCTGCATCAGTCCACCACAACGCCGCCCGAACTGTTCGGCAAATTCAGCATCCAGGGTTTCCACCACTTTTTGGGCATTCTCCATTGCGGCATGTTGATCAACACGGTATTCCTGAAAGTTATCCGGCTCGCTGGCACCACCCAGTGTCATGGGACGATCAGGATTCAGGGTACGGGCAAACTGAAAGGCAGGCAGGTAATCATCCACCATCGCCTGCGTCGGCAACGCCACTGGCTCAAAAGTATGTGTTAATAAGAAACCGTCCATACAAACCATCACTGGCAACTCACATGCCTCGGCAATACGGTATGCCTGTATCAGACTGTCTGCGGCCTCCTGATTGCTTTCGACATAAAGCTGAATCCAGCCCGCGTCACGTACCGACATGCTGTCCTGATGATCACTGAAAATATTGATCGGTGCGCCCACCGCACGGTTGGCGCACACCATCACCACCGGCAGACGCAACCCGGCAATGTTGTAGAGTACCTCGGTCATCAACAGCAAACCTTGCGAGGCCGTCGCCGTGAATGCCCGTGCCCCGGCGGTAACCGCACCCAGAACAATTGACGCCGCACCGAACTCGCTTTCGGCATTAATAAACTCTGCCGCCAGTTCACCATTCGCCACATGTTGTGCCAGCCGTTCAATAATGTGAGTCTGGGGCGTAATGGGATAAGCCGCCACCACCTGTGGCCGACACAGACGCACCGCTTCAGCCACCGCCTGCGAACCTTCCAGCAGTTGTTTCATGAAACCGGCTCCTTTTCTGATGATACAAACCCGTAACCTTCCCGTAAGGCCGCAATATTGGCCGTCACCATCTTTTCACCTTTACTGGACAGGTGTTTTGTCACCGCCTGTTCCAGCGCAATTAAACTGACCCATCCCGTTCCTGCGGCCAATGCTCCCAACAACACGGTATTGGGCAGGGGGCGACCCAGATGACGTTCGCCAATACTGCTGGCAGGCAGGTAAACCTGACGAAAATGATCATTCTTGTTACCAACGTCATCCACTTCCTGTTCGCTGTTTACTACAATTAACCCGCCCTGTCTCAGGCCACGCAGCAGAGGCTCGGAACGTAACAAACCGGCATCCTGAATCACGACCACATCCGGTGTATACACCTGGTTATGGGCACGAATGGTTGTATTGCTGATACGCACATAAGCCTCGACCGGTGCTCCGCGTCGTTCGGAACCAAATTTGGGGAAGGCCTGACTTTCAAAGTGATCTTCAAAAGCAGCGAGCGCTAATAATGCGGCTGCCGAAACCGTTCCCTGGCCACCACGTCCATGAAAGCGGATTTCACGAAAAGTTGATATTCTCATCATTCCTCCGTTCACCTGTATAACACTATTCGCAGTGTAAAACCTGAATGCAGCCTACAGGTCAAGTGCATTCACATCATTAATTCTGAAAATACAGAAACCAGTAAAAAACTAAATATGACTAATATTTCAGAGTATAGGTAATCAACAAATAATGTGCTTTTACTTTTCGTATTGCTTACTCAGGAATAAAAATCAAACTTTATTTTCAGGTTTTTATCCTCGCCCCGCACTTTTCCTGCACGTAACACAGAACAGGCATCAGGTTTGGTTTGGTGTGGTAGGCTTGCTAAAAACTCGATAAAAACTGGCTGAGATCGCCAAACAGGACAAACACTTTATGGGTACCTTGCGAAGACTGATACACATTTATTGGGCAATCGGTAGCCACATCGTTTGGCTGGGACTGGTATACAGCCATCTTTTACATCCCGCTATCAGCCCGGCACAACGCTTGTGTCAAGTACTGGAAAAACTGGGCACAACCTTCGTCAAACTGGGGCAAGGCCTGAGTCTGCGTCAGGATATTCTGCCGGATGATTACGTAGAGGCCTTGCAAAGCCTGCAAGATCACGTACAGACTTTTGATAGTGACATAGCCCGACGGGAAATCGAACAGGCATTGGGTGATACTATCGAAAATCTGTTTGCCGAATTTGACGATACCCCCCTGGCAGCGGCATCCATTGCACAGGTACACAAAGCGACATTGCCGGATGGACGCAAGGTGATCATCAAAGTGCGACGACCAGGCCTGCGTAACCAGGTGACACAGGATATACGCCTGCTCAAACTGGTATTACGGGTTTTATTGGCACTGGTCCCTCAGCTGAAAAAATATTCGCTGCCGGAAATTGTGCGTGAAAACGGCCTTACTCTGATGAAAGAAATGGATTTTCGTCAGGAAATGCGCAATACACACCGCTTCCGTGAAGCCTTCAAAGATTCATCAACGATTCACATTCCTGCCGCCATTCCGGAACTGTGTACCGAGTCCGTCATGGTTCAGGAAATGAGCGGTGGCCGATTGGTCACCGACCCTTCCGTGCAAAAAGATGGCCCGCAACTGGCCATTAATTTTGCCGATGCTTATCTGCACCAGTTTTTTATCATGGGTTGCATTCATGCCGACCCGCACCCTGGCAATCTCTTTATCATGGACAACGGGAAAATTTGTTTTCATGATTTTGGCATGGTGGGACTCATCGACATCACCACACGCCGAAAACTGGCTGGCTTTTTTCTGGCACTGATTAATCAGGACAGTGAATGGCTGCTCGATAGCTACCTCGACCTCGGACTATTGGGTGAAGAAGTTGATCGCCAACAGGTACAACGAGGAATGAACGAGCTTATTCAGGAATATGCCAGTGTGTCGTTGCAGGAGTGGTCACTGGCGACAGCCATGCTGAGTGCAGCACGCATGGGCTGGGGGTTCAACCTGCGTATGCCCTACCATTTGCTGTTAATCATGCGCGCCCTGTTAATCATGGAATCCACCCTGCGCAGTCTGGACCCGCAATTTAACATGGCGGACTATTGGCAAAGCAAGGGAACAACACTAATGACAACGGCGCTCAAAGAATCAGCAGAGGGGTCAAGTTCGGCGCGCTTCAAATACGAAGCATCCGTATTTGCTCAGGAGCTACCTAAAGCACTGGCCCGGTTTCTCAGAAGTTCACGCTCAAAAAAATTCGAAATACCGCTTCACCATCGTGGATTACGCGACTTTGAAAATCATATTGATCGCAGCAGCAACCGAATCGCCCTGGCGCTGGTCGCTTTGGGGCTCTATATTGCATCATCGCTATTGGCACAGAGTGCATTAAAACCATTGATAGCCGGTATGCCATTGATTGCCCTGGGCGGTTACACTCTGGCTTTATGGGTGACTTTTCGTCTGTTGCGAGGTATATCACGTTCAGGACGTGTATAACCTCAACTTACACACCCCGCAAAGAAGGAGAAAAACATGTCACATCAATTCGATATTGACAACATCGTTAAAATCCTGAAAGTTGTTTGAAAAAGTCGGCGTATTGGATATCTGACTTTTTTGTATTTATGATTTTTTCGCTGACACAAGGTGGAACCGCTGCGCTTGTTCCACCCTACCCAATACCATCCCAACCGTAGGGTGGAACAAGCGCAGCGGTTCCACCAGTGACTTGAAAGAAGCCGTAATACTTGATTTTTCCCCATATCATTTCAATGAAATCGATATCAGTGCCCGATGACAAAAACACTATTTTTCAACTTTCACAATACACTGTCAGAACGGGACAATAATTTATCGATCAATCCTTTTTAACCCGGTTAAAATTACCGGACATTTTCCGTTATTTTGTGCTCCCGGCGTGCAACAGGATTTTGGCGGTAAAATTGTGTTAACTGCAAATATACATCCGGGCAGTGTTTCCCGAGAATATCAGGTGCAGTGAAAAAATATTCGCTGACCACCGCAAAATATTCAGCGGGTGTCGTAGCCGCATAAGCGTTAATCCGTGTTGAATGCTGATTCGCGACTTGTTGCTGTAGTGTTTCAAATGCAACACTGAGCGCGTGTGTCCACTGTTCAATTTCCATGCGCGGATGAAGTGGTGGCATGCCATTGGCGCGCCCGTTCAACATATCCAGCTTATGTGCAAATTCATGAACAACCACGTTATACCCCGGGTGAGGTGCATGCAGTTCGTACTCGATATCTTCCCAGGAAAGAATCACCGGCCCTCGTAACCAGGACTCGCCACTGAGATTATGTGATTCACTGGAAACCAGTCCATTTTGATCCACATCTCCATGACTGACCCGAAAGGCACCCGGGTAAAGAATAATCTCAATCCATCCATTGTAATAATCCAGCCCAAGTGCCAGAACAGGAAGCACGGCCTGAGCTGCAATAATCACCTTCATCTCTTCGCTGACCAGCAGCCCTTGTGCGCCGGTAATTGTCTTCTGGCAAAGAAACAACGTCGCTAATTCACGCAAATCGGCTTTTTCTGTCGGGCTCAGATTATGTAGCAGGCTGGCTTTGTTAATCACAGCTTCCCACAATTCGTAAGAAATGGGATGCCGTTTGAGTGTATAACGAATACGTTGGCGTTGAATCCAGTTTATTATATTCATATGCGGACAAAAATACTCAATATTATGAGTATAGGTATTAGTGAATACCGGCATTACGCTGTTGTTGGCGAATATAGGCAATAATATGCCCAACATCTTCCGGGGAAACATTTTTGACAGGTGGCATATCGCCGAATCCCCAGTGGTGCTGTTTGACACCATTTTTTACCGCCCAGTGGAAGGTAATATCCGCGTGGTGTGCTTCGCGGTATATTTTATTCACCAGTGGCGGTCCCTGCCCGGTTCCCAGCCCTGCCGGGCCGTGACACCGTGAGCAATTCGCCACAAACAATGCTTCGCCCTGTTGCGCATCAGCGACAAAATCCTTTCCCGGAAAGTGTTGACGCTTGCGTATCTCTTCCGGGTCCAGGTTGTCACAGCCGACCAAAAACAAACTCATCAAAACCGGTAAAATAAAATACTTTTTTTTCAACATAACACGTTAAACCATTTTCCTGTTCGGTATTGCATCATAAACTCTGCTCCCTGCCCGCACAAAAAGAATAGCCATTCATTACGGGTGTTTCGTCATCAGCGTGCATTTCACCTCGACCATCCCTCGTAAAACATCCTCTTCAGCCAGAAAAGCTTCGACTCCCTCGGGGTCGAATTGTTGACCGCTCATGCTGATAATTTCCTTTTTGGCTGCATCAAAGGATTGTGCTTTCCGGTAAGGCCGGTCCGAGGTCATGGCATCCAGTGTATCGATAATGGCAAACAACCTTGCCCCCCATGGAATGGCTTTCCCTTTCAAGCCTTGCGGATAACCACCCCCGTCCCAACGCTCCTCGTGACATAACACAATGTCTGCCGCCTCCGTCATAAAGGAAATATCACTGATAATATCGTACCCGCGTTGTGGGTGACTGCGCATAATTCTCCATTCTTCCTTATTCAAGGCATGGGGATTTAATAAAATAAAATCAGGAATGGCGATTTTTCCAATATCGTGTAACAGTGCCCCCCAATAGACCTGCTGAAGTATATTTTTGTCTTTGCTGAATTGCCGTGCCAATACCTGAGTATGGCACGCGACTCGCTGTGAGTGCATTCCCGTTTCATGTTCCCGGGCATCCAGCGCTGCTGCCAACGCCTCAACCAGTGACAACTGAATTTCATCACGCTCATGCTGAAAGCGCTGACCTGCCATGTATCCGAGATAACACCCCTCACAACAAAAGGCATCGTTATTCTCAGTGGTGTGCATACCATCAGTGATTGCTTTACCGCACCACAGGCAATTTTTTGTCGTCGTAACCGGCATAAAAAATACCTCTCTGACAAATTTTTCTGGCTGACGCTAACAACAAGTTCACCAGCCCGGATAATACCATGGGCAGAGTCTATGACCTGCGTGCTGAGCGCAGGTCAAGGTCAATTATTCCCCGGTGTCACGCGGCACTTTAAAAACCAGATCTGGTATAAAGAAATACTGATCTGGGCCGCCCAGGCCACGCCTAAAAAGGCACCGGCGATAACAACGACATAGGCATAATGCGGGTCCCACTTAGTGACAAACCAGGCCAGAATATCGGTGAAGATAGCAATAAATGGCACTAGCGTCAGCGTGTGTTGAAACCAGGCCGGTAGCAGCGCAAAACGAAAAATAAGACCAATGCCCAGGGCGACCAGCCCGATACCAAACAAATGGATATGTGACACTTTCATTAAACTGTGCAGTGAGACACCGGTATCCACATTGGCAACAGATTTGATGCCTGCGTAACTGGTGAAATCAGGAACGGGCAAGCCAGAAGCAGCACTGTGGCAACCAAAACAACGCTCAGCAAGAATAGGACGAATCTTGCTGTCATAACCGCTTTCCGATGCACCCGACTTTAACCATTCCACCACATGGTGACGTTGCTCAATATCAATGTAACCGGCCATGGGCCCACGCAGTGCGGACTCCAGTCGCGTACCACTGCGGTTACCATAATAATTTTCCGCGATATCGTCCACTGAAAGACCAGGTTTGCCATCGATACCTTCAAAACTGGAATAAAGATAGCCAAGAGCCATCAGGTAGGCCAGCCCCGCCAACAATAAAAATGAGGTATAAAGCAGCTTTTCGTTGAGCGTACAATCATAAAACCGGCGCGGGCGGGCCGCGGGACAACTATCCATTTGTGGCTGTTCGCTCATTATTTATCTCCTGTTACCACTTTTGTTACCGTATTTTTCTTTACATTCTCTGCGTTTATAAGACGCCACTATTCAGTACCACTGACAACATAAGTAATGGCAGCAGCCTCAGTAAAAGGTGCTTAATGTAAAGTTAACATTTTCGCCATGTAAAATGCTCATAAACACCGGCCCAGTACATACCAAAGGTAATCGCAAAAAGCAGTTCTTCCAAAGGCATAAATGCAATATTGATACCGCTCAATGCCGATAAGTTCCAGACACGATCAATATAACCCGGGGCAGACCACTCCAGACCGACAAGGAATAATGCGTAATAAATGAGAAATAACAGCCCACCAATCCCGGTTTTCCATTTTAAATCCGGACGGCAAAGGATATTGGCCGCGGCACCAACGGCCATGGCGACAATAGAAGGATAAATAGGATTCCACGGCAGAAAATACAATGGCACAAATGTAACAAAGGGTGCGGCCAATGCCTTGTAATGATGACGATGCAAAGGCCGCTCGCGCTCATTCGCGGGTACAGCAACGGGAACCCGGTGTGTTAAAAGGTTGTACATTACTGCTGCTATGCCACCAATACCAAAACAAAAAATCAGACTTTCTATATCAAAGCCTGTGCGTAAAGCCAGATCAAACAAGCTGGGCGGGCTCCAGTATTCCGGTACAAATAATGGCTCACTCAAACCAAAGGGGGTGGTGAACAGACTGGCCCATAACATGGCGCGCCGGTGTGCCGGAAAGCTGATATAGATAATGCCCCATGGCACCAAAAAAGCACTTGACCATAAAAGCCATACATATTGATCACTCATTTCCACAAAACCCTGTTTTATTTGTTAACTCTACCTGTAACATTTGTGATTCAGGCCTGAATGTTCTTCATATTTATCGCGTGGCCAGGGAAATGGAGTGTGCAATCAGGCGTAAATCTCAATTGCTAGGGTAACTCAGATGTATCATGAATTATCCGGATTAACCATTTTTGGAAACATTCCCCGTGGATCAGTTTGCAGGGCGGTTTGAAAGGGAGCCAGCAGGTCTATAGTCTGTTGTTGCGCCTCCTGCAATACCTGAGTACCTCCTTGTGTCATTGGCCAGGTTAATTCAGGTAATTCAGGTTCGATGACAATGATTATCGCACCGCAACCGCAGGGGCAGCGTTGTGATGAAATCCGTTGTGAGGATGCACCTTCATCTGATAAATACCATGGACGATTTCGATAAAGCAGTCGATCAGTAATTTTCAGCAATGTCCATGGTTCCGTTAGCACATGGTCAATGCTTTTATTTTTATCAAAACGCTGTGACACATGATGTACAATAACCACATCCAGATTATGCAAACAACAAATTGCATCGGTGGGTGCAAAATCCACTACCGCGCCGTCGCAAAAGTATTCACCCTCAATTTTTACCGGTTGATATACAATCGGGATTGCTGCACTCGCCATAATACGGGGAGCTAACTCTCCTTCTGAAAAAATAATTTTTTCCCCGCTATCCAGGTTGATTGCCAGGGCATAAAAGGGAAACTGGCAACCTTCAAACGTTTTTGCACGGAGATTTTTCCGGCAAAATGCTATTGCCCGTTTGGTGTCTGAAATACCGGTAATACCGCGCCCCTTATCCCGTAGCATACGCCACAATAAACCGGATAAAGAGGTTGGTTTCCAGAATTCTTTGCGTTGTACCTTGCTGAGTGCGGCAATCCAGTCCGGTAAAGGGGTACCGCTGGCCACGATTCCGCCGACCAATGCACCTGCACTGCAACCAGCAAGTGCAGTAACAGGCAGCTTCAATGTTTCCAGCGCCATCAGAAATCCCGTATGCGCGTAAACACCACGCCCTCCGCCTGAGCTTAATATCACTCCCATTCGAGGGTACTTTGCAACAGCATTGTTGTTATGGTTTTGACTCATTCTATTTTTTACTCGCCACCCGGGCTGTTTACTTCAAACACACATACCCGGTAAAAATTGGAGAAACAGTGAAACTCATCCACGAGCTTGAGTGTTTTGTTATGCGCCTTTGCATGACGGCGTAACATGGCAAACAGGTTCCTGTGCCAAAAATCACCCAAAAAAGGTTCCAGACGTAATAATAAGATCCGTATAGGCCAAAACCGACATAAAAAATGCTGACGAGGATATTGACCATATTCAGTAATCACAAGGCGTCCACCAGGCTGCAACACCCGTAGCGTTTCGTTAAGCGTGTGTTCCCGTGCATCAGCGGGTAATTCATGCAACAGAAAGAACATCAGAATAGTGGAAAATGCATCGTCGCAATAGGCGAGATGTTCCGCATTCATACGCGCTGCCAGTAATCGATTTTTTTCTTTATCGTTGAGCTTCTGGCGAGTTGCATCCAGTTGTACATCTGCAACATCCATCAGGTAAAGGTCATCATCCTTCATTGATTTAATCAATGAAGGTGTCAGACTCCCATACACACAGGTCAACTGTAACAGGCGGCCCTTTGGCCGGTTTGTCATGCAAGCTTGCAATGCCTGCTGTTTAAGGGGTTGATACTGCCCGAACAGAATGGCATTGATAATAGGCTGGTGATCAAAAAACCATACACCAAACCGCCATAAATAAGCCCACCAATAATGTCGCGCTAAATACTCCGGGTGTGCATCAAGAAAATGATGCCAGATAGTTGTGGGTCTGTTTCTTTTTACCCTGTTATTTTTACGATATCCCGGTGACATATTGCCTCCTTGATAACTCAATTTTTTTCTTGCCTACCTCGCAGCGTAACAAAATTATAGATCGGAACCCAGATCAAAGCGAAAAACCAGCCATAACCGTAAGCCTCAACCACTCCCAGGAAAAAACTTTTCCAGCTCAGCCACTCAAAACCGGGTAGCAGCTGTTGCCAGGTTGTGTACATGGCATGTTCAGGAAAAAGTAAATCAAAACCGACACACAGTGTAAAACTGATCGCCAGCAACAAGCTGGTGGCATGCCCCACACCTAATAATGAAATCCCCTGTTGTTGATAACGGTTTGTCATTGTATTAGTGGTCATTGTTTTTTTCCTCCATCATGAAAGCCTGCTGTTTGTTGATATAACGCTCTGGCTCATTGTCAAACTTGTCCAGACAGTTCCTGGAACAAAAACGATAGAGTGTGCCCTGGTACATCTTTCCATAGCCCTGCTCGGTTTCAACTTCCATATCACAAACGGGATCAACATATTTTCCTGTCCCATCATCATAACCGGAATCAGAAGTGTTACTGCTGGAATGATCGTGACCACCATGCCCATGTGTCATGTGTGAACCGCAACCGAAGCGCATCATGAAATAAAAAAGCGCGGCAAACAGTAAAAACGAACCCAGGCCTTCCATATGTCACCTCCTGTTCTAATAATAGTTACGACGTTGCTTCATCCGGAACGTTCACTGTTAAAAAGGCTTTCCATTGATTCAGGGGTGGAAAAAAAGCCGGTGTTTTACGGACGTATTCGTCGTACTCCACACCAAACTCCATCCCGGCTCGCTGTTCTTCCACTCTGGCCAGATGTACATAAGCAAACAAAAGAACGGGGGCCATTATTACGGTCAGTATCGTGGGCCACTGCACCAGAAAACCAATGATCACCAGAAAAAGCCCGGTATATTGTGGATGACGGGCATAGCTATAAATACCGTCCGTCACCAGACCGCCACGAGCAGCATGGATTTGTGTCCAGCCTTTTGACAGCAGCGTGTAACCCATGAGCATCAATGTCAGACTGAGGGCCATCACCACTGCCCAGGCCAGAGTTGACCCTCCAAACACGACAACCCAGAGGTGCCCGAGTTTATGGCTGAAGGGTTCCAGTGCGGGATAGGCATCCCCTAGCCAACCGGTCAGTAAATAGATCGTTAACGGGAAACCGTACATTTCGGCAAACAGGGCGACAAAAAAAGCCGTTACCACGCTCATACTGCGCCATTCCTGGCTACCCCGTGGCTTCAGAAAGCTCAGGGTAAAAAAGAGGAACAGGCCAACGTTAAACGCGACCACCACCCACATACCATATGCATACCCGACACTATGCATTTTGAGTTCCTCGTTTTTAGTGACGCCTGAACTCCTGAGCTTTTTGCTAAAACATATAAACCCTTCTTTCCGCAATCTGGTTTACAAACGCAAATTTCTCAGTCGCAGGGCATTCATGATCACCGACACCGAACTGAAACTCATGGCCGCTGCGGCAATGATGGGTGACAGCAAAATACCGAAGAAAGGGTAAAGCAACCCCGCTGCGACCGGTACGCCTAACGAATTATAGATGAAGGCGAAGAACAGGTTTTGGCGAATGTTGCGCATGGTGGCCTGAGACAAGCGCCGTGCCCGCACGATACCACGCAGATCACCTTTCACCAGAGTCACCCCGGCACTCTCCATGGCGACATCGGTACCCGTGCCCATGGCGACACCCACATGAGCCTGTGCCAGGGCGGGAGCATCATTAATGCCATCGCCTGCCATGGCGACGATGCGTCCTTCATCCTGAAGTTGCTTGACCACAGCAGCTTTCTGGTCGGGCAACACTTCGGCTTGCACCTGATCAATGTCCAGTTTGGCGGCCACGGCCTCGGCCGTTTTCCGGCTGTCACCCGTGAGCATAACCACCTTGATACCCGCTGCATGCAGGTCACGAATGGCTTCGGGCGTGGTTTCCTTAATGGGGTCGGCCACACCAATCAATCCGGCCGCTTTGCCATCAATGGCAAAGAACATGACTGTCTGGCCTTCGGCCCGTTGTACATCGGCCTGTTGCGGCAGGTCTCCTGCATCGATACCAAGATCCTGTAACAATTTGATGTTACCCATGGCGACGCTGTGCCCGTCCACACCCCCTGTCACCCCTTTACCCGTCACTGACTGAAAATTGTCAGCCTTTATCAATGTCAGTTTGCGCTCTTCAGCACCCTGAACAATGGCCTCGGCCAGAGGATGTTCACTGGCACGTTCCAGGCTGGCAATCAGGCGCAAAGCGTCGTCTTCAGCAAAATCACCAATCGATGTGACAGCCACCAGTTTCGGCTTGCCTTCTGTGAGCGTACCGGTTTTGTCCACCACCAGCGTATCCACCTTGCGCAAGACCTCCAGTGCTTCGGCATTTTTAAACAGCACACCCATCATCGCACCTTTGCCGGTGCCCACCATAATGGACATGGGCGTTGCCAGACCCAGCGCACAAGGACAGGCAATGATTAATACTGCCACTGCATTAATCACGGCATAGGCAATGGCCGGTTCCGGTCCCCACAGACTCCAGACGATAAAAGTAATAATGGCAATCACCACGACCACGGGCACAAAATAACCCGAGACGAGATCAACCAGCCTTTGAATAGGTGCTCGTGAGCGCTGGGCATCCGCAACCATTTGCACGATTTGTGACAACAAAGTATCCGCACCCACTTTTTCAGCCCGCATTAACAGGCCACCGGTACCATTGACCGTGGCACCGATGAGGCGCTCACCTTTGCTTTTTCCTACCGGCAGAGGTTCACCAGTGACCATGGATTCATCGACATTGCTTTCGCCTTCAATGACCGTACCATCCACCGGCACTTTTTCACCTGGACGTACTCGCAGGATATCACCGACGTGTACGTGCTCCATGGGGATATCTTCTTCTGTACCATCCTCGCGCACGATACGCGCAGTTTTGGGTGCCAGGCCCAACAGCAATTTGATAGCGGCATTGGTTTGACTGCGTGCCCGCAGTTCCAGTACCTGTCCCAGTAATATCAATGCAGTGATGACAGCTGCTGCTTCGAAATAGACTGGCACAACACCAACATCATTAAAGACCGCTGCCGGAAAAATACCGGGGGCGATAGTGGCAATAACACTATAGGTAAAGGCAACCGATACACCGAGCCCGATAAGGGTAAACATATTCAGGTTACGGGTGACCACAGACTGGATAGCGCGCACATAAAATATCCAGCCGCCCCAAATAATGACCGGGGCTGACACAATCATTTCCAGCCATTGCCGCAAACTGGGATCAATCAACGCTGCCATACCTTCAGGCCAGAATTCGGCAGCCATAGCACTGAATAACACAGGAATGGCCAATGCCGCACTGACCCGGAAACGTTTACTCATGTACTCCAGTTCACTGGTATCTTCTTCCGCCTCGACAGTAACAGCCTCCAATGCCATGCCACATTTGGGACAACTGCCAGGCTGATCCTGAACAATCTCCGGGTGCATAGGGCAGGTGTATTTCGTTTTGCTGGCAGTCAACGGTACATTTTTTGGCTCCAGTGCCATACCGCATTTAGGACAGGCACCCGGCCCCTGCTGCTCAACCTCAGGATGCATAGGGCATGTATAAATCACAGAGTCATCAGCAGGTTGCTGGCGCACATCGTTTTTGTGCTCATGGCTGCAACCATTACTTTCCTGCTGATGTAAATGCTGTTGTGGATTTTTTTCAAATTTGTGCTGGCAGTTTTCACTACAGAAATAATAATCCTCACCTTCATGCGTTGTATGAAAGTCAGAATCAGAGGTAACATCCATACCACACACAGGATCCTTAAGCGGGCTTTTTTTCACGTATGAAACAGGAGCATCCTCAAACTTGCGTTGACAACGCTCACTACAAAAATAGTAGGTATCCCCTTCATATTCTGAGTGGTGCCCGGATGTTTCGGCGACGTCCATTCCACATACTGGATCCCTGGTCATTGTCTCACTCCTGCTGCCTGCTTTGTATTGTTATAAACCGGTAAACATAACGAAACAATTATTTCTTTGTATCCATCATCATGGACTGCTGTTTGAGCATCTGTTCCATCATGCCCTGCATCATATCCATACGCGTTGACATCATTTTCTGATGTTGTTCCATATTCATAGTACCCGGCATATTATCGCTCATCATGCCCTTCATATTACCCATCAAGTCTTGCATCTTATCCATGTGTTTACGCATCATCTCATGACGTTTACCCATGTCTTTTGTCGCATGTGCCTCTTCCATCATTTTCGACATCTCACCCATTTGGCCTTTCATCTTATCCATATTCATCATTTGCTTATTGTGTTGCCCGGACATGCCGTTCATGTCTTTGGCATGCTGTTCTCCTGCATACAGCAGAGGGGTTGCCAACAATGCAATCAACAAAATAGATGTGCCTAAAACCGGTTTCATTGTAAATTTCATGATCAATCTCCTTTGATATCTGTTTGGAAACAAACAACCTTTTATTTGTTTTCTGCTGACAAGTGTAGAACCTATGCGCTGCTTACAGGTCAAGCTTTTGGGTTCAATAAAGTGACCGATTCGATCAAATGACACACCGAGTCTCCATCAGGCTGTCCATTGGGTATGTTTTCCCATAGTAACAAGGCTTCTTCCATGCGTTTTTGTAAGGCATTCAATGCATCCAGCTTAATTTTATTTTCAACAACCCGGCGTTGCATCAATTCACGTACCTGGGGACAGGGAGACCCTCCTGCCATGGAATGGTTAAGAATTTCACCAATTTCGGCCAGTGTGAAGCCCAGACTTTGCGCCTGACGAATGAAACGCAGCTTGGTAACATCCTCACCCGTAAACAATTTATAACCGTTATGAGGATTTCGCTCGGGCTTCAGCATACCAATATGCACATAATGACGTACCGTATCCGGTGTGACATCTGTTCGCTTTGCTAATTCACTAACTGTAAACATGGATGACTCCTATTTTATTGTCCTATTTGTTGTTGTCTGAACGAATAACCATCTGATGTGCCACACCCTTACCCAAATCGATTTCATTTTCGACGTGCAGAGCTTGTGCGTTAAGCACCCAAATTTTTGGTATTTTCCGGCTGGAAACATAAAGTTTGTTAAGCCCGGTAATATAGGCAACATGGTATGGCGCAGGCGATAAATCAATCGTGGTGATTTTTCCGCTGGAAAGATTAATCCGGCTCAGCGTATCAGTACCTTTACTGGCAACAAATAACCAACGACCATCGTCCGACAAATCAATACCATGTACCTTTTCCCCCACGGACCAGGTTTTTGTCACCCTACCCTTCGTTAAATTGATAACCGAAACTGACCCGCCAGCTTTATTAGCAACATAAAGAAATTTATTGTCTGCACTGATCACCATATGCTCTGGTTCTTTACCGACGCTGATTTCTCGTGTGACCTGCCATGTCCGGGTATTAATTTCACTGACCATACCCATGCCGGCATTCGTGATATAAAGAAAATTTCCATCGCTGCTAAACACCGCATAATTAGGCCATGTCCCGGTTTGCAGTGTTTTGATAACATTCATTTTATCGAGATTGATAACAGAAATGCCGCCCGCCCCGGAATGCACGGCAATGGCAATTTTTCCATCGGGTGATACGGCGGTATGATGTGTCAATGCGCGCACTTCGACACGACGCATGACGTGCCCATGCTTGGCATGAATAATTGAAACATAACTTGGGGTAACCGATTTTTTATCCTTACCCTTGGTATTTTCATGGTGTGCAGCATGTTCAGCCTCACTCATTTTTGCGGGCTTGGCTGCACCGGATTTTTTTGTACCCGGTGCCTGCATACTGCCTGCAACCAGATATTCAGTATGACGACTGCTCGACAGACCGTGGGCATTTTCCAGCTCATCAATTTGCCCAACGATTCTGTCTGTACTGAGATCAATAATCACAACATTATTCGTGTTACCCGTGGGGACATACAGCAACGGCTGTGCAGTTGTGATAAAGGGAAACACTAACGTGAAAATTGACAAAGGTATCAGTATATTTTTCATCTTTAACGTCCTCATATACCTGCGTATGAGATTCAGGTGTTAAGTGTGGTGTCAGCACACTGCACCCATAACCCTTCAAAACCAGAATCGAAGACCTGCGACGACGCGCGTTTCACGAGCATCAAGTCCCGCTGCACGAGCATAATCAGCCGTGTTACCATATGTGCCGGCCCACTCAACACCCGCATAAGGTGCAAATTCCCGCCAAATTTCATAACGTAAACGAAGTCCCGCAGAAAGTTCAGATAACCCGGAACCAGTACCGCGTTCTACATCATCTTTACCATAAACACTCGCTTCGATACGCGGTGTCAGAATCAGTTTTTGCGTAAACAATATTTCATATTCTGCTTCCAGACCCAAGGCTGTGCGACCTTCTTCACCAACATAGCCCGTAATATCCAGCTCAAACCAGTAAGGTGCCAAACCCTGCACACCAAAAGCTACCCAGGTACGAGCAGGGTCTTCACCACTATCGTAACGAAGACCTAATTGTCCATCCCAATAAGTCGCCAAGGCGTGACTCCATAACAACTCAGTACTGGCTTCCTCTATTTTCCCGTTATCCACATTGCCTTCAGCCTTGAGTACCAGGCGATCATAATCACGCCCATACCAGGCTTGCAGATCATAGGTTATCGAGCGGTTATCTGAAGTACGTACCGCTTCCAGCCTGTCCATCAACAGCGATGCAAAACTATATTCATCAGCCAGTTTTAATATCCGTGGTCCGGGCAAAGCATATTGACCTGACTCAATGGAATAACCACCCGAATAAGCATGTGGGTCACGGGCATTTTCCGGTGCGGGCCCGCCTTGTGCCCTGCCCGGCATTACACCCGGTTTTCCACCGGAGCTTTGCTCATTAGCATGGTCCATGCTCTCCATCGGCATCGCATTCATGGCGCGTTCTTCCTGTACCGTTCCATTGTCTGCCCAGGCGGGGAAAACGCCGATGCCCAGCAAAAATACGCAGCCTGATATCAGTCGTTTATGCATTGTTGTCACCTTTTTTATCATCAGACTCATGACACAATCACTTCGCGGAACATACCCGCATCCATGTGGTAAAGCAGATGGCAATGCCAGGCCCAGCGCCCAAGAGCGTCGGCGGTTACCCGGAAACTGATACGCTGTGCCGGTTGCACGCTAATAGTATGTCGCCGCGCCAAAAATTCCCCATTCGCATCTTCCATGTCACTCCACATTCCGTGCAAATGCATAGGATGTGTCATCATCGTGTCATTATGTAGAATCACCCGCAAACGCTCACCGTAGCGGAAATGTATTGGCGTAGACTTGCCAAATTCCAGACCATCAAATGACCAGGTGTAACGCTCCATATTTCCAGTTAGGTGTAGTTCAATATCTCGCCCGGGATCACGCGGATCAACGGGGTCTCCTGGGGTTTTTATATCCGCATAGGTCAGCACTCGACGACCATTGTTACGCAGACCAATACCGGGATCATCCAGATTGGTTCGAGGCATATCCACACGCATATCAACACTGGGGCCGTATTCGCTTTTGGCGTGACGTACCGGTGTTGTATTTTTATTCATGCCGCCTGACATACCGTGACCGTTATGATTCATACTACTCATCCCGGCCATCGCACTACCCTGAGCCATTGCACCCATCATGTCAGTCATGGTCAGCCATTCAGGTTCATCCAGTTCCGGTACCGGTGCTGTAAGGTCAGCACGGGTTGAAAGCGTGCCGCGCGCATAGCCGGTACGATCCATGGATTGCGCAAAAATAGTGTAGGCATCATCCTGAGGGGTCACCAGCACGTCATAGGTTTCACCCGGCCCGCAGCGGAATTCATCCACAGTGACCGGTTCGATATCCTGGCCATCCACATGCACTACGGTCATTTTCAGACCGGGAATACGCACATCAAAGAAACTCTGCGTGCCGCTGCTGATAAAGCGCAAACGCACCCGCTCACCAGGATTAAACAACCCGGTCCAGTTACCCGCTGGTGTAGTACCATTCATAAGATAGGTATAAGTGTGGGCAGAAATATCCGCCAGGTCTGTGGGACTCATGCGCATTTGATTCCACATGCGCCGTCTCTCCATGGCTTTACCCAGACCGCGTTCGGAAGCATCGCGGAAAAAGTCCATCGCCGTCGGTGCATTAAAATTATAGTAGTCACTTTGCTTTTTTAATTTCGCAAAGACCTTCATGGGGTCTTCGTCAGTCCAGTCCGATAACTGCACGACGTAATCCCGATCAGCACGAATGTGTTCACCACCTCTTGGTTCAACAATAATTGTGCCGTACATGCCGGTCTGTTCCTGGAAACCACTGTGGGAGTGATACCAATAAGTGCCTGCCTGCTCTACCTTGAAACGGTAAGTAAAGGTTTCACCCGGGGGAATACCCGCAAAACTGATCCCGGGAACACCATCCATTTGATAGGGCAAAATGATGCCATGCCAATGAATGGAGGTTGATGTGTTCAGATGATTAGTAACACGAATGGTGACCGTGTCACCCTCGCGCCAACGAAGAATGGGGGATGGAATGGAACCATTGATTGTGGTTGCCATACGCGGGCTACCCGTATAGTTAACCGCAGTCTCTGCAACAATGAGATCAAACTCCGTACCACTGAGTACCGGAGCCATACCCGTAGCCGTAGTGGCCACCTGACCTGCCCAGCCCGGTTTAACCCAGGGTGACAAACCCATTAGTACACCACCCGCAGCAAGCCCCTGTAAAAACCGGCGACGTGAGGGGTCTGGAATGACGCGAGTATTTGATGACATTTTTCTCATGCCGTTTTAATCCTTTTGCAAGAGTGCGTTCAATTCAAATTGTGCTGATGTCAGAACTATAGCCAACTTTCCCTGTCCTTAAGCTGACTGAAACATTACAATCTTGTAATGATACGGTCATGTTTTCGACAGCCTATTGCGAATAAAGTACACAAGGTAAAATACAAAGGATGCTCTACCCGGAGCAATCAAGGCTCAGGTATATCGACTGTAGGTTATGAATGAAAATACTCATCGTCGAAGACGAAACCAAAATCGGAGACTATCTCAAGCAGGGGCTTAGTGAAGCAGGCTTTGTCACCGACCTCGCCCGCAACGGCCTGGATGGTCACCACTTTGCCATGACCGAACCCTATGACCTGATCATTCTCGATGTCATGCTGCCGGACGTAGACGGCTGGCGTATCCTGCAATCACTGCGTGAAGCGGGTAGAACAGTGCCTGTGTTGTTTCTCACGGCACGGGATAGCGTGGAAGATCGTGTCAAAGGCCTGGAACTGGGTGCGGATGATTATCTGGTTAAACCTTTTGCCTTCGCAGAATTACTGGCACGGGTGCGCACACTGCTGCGACGCGGTGCAACAATCGCAACAGAAACCACACTCAAAGTCGCTGACCTGGAACTGGATCTTATGCGCCGCCGGGTTATCCGTAACGGTCAACGCATCACACTCACCGCCAAAGAGTTTGCCTTGCTGGAATTGTTGATGCGTCGCCAGGGTGAAGTGCTGCCCCGCTCCCTGATCGCCTCCCAGGTATGGGATATGAATTTCGACAGCGACACCAATGTCATTGATGTCGCTATTCGCCGGGTGCGCGCCAAAATTGACGATGATTTTGACACTCGATTGATTCACACTGTGCGCGGCATGGGTTACATGCTCGACGTGTCAGATGACAATTGAACAACAGATGCGCCAGCCACCTTCATTAACATTACGTCTGACTCTGTTATTTGCCATTGCTGCGGCTATTGTTTTAACCGGTTTTGGCTGGATCATCGAGCGCTCCATTGAACGTCATTTTGCCATTGAAGATGATGCCGAGCTTGAAAGTGTTGCTCATGCCGTATCACAAACACTGGCCAACCACGATGCAACAAGCAGCCCTGTGGCACTGGCGCAAAGATTTAATGACGTGCTGGTGGGGCATCATGGTACCGTATTGCACATCAGCACCCCGGATGGGTATACCTTGTTCTCCAGTCCAGGCGGGCCTGATCTTTCCTCTCTGAATCAAACCACTTTCGGCAATGATACCAATGACAAAATACGCCACTGGAGCGATGCCAAACACACTTACCGCGTATTAACCCGACGCCTTGAAGAGAACACCACGACTCAGCGTCATTATACAATGTCCGTGGCTGTGGCCATCAACAGCCACTTGCGCTTTCTTGACCACTTTCGCCTCACCCTCTGGTTAATGGTGGCCAGCGGCACTGTACTCATGGGGCTGATGGGCTGGATAGCCGTACGTCGCGGACATGCGCCATTGCACACCATTATCACGCAAATCCACCGCATCAGTGCCAACGAACTGAACACCCGCCTGTCCCCGGAAACCGTACCCCGGGAACTGACCGATCTGGCAAACTCATTCAACGACATGCTCGCACGCATGGAAGAGGCCTTTCAGCGCTTATCAAATTTTTCAGCCGACATCGCGCATGAACTTCGCACACCAGTCACCAGCCTGCTGACCCAGACCCAGGTCGCCCTGTCTCAATCACGCAGCAACGACGAATATCGCGAAATTCTCTATTCCAATATCGAAGAATATGAACGCATGGCACAGATGATCGGTGACATGTTATTCCTTGCCAAAGCCGATAACGGACAGTACCAGCTGAATCACACGGATGTTGATCTCGCCAAAGAAACCCGGGATCTTTTTGAATACTACGAGGCATGGGCGGAAGAACGTGGTGTTACCCTGGCCCTGCACGGCAAGGTCACTATGCCCGCAGACCGGCTCATGTTGCGACGTGTACTAAGTAACCTGCTATCCAACGCCATTCGTCATACGCCATCGGGCAACACCGTGCATGTGCGACTTGAGCAATTGTCTGGAGAAACCATATCCATCAGTGTAGAAAATCCCGGCCCGGCTATTCCGGCCGAACACATTCCACGACTGTTCAACCGCTTTCATCGTGTTGATGCCTCACGGCATCGCAGTGACGAAGGTGCCGGGCTGGGACTGTCCATCGCCAAATCCATTATCGATATTCACGGTGGCACCATCGACGTTGAATCCACAGAGGACTGTACCTGGTTTCGCGTCATATTGCACAAAAGGCATTAGTGGATCGTACATATTTTTTGAAAAATAAAATGTGTGGTGAAAACAAGTGAAGTGTATAAAAAACGTACGTAATTGTTACCACAAAGCCAGATATGAGTTCCCACGGAGGACCGTGGGAACCAGAAAGACGGGTGCATACCTGCACCCGTCAAGATAACATCTAGAAGGCCATATCAACACCAAACGTCAACACATTTTCCAGGTTGGAAGCCGGGTGTTCCTGGCCTGAAAACCCAGCAACCTGACCGCTTGTATCGGGCAGAGTTGAGGATGTACTTATATTGATGTGCGCGCGTGTATACAGGGAAATATTGGGACTGGGATAATACTTGAGAATAGGACTGATCATTTGCACAGTAGCATTAATCTTGTCATTTTCAGCTGTCACCACCCCTGCTGGCAATCGCGACAGGCCACCAGCATCCATCTGATCATAACGCACACCTAACATCCAGTTGGGGTCAAAACGCCAGTCTGCCTCCAAAGAAAACCCTGTTGCAGTATCTTCCCACTGCGACGTGTTAGCCGCCACTGTCATCATACCTCCCAGATCATTCCAGGTCGGGCTGTCAATGCTGTCCTGCGTATAGGCAAAATAAACATCCACCGTTTCCCATTGTGCCCGCGCACCAATACCGACACGAGTTATGTCCGTTGCGCTGTCTGCATATTGAACATTACCAGTCATCAACAATGTTGAACGAGCAGCATCTGGCGCGTTGTACCAGAAACCGGAAATTTGGGTATCGGCCCCTGCTGCCTGGAAATCAAAACGCAACATAGCGTAAACATCCGTGCGCTGCTCACCCGTACCATCGGCCTTGTCATTCAATGCAAGTCCTACTTGGTACAGTAACGGGCTTCCACCACCACCCGGGCGACCATGTATCGAAACACCATTTTGCACCGGGGCGTTATAAAGCGTAGGAGCAAACGGCAACAGAGAAAAACCATCACCCACAGCAGTACCGGCTGTGCCTGCCGCAACACCCGCAGTGCTCATACCAAATAATTTGCTTGAAAATGCATAGGGTAATAAAGGAATCCTCTGGATCATCGGTGGATATGTACCCGTATCTGCAATCGGCAAAATGGGGTTCAATTGCTGACGATGCGTTGGAAATGAAAACAGCGATGAAGGATCGAACCGACCCACTTTTACATTCGCAACACCTTGTGCGCCACCAAGGTTGCTAAATTGCATAACAGCCCGTTCAAATTTCACGGAAGGTTCATTACTTTCCATGGTGTTGTATTCAGACTCGATAAAATAACTGATGTTTTCCGCAACCGTTCCGCCAAAGAAAAAATTGACGATTTTGGGCATTTCAATCGCCCAGCGGTCATCGACACCATCACCAGGCTCATCTTTGAACGAAGCTCTTTGGATATCACCACGCAAACGCACAGCCATCATGTTGGACAGCGTATCCAGAGTCACCGGACCCTGAGCACCATCCAATTTAATTTTAGCGGTGTCACCACCATCCGTAGTACCCGGAAACTGGTAACCATTGGCAAGAAATTGCTGTCCGAAAGGTGCAAGCCGGGGTACATTGGTATGGCACAACGCACAGTTCGCTTGAAATTTTCGCGCAAAAGCCGGTACCGCTTCTGCGGCACCAATATCAACCAGGAACATACTTATCGCCACTATCGGAAGCATAAACATGGCTCCCATACGACAAAAACACGTAGACATTCTCATACTGACTTTCTTCATTTGTGTTGCCTCCAAGTTTGGTTTCGACTGCCTGTTTAAAAACAAGCGAACTATAAATTCATTCAACGATAAAATATTCATCGCAGGCACACTCCAATGTGGAGCAGAGCAGCACGCCCTCCCGGTATATAGTTAAAGCTTGTGTTAATTACAAGTTTTCCCTTAATTTCAGATATCTTTTCACTGTATTTTTTCATTACGCTACCTCTGATAATGAATATTTTGGTGGTTTTTTGAATAAACAAGAAAACCACAAATCAATCTGCAACCAATAAATACCTTGCACATAACCATTTTCAGCACAACTTATAGTTGACTAAAAACAGATACAAAGGATGTTCAGGAAGTGGGTGGTCTGAGAGGAGGAGCCATAATAACGTTGTATAAAGGGTAAACCAACTTAACGTTATACGATTCCATTACTGTAAACACTGAAGTCACTTGCATGAAAACAGGGGTAGCAACAATCGGCATACATTGACAACTATCACAATCCCCTTTGTGCCCATTTCTTTTGCCACACCCGCTGCTTTGTAAATAGACTTTCTGTGACTGGGGAAAAACGTGAGCCGTATCTGACAAGCTGTCTTTTCTGTTCAATTTAATAAGGTATTGAAATGTCCCCACCATAGCTGATGCTGGAAAAGCAGAAACCCTCATTGTCTCATGGAAAGTTTCATGAGCAGCCTCATGCGAAATATCATGCATGTGCCGCGCAGCAAACGCCTGCGACACAGGCATCATGACAACCTGGAAAACCAGGAAAAATAATAAAAATTTCTTCAACGCTCGAAACATGTACGCGCAGTATGACTTAATAATATTCACGCACATAATTGAAGAATTGATTAACTTATAAACAATTCAGCTAATAAGCTAATCCTTTGTGCTACACACAACCCGTTGATTTATCAACAAAGAAAATCCAAAATATCGATGATACTCAATAAATTACGATAATAGTTACACTAAAGGCATGAACATGAAGTGTGACAGTTACACTGCTATACTCAAACACCAACCGAAACACATCGATAAATATTTTTCCGGGAAGCCATCACATGCGATACCCTCTTTTCAGTGTCCCGTTGCTCGCCTCCACCCTGATGCTTTTTTCATTGGAGCCTTTCGCCTCCCCAAAAAAGGGGGAATTTTTTGGGGGAATTGAAACTGACTACCCTAGCTGGTTCAAAGACAGTTTTCTCGATTTTCCGGAGGATCTCACAGAAGCAGCCAGCGAAGGGAAACGATTGGTGATTTTCTTCCATCAGGATGGCTGTCCTTACTGCAATGCACTGGTACAACGTAATTTCTCGCAAAAAGAGATTACAGAAAAAGCACAGAAAAACTTCGATATTATCGCCATTAACATGTGGGGAGACCGCCCGGTCATCCACTTTGACGGCCAAGAGTACACAGAAAAAACCTTCGCGAAAAAACTCAAGGTGCAATTTACACCAACAATCATTTTTTTTGATGAACAGGGAAAAGTCGCGCTGCGCATCAACGGTTACCGCTCACCACAACGCTTCAGTCTGGATCTGGACTATGTCGCACAACACAAGGAAAAAGAAATCAGCTACCGGGATTTCATTCAGGCCAATCTTCCAGCCGGCAAAGCGAATAAAACACTGAATGTGGCACCTTTTTTCAGCAAACCACCCTTCGATTTTTCAGCAAAGGCAAGGGGAAACAAGCGGCCTTTCGCGATATTCTTTGAGCAAAAAGACTGTCCGAATTGTGATTTTCTGCACAAAAAAATCCTGCCGGATACCGAACTGCTGAGCATCATCAAGCAGTTTGATGTGGTACAGCTGGACATGTGGTCAAAAACACCCGTTATCACTCCCGAAGGCGAAAAAACAACTGCGCGGGAATGGGCCAAAAAACTCAACGTAGAATACGCACCCTCTATTCTGGTTTTTAATCCACAGGGTAAAGAAATTATTCGTACCGAAGCCTTTTTCAAAGTCTTCCACACCCAGGGAATACTGAGTTATGTGCTCAGCGGAAGTTATAAAAAACAGCCCAGCTTTCAACGTTACCTGACGGATTACGCAGATCATTTCAGAGAGCAGGGACGGGATGTGGATATTTGGCGTTACGCCGATGAAAAGCCTGGTGAGAACAAACCCTGATTGCAGGCTCTGCGTTCAACCTGGATTCCGCAGTTGAACGGCCTGTAGAGTGCATTGAATTTTGTGGCCGGCAAGGTGCAGTGAGGAGTCCACAGCCTGCTATTGCGACGATGCGCAACGCGGCCGCCAGACGCAGCAAAAAACAACGTGCTATACAGATCGTAGCGACTCACTCAACAAGAGTGAATGCGTCAAAATCACCCAACAAGCTATTTATCAAATAGGTTAATACACCCTCGAAACAATAGTCGGTACGCTGCTGAAAAAATGTCAGTTGCCGGATGATAAGATTGTTTTTTTCAGCCGTGCTGACTCTGCCTGCGCCTTACGAAAATCCACCGCCGTTAACTCAACCCTGATCACATCACGTTTTTGTTGTGCTGACTCAAAACCCTGCGCCGCAGCAACATCAAACCACGCATAGGCCATCACCAGATTCCGCTCAACGCCCTGACCTTTTTCATACAGCCATGCCAGATTGTTTTGAGCCTGAACGTGCCCTTGTTTCGCGGCTTTCTGATACCAGTGAGCGGCTTTTTGAAAATTCTTGTCAGTACCACGACCTCGCTCAATCATCACGCCAAGATCGTACTGCGCCGCACTGACACCCTGCTCCGCCGCATGTCGAAACCAGCGAACGGCCTCCCGATAATTTTGTGGAACGCCAGTACCGGAATCAAACGAAACAGCCAGGTTGTATTGTGCATACGGATCACCCTGTTTCGCTCCTTCGCGATAATAACTCACCGACCTGGGCAGATCCCGGGGCACACCTTTACCTAGCTCATACATCATTCCCAACAGATTTTTTGCAGCAGGATTCCCCTGGCTGGCCAATGGCAGTGTAAAATTGTAGGCGGCCTCATAGTTACCCGCATTGTACGCAGCAAGGCCTTTATCATACAGCGTCGTATCTGTCGCACTCACCAGCCCCGTCAGACTGCAACCAAACGCTAAAACCGAGACAGCTGGCAACACACCTCGAAAAGTTGAACGCATTTCTCTTCCTCCCTAAGACAAAAATGCAATTTCCCGAGTGTAACGAATAAAACACCGTTTTCAAATCTGGAACCCTGATGAATATTGCCCGATAAATCAGCGATAATGCTATATTTTTTCATCCTCGCTTCCCGTCCATAAGACGAATCACGTAAAATGCACCCGATGAACCTGATCGATACCCATGCGCATATTGATGTTGCCGCATTTGATGCTGATCGCAGTGCAGTGCTTGAACATTGTCTACACGCGGGGATTTCACATATCGTCGTACCGGGTATTATGGCAAACACCTGGGACAAGCTGCGGGAAACCTGCGCATCCAGCCCAGCCCTGTACGCCAGTTTCGGCCTGCATCCAGTTTATCTGGAACAACATGACCCCGATGATATCGACAGGCTGGCTGAATACATCCAACAATACCGGCCCATCGCCGTGGGCGAAATTGGTCTGGATTTTTATTGCCAGACACTGGATCGAAACCGCCAGAGAACATTGTTTGAAGCACAACTTGCCCTGGCCGCCCATGCAGCACTCCCGGTATTGCTGCATGTACGAAAATCACATGATGCGGTACTTGCCTGCTTGCGTAAAACAACCGTCACCGGCGGTATTTGTCATGCCTTCAATGGCAGCCTGCAACAGGCGCATCAATACATTAACCTGGGCTTTAAACTGGGATTCGGGGGCATGTTAAGCTTTGCACATTCACATAAACTGCACCGCCTGGCCCAACAACTACCGCTGGAAGCTATCGTACTGGAAACCGATGCGCCGGATATGGCGGGTGCCGCTCATTACGGGCAACGCAACAGTCCCGAATATTTACCCGAATATTTTCAGGCATTAGTAAAATTGCGCACCGAAAGCATGAGCAAAATCGCCGCACAAACAACGGCCAATGCCGAAGCCGTATTCGATTTCTCCTGGACAGATACATGACAAACAACCAGGATTTCGCCGAACGCTTTGGTGGCATCCAGCGCCTGTACGGACAAGCTGCTGCGGATGTCATTCAACACATGCATGTCTGCATTATCGGCCTGGGCGGTGTGGGCTCCTGGGCGGTGGAAACACTGGCACGCACGGGCGTGGGTCAGCTTACGCTCATTGATTACGACACTATCAGCAAAGGCAATATCAACCGGCAATTACCCGCACTGGACACGACTCTGGATGAAAAAAAATCCACCGTTTTACAGCACCGTATTGCCAGCATCAACCCTCACTGTGATTGCAGGGTCATTGATGATTTTTTAACGACAAGAAACATCAGGGATTACCTGTCACCTGAGCGCCAGTATGATTATGTGATTGATGCCATCGACAGCATCAAATTTAAATCGGCCATTATTTACCATTGCCGACGCAATAAAATGCCGATCATCACCACCGGGGGAGCGGGCGGGCTCACCGACCCACTGGCGATTCAGGTCAAAGACTTGTCCCGCACTTATAATGATCCCCTCGCGGCCAAAGTCCGGGCACAATTGCGTAGCGAATATCATTTCCCGCGCAACAGCAAACGCAGCTTTCGTATTGAATGTGTATTTTCCAGCCAGCAGCCGGTGTACCCGAAACCGGATGGCAGCGTCAGCCATGCCAAGCCTGGCATTCACGGCATTTCACTGGACTGCTCACTGGGATATGGATCAACCACTGCTGTCACCGCAACGTTTGGCAATGTAGCAGCATCACGGGCCATCAATAAAACGCTGGAAAAATTAAAAAACTAACCACAAATTAAATATTTCCACTACAGCATCTACACAAGGAGGACTGCACAAATTACAGGTCAGAGTCAGCAATGAAAACAGGAACAAAACAGCTTCAGCTCAACTGAATGTCATACCAAAGCCGGATCTGATAATCTCGTCTCTAACAGCTCCCGATATCATTGCGCTTCAGGGTACTTTCCAGGTGGACTTCACGGCCACCAATCAGGGGTCCGTTAACGCTGGCAAAGGCAATATCAATTACCAGATTGTGTTGTCTGACAATGCCGTCATTACTGCCAGTGACACGGTTCTGGAATCCGGTTTCATTAGAGGCCGATACAGCTACGTGACACCCTTGGCAGCCAACAGCAGTAAAAATGTCACTCACACGATAACCCTGCCTGCCAGCATCACCAACGGCAGTTATTATCTGGGCGTGATCATTGACGCCGATAACCGCTATGCTGAGGCGGATGAAAACAACAACACCCGCTCATCGGCATTGATTATTCAGTAGGTCGCCTCACACAATTAATAAAAAAGCCCCCCACTCAGGAGCTTTTTTATTGGCAATTTTTTGTCTTGTTTAATCTGGATTCCGCAGTTGAACGGCCTGTAAAGTGCGTTGAAGTTTGTGGCTGGCAAGGTGCGATGAGGAGTCATAGCCCGCTATTGCAACGATGCGCGACGCGGCCAGACGCAAAAGAACGTGCTATACAGATCGTAGCAACTCACTCAACAAGCCAGGTGGGTGCCGTTACATTGAACCCTGAAAAGGAAGAGATAAAAAGAGTCGCTTGATTAAAAAAAGCGACAACTACCTTGAAAAACACCGCACCATCAGGTTCAAGAAATCAGCTGTCGCAGACTTTGCTGCATGGCAGCCTTAAACGCCGCATCGGTTGACAATAGCTTATACAGGTCCAGCTCGTTACGCCTGTTCTTTAGCATCACCTCTTCAAATATCTTCTCGAAAGCCAGCTCGCGATTATGTGTGTCCTGGTTATTCTTGTATTTTTCCTCGAAGTCAGGATGCGCTTTAATGCTGTCAGCAATATTAATGAATTTAATACGCTGTTCTTCCGGGGTGGCGCTCCAGCCCTGGAACCAACGTTCATTGAAATTACGGATAATCTTATCCAGCAAGTCGTGATCATCATCCCCACCATGGGCACCACGAGGATTAGGGTTTTGTGGGTCAACTTCTGTCTCACTATCATCCAGTCCTATGCTGTGATTAAGTTTGACCCGCTCTAGGCCATAGGACGATAAGTCCACCGATTCCAGTAATTCGTCAATTTTATCTGAATCAGGATCTTTTATTTTCAGTTTTGGGATAAGAAATTTCAGGAACCAGAACAGTTTTTCCCACGCAGCAATTTCGTAGGGCATGATTGCCCATAAATTTTCACGAACTGCTTTGCTTTGATCTTGAAGTCGGCTTTGTCTTCCTCTTCAAGCTCCAGATCAGCGTTAAATCTGGCGGCTGCGGTATCAATTAATGGGCTAAGCTGTTGGGCATCTGCGTTACTGAAGTACAGCTCTACAAAATGCTCTACCTTACAGTTGCATAAAATTCATAGATGAACGTGCTTTTAATCTGCGATACAAGGTGTAAATGACGATTTCTGGCTCATTCCTAGATACCACTGTTGGTGAGATCCAGAAATACGTAAAAAACTCGATTCAACATCAATAAAACCAAGAAAGCGATTCCCTCTTAAGATAAAATATGTTCACCACAAAAATATTTAACATCTTAAAAAAGAATCGCCTATCATGATAGTTTAGCAGATCAGAAACCCGCAGCAAAACACACGCACTACCGATACTCCGTTTTGAAGAGTAAAAACTCACTTCGTTCTCAGGTTTGGTCATTTTCCAGAAATTATTTGAACACCTCGGTCTAAAACGACAGCTTCGTCAGTGTTTCAAACATAGGAATGTCAGCCCAGTCTTTGGCCATGCAAACATTGTACTTCTCTTGGTTGTGCATATGTTGTTGGTCTCGTTGGTCTCGTTGGTCTCGTTGGTCTCGTTGGTCTCGTTGGTCTCGTTGGTCTCGTTGGTCTCGTTGGTCTCGTTGGTCTCGTTGGTCTCGTTGGTCTCGTTGGTCTCGTTGGTCTCGTTGGTCTCG
>Ga0316209_1000772_pt1 | contig 45656 bp, 36 predicted proteins | sample 6monopyrite_MG_FD_204945 | JGI IMG/M metagenome (GOLD analysis project Ga0316209, IMG submission 204945) | Microbial mat bacterial communities from mineral coupon in-situ incubated in ocean water Damariscotta River, Maine, United States -... | ecosystem: Environmental > Aquatic > Marine >...
GTGTATTCGGCATTACATTCTATGTTCATGCGAAAGAAGTTACGTTTTTCAGAGTAGTCTGTAGTCATACATGCCCCATCTCTATCTATTGAATTTAGGTAATTGATGTTTAAATTTGCATCAACTTATTTCAGTTTAGAACTGGCTGTCAGTAAAAGCTATGCCGCTTATCCGGTTTTATAGCTCATACCCACTAGATATAGTGGATGCTTAGAAATGTAGCTACCACATGTTACATATTAGTGGTTGAGTATACGGGGTCATTAGCTAATAAGTAGTTTTAACGTTCAGGAAGGTCATAAATGCTTTTGTCCAGCGTATCAGTGTTGAATGAAGTTAACATTTGATGTTGCATGATGCTGTCTCCTTTAAAGCTTATAATCTCTATTATAATTCCCTGCATTTTCTCCTTGTCGTAATCAATTAGCTCAAAACTGCTCTTACCCATTGCCAGCATAAGCCGTGTGAGCATGTTGTAGTCGAAAGCATAAAAGCTTCTTAAGGTCTGGTAATCACTGTTGCTCATTTGCAGGGCAGAGGGGCTGGTTATGCAGTACTCCTTGAGCCGTTTCTTCTGTTTTATTAGCTGGTAGATTTTGCATTCAACATCGCCTATTTTTTTAGTGCTTTCAAGGGCATTTACCTTAAGTAAGGTATGCTCGCCGTAGAATTCAGGGAATTTCAGTTGGTTTACAATGGATTCGCCCACTTCCTGCTCTTTAGCTGTCATGAGTTTTAGTTTTTCTTTTAGTTCTTGTTCAACGCGAGAAAGCTTAAGCAGGCGTTTTTGGTTCAGTTGGGCCACACGAGTATCTAGCACCTCGCGGTTAAGCATTTCTGCTTTGCCGGTGGCGGGTGCAAAAGTAATGAATTGCTGATTTTGGCTGTCGAAGAGGTTTACGCGTTTAGAGTTAGATTCGGTGAAGCGAAGCTTCTGATCTTTGATTTGATAGAGAGTGCTGCTTTGTTTATCAAGATTAAGTAGATTTTTAAATTCTAAAGTCGTGTCAGCAACAGCGTATTGGCTAAGAGAAAGTAGTATAATAGCGCATATATATAATTTCATTTGAACGATCCATAACTAAGTTATTCTGTATGAGTAAAGAACGTATACAAAAAGTATTGGCACGGCAAGGACTTGGTTCTCGTCGTCAAATTGAAGGCTGGATAAAAGATGGTCTAATTAGTCTAAATGGCAGTATTATTGGGCTTGGTCAGCAGGTTGAAGCGGGCGATGTAGTGATGCATGGCGGGCGTAAAATCATTATCCGTGATGCGGAGAAAACCCTCCCCAGAGTGTTGGCTTATCATAAGCCTGAAGGTGAGGTGTGCTCGAGAAGCGACCCAGAGGGCCGTCCGACCATCTTTGATACGCTTCCAGGTTTAAAACACAGTCGTTGGGTTGCGGTGGGTCGACTGGATATCAATACATCAGGCTTGATATTGCTGACGGATAACGGTGATTTGGCTAATAAGTTAATGCATCCATCTACACAAATGCAGCGTGAGTATGCGGTGCGGGTGATGGGTAAAGCCTCTAAAGAGCAGTTAGAGAAGTTAATTAATGGTATTGAGCTGGAAGATGGTCCCGCTCGCTTTGATGAGATCGTTGAGCGATCTTTTGTTGATGAGGAACGTACCAATAGGTCTAGTATTAATCACTGGTATCATGTGGTGTTAATGGAAGGGCGTAATCGCGAAGTACGTCGATTATGGGAAGCGGTGGATCTAAAAGTCAGTCGTTTAATGCGCGTGCGTTATGGTTCAGTGATTATGACTAAAAGCCAGCGACCGGGACAAACCCGTGAGCTTGATCCTGCAGATATTCGGGAACTGGCCGAACTGGCTGGAATTGAATACGCAAAGAATCTAAGATCAGGTAAACCGATTAAAAAAGATTATAGAATGACGAAGCATAAAGCACCGGCATCACGTGGACGTCCTGGTTCACGTGGTTCGTCTTCTACAAGTGGAAGATCTGGCTCACGAACTTCTGCTTCATCAGGTGGTCGTACTAATTCTCGCACTTCATCTAGTGGTGGTAGGAAGGTAAATAATGGAAAACATCGTTAAGTTATTTTTTTTATTATGTGTTTTAGTTACACAATCAGTAGTTGCCAAAACTGAGTCTAACCTTGAGCCCGGCATGGTTAACCCGGGGTATGTAGAACAGCCGCAATGGTTTAAAACATCTTTTCTAGATTTAGAAGAAGACATTGCAGAAGCAAAAGAATCAGGTAAACGCTTAATGATTTTTTTCTATCAGGATGGCTGTCCTTATTGTAAAAAATTAATACAGGATAATTTTGGTCAGCGAGATATCGCAAGTAAAACCAAAGAAAATTTTGATGTGGTATCACTAAATATATGGGGTGATCGTGAAGTTAGTTTTGCGGGTAAGACAACTATTGAAAAAGATTTCGCCGCCGACTTAAAAGTAATGTATACGCCAACTCTTATTTTTTTTAACGAGGAAGGAAAAGCGGTATTAAGAGCAAATGGTTATTATCACCCCGCCAAATTCAATATGGCTTTAGATTATGTTCTGCGTCGTGAAGATAAAAAGCAGAGCTTTAGATCTTATCTGTCAAAATCAATGCCGCTTAAAACTCAAGGTAAAATTCATAAAGAGTTAGAAACTATTTCCTCACCTTATGATTTCTCAATTCCGTCTAAAAAATATCGCGTTGTTATGTTCGAGCAGAAGCAATGCAAAGAATGTGATTTTTTGCATGAAAAAATTCTCACTGAAAAAGAGTCTCAAAAGCAGCTAGATAAACTTGATGTGGCTGTGCTGGATATGTGGTCTGAAGAAAAAATAATTCGCCCTGATGGAAAAAACACGACGATAAAAGACTGGGCGAAAGATCTAGATATTCAATATGCTCCTAGTATGGTGTACTTCGACTTACAGGGAAATGAAGTGTTTAGGAGTGATGGGTATCTGAGAGCGTTTCATGTTCAGTCTGTGATGGAATATGTTCACAGCGGGGCTTATAAAACACAAACTAACTTTCAGCGATATATTGATGGTCGAGCTCATAATCTACGTGAGCAGGGAATTGAAGTTGATTTAATGCGCTAATATATCGGCTATTAATGTCCTCTTTTAAGAATATTCCAACTAATATCATTAGTGGTTTTTTAGGTGCAGGTAAAACCACTGCTATACAGTATTTAATTAAGCATAAGCCTCCAGGGGAATCATGGGCCATAGTAGTCAATGAATTTGGCCAGATTGGAGTGGATGGGAAATTGTTGCAAAATGATGCTGTTGCAGTAAAAGAAATCCCCGGTGGTTGCCTGTGCTGTATTGCGAGTCAGTCTTTTAGTGTTGGCTTAAATCAAATTATAAAGCAGCATAATCCTCAGAGAATTATCATCGAACCCACGGGTCTGGGTCATCCTGAAAAACTAATAGATACCTTGAGTAGCAAGCATTATGAATCGGTTTTAGATCTTAAGGCAGTTATTAATTTGCTTGATGCGCGTAATTTATCTAAGCCCCGTTATTTGCAGCATGAAACATTTATGAGCCAGATTGCAATAGCTGATGTATTGGTTGCAAATAAGCTGGATCAATATGCAGAGAAAGACAGAGACGTCTTTTATCAATTTGTGAATTCACTCGATCGTCCTAAATCACATATTCAAATGCTTCAGTATGCAAAAATTAATATTGAGTGGCTGGATATTAATCATGATCAGCAAAGAGTTGTAAATTTATCAAAAACGCATAGTGCGCACTCACATAGTAATAATTCAACCACTATTGGCGATGCTTGCTGGCAGTTTATTGAAGGTCATGCCGATGACTATAATAGTATTAGCTGGCAAATAAATAATTCTGTTGTGTTTGATCAACAAGAGTTAATAAGCTGGTTAACTAGTGTAAGGCAAGAGAGTAAAGTGGATAGAATAAAAGGTATTTTAAGAACAAAATATGGGTGGATATCAATCAATATGACTGAACATGAAAGCGAAGTACTCACTGTAGAATCGACTATGGATAATATTCTGGAAATAATATCTTTTTCTCATTTGCTGGCTGAAAAGTTAGACATTGAGTTACGTTCATGTTGTCAGTCTTTTAGAGATTGATGATGAGTATAGAATCACGGCGCATAAAAATACTGACGTATAATATTCATAAGGGATTTAGTGCGGGTAACCGACGTTTTGTGCTGCATCAAATGAAATCACAGCTGCGCTCTGTTGATGCCGATGTTGTTTTTTTGCAGGAGATTCAGGGTGAGCATTTTGTAAAGTCTAAAAAAGTTCACAACTGGCCAGATGAATCTCAGTTTGAATTTCTTGCAGATGAAGTATGGTCGCATCATGCATATGGAAAAAATGCAATTTATGAAGCAGGGCATCATGGCAATGCCATCTTAAGTAAGTATCCTTTTGTGAGATGGGACAATATAGATGTGTCCTATATGCGCACTGCTAGTCGCAGTTTATTGCATGGTGTTATTAAGTTGAGTGATGCGTTTCCAGCCGTTCATGTGGTGTGTGTGCATATGGGGCTGTTTTCTATAGAGCGTCGGCGTCAGGTATCCAGGCTGGTTGAGCGCATTAATGAGTTTGTGCCCAGTGATGAGCCGATGATCATTGCCGGTGACTTTAATGACTGGGGCGGTCAGTCAGATGCCTGTTTACAGAAAGAACTCGGCGTTACTGAGGTTTTTAATGAAACGTCAGGTTATTGTGCGCGAACTTTTCCGGCCTGGATGCCTGTATTGTCGGTAGATAGGATATACAGTCGGGGAGTGTCTATTGTAAGAGGGCAACGCCTGCAGGGTGCTTTATGGAAGAAAATGTCCGATCATTTGCCCTTATTAGCTGAATTCAGTCTTGATATTTAAAGATTTGTGATGATCCTATAAAAATAACTGGACATGCGGTCAGTAATAAAATATAAATGACCGCAAGGTCAATTAATGGAGCTTGTTGTGCTTTGTTCAGCAGATTCACAATCATCCAGTCGTTGGCAACGACGTAAAGAGGCGCGGCCAGAAGAAATTCTTGATGCTGCATTACGGTTATTTACTGAAAAGGGTTTTAGCGCAACTCGCATGATGGATGTCGCTAAGGCGGCAGGTATCTCAAAGGGTACGTTATACCTCTATTTTTCAAATAAAGAAGCGATTTTTAAAGAGGTTGTTCAGCAGCGCATTACGCCACAGATAGATAAAGTGGAGTCTCTGGTCAACGAGTTTGAGGGTAATCAGGCGGATTTACTCAAACATTTAATTAATGGCTGGTGGATGGGCGTTGCCTGTTCGTCATTATCTGCAATTCCCAAAATTATAACGGCGGAATCGGGTAATTTTCCCGAGCTGGCCGAGTATTTTACTATTAATGTCGTGACTCGTTCACGGCAGCTGTTCAGCAAAGTGATACGTCGCGGTATGGAAACAGGGGAATTCAAAGAATATGATGCGCAAACAGTGGCTCGTCTTGTGGTGGCTCCATTGGTGCAGGCGACAATCTGGATGCATTCTCTAAAACCCTATGATGATGAGGAAGGTACGCAAAATTATTTGCAGCTACATACCGAGTTTATCCTCAATGCCTTAAGAAAAAATTCATATAAACCAAAAATGAATACAACAAATATTAAATTGGAGTTCCCTGAGTGAGTATTAAAATGAAACTAATATTGAGTGTGTTAATGCTCAATACGGCATTTTATGCGCAGGCGGAAACACTAGAGTTTGAGCAGGTGTTGCAAAAAGTTATTGATCATTATCCATCTATTGTGCTCGCCACTATACAAGTGGAAAAAGCGAAGCAAGAAAATATTAAAGCTGAATCACAGTTATCCTGGCAGCTAAATGGCAATGCCGGATATACGCGAGATACAAGTTTGTTTGGTACATCGAGTGACCGTTATAATCTGGCTGCAAATCTAAATAGAAGCTTATCCAATGGTGGTATTATAGGGCTTAACGCAAGTGTTAGTCGCGATGATTCGACAGATTCATTCGTACCAACAATTCCCAACCCTTTAACAAAAACACGCGTGGATGTTAACTACAGGCATCGCTTGAAAAAAGGCGCTGAAAATTCCCAATATGCAGAAAGTAAAAGCGCTGCACAGGCAGGCGTTAGTATTGCGAAAAGTGAAAAAAGTGCTTTATATGATGAACTTGCATCACAGGTCATCGAGGTTTATCTAGCGGCAGCAACGACTCAGGCACGCATAAAAAATACACAGAAGACGATTGATAGAGGTTTACGTTTAAAAAAATATATTAGTAAAGAATTTAAATTGGGTTTATCGGAAGAAAAAGATGTATTACAAATTGATGCGCAACTGGCGACCAATAGAGCCGATAAAAAAAGTTTGCAGGTATTATGGAAAAAACAGATCATATCTTTAAATCGCTTAATGAATCAGCAATGGTCTAATGAATTTACGCCGAGCATAAAATTAGCGAACAGTGAGGATCGTGAATTTGATATCGTTTATGCCGCGGCGCAAAAGCAGAGTGCTGCCCTTAAGCAAATCGATGCGCGCATACTATTGGCACAGAGTGCGATTCGTTTAAGTCGAGATAAACGCCAAGATGAATTGGATGTGGTTATGTTTCTGGGTAATGAAGTCAATCAGGGCGATGTAGTAACAGGTAATTATAATGTATCAGAAATGGTTGGTGGCATTAGCCTGGAATTTAAACGCGGCCTGGATAAAAGTGGTTTGAATGCGGAGTTAAGGCAGGCGCATTATGATAAGGAACTGGCATTGCAGGATAAAAAACTGATTTTACAAAATCTGCAATACAGTGTTGCCAGTTTATTAGTGGAGTTTGAATCAGCCGAGCAGGCAGTGAGTGCTTTTAGTAAAAGTGTTGAGGCGGAACATAAAAAATTAACTGAAGCCGACAGGCGCTATAAAGATGGGCGTATAGAAACAGATCGTATCATTGATTTTGAAAAGCAGTTAGCCAATGCAGAGTTAGCCTTTGAACTGCAAAAAATTGAACTAGTGAGACGTTATCACCAGTTGAACCTGTTGAGTGGCAAGCTGTGGCAAACAGTAAATCGACCGGAAATAGCCTTTAATTTTATGTTAGAAAATAATACATCAAATAATCAGTATATAGAAAAAGGAATTAACTAATGCAGGCGATTATTCGTTATCTGGTTACGCGTGGATTAGTAGTTAATTTAATATCGATTTTTCTAGTTGCGGTAGGTATTGCTATTTCATTAATGTTTATGAAAGTTGAAGCTTTTCCAAATGTTAATTTAGATATAATACAAATTGATGTTGTTTATCCCGGTGCTTCACCAAGCGAAGTAGAACAGCTGATTATCACGCCGATTGAACAAGAGCTTCGTGCTATTGAAGGCATTGATAAAATGATTTCAATGGCCTTTCCAAGTTCAGGACGAATCTCCATGGAGGTTGATCCCAACTCATCGAAACGTGATCGTCTGACTTCTGATATTTCGTTAGCAGTTGATCGTGCGACCCTGCCGGAAGATTTAGCAAATGAACCTTTTGTAACCGAGGTTGATGGCTCGGTGTTCCCTATTTTAAGAATAGCATTGTCTGCGGATAGAGATGAGCTGGCACTTAAGCGTCTCGGTGATCTGGTTAAAGAAGAATTATTAGCCATAGATGGTGTGGCAAAAGTTGTTGTTTTAAGTGATCGTAAAGCAGAATACAGCGTTGTCGTCGATCCAGATAAACTACAGCAGGCACGAGTATCGGTGGATCAAATATCGCAGGTATTACGTGGTTGGAATATAAATACACCGGGTGGTGAAATCGATACACCAAGCGGCCAAAAAGCCGTTCGTATTGTTGGTGAGTTCAGCAGTATAGAAGACGCCGAAGGTATTGTGATTCGTGCTAATGCCGGAGGCAATGTCTTACGCCTTGGTGATATAGCAACTATCACAGAGGCTTTAGAAAAGCCGGGTACACTCCATGATGTAGAAGGGCAGTCAGCCGTTTCTATGTTGGTGTTGAAAAAATCAAACTCAGACATTATTGAAACAGTAGATAAAATAAAACCCTATCTTGATAAAATTCCTCAGCTGCACGGTGATGATATTACGGTTAAGTCGTTTCAGGATTTTTCACGTTTCGCGAGAATGCGTTTAGGTGTTTTAACAAACAACGGTTTAGTGGGTATTGTATTAGTTTTTGTTTCATTACTTCTGTTTCTACGCTTCTCTGTTGCAATGACAACAACCTGGGGATTGCCCATTATTTTCATGAGCGGTATCGCTCTAATTTATTACTTAGGAATGAGCTTAAATCTTATCTCTATGATGGGCTTTATTATGGTGTTGGGTATGTTGGTTGATGATGCCATTATTATTGGTGAAAATATCACCCATCATATGGAAAAAGGTTTAAATCCTGTGGAAGCCGCTGTGAAAGGTGCGGTTGAATTAATTGGTCCAGTGACCACCACCATTCTAACTACTATTGCGGCATTCCTGCCATTAATGTATATGTCGGGCATTATTGGCAAATTTGTTATTGCAATTCCCATCGTTGTTATCAGTTTATTAATTCTTTCCTGGTTCGAGTCATTTCTCATGTTGCCAAGCCATGTGGCGCACGTAACTAATCCTGATGCGCATCCCAAAGAGCGCGCATGGTTAGTGGCGTTAGAAAACGGCTATGGAAAGATGCTGGAAAAAGCGATTAACTTTAGATGGATCACGGTTTTTATTTCATTCCTAATTTTACTGAGTGCGGTATACATTGCTAAAGAAAAATTGCAATTCCAGCTGTTTCCACCGGTGGGTGTTGAAGAATATGTAGTAAGAGTAACCGCCAAGCCGGGTACCTCGTTAAATGAAATGCGCCAGATATTACGTGATATTGATACCGATATGCGTGCGCAAATTAATGATGAATATCTGGATGCAACCATCGCACAGAGCGGTGATATTTCAATGGATGAAGGTGATCCATTAACTCAGCGTGGTAGTCGTTACGGACAAATCCGTACCATATACACTCCTGCGGTGAGTCGTATAAATCATAATGCAATCGATGATATGGAAAGCATAACGCAAATGTTAAAAGCTAAGTACGCTGAGTTAACTATTTCATCTACCTTAATCTCCAATGGCCCGCCATTAGGGCGCGCATTAGAAGCGGAAATTAGTGGTTTTGATACGCTAGCAAGTGAGCAGGCTGCGCGTAAATTAATGAGTTATCTGGAAACGATAGAAGGTGTAACAACTATTGATAGCGGCTTGAAGCCGGGTGATGACGAACTGCATGTGAAACTCAATAGAGAGCTAGCGAGTTATGCTGGAATCGATTTAAACATTGTATCGCGCCATGTGCGTGCTGCCGCAGATGGCTTGGTCGTCTCAACCATAAGAAAGGGTACTGAAGAAATTGATGTAACGATTCGTTTTCCATCTAAAGGGATGCAGGAGTTAGAACAAATTAAAAATGTTTTAATTCCAAATAATCGCGGAGGCCTGGTTCCCTTATATAAAATTGCGAGACTAGAGCAATATCAAGGCTATACCACTATTCGCCATAAGGATGGTATACGTATAGTTAGTGTAGTGGCCGATGTCGATACAAAAATACTTTCTAGCTTAAAACTGAATGCATTGGTGAAGGATAATGAGTCAAAATGGCTAGGTGAAATACAGGATAAAGTAACTGTTAACTACGGTGGTGAGCAGGAAAAAAATCAGGAATCCTTTATGAGTTTGCTAGTGGCCTTCATGTTTGCACTAGTCGCCATCTTCTTTATTTTGGCGATACAGTTTAACAATATGGTGTACCCATTAATTGTCATGCTGGCGATTCCATTTGGTGCGATTGGTGTAATTTTAAGTTTTTATCTACACGATATATTCTGGAAGCCTATGCCACTATCATTTTTCTCAACCATGGGTATGGTAGCGCTCACCGGTGTTGTGGTGAACAGCTCATTAGTCTTGCTGGTGTTTATTCAGCGCGCACGACAAGACGGCATGAAAATTAAACAGGCAATTTTAATCGCAGGGCGCAGAAGATTGCGTGCTGTTTTGTTAACTGCGGCAACTACCGTCGTTGGTTTATTGCCCACAGCTTATGGTTGGGGCGGATTAGATCCTTTTGTTTCACCCATGGCATTAGCCCTGTCATCTGGCTTAACCTTCGCCACATTGGTTACCCTATTTACCATCCCGGCAACCCTGGCGGTAGGCCATGATATAAGGGCATTTTTTAGGCGGGTGTTGAAGTTGGCTTGAGCGGTGTCATTTATTTTTTTGAAATCATAAATTAATAAACACTTATATGGCTGAACTATGTCCGGTCTTTTTTGGTTTTTGGTTTTTGGGTGGGGTGTGGTAGTTTGTGCTTTATTAAAGTTGATATTACTAATATGTATTGCGCATCCATAAAAATTTTAAAGGCAGCGAAATGAAATAATTGGGTATAAGCATAATGCTTAATATTTAAATGCCCAGTATCACTGTTATATGTCCCGTTAACAAAATGAAATGCCTGCTGATGCGCTTATATGGCAATATATATTGATTTCATGTTGCAATAGACATGAAGTCAAAAAAATTGACTCCGCCATACCTGCGAAGGCAGGTATGGCAAGTTAACGGGACAGCAGTCACTCAGTATATTGGATATCCTCGTATATTTATGGTTTTTAAAAAGTCGAAAAATTTCATTCGTTATGGTTTTAGATATAACCTAATATAAGGAGTGCAAAGCGTGAAATCAAATAATTTTAAGCTGCTCATTGGTGGATTGGTACTGACATTATTAGCAGCGTTTATATTTGTCTGGTCAGGCGTATATAACATTGCGGCAAATGAAAAACACTGGAATATTACAAGCCTGTTGCTGAAAATTGTGCGTGAGCGTTCGATCGAAGCGCGAATTGATGACATCATTGTGCCGCCTCTTGTGGCGCAAAAATTAATTGCCGGGGGAGCGATTAATTATGCTGAGATGTGCGCGCAGTGTCATCTTGCGCCCGGGCTTGAGTCCTCTGAATTATATGAAGGTCTCTACCCGCAACCGCCGATTTTTTACAAACGTGATAACTCTGTGCACGAACCAGAAGAGATGTTCTGGGTGATTAAAAATGGAATTAAACTGACAGCTATGCCCGCCTGGGAAAAATCTCATTCTGATGAACAGATATGGGAACTGGTTGCCTTTATTTTAGCCATAGAAAAGATGTCGCCTGAGGATTATAAAAACATCAGTAAAGCTAATGGCCAACTTCATGGGAGAGATAATTAGCTGCAGAAAACAAAATGAAATACTAGGTAAGCTATTAGCAATTACTGTTCATGATATCTTTCTTTGAAAAGGAACTTTTCTCTGGTTTCGGATTCAGAATATCATTCGAACCTAAAGCTATTTTACGATATTAAATATTATTATTTTATTGCTAATGAAGGCGCAGTAAAAATCAAACAGGTATATATATGCAAGTACAAAAAGTATTCAGTCATGTCTGGCTTGTAGCCGGTTTTGGTTTATTGTTGCTAAGTCTATCGGGCTGTTCCAGCCTACATGATGGTAAAGGTTTCGAACATGAGCCGGGAGAAGCAGAGATTAAGCATAGACACTGATAAATACAACGGGGAGAGATCGGTTTCATAGAAAGACCTGAGCCTGTACACTGCTGTTCTGTGCAGAGTCACTAGATTACTGGCTCCGCAGGAATGACGGTGTTTTGTAAGTTAACGGGGGCAACACTGATAAATATAATATAATCTTAACAATCGCTTTTCCTCAAGGCCTGAAAAGTTTATTATTAGAGGAATTAATTAATGATTAGATATATCTAATCGGCTCAAAACACTACAAAACTAATGGTTTAAGGTAAATGATATGACAGAAAGTAATGATGACATGGATGTATCGAGCATGAAGAAAGCGTGGATGGTTTATGCTCTGATAATTTTTTTAGTAATTTTAGGCTTAGTCTTTTTAGTGGCCGAGGATAATGAAGAACGATTATTTTTTACATTAATGACAGCAGCCGCATCTTATGTTTTTCGCCCGACAGATAGATTTATGAAGAAAAAAATAGCGCAGTTCAGCCGTTCTTCAGATAGCACTGATAACAAATAAAGACTGCGATATAATCAAAGGGCTCCCTTTGATTTAGATTAAGTGTTGTAGAACTATCATGCAATCTATACAATATTTTTTACATATCAAATATATCACTACTTGCAGAAGTAGTGCATTTCTTAATTACTTATAAATTTCTGAATAAGTGGAATGAATGATTTAGGTGCAATATATTCCAGTGAGTGCCAACTGATATGCATCATCTGGAATTCCTTAAGTCCTGGGAATAATGCCGGTCTACTTCTTCTAAACGTAATCTGTTTTAAGAATCAATATAGCTATCTGTTATGCGTAAAACCGTATAACGTAATTCCTTATTAGTGATAATCTATAAAATAAATATCCACTATGCGATCTATATCAGTGCTGAATATACTGACTAACTCATCTATAGTTACTTAATAAACATTTAAACTATTCTAGAGGTGAATATGTCAGCGGCCAAGCAATGGTATTTAGATATAAATAATGACATCAAGGGACCTTATACTGCCACGCAAATTAAAAAGGCTTTGAAAGAAGGTAAGCTCACCGAAAAAACAATGGCATTTAAAAAGGGTAATCAGCGCTGGGATCCCATTTTACATATTCCAGAGCTAAGACTTACACAAGCCAAAATATCCTCGCCTAAACCAACATATCATTTCGATCAATTAGCGCATGATATCGACTTCGATATTCAAGGCGATGAATCACAATTTGTTGAAATAGAGTTAGACCCTAATGAGTCAGTAGTGGCTGAAGCTGGTTCGATGATGCATATGGAAGCTGGTATTGAAATGGAAACTATTTTTGGTGATGGTTCTGAAACCGAAAAGAGTGGGGTAATCGGGACTTTACTGGGTGCAGGAAAACGCTTATTAACCGGTGAAAGCTTGTTTATGACCGTGTTTACTAACCGTGCACACAATAAACGTCGAGTAGCTTTTGCATCGCCTTACCCAGGCAAAATTATTCCAATGAATCTTGCTGAATTTAATGGTCATATGATATGCCAGAAAGATGCCTTTTTATGTGCGGCAAAGGGTATATCCGTAGGTATTGAATTTCAGAAAAAAATAGGTGTTGGCCTGTTTGGCATGGAAGGCTTTATTATGCAAAAGTTAGAAGGCGATGGGCTGGCCTTTGTGCATGCTGGTGGTACGATTGTAAATCGAACATTGGCGGCGGGTGAGTTATTAAAAGTTGATACAGGTTGTATAGTGGCGCTGGAAAGTTCTGTGGATTACGATATTAAATATGTTGGAAATATTAAAAGTAGTTTGTTTGGTGGCGAAGGCTTCTTTTATGCCACACTTACCGGGCCGGGTAATGTCTGGTTGCAATCAATGCCACTAAGTCGTTTGGCTGCCCGTATATATAAAGCCGCACCACAACTAGGCGGAGTTAAAAAAGGAGAGGGGTCATTACTAGGCACGCTGGGAGATATTGGCGACTTTATAGATAGATAATAGTTATGTTGTATTTACGGATGATTTTTATGCATATTAATTCATGTATAAAGTGTGATCAACACGATCGTAAAAATTGAAAAAGATATTCTGCCGCCAATAAAAAATGCTAATTTCTCCTGCGCAGGAATGATAAGTTAACGGGACAGCAGTGAAAATACAGATTAAATAATCGCTTTTGCCCTGGTAAAAAGGTGACTACAGTGGAAGTATAGTCACCCGCTAAGATCAGGGGTTATATAAAGCCAGAAATAATGGCCGCGATCGAATGAAGTTATTTTAAGCTCTGCTTTTTATGGAATTATTTCCAGAGTTTATTAGAAGGTTATGCTTAATTGAATAACTTATTTTTCTTGATTACATCTTTTACTATGTCAGGTACTTTTTCTTCCCAGGCACTGTTCCCATTTTTTATGTCTTCCAGTACCTTGTGCGAATGAATACCCAAGTATTCTTTATTAACTGTATTTAGCGGTACGATAAATTTATTTTCACATAAGTATTTATATAAATGCATTAAGTGCTCTTTGGATTGGTAGTTTTCAGTTGTGATAAACGCACCGCATTCACTTTCTACGCAGGGTGATACATAAAGGCGTAAATCGTATTTAAACAGGCGACCAAATGCTTCTAAGATACCGCCCGGTAAGTTTTCATAATATTTTTCATCAAAAATATCATCTAATGTTGGGATGCCAAGTGTAATTGCCATTGGCCTTTGTGTGCATCGAAACAGATAGTCGGCGAGTTTATAATATTCACCCATGTTAGATATAAGAACATTTTTTCCTAAGGCGCAGAGTATATCTGCACGCTGTAGAAAATCTTTTGCACAAATATCTTCACCAGCTTTTAAATTGTGTAGCGTCATTTCGGAAATAACACTAAGCTCATCGGCAGGAATATTGTGATCATCTAAAAAGGCTTGTTGAGCACAATCCATCATATTAATATTTAATAAGGTGGGTGGATTGAAACGACTACGTTCAACTAATACAGCTTTTTTGTAAAGTACATCAGCGGGGTGAACAATTTCACCTTTGGCATTAAACATTGCGCCATGTGTCATACCATATTCAACTAATCTTAATGCCATTAAACGATTGTCGATATTTTTAAAAGCGGGCCCGGAAAAATCTACCATGTCAATTTCAAGTTCATCGTAGGATAATTCATCCATTAATGATTTAAGTAATTTCTCCGGGTCTTTGTGATAGGTAAGGGCTGCATAAATTAAATTAACACCGAGTGCACCAATGTTCTCCTGATCTTTTGCTACATCTTTCGCTTGAAGATGTACATGTATATCTATTTGTGAGGCTTCACTGCACGGAGAGCTTTGAAATTTAACCCCAATCCAGCCCTGACCATCTTCATCGCGGCTAAAGCTGCGTGAAGCAACCGTATTTGCAAAGGAAAAAAATGTGCTTTCATTGCCGCGTTTTTCAGCAATACGTTCGATGATGAGCTTGTATTCAAGGTCGAGCATCGAATTTAGGCGGTCACGACTTACATAACGTGAAGATTTGCCATAAATAGAATCACTAAACTGCATGTCATATGCGGATATTGCCTTGGCTATAGTGCCTGCGGCCCCTCCTACGCGGAAAAACCAGCGTGCGGTTTCTTGCCCGGCGCCAATCTCTGCGATGGTGCCGTATTGGCCTTTATCCATATTGATAGAAAGTGCTTTTTGATGAATGTTGGTAATTTGATCCACAGCTGATTTATCCCGAATATTGAATAACAGTACAGAGTATAGTCAGTGTTTTATCGGCTGTGATGAATATTGGGAAGGGATTAATGTTTATTTCACGAGTCGCTTGTTAATTTTTTAAACGAGGATTTTCTAGTTTGTTATAGCATGTTGTTATTAAGGTTAAAGTGTTATAGAGGTGAGAATTAAAAGAGGGTTTCGTCAATTCTGGGGCGGCGAAGGCAGGTATCCAGTGTCCATTAATTTTTCAGAGTCGCCAGATTCCTGCCTGCGCAGGAATGACTGTATTTTGTAAGTTAACGGGTAGTACTGTATTTATTTATACAAGCCCCGCTAATTGTTAGCGGGGCTTGTATTATGGTGCGGGTTTATTAGCGGTATTGTTTAAGACAATTCGGGTGATTTTTATAGAATGATTTGAGAGGCCTTGCGACTTTTCGCATACTGGCAAAGACGTTTAACTACGCGATCATTAATACTGTCTTTATCAAAACTGCCATCAATATGTTCTTCACCTGCAGGTAAGCCAATTAATAACTCTAGCGCTTCTTCATAATGTTTAATCGGGTAAATATTAAACTGGCCTTTTTCAACGGCATCAATAACGTCCTGTCTTAAGGATAAATTTTTAATATTTACTGCGGGGATAATACAGCCCTGTTTGCCAGTAAGACCTCGCTGATTACATATGTCATAGAAGCCCTCAATTTTTTCGTTAACACCACCAATAGCTTGCACGAGGCCCTGTTGATTTAGTGAGCCAGTGATTGCGAATCCTTGTTGTATAGGTAAACCAATAAGGGCAGATATCAAAACGCATAGTTCTGCGACAGATGCGCTGTCACCGTCAATAAGGCCATAAGACTGCTCGAAAGTAATGCTGGCAGAGAAAGACAGAGGGGTTTCTTTTGTGTAACGACTTGCGAGCAGGGCGGATAAAATTAAAACGCCTTTGTCGTGAATCGATCCACTTAAATCAACTTCGCGTTCTATATTAATGATTTTTCCATCACCTAAATGTACCGAGGCAGAAATTTTAGATGGCTGGCCAAAGCCGAATTTGCCGATTTCAAATACAGAGAGACCATTTATTTCACCTATCGCCTCACCTTCAGTATTAATCATTAAGGTGCCGCGATGCACATCACTTTGAATTAATCCCTGCAGTCGGCTGGTGCGATGAATCTGCGCATCAATTGCCTTTTGCACATCAAGGCCTGTAATGATTTCGTTATTGGCGTGCTCAGCCCAGTACTGGGTTTCAATAAGCAGGTCATCGATGGTACGTAGCTTAGTCGATAGTTTTTCAGCATCATTTGCAAGGCGTGAACTGAATTCAATAATGCGTGCAACCGCGGCGGCATCTAAATCTTTTAATTCAAATTTGCGTGCCCTTGATGCAACCAGGCGAGCGTATTGTAAGGTCGTATCAGGATTACGCGGCAGCTCTTCTTCAAAATCGGCCTCGACTTTAAATAGTTCGGGGAAGTCGGGATCAACTTCATGTAATGCGTAATATGTATTACGGTCACCAAGAAGAATAACTTTTACTTTTAATGGAATAGCTTCTGGTTCCAGAGTGACAGACACATCACCACCAACGACCTGATCAATATTCTCAATTTTAACTTTTTTGGCGTATAGGCTACGTTTTAGTGCATCCCATGCATGGGGCGTGCTGAGTATTTTGTGTGCATCTAATACCAGGTAGCCGCCATTGGCCTGTAGTAAGGCTCCCGGTTTTATTAATGTGAAATTATTACCCGGGCCATTGGAGCGGCTTTCATACTCAATACGCCCAACTAAATTTTGATAGGTTGGATTATCGAGGTACACAACCGGCGCACCTTTTTGCTTACAACAGTCGACCAGCAAATTCACCTGATAGCGCTGTAATGATTCATTTTTGCTAACAGGCTGGTGATGTGGTTCAGTGTTGTTAGACGAGTCTTCTTCATCACTTTCAGTGAATAGATCAAGATGATGTAGAACATCTTCTTGCAGTCCTTTCAGGTGATTGGTGACTTCGGGTAGTGATTTGTACTTACGTTTAACGTCTTTGATTAAGCTGCTGGTGGCAAATAAAGCAACCTTGCGATTAAGCTTTTTAATTTTAATATTATGTCCACGGCGTTGGCGTGACATTTCGGGAGCCAGGTATTCAAGGTCATCTTGAAATGTAGCAATTTTATCTTCAATTTGATTTCTCAGTTCTTCAGGTAATTCATCGAACTCTTCTTCAGTAATCGCTTTGCCATCTATCATTGGAGACAACATAAAACCGGAAGAGGTATGGCTTAGGTTAATATCCTGCTCAAGGGCTTGCTGAGCATGCTTATCCAGCAGATTTGATTGAGTGTTCTGAAATGATTTCTCAATAAGCTGAATTTGTTCCTGATACTCACTGGCCTCAAATGCGGCATTAATCGCCTTACCAATATCTTCGATAAGGTTTTTCATGTGCTTTTTAAATACGCGACCCTGACCTGCGGGTAGTTTCAATGCAGTCGGTTTGTAGTCCTGATCAAAGTTTCGTACATAGCACCAGTCCGGGGGCGTTTCCTTGTTGATAGATACGGCGTTAAGGTATTTACGAATTAATCCGTGTTTACCCAGCCCTGAAGAGCCCATGACATATAGATTAAAGCCACGATGGCTCACGTTAATACCAAATTCGATTGCTTCGAATGCTCGATCCTGGCCAAGTATCTCGGGCAATTCTTCAAGTTCAGCCGTTGTGTTAAAGGGGAGAGTATTGGCGGTGCAGCTGGGTCTTAGCTGTTCGGCTGTAAGCGGTTTATTCATTATTTATGGCTTTCTTTATAATCATTATTATACTGCTGTCCCGCTAACAAAATGAAATGACTGCTGATACGCTTATATAGCAATCTATATATTGATTTCATGTTGTAATAGACATGAAATCAAAAAAATTGACTCCGTCATACCTGCGAAGGCAGGTATCCAGTGTCTGCAAACCTTTCAACGTCACTAGATTCCTGCCTTCACAGGAATGACAAGTTAACGGGACAGCAGTGTCATTATTAGCATCTAATTTATTGCTACATTCTCGCACAAATCTGACTCAGGTAAAAATTAGTCACTAGTAAGGCCTATAAAGCAAAGGTATCGGTTTTATTCGATACGCTATCAGGGTTACAATCAGTAGCTTAATAATTATAGTGAAATTTTTATATGTCACCTGACGATTTGAAGCCTGCCCAGCAGCACCCTGCCTTTCAGTGGAAACGATCACAGAAAATCGACTCTCTTAATGTAGTTATAGAGGAATATGAGCATATAAAAACAGGCGCGGTGCACTATCACTTATCTGCAGATAATAATGAAAATGTCTTTTTAGTTGCCTTGCGTACCGTGCCTACCGATTCTACCGGCGTAGCGCATATGCTGGAGCACACGGTACTCTGCGGTAGTGAGCGCTTTCCGGTTCGCGACCCTTTCTTTATGATGATACGTCGGTCACTCAATACCTTTATGAACGCCTTTACCAGCAGTGACTGGACGGCCTATCCGTTTGCTAGCCAAAACCGTAAAGACTTCGATAACTTGATGGATGTATATCTGGATGCGGTGTTCTTTTCACGCTTACATGAACTGGATTTTGCTCAGGAAGGGCATCGCTTTGAATTTGAAACACCGGCTGATGCAGAAACACCGCTGGTATACAAAGGCGTTGTATTTAACGAAATGAAGGGTGCGATGAGCTCTGCGGTAAGTACTTTGTGGCAAACGGTTACAGAACATCTGTTTCCAACTACTACATATCATTACAACTCCGGCGGTGAGCCAGCCAATATTCCTGATTTAAGTTATCAGCAATTAAAAGATTTTTATAAAGTAAATTATCATCCATCGAATTCGGTGTTTATGACCTTTGGTGATATTCCAGCGATTGAACATCATGCGGTATTTGAAGAAAAGGCGCTTAGTCGTTTTGAAAAATTAGATACGATAATAAAAGTAGATGATGAACAGCGTTATTCAGCGCCGCAAAAATTCAAAGCCTCTTATGCGCTTGATGAAGAAGATACCAGTGCGAAAACTCATATTGTTATTAGCTGGTTATTGGGGCGCAGTACTTCTTTGCAAGACATGCTGCAGGCGCACTTAATGTCGAGTGTGTTATTAGACAATTCAGCATCACCATTACAACAGGCATTAGAGACGACAGATTTAGGTGCAGCACCTTCACCTCTATGCGGCCTGGAAGACTCTAATCGTGAAATGAGTTTCATGTGTGGAGTGGAAGCATCCGAAGAACAAAATGCAGATGCTGTCGAAGCACTAGTCTTAAAAGTATTACAGGATGTTGCGGATAATGGTGTAGAGCAATCTCAGGTTGAAGCGGTATTACATCAGCTGGAATTAGGTCAGCGTGAAATTGGTGGTGATGGCTATCCCTATGGAATGCAGTTAATACTCGGTGGTTTGTCTGCTGCAATTCATCGTGGTGACCCAATGGCAGTGATGAATTTGGAGCCTGTATTAGAGCAGCTACGCGAAGATATAAAAGATCCGGAGTTTATTAAAAATCTGGTGAAGAAAAACCTACTGGAAAATCAGCATCGTATTCGATTGGTGATGACACCCGATACAGAATTAAGCAAGGCAAAAGAAAAAGCTGAAGCGGATAAATTAGCAGAAATTAAATCGACTTTATCAATTGAAGAAAAGCAGCAGATTATTGATCAGGCGGCTGCATTACAAGCTAGACAAAATGAAGTGGATGATATTAGTATTTTGCCAAAAGTTGGTTTGGAAGATGTGCCTGCGAAAATGAAAATTCCTCAGGGGGCATCATCAAAATCAAATGATCTGCAACATGATTTTTATGATCAAGGGACTAACGGCTTAATATATCAGCAGGTTGTTATTGAACTGCCCGAACTAGAAGATGAATTGGTTAATTTACTGCCGGTTTATACGTACTGCATAACTGAATTAGGTTATGGAAAAAAAGATTATCTGCAAGCACAGGCATGGCAGGACAGTGTGAGTGGTGGTGTTAGTGCTTATACCAGTGTGCGTGGCTTAATTGAAGATGAACAGAACATAAAAGCGCATTTTGTTTTTTCAGGTAAAGCACTCACAAGAAATCATCAGCAATTAAATGAGCTTATGTCAGAAATGCTGGAAGGTGCGCGTTTCGATGAGTTAGAGCGCATACATGAACTCGTGTCACAAAAGCGTGCGCGACGTGAGCAAAGTGTTACCGGACAGGGACATAGCCTGGCTATGCTGGCGGCGAGTAGCGGTATGAGTCCTGCCGCTGAGTTAAGTAATCGATTATCTGGTTTACAGGGAATTAAACGTCTAAAGGATCTGGACGATAGCTTAAGTGATACAGCTGCCTTGCAACAATTAGCGAATCAGTTCTCAGCTATTCATAAAAAAATAATTGCTGCGCCACGTCGTTATTTGAGTATTGCAGAAAAAGATCAGCAAGCGCTTATTGATGCAGACATTAATAAATATTGGGCTGGCAAAGGTAATCAAAGTAATCAGACGTTTGCATTAGCAAATGTAAAAGAAAAAATTAATCAGGCCTGGTTAACCAGTACTCAGGTTAATTTCTGCGCTAAGGCATATCCAACGGTGCCGGTGAATCATCCTGATGCAGCAGCATTAACTGTGTTGGGTGGTTTCTTAAGGAATGGTTTCTTGCATCGTGTAATTCGTGAACAGGGTGGTGCATATGGAGGTGGTGCAAGTCATGAGCCAGGCAATGCCTGCTTCAGATTCTATTCATACCGTGATCCACGTTTAACAGAGACGCTTGAAGATTTTGATAAATCAATAGAGTGGCTTATAAATGAAGAGCATACTGACTTGCAGGTAGAGGAATCTATACTTGGCGTTATAGGTAGCATGGATAAACCGGGTTCACCTGCAGGGGAGGCTAAACAGGCATTTCATAATGAGTTATATGGGCGCACACCCGAGCAAAGGCATTTGTTTAGAGAGCGAGTTTTAAAAGTGACTGTGGCAGATTTAAAACGAGTAGGTAAAAAATATTTAAAGCCTGAAATTGCTAGTGTTGCTGTAATTACTAACCCCGTTCATGAAGATATTGTTAAAAAGCTCGGTTTAGAAATAAAGCAGCTTTAGTTATTATCACCAGGTTCTTAAAGCCTGCGTAGTACATTGTAGATTGCACATGCTTTAAGAATGAACCAGGTTAATTATGCATATTTTACTAATTACCTTAGAGCTACATATTCCTCTGGCACATTCTTTAAAGGATAAACGCAGTCATATTAAGAGTCTCAAAGATCGTATCAGTCATCGTTTTAATGTATCTATTGCAGAAATAGATTTTTTGGATGATTGGCAGCGAGCTATGTTCGGCATCTGCATTATTAGTAATGATAAGTCTTATCTCGATAAGCAATATAGCTTAATAGAATCCATGGTTATTGATTTTTCAGGATTAGAAGTAGCTAAAATAACACGTGAGTGGATATAGAAAACGCTAAAGACTCTGAAGTGTTACGATAATTGAATTTAAGTATTACAATATATGTATTCATAATATTTACAGCAGTATTCCATATATAATATTACAGCCATATAAATGACCGTTTATGTCCGCTTGTTTTGCAAAATTTAAAGTTAATATAGTTGTATATTTTTGATGGATATCAAATTCCAGGCTTATTTTGTTAATTTATTTTGCGCATACCGGTTAGTATATATTAGCAATAAATACTCTAATCTAAGAATATAATAAACGATTAGAGTTATGCGGGATGCAGGTATATTAACATAATAGGGAAAAACGCTTGCCAATCAATACAGAACAGCAGAATCAACAGCTTAAGTTAGAATTGATAGCTGCAAAGCAAAAGGTCGCTGAGTTAGAGTCGAAACTAGCACTAATAGATGCTGATGAGCACTTACTTACTTTATTAGACAGTTTGCCTGGTGCCAGGCGCTTACGCACATTAATAGATAATTTGCCTGGAATTGCGTATCGTTGCTTACTCAATGATCGTTGGAATATGGATTTTATCAGTACGGATATCGAAGATTTTACGGGTTATTCAGCATCTGATTTTTTACATAATAATATTCGTTCCTTTTCTTCTGTCGTTCATCCAGACGATGTTAGTGTTATTCAGGAAGCTATAGAAAAAGCACTTAGTTTAAAACAGGCTTATACCATCGACTATAGAATGATTCATTCAAATGGTTCTATCCTGTGGGTATATGAAAAAGGTCAGGGTGTTTTTGATGATAAGGGTGTAGTGCAATATTTAGATGGTATTATTCTGGATAATACTGAAAAACATAATGCCTTTAAGTCGTTAGTAAATAGTGAGTCCAGATTTCAAAATATTATCGATGCATCACCGGTTCCTTATGCCCTTAATGATGAACAGAACAACATAATATATTTAAACAGAGCATTTATATCTGTTTTTGGTTATGACTTAAACGATATACCTAATTTAGATGAATGGTGGCCTAAAGCTTACCCGGATGAAGAGTATAGAAACTATGTATCGACTTCATGGGCCGAGCATCTAGAAGATTCGAAAATAAATAATAAACCATTTGAACCACTTGAAATTAGTATTCAATGTAAAAATGGTGAATATAGAACGGTATTGGCAAGCGCGGCAGCATTAACAGGTAAATATGAAAATATCCATCTTGTTATTTTATATGATATTACAGAGCGAAAACTAGCAGAAGAAAAACTAAATGAAACTGTTAATCTTTTAGAAAATATTGTCAATTCAACGCCAGATTTAATTTTTGTAAAAGACAAAAATTTAAAAACAATATTCTGTAATGAAGCTTATGCAAGATGTGTTGGTAAAACACGAGAAGCCATGTATGGATTAACAGATATTGAAAATGGCTGGGATGCAGAGCTTGTAAATGGTAATTCATCGAAAGGAATTCGTGGTTTTAAACATGATGATCTGAATGCTTTATCCGGGGTTGATGTTCACAATCCTAATGATCCCGCAAATATAGATGGCCAGATACATATATTTGATACGCATAAAATGCCGTTAATAGATGAGGATAATAATACAATTGGTGTACTAGGTGTTGCTCGTGATGTTACTCAGGCAAAACAGACAGAACTACAGCTGAGACAAAGTCAGAAAATGGAAGCTATTGGTAAATTAACGGGTGGTATAGCACATGATTTTAATAATATGCTGGGTGTTATTTTAGGCTATTCAGAGTTGGCGAAAAATATTGTTAGTCATGATCCAAGATTATCAAATTATATACAACAAATCTATTCTGCTGGTAATAGGGCGAAATTGTTAACATCAAAATTATTAGCTTTTTCACGCAAACAAATATCAGTTTCGAAACCTTGCTCAATTAATCTGGTTTTATTGCGTGATAAAGCGATGCTGGAAAAAACCCTAACAGCTAAAATTCAGTTTGAGATGGATTTGCAGAAAGATTTATGGCTTACGTTAATTGATGAAGACATGTTTGCGGATTCAATTTTAAATGTTTGTATTAATTCCATGCATGCTATGCCAGGCGGAGGAAAACTGGAAATTTCAACTGAAAACATTTATTTGGATGACGAAGCAGTCTCAATGCTGGATGTTGCTAAAGGCGATTATGTAAAAATAACTATAAAAGATTATGGTATTGGTATTGAAAGTACTGTATTGGAAAAAGTTTTCGAGCCTTTCTTTAGTACTAAAGGTGAATCTGGTACTGGTTTGGGGATGAGTCAGGTATATGGCTTTGTCAAGCAATCAAGAGGTGGGATATATATTTTATCAACAGTAGGTGAAGGTGCGAGTGTTGTTATGTGTTTTCCTCGTTATACTCAAAACAATACGGCGGATTCTACTGAGTCAGTATCTACCAATGAAGATGTGTCATCTTGCGGTAACGAAACAATCCTGGTTGTTGATGATGAAGAGTCATTAAGGGAACTTACAGAAGAGTTATTAAGCGGGTGTGGGTACCAGGTGCTGGTTGCTGAAAATGCTAAAGTGGCTCTTGAAATTTTAAATGAACAATCTGTTGATTTATTATTGAGTGATGTAATTATGCCCGAAATGGATGGTTATCAACTCGCTACACTAGTTCGTGAAAAATATCCTGAAATTAAGATTCAAATGGTTAGCGGTTATAATGATACTCATTTCACTAATGAAGCAGATGATAAGTTGAAAAAAAATCAAATTAATAAGCCGTTTAGTAAAGATCAATTATTTAAAAAGATACGTCATTTATTGGCTGAGTAATTATATTTTCTATCAATATTGTTCTGTTAATTTACACAACATAGTTATGTCTGTTTTCGCAGGTATGGCAAATCCCTATTTAATTTCCACGTAATAACGATTTAATATTAATGCTAAAAAAACTTCATTTAAACGCTAACGGAGTGCTAGTGTGTTTCTATTTAAATTTTACTTATTTAAACTTAGGTAAATAAGTAAAGAAGCTAGTACAAGAGCAGAGCTAACACCGATAGTGATTAGTGTTTTATAAAAAAAACCAATGCTTTGTTTTTTATGTTTATTTTGTTTCCTGTGTTCTTTGGTTTTCTTTGAATTTTCACTTGAATTTATAATTTCCAGATCAGGTATGATTTGATCAAATGAATGATAATGATCAGGTCGGTCCTCTTCTATTAGGTTACGCAATAAGTTTTGAGTTTCACTTCCTAAAGTTTCAAATACAGTATTTCCTTGAATACGTTTATTTTTAATGTGGAGTTTCTCACCTGTTAACATGTGATAGAAAATTGCACCACTACTGTAAATGTCTCTTGTTTTTGACGTGCAGCCCTGATCTTTAGGTTGATACCAGTTGTTGTGGATTGTATTGTTGGTGTAGTGTTCCGCAAGGCCAAAGTCGGTTATTTTAATATTCTTATTTTCATCAAATAAAATATTGCTGGGGCGCAAGTTTCCATGTGCAATTTCATTGTCATGAGCATATTTAAGTGCATTACAAATACCATTGGCTATTGGAATAAATTTCTGCAGTGAATATGCTCGTGCCATTCTACCTTGCAGGCTGCCCCCAGATAAGTGTTCCATCGCTATAGTAAATGCATTTGAATTTTTTGAAATTCCGTATATGTTTATTAAATTTGGGTGATTAAGCTGGTGAAGTAATTTTGCTTCCTGGTATCCCGCGAAGGAGTTTTTGCGTCTTTTAAGTACTAATAATCTTTTGTTTTCTTTGTTCTCAAATAAAAATACAGAGCCATATTTGTTTCGTTTAATGACATCTAATAATAAAAATTTTTCATCGGTATTTTTAAATATATCTGTAGCTTCTAGTTTTTGGGTGTTATTAAGGTGTGCGCCCTTAATGATAGAGAGTAGTTTTAAGTGAATGTCATCGGCTGATTTAGGTCGCTCACCAGGTTTGCTCTTTAGACATTGAAGTATTAACTCGCTTAGCTCAACAGGTAATTTATGTAAATATTGATCGAGGTTTTCTCTGTGTCCCGGCGGTAGCGAGCCAGTAAATATCTCATACATAATGATGCCCAGTGAATAAAAATCACTCAGATGGCTTACAGACTCTGGTGAACTAAATTGCTCAGGTGACATATAGTCTGGTGTGCCAACAATATTTTCTGGATTACCGTTTGCGGCTAGCCAGGCAATGCCAAAATCGAGCATATACACATGCTCGTTGGCATCAATTAAAATATTTGAGGGTTTTATATCACGATGAATGACGCCGTTGTTGTGTGCCGCTGCCATAGCCTTGCAGATTTGGATTAATAAATTCAGTTTGGCAGTTATGTCGAGATTTTCATTTTTTATGATCTGACCTAATTCTTTGCCCTGAATATAATCCATAACAAAATAAGGTCGCCCCTTAGCGCTCAGGCCACGATCTATGATGTGAATAACATTTGGGTGATTAAGTTGGGCTATGACCAGTGATTCCTGATCAAATAAGGTTTTTGCCTCATCATCCCAAAGAAATTCAGCCAGCAAGAGTTTTATTGCAACAGTGCGATTAAGTGATAGCTGGCGAGCCTTATACACAGTTGCCATGCCGCCAGTAGCGATTTTTGTTAAATCTGAATACCCATCAATTTGCATTCTGAAAGTATAGATTAATTTTTTGAAAGTGAAAACAAACTAAGTAACCAGACCGGATAAGTCTAGTTTATAATTAACGGCTAATTTGAATTAATGAAATATGAGATTGTATGAGTGACTCGAGGCAAGGTCTAAGTGTTTTATATGTAGCGGTCTTGCTACTAGCCTTAAATGGCCTATTTTCAAAATTAATACCACTTGATGCTACCTCCATTACACAATTGCGTAGTGTATTAGCGGCTTTTACTTTATTGGCATTTGCTATTCTTAGAAAGCGTCAATTTAAATTAGACAGTAAAACTCAATATATAGGTATTTATGCAATAGGTGCTATTTTAGGCTTGCACTGGATCTGTTTTTTTCATTCTATGCAGGTATCTACCATTGCAATTGGTATGCTCTCTTTGTTTACCTATCCGATGATTACGGTATTACTAGAGCCTTTTTATACAAAGCAGAAGTTACTTATTTCCGATATCTTCGCCGCTTTAATTGTATTGCTTGGTGTATTCATAATGCTGGGTGATAAAATTATGGTATTAGATAGTGACGTTGCTCAAGGGGTATTTTGGGGCGTTATATCGGCTTTTCTCTTTGCGCTAAGAAATTTACTGCAAAAATACTATTACCCTGAAGTATCAGCTGATAGATTGATGCTGCATCAAGTGTTGGCTGTGGCGGTTATGCTGCTTTTGTTCGTTGACTATCCGGCGATAGTAAATATCACAGTGAATGACTGGTTGACTTTACTATTGCTAGGGGTGATAAGTACTGCCACAGCACATACTTTATTATCTTATAGTCTTAAATATCTGGAAGCTAAATCAGTGGCAATGATTTCCTGTTTGCAACCCTTTATTGCTACCTTGTTTGCCTGGTTAATTTTAAATGAAGAGCCGGGTAATACGGTGTTATTCGGCGGCAGCATTATTGTTTCTGTGGCATTATATGAGTCATTCAAAAAATCTAATATGAATAAAAATAACTGAATTACATAACGCTATTTTCAGTAGCAACGGTGTAGATAAATTTATGGACCAACCTCAAGAATGTGATTATAGAAAACCTCAGAGAGTAAAGTTTACTGAGGATGAAAATAAATTTCCATGGCTATCTGTTTTACTAGATGCCTATGTGGTAATTGACAAAGGGGTTAGTATTGCAATAGAGCGTGAACATAAAGCAGGGCGCGAACTGGCCTGCGCGAAAGGTTGTAGCAGTTGCTGCAGTACGCATCAGGATATACCGGTTTACCCTCTGGAATTGATGGGGATGAGTTGGTACGTAATTGAGAAGCTGCAATCACCATTAAGAGAGCAATTAAGAACCCAGTTGGAAAATTTTGAAACCCTGGTTTCGTGTCCCTTTCTGTTGGAAGGCGCATGTAGTATCCACCCAATGCGACCGATTGCCTGCCGGCAATTTAATGTGCTGGATAAGGCTTGTGTTGAAGGAGAAGATGCATTTCATACCCGTAGAAAAGATGTTATGAAACCTATCGAGCATTATACCGATGAAGCATTCGATGTAATGTTGCCATTTTATGGGATTAAAAAGAAGGCTGAGCGCCGTAAAGCTATTAAAAAAGGTGCGATACATAGTTTGGCAAAGGTAATGCGTGATTGCAACTGGCAAACTTTACCTAAAAAGATGATAGCTTTTGATAAGAGCTAGTGCATGGCCAGTCTTTATTGTGACCTTACTGGTGGTTTGTTAACTTTTTAAATGGAGTGTTTCTAGCGTGTTATAGCGTGCTGCTATCAAGGTTAAAGTGTCATAGGTATGAAAATTAAAAGAGGATCTCGTTAACTCTGGGGCGGCGCAAACAGCTATCCTGTGTTTATTATCTTTTTAGTGTCAGTAGATTCCTGTCTCTACAGAAACGGTGTTTTGTACGTTAATGGGACAGCGTTGTTGTGGCATATTTATACTTATAGTTAATTGAATAGCTTGAGCAGGTGGTCTATACATGTAGTATTGTAATATTTTGTCAGCTTTCTTGCATAGTGTTTCAGTATATTGGTCGCTGTGCTCATTGTTCCAAATGATGTTTAAATATATGATCAATGTAAACTTTAAATCGCTCTCTCTCTTTTTCTCTCTTTTTATACCTGTTATAGCAATGGCGGCTCCACCTGAAGCATCACTTGGGCTCACTGATGCTGAGCAGCAATGGCTAGAATCCCATACTACGGTTAAATTTACAGGTGATCCTAACTGGCTGCCTTATGAAGCCTTTGATAGTAAAGGAAATTATATAGGGATTGTATCCAGTCATTTAAATTTGATAGCCGAGAGTACTGGCTTGGTATTTGAAATGAGTCCAAGTAAGACATGGACGGAATCAACCGAAAAGGCAAAACAGGGTATGGTTGATGTTTTGTCAGAGACGGATGACTCTGATCTTAAATCTCACCTTAATTTTACAATTCCGTATATATCAAATCCAATTGTGATAGCGATGCACAGTAGGGAAAATTATGTGGAGAGTATTGCTAATATACAAAATAGGAAAATTGCACTTATTAAAGATTATGGATATACATCAAAAATCCGCAAAAAATATTCTGAAATTAATTTTTTAACAGTAGATGATATTCAGCATGGCTTGATTAGCGTATCTACGGGTGAAATAGATGCGCTTTTATGTACGTTGGCATTATGTAGTTATACAATTTCTGAACTTGGTCTTAATAACGTAAAAATTACAGGTAAAACGGAGTTCGATACTAAGCTTGCGTTAGGGGTGCAAAAAGATTTACCGATACTTCTCTCCATTTTAAATAAAGCCATAGAAAAAATTACCCGTGAACAACAACAGGTAATTTTAGATAGTTGGATAAAAAATAAACTCCAGAAAAAAACTGATTACGCTTTGGTGTATAAAGTTGCAGCAATTTCTTTAGCCTTAATAAGTGTTTTTGTTATCTGGAATCGCCGTTTATCACGAGAAGTTGATTTACGTAAAAAAACGGAAAGTGAATTAAAGTCCGCAGAAGAAGTGCTTCGCCTTTCGCACCAGAGATTTCTATTGCATCGCGAACATTCGCCACTAGCTATTATAGAGTGGAATACAGATTTTGAATTTCTAGACTGGAATCCCGCTGCTCAAAAAATATTTGGGTATACAAAAGAAGAAGTATTAGGTTGTCATATTACAGAAAAAATTCTACCAGAAAGTGCACGGCAAGCGGTAGATAAAATATGGGATGAACTATTAACAAATAAAGGTGGAACATACAGCCTTAATGAAAACACAACAAAAGATGGGCGCGTTATATTATGCGAATGGCACAATACCCCACTTGTAGATGATGATGGCAATGTTATTGGCGTTGCTTCTCTGGTAGAAGATATTACCGAGCAGGAAAAAAATGAAGAGAACTTACGTCAATCACAAAAAATGGACGCACTAGGAAAACTAACTGGCGGGGTTGCCCATGATTTTAATAATATGCTGGGAGTTATTCTGGGTTTTACCGAATTATTAAAAGATCGCGTAGATCAACATGATCCAAAGCAAATTAAGTACTGCAATGAAATTTTTAATGCAGCTGAGAGGGCTAAGAAGTTAACATCTAACTTATTGGCATTTTCAAGAAAAGTTCCATCATCAGTTGAAAAAACAGACATAAACAATATGCTAAACAGCATGCAGCATATGTTGGAAAAGACGCTTACACATCGTATAAAACTGATTTTTGAGCTAAAAGAAAATATTTGGCCAGTATTGATAGATAGAACACGAATGGAAGATGCGGTTTTAAATATTTGTATTAATGCAATGCACGCTATGCCGGAAGGTGGTTCTATTGTTCTTAATACTTCGAATGTTAGTCTGTTAGATTCTGATGGCTGTGATGTAAATGTTGAACCAGGTGATTATGTGCTGTTATCTATAAGGGATAATGGCATTGGTATGACCCATGACACCCAGTTAAAGATATTTGATCCATTCTTCACCACTAAAGGTGCTGAAGGAACAGGTTTAGGAATGAGTCAGGTTTACGGTTTTGTGCAACAATCTGATGCCAGTATTCAGGTGAGTTCTGAGCTGGGCAAGGGGACTAAAATTACATTATATATTCCCCGTTTTTTAGACCAGCAGAACGATAAAATTGATGAGTCCAAATTAAATTTAGTAAAACTACCGTCGGGTATAGAAACTATATTGGTGGTAGATGACGAAGTTGCTCTACTTGATCTGAATACAGAAATACTCTCTGATCATGGATATACGGTATATCGTGCCGAGAGTGCTAAGCAAGCTATGGATATCCTCGCGAATAAGCATGTAGACTTATTATTGAGCGATGTAATTATGCCAGATATGAACGGTTATCAATTAGCGCTTGAAGTGGAAAAGCTTTTTCCAAGCATTAAGATTCAAATGGTCAGTGGTTATAGTGATAAGTTCGAGGAGAATTTGACGGATAGTCTATTGCATCAACAAAGGCTTCAAAAGCCTGTCAGTTCAGAAAAATTATTACAGCGCGTACGATTGTTATTAGACACCCAATACAGTTAATGTCGGCTTTAAGGTAGGTTTTTGTATCGTATCTACAGATGTTTCGATCCTAAATGTAATTTAAATAATCTCGCCAGAATGTGGTTTGAATGGTAATATTTGACTGTTATTAAATGGATACGTACTAAATATACGGAACATCAAATGAAAATACAGCGTCAACCTCTCCGCAAGCTTACCAAAGCCTATCTGGTTAAATTTTTTCGAAATAAGAATCTTGCCTATCAAGAATGGAATGTCATTATAAATGATGTTAACCATGTGACGAATAACTACTCGGTCATAAAAATGATTATTAAGGCTCGATATGAAGAGCAAAGAGAATTAGCCGATGCCTTATATGAGTTAGATGCAGCAAATAGAGATATTAATATGTTTCTTAAGCATTTGGCTATTGAGTGTAATATCGTGGATAAATCTCAAATAGCTAAGGCGGAAGGTTTATTAAAAGTCGGTTGATTATACAAATGAGTCGTTATGATACCAAGCTTCAAAAAGTTGATTGACATAATTTTTTATTAACCTTCTGCCAGGTTTTATATCGACACGTCCGCGTTTCTGATATTGTTTTATAGCGCGCTGTTATTAAGTTTAAGTATTGTAGACATGAAAACTAAAAGAGAGCTTCGTTAACCCCGGGTCGATAATTTCAGGTGTTCCGTGCCTATTGGATTTTCAGAGTTACTAGATTTCGTATCTTCACAGGAATACGGTATTTTGTAAGTTAACGGCAGGGTATTGATAATACATAGTATTTCACAAATATCTCCTGTTATGTAACTTATCGCATAGTAGCGTCTTAGTTAGTAGGTTATTCTTATAACTAAATCGTTCTACTGGTCTATAATTTAATGTGAATTCACTAATGAATATCTTAATTTTAGGTAAGAATGTATACATCAAGCTCTTATATAAAGGTATCTAAAAATAATGGCGCTTAAGGAAATTAAAGTTCGTATTGAAGATTTGGAAATAGGTATGTTTGTTTCTAAACTGGACAAGCCGTGGATTGAAACGCCATATCTTATTCAAGGGTTTTTACTTAAAACACGTGAAGATATCGATGCGTTAGAGAAACTTTGTAAGTTTGTTTATGTTGATGTACTTTTAAGTGAAGAACCTAAAAAGAGAGTTAAAAATGAAAACAGGGTTTCTCGTACTGATAATGAAATTAAGAAACAGTTAATAGGTAGTATTCCAAAAAAATATAAAGAAAAAACTAATATGAATGATGAGTTAGTCACTGCACGTGATACTCATCGCGTACTATCTCATACTGTTGGTGATGTAATGAATGACATTGCTAATAATAAAACACTGGATGGCATAGCTCTTAAAAAAGCAATTAATCCGATGTTAGATAGTATTATTAGTAACCCTGATGCATTTGCCTGGTTGACGCGGATGAAATATAAGGATAATTATACTTACAACCACGCAGTTAGTGCTTCAGTTTGGGCGGTATCATTTGGTCGTCACCTTGGCATGCCCAGGCCAAAATTACAGTCGCTAGCACTTGGTGCAATGCTGTTTGATATTGGAAAAATGAAACTGCCTGAAAAGTTAATCAATAATCCCAAACGTTATAATCAATTCGAATATGAGCTAGTGAAAAAACACACGGACTACAGCCTGGAAATACTTAAAAATACCAAAGGAATTGGTGACGATGTTATAGAAATGGTCGCTACACATCATGAACGACATAACGGATCAGGTTACCCTAATGGTATGGCGGGCGATCAAATTCCAATTTTTGGTAAAATCGCAGGTATTGTCGATTGTTATGATGCCATTATATCAGACCGTGTTTTTGCAACGGCTTTATCTCCCCATGATGCGGTAAAAAAACTATATGACTGGCGTGATATCGATTTTCAGGCTGAGCTAGTTGAACAATTTATTCAAGTTGTTGGTATATATCCGGTTGGTACAGTTATTGAGTTAAGCGATGGAAAAGTAGGTGTGATTGTTGCGCAGAATAAAGTCTGGCGCTTGCGCCCGCAGGTAATGATATTGTTAGATACTGACAAAAAGCCATTAGATAATTTTAATGTTATTGATTTATTTACTCACGTGGAAGATGAGGGTGGCGATCCATTAGACATTGTTAAGTGTGTTGAGCCTGGGTTATATGGTATTGATCCTGAAGAATTTTATCTATAAAACAAGGTCAGTATGAAGAAACCTATCGTACAGTTGGCATATCGTGATGGACTGTTTACTAAATTAAAAAATTATGTTGAACAGCATAAAATAGCGGGTAAAAAACTAGCTTTGCTGTTAATTAAAATGGATAGTTTCCGAAGGTTAAATACGATTTTTGGATACCATACTGGAGATGCTTTTTTAAAAGCATTTTCTCATAGACTTGAAAATATAGCGCGTAGTAAAGATTTTATTGCTCACATAGGTAACAGTGAGTTTGTTATGTTGCTGCCTGAAATTTTCAATACAGGTCATGCTGAGCTTGCAGTGCATAAAATATTTGCTGCTATGGAAGAGCCTTTTGAAATGGACGGGAAAAGTCATAAGATTGGTGTGCATATTGGTATATCAATTTATCCTGATCACGATGATGAGCTAGAATCGTTAATGCAGAAAGCTGAATTGGCTATGATGGCATCGCGTACAAGTACAGCATCCTATGCTTTGTATTCTAATGAAGATAAAGATACAAGTATTGGAGCCTGGGATATAGAAGGGGAACTTGAAAGCGCGCTGGAAAATGATGACTTTGAACTCTACTATCAACCACAGGTAAGCATGCAAACAGGATGTATGTTTGGTGCAGAAGCGCTTATTCGCTGGAATCATAAACAACGTGGTTTTATCCGGCCTGATATATTTATCTTAATAGCAGAAAAAACAGGGCAAATTCATGCCATTACCCGGTGGTGTCTTAATACTGCATTAAGGCAAATTAAAGAGTGGCCAGCATTGTCTGAGCCACTTAGTCTATCGGTTAATATATCGGCTTTAGTTTTCAATGACTTATCGTTTGTTGATGCAGTAAAAAATGCGATAAATTTTTGGGGTGTTCCGGCAGAGCAATTAACGCTGGAGGTAACCGAAAGCGCATTGATTGATGATGTAAGTACTAGTTTTGTTACATTGAATGAGCTTCGTCATTTAGGAGTTGGAATTTCTATTGATGATTTTGGTACTGGCTATTCATCTATGGCCTACCTGAAAAATATTCCAGCAAATGAATTAAAGGTTGATCAATCATTTATTTTTAATATGCTCGATAATGATATGGATCAGCATATTGTAAATACAGTTATAGAAATGGGGCATGGTTTCAATATGAAAGTTGTTGCAGAAGGCATTGAAAATGCAGAAACATTTGAAGCATTAAAAAAATCAGGTTGTGATATCGCGCAAGGTTATCATGTTGCATACCCTATGCCGCTAGATAAATTTATTCAGTGGGTAAACAATACTATTGATTAAATATTAATTAACATGTTGAAAATATGTATTGCAAATTAAAATCGCTAAAGAGTTAGTCTAAACGTTGGTTAAAAAAATTGTCTAGTACTATTTTATTCAGAGGTTTGTATATCAAGACATCCCTGTCATTGATATTATTTCATTTAAATAATTTCAGGTGAAAAGTCTGTTAAGGGTTCAACTTCCGCTTCATAATCGATACCTTCTACTCCAAAGCCAAAAAGTTTTAAGAACTCATCTTTATAACCTTGATAATCGGTTAATTCGAAAATGTTATCACTGTTTACCTGAGGCCAAAGTTCTTTAACTTTGTTTTGTACATCATCACGAAGTTCCCAGTCATCCATACGAATTCGCGCCGTATCATCTAGTTCGGCACCGCCATCTTTGTACATTTGTGTACGAAATAACCGGTTAATCTGCTCGATACAGCCTTCGTGGATGTTAAGCTCCTTCATCACCTTAAAACCCATCGCAATGTATAAAGGCATCACAGGAATAGCGGCAGAGGCTTGTGTAACAACGCTTTTTAATACCGCAACATTAGCTGAGCCGTTGATATCAGCAAGTGAATTGCGTAATGCACCGGCGGCTCTGTCCATGTCTTCTTTGGCTTTACCTAAAGCGCCATGCCAATAAATAGGCCATGTGATGTCAGTACCAATATAGCTGTATGAAACCGTCTTAACACCATCGGCCAATACACCCGCATCTTTCAATGCGCTCATCCATAATTCCCAGTCTTCACCACCCATTACAGTAACCGTGTTCTGGATCTCTTCTTCAGTGGCTGGCTCAACTTCAGCCTCGATGATGATATCTTTACTGGTATCGACTGCGGTGGCTTTGTAGGTTTCACCAATGGGTTTTAATACTGAGCGGATAACTTCACCCGACTCGGGTAACTTACGCACGGGTGACGCCAATGAGTAAACCACGAGGTCTACTTGCCCCATATCTTCTTGGATTATTTCAATAGCCTTATTGCGCATTTCATTTGAGAAGGCATCACCGTTGATGCTTTTGGCATACAAACCAGCTGCATGCGCTGCTTTTTCAAACGCTGCCGAGTTATACCAGCCAGCAGATCCAGGTTTTTTTTCGGTTGCCGGTTTTTCTAGAAATATACCCAGTGTATCTGCAGCTGAACCAAAGGCTGCTGTTATGCGTGATGCCAGTCCATAGCCCGTTGATGCACCAATGACTAACACTTTTTTAGGGCCGTTAGCGACAACGCCATCGGCCTTTACACGAGCTATTTGCTCTTGAACATTGGCCTCGCAGCCCGTTGGATGAGTCGTTGTACAAATAAAACCGCGTGTTTTGGGTTTGATAATCACGTTAGTTAATTCCGCTTTAGTTGAATAGGAGAAGCTCTGTTATTTTAGGCTTGCTGCAACGCTTTTAAGTTTGCCCTGAACCACTGGCGCAACTTCAGCAACTTTTGAGTTATCCACCATGCCAAGTACTGCAATAGGGTCCATAAAACCTACATTTACCTTACCGCCATCTTCTTCGCGGAGTAATACATTGCAAGGTAGTAGCAGGCCAATATCTGCTTCGGCTTCTATAGCCTCTTTAGCCAAATGAGGATTGCATGCGCCAAGGATTTTATAACCCGTGCGATCATAATCTAATTTGGCTTTCATTACCTTTTGTACGTCTATTTCTGTAAGTACACCAAAGCCTTCTGCCATAAGTGCATCGCGCACTTTAGCTTCTACATCGTCCATAGTTCCATCGATAGTTACATTAAAACCGTACATAGTGTCTCTCCAGGGTTATAAATTTTCAGGCAGATATTAACATAATCTAATCTTTTTAAGGAGCGTAGAGTCGCTATTAGCTGACTATATTTGCGCTAGTTGCCATACATCAAAAGCGGGCTCTTCATAAGGATGGGCAAGCTTCATTGCGGCTATCACAGCATGAATGCGCTTGTCTTCTACGACTAGCTCAACCTTGTACTCATTCACGGCTTGAATTTTCCCATGTGCTCCAATATGAGGGTGGCTATTTTCCAGAGGCTTAAATTGCCCCAGCCCCAGAGTTTGCCAGCAGCAGTGATCGTAATTGCCTATTTTGCCTGCACCTGCATCGAACATGGCATTTTTCACCGCATCAAGGTGATCCTCTGGAATAAACACACAAAGCTTATACATAGACATGTTCCTGTTAGTTATGTGTTAATCATAATTCCTGACTATTAGGAATGATATAAAGCATGCTAATCATGTAGAATACACAGAAGATTTCCCCCTATTTTGAAACAATTTCAGGAATAATTAAATGAGTGACGACGGTATTCAACTATCACCCGCATTACTGCAAGACTTTCGTGATGCGATGCTTAAACAAGATTCACGAACTAGCGATGATGTGCTGGCGATGCAATATTTGGTTGCGGCGGCTGGTATGATGCTATCAGACTTTAATAATCCACAGATGGATAAAAACAATGCGTTAAATGATCTGTCTGGGTTTATGAAACACGTATTTGATTATATGGAAGACCAGAAACCTAAAATGCCACCACCACAGGATGCATTTGGTGTGTGGACGCCTAAATAATATTTTTTGCCAGGCGTAGTGCATGACGAGCTGTTAGTGAATAGACTGGCAGCTCACCTCCCCAGAGATACACCCTAGATTCATTTAGATAAATATATCAAAAACGTATTTCAAAGCGATTATGCCAACATTATTTCAAAGAGCTGCCGCGTGTTTAGATGCCCGTGATCCTGCGACCAAGGTAAACCTTACGCAGGTTTTATATCAAGACTGGTGTTCCGATAAAGTCGATATTGATCGAGACTTTCAAGCGCAAGATATCGGCGAAGTAGGGCGGCCAGAAAAACCCACTTTAGTTGCACCAAGAAATGTAGGTAAACGCAGTATGCACACCGAGGAGGGTCGGCTTACGTTATGTCATGCCCTGGCGCATATAGAGTTTAATGCAATTAATTTAGCCTTGGATGCGGTTTACCGCTTCACTGATATGCCGCGGCAGTATTATACCGACTGGTTGAAAGTAGCCAGTGAGGAGGCGTATCATTTTACGCTGCTTGAATCATATCTACAAAAACGTGGTGCCGCTTATGGTGATTTTGATGCGCATAATGGCTTATGGGAAATGGCGCAGTTAACCGCGCATGATGTGATGATTCGTATGGCGTTAGTGCCGAGAGTACTAGAAGCACGCGGCCTGGATGTGACCCCGGGCATTTTAAGAAAGTTAGAACAGTCTAAAGATGAAGAGTTTATTGAACATTTAAAGATTATTCATCGTGACGAAATTGGTCATGTGGCTATTGGTAGCCATTGGTTTAAAGTATTATGCGAACAACGTGGCCTCGAATATCGCGTTGTATTTAAGCAATTAATACAGGATTATATGAAAGGTAGTTTACGTGGGCCGTTTGATGACGTGGCTAGATTACAAGCCGGCTTTAGTGAAGAAGAAATTGCCGATTTAAATGCACTGGAAATATAAATGTGGAATAAGGCTATAAAGTTAACTAAACAAATTTTCTACAGCAGTATTTTTTTTCTGTTGTCCTCTTCTGCTTTTGCATCACCCATAAAAAGCCTGGTGCTTATTTATGATGAAGAGGAAGTGGGTGCCGGTGTGCAAACCATGCGCTATATTATTAATGATAATTTTTTGCGTATTGATAGTGATAACGCAGATACTGATTTTATTTTATTCGACAGGAATAAGAAAACGGTCTTCAGTGTTAATCATGAAGACCAGACTATTCTGAAAATTTCACATAAACCCTGGCACTCACCAAAGTACGATTTTCCAGTGTCTATAAAAGAGAATGCCTTAATCGATGCGCCTAAGGTGTTTGGTAAGCAAGTGTATAGTTACCAGGTTAAGGCAAAAGACACAGCGTGTACAACTGTTCTTTTAGTTAAAGATATACATATGAATGATCTGCAGGTGTTACATGAGTTTCAGGACATAATGTCTGGCCAGCAAGTCACAACACTCGTTAACACACCTAAAGAATACCAAACACCCTGTTTTTTAGTGGATCAGGTGTTCCATAAAGCGGATTACTTAAAAATAGGTTTGCCGATACAAATTTCATACAGCCGTGATTATTCTAAATTTCTGAAAGCAATTAATGAGTCAGAAATAGATCCAGCTTTATTTGTTTTACCAAAAAACTATGAAGAGTTTTTACCCTTTGCGCCATAATTTTTATCGATGTTATATGCGTGTGTTAATAAATTGCACTACATTTAATATAAAATTAAAGGTTTAAAAAATGATGATCAAACCAGTAGTTATTTTATTTATTGTTGGCTTATCTGGCTTAACAGCATGTTCTAAGCATAATAAAGTTATTATTGATCCGTATGGTGTTGATATGTCTACCTATCAGCATGACCTGAAAATTTGTGAAGAAATATCCATGCAAGTCGATTCTAAGGCTGGCGGTCGTGCAGTTGGTGGTGCGGCTGTTGGTGGCGCTTTGGGCGCTATTGTTGGTAATGGCGATACCGCTAGAACAGCAGGCAGTGTTGGTTTTGTTACAGGATTAGTAAAGGGCTCTGCAGCAACGAAAGCTGAACGAATGCGTGTTGTAAAAAATTGTTTACGTAATCGTGGATACAGTGTGCTGAATTAAGCTTATTCAGTTTTAATAAATTGAATAATCAGCCAAATGATGTGAGTTTAAAATGCTCTGTATCATCAAATTCCAATACGCTGCCCTGTGTATACCAGTCACCTAAAACGACACGCTTAACCGGTTTACCATCAATATTAAACTGATGAATGTCTGGCCTGTGTGTGTGCCCATGAATCATCAATCTAACCTGATGCTTTAAAAAGGCCTGGCTAACCGCATCTGAATTTACATCCATAATGTCAGCCGTTTTGCTTTGAGTTTCTTCTTTGCTTTGTTTGCGTAAGGCAATCGCCATTTGTTCACGCTCAGCTAAGGGCTTGCTCAAAAAATCTTTTTGCCATGCAGGATTTCTTAACATGAGACGTAATTCCTGGTAACGCGTGTCATCAGTGCACAAAGTGTCACCATGCATGAGTAACACAGGTACGTTATCAAATTCTGCAATATATGGATCATTAATAAGTGTACAGCCCGCTCGTTGCGCAAGCTGTTCACCCATTAAAAAATCACGATTGCCGTGCATTAAATATATCTTTAAGCCATTTTCGGCGAGTTGTTTCATGCAATCGAAAACGGCGTTCAAACCCTCGGCTTTATCGTCATCACCTAGCCAGTATTCGACCAGGTCACCCAGTATATAAAGCGATTCGGCTTGCGTGGCCTGATTATTTAGGAACTCAACGAACAGTTGAATAATATCAGGCCGTTCAGGCGCAAGGTGTAAGTCTGATATAAATAAATGCTTCGGCATTTATGTTTTATACTAATGTTGCGCTGTTGATTACAACTGCTTCAACCGGTACATCACCGTGCCCCATCTGGTTGCTAGTAGCCACTTGAGCAATACTATCAACAACGTCCATACCTTCTACAACTTTACCAAAAACTGCATAGCCCCAACCTTGAGAAGTCGGTGCGGTGTAGTTCAAGAAGTCATTGTCTTTCAGGTTAATAAAAAACTGCGAGCTAGCAGAATCTGGATCCGGTGTGCGAGCCATCGCTAATGTGCCGCGCGCATTACCTAAGCCGTTATCCGCTTCATTTTTGATGGTAGCGTTAGTTGGCTTTTGCTCCATACCTTCAATAAAACCACCGCCCTGAATCATAAAACCAGGAATTACGCGATGGAAGATAGTGTTATTGAAAAACTCATCTTTAACATAGGTTAAAAAGTTTTCAGCTGAAATAGGGGCTTTATCGGCATCCAGTTCAATCACAATTTTACCGTGGTTAGTATCTAGGCATACTTTATTTGACATGATGAGTTCTCTTGGTTATTAAAAATGGTGGTTATTAAAAATGGAGTTCCCGAGATGATTCGAACATCTGGTTTAGCTTTAATGAGACGAATAAACTGAGCGTGAAAAAAGTATTTTACAAAAAAACTATAATTAACACAATTGCTTATATCTCGGTTGAATTATTGAGGGGCTCGTTGATCGCTGTATTTTAAATGGCAGTTCTTGTTTGTTGCATCGAACTCAACTTAAGCGAATGTATCATTCCTGGCATATTCGATGTCAAACACAGTATTGCGTTGATGTGATTTGAAATTTTTTGCTATTGAAGAGACCAATATTGAAGCTTACAGCCGTTATTATGAGCTCTGTTATAAGGATGCTGTGAGCAGCGCGTGCATAAACCGTGCTTATAAAGTTATTAAAACTTAATGTGTGGTGGTTTGAAAAAACCCGGGATTTTGTAATTTGGTTGAGGAGTAAAAAAGGCGATGCATCAAATTATGCATCGCCTTTTTAGTACACGTAGTAAGTGTTTAAGCTTAGCTTACTGTAATACGTGTTTTTGCGGTGCCTACTACAGCGCCTGTAGACCAATGTAAATAGTCCACAGTTACGTCGTAAACGCCCGGTGTGGTGGGCTCAAAAATACAATCATAGCGTTCAGCTGAGCAGGCTTCTAATTCAGTTACCTGAACAGGAGCAGGTAGCGCACGGCCATCAGACATATGTACAGTTGCGGTTAAACCACCAAAATTAATGCGTTGCGGCAGGTAGCCTGCACAGATATAACGCACTAATAACTTCTGCCCCACATTCATGGAGACAGCAACCGCCGGGTTAGTTAAGGCCGATTGAGCGCCATCAACACCGGTAATAATGAAATAGTCTGGGTTCAGGCTATTCAAACCTACATCTTCACCACAAGTACCCGCATCCCAGTCCAGGTTGTGCCAGGATGAATCAATTTCATCACACGCCCAAACTGCCTCCACATCATACGTGGGGCCGCCGGAAAATAAGGTGCCAGGGCCTTCCGGTGGATCAATGATCAGCGCGCCGTACATACCCATTTCAGCATGCAATACCGTGTTGGTATGGCAATGATAAAAATACGTGCCGGCATGCGAAGCTTTCCACTGGTAGGTGTATGTGCCGTCAACATCAAACGAATAATGGCCAACGCCATCATTTTCCTGGCTAGGTTCAATACCGTGATGATGAATGGTGTGTAGCCACATCATGCCATTAACCGTGAGGTTAGTATGTACGACTTGACCTTCAGTGACACGGATAGCCGGTGAGGGGAACTGGTTCCCACCGCCGCCCATACCGCCACCGCCACCTTCGGTGAAGCCCCATATAGTCACACTAGCACCATCGTCCATGGTCATAGAACCGTTCATATAGATACCGCGATCAAAGCTGATATCGGGTGTTACTTCGCCAATAGTTGCTGGCGCATCTGGATAAACATAACAAGCCATTTTATTTCCCCCTTATTCAAATGAGATGGTCGTTGCAAGACCAAACTGATATAAGCCACCACCGGCGGTCTGCGTCATTTCATCATGGAAGTGCATCGGGAATTTACCCTTGGTTACTGCAGGCCATGCATCTGGTGGTGATTCGAAGGGATAAATAACATCCAGTGAACCTTGGTTTCTCGGCAGCATAATAGTGTCTTTTTTCCATACCGCAGGACGGGGTGCGCCATTACGCGCTAACCACTCAACATGGTTGGCATGGAAGTGCACCGCATGGGTACACATGCCCGCATTTTGAATACGAATTAGGGCGCGGTCACCAATGGAACCTGCTACACGGGTATCGGGTGCGTAACCTGAATCGATATCCGGGTTACCATAATCCGGGTGCTCGGGTACACGCATACTGCGGCCATTAATGGTGAAATAGCGCGCTTCAAATTCCGTGCCAGGGGTGTTGCCATTGCCTATCGCATTGTTCCAGACTGGATCAATGTCGTTAGTGAGCCAGAAATATTGCTGCACGAATGTCGCACTGCCAGCAAATAATTCGTTGCTGCTACCCGCAGGCATAATCGCAAAGCCACCGTGTAAACCGCTCAGGCGATTGTAAGGTGCGTTCAATGCATCGTAGTACATATAAGAACCCGCAGCGCTGGCTACAAATGATATTGTTTTGCTGCTGCCTGCTGCGATAACACCACTATCAACAACTCCGTCAATCACAAAACTATGATCGGTGGTTAAGGTGTTGTTAATCGTAATAGACAGCGTATCACCTTCCTGCACAATTAATTGTGCGCCCGGTATATTCAGACTGGCTGTATCATCACTAAAGCCACGGAAATAAACGTCCACGCCATCCGGCTGCGTAATAAAGCCTTCGGTGATGTGAAATGTTTTATTGATTGTTACAGCATGTGCACGTGGAGCCCATGAAACGAGCCCGGCTCCTCCCATTAATGCACTCGCCATCCCGGCACTACTAAACTTCAAAAAGTTTCTTCTGTTCAAAATAATTTTCCTCGCGTGAAAAAATATTATATTTTAAGCGATTGTAATTTCGCTTTCGTACTGGATATTTTTTCTTGAATAAAGCACTGGGCATTATTCAAGACTTTCCAGTTTTTGTATTATCAAACTTATATTAAAATTTGATAAACTCCTTGGCATCAGATGGGGAAATTCATTTGATGACTGAAATACATGCAATATACGTTTAGCTTTTTGGCAATAAAATTTAAACACAATAGCCCATGCCTAATGATGAAATTAAGTCATTAGGAAAAGTAACCTTTTATATGAATTATGCTACTTATAAAGGCTTTAATGTCTGACTTTATTCAGATAAACAAGAGTATACTGGGCAGTGTTATTGGTTGTTATTTTGATTGATTGCATAGTAAATTTTATTAAAAGTGTCGTTATTATCAGCTATCAATTGAGTCGTAAAATAAAGGTGATCAATAGAAGCTGTTTATAAATTATTATTATTTTTAGTGTGATAAAGCCATGTGCATTTATTGTTTAAATATTATATAGATATATAAAATATATTTTGTTCAATTATAAATTGGCGGTAATTATAGCGATTTAAGTATGCATGTATGTGTCATTTGTTACATATGTAAGGTGCGTGTTGGTATATGTGAATTTGTTTTATAGCTTTTCTTAAGTAGGCTGACCTGTTGTGCTGTTTATGTATTTTTCTTTACTGGCTGGGTATTGAGTTTTTTATGCTGTTTTAATTGTGAATCACCTGGATATCAACGGTTTGCAAGCTTATATTCATGAGTTAAGTCACTGCTGTCCCGTTAACTTGTCATTCCTGCGAAGGCAGGAATCTAGTGACGCTGAAAGACCTGCAGACACTTGTGAGTAAAATTATCAAGCAGGCTGAGAATTCACAATTCAAGACCTGACCCTATGTGACATGCGCAGATCAGATTAGAAGCGCTCCATTTTTTAAGCGCTTTAATGATGAGCTTTCTCATCAAGTGCTTTATGAGCCTAAAACAATACCTATTGATGATGCTACAGTTCAACCACTGTTACCTCATTTGTTAGGTCATGCAATACCAGCTTTGTCTGATGCAACTGGTCGAAATGAAATTAACGAAATAAGGGCTTCAGGTGTCATTGTATTTGACCCTGCAAAAGGTAATGTAGATATGTCTATAATACGTAATAGTTGGCCAAAAGAGCGTAGCTCAACTACCTTATCAGCTGTGCCTAGATGGAGGCACAGTGATTTAAAAGAAGTTGCATATCTTTATGTCATAGAGTTGTATAAAGATTTTGTAAAAAAAGAAGCTGGACTTAATCAAAAATAAAATACTGGAAATAGAATGAAATATATTAGTAAATTAGGATTGATTTTGTTTTTGATATTATCAGTTAATAATGCTTATGCTTTACCGACTGCTAAAATCACCATAAAAGTAGTTGATCAAGATGGGGTGCCAGTTGAAGGTGCTAAAGTAGCTGCAAATTTTTCAGTTGGAGGCAGCGGAAGCTTAGATAAAGGTAGAACTGATTCTGAAGGTTTGGCTACGCTATCAAATAGTGGTATTCGACATGTGGAATATGGAGCACATAAAGAAGGCTATTATCGAAGTGGAAATGAGTATGACTTTAAAAACATTACTGGCATCACTGGATTTAGGAGGTGGCAGCCATGGAATGAGTCCCTTACTCTTGTGCTGAATAAAATTAAAAATCCACGTGCTTTATATATAGGTAATCATCAAGGTAAAAGGCTTGGAAAATCACTTGAGTTGCCTATGCTAAATAAGAAGTACGGATATGATTTAATGGCAGGTGATTGGGTTGTACCTAATGGGTCTGGAATACAAAGTGATTTTGTTTTTAAAATTGTAAATAATAGTGAAGGAAAAGACATAAAGGGAAGAGAATTCGATTACTCGTTTGTAATGAGTTTTAACAATGAAGGAGATGGAATTCAAATTCATAATGCAGATCCTATATATGGCAGTCAGTTACGATTACCACATGAAGCACCAATAAGTGGTTATAAAAAAGAATTAATACAGCGTAAAGCAAGAACAAATAATTATTTTTCTCATAATGATTTTCCTGAAAATCGAAACTATTTTTTTAGAGTCCGTACTAAAATAGATGACGAAGGTAACATTGAAAGCGCCTTATATGGGAAGATCTATGGCAATATTACATTTTCAGGAAAAAATATTGGAATGTTGTATTATTTAAACCCAGATGAAAATGATCGTAATTTAGAATCTGATTATAAAAAGAATCTTTTTCCAAGTAAAAAACGTCATGGTTATACTGAGTATCCACCATAGCAAGAAAAGTGGTCGAAGCCCTTAAAAAGGCACTGTCAACTTAACTTTTTTAGGCAAATCCAATTTTGGACTTAGGTTGAATCATTATACGATTCCCAAATTTTGGACACAGGTAACCTCTGCCCATTGGGCAAATGCTCGATCTCTAAAAGTTCGGTAATGTTTCGCTTTAAGTAAATGACACTGTTGCCTAAAGTGATTATTAATAATGCCATGGCAGGATAAAAATCGTTGCGCTTGCGCAATCGAGACAAACTGCCGCATTTGTCGTTGCTGCTGACGTGTTTTCTGGTGAGAAATCTCAGCAATATTATTTTGGTATTGCTTGGTAATATGCGGTGTATTACAGCTTAAATCACGCAAGGCAGCTTTATAACTGGCAAGCTTATCTGTCGTTATCTTTCGAGGCTCTTGGCTTTGCCCTTTGTTGGAAATAAAGGGGTCAGGTCTTGAATTGTGGAAATAAAGGGGTCAGGTCTTGAATTGTGAATGCCCCTTGGCTACACTACGTGCATGAGTCGACCCTTACGCATAGAATTTTCCGGTGCCTTATATCATGTAACCTCACGAGGTAATGCTCAGTCGGATATATACCTTGATGACCAGGATCGAAGGGACTATCTGTC
>Ga0316209_1000773_pt1 | contig 45642 bp, 52 predicted proteins | sample 6monopyrite_MG_FD_204945 | JGI IMG/M metagenome (GOLD analysis project Ga0316209, IMG submission 204945) | Microbial mat bacterial communities from mineral coupon in-situ incubated in ocean water Damariscotta River, Maine, United States -... | ecosystem: Environmental > Aquatic > Marine >...
TTTAGAACGGATATAACCCCCACACTTGCCATAGATATGCTCTGCGGCCCTATATTCTTCCGCCTTATGGCTCACCCCAATGATCTTGATGATGATTTCCGTGATATTTTCCCTGATGAGGCAATAAAGATGCTTTGCCCATCTAATGCGAATGAATAACCAGTTATCCCTGGAAAGTATAATTATTTTTAGGAGCGATGTTCGCTCCCTTTTATTTTGCAAAAAATCAACTGCCATGCTAGATTATAGGTAATAATAAAAAAATTAATTTGGTGATGAAATGAGCGATGCAACAAGTAACAATTCGCAAAACGTAGGAATCAGTGATGCGGAAAACGCGGAAATTGATGCGCAGATAAATGCTTCACAGAGTACAGATATCAGCTCCCTTACACTAGAAGAAGCTTACGCTGAAATGATTCGGCTAATGAATAAACGCTTATCTGATGGGGGTTTTGAAGATAGAGAGAAATATATTAGCGTAACACGAAGATTTGATGAGCTAATTAAGCCCGAAATTGCCAAAGCCTCCAATATTAATTACAGCCATACAGATATCAAAAATGGTGAGTATATAGACGCAGACGAAATTATTAGACAAGATCTATTACGAAACAATCCAATTCCCGAGAATCTATCTACAGTCGCGCAGCGTAATACTCATGTAGTACAATCCCTAATAAATAACACTCCATCATTAAAAAGCTTCAGCCTTGATGATGCGGTTAAGTTTGCAAATGGCGACGAAGATGAAATGGCAATAAGGATTAAATTCAAAGATGCCGATCCTGATATATTACTGACCGTCGCATACACATTACTGGACAGTAAACAAGAAGATCTCGAAAAGTCATACTCTGAATTTGCTCTAGAACACAACGACACAGACTTTCTTGATATGGCGTCCACCAATGTTTTATACAAAGCCGAAAGCAGCAAAGATTATATAAATTGGTCTGATATTAAATTAGAAAAAATAGCCGAAGTCATAGCCAATGACGCGAGCATTTCAAACAAACTTAGTATGATAAAATCACCAGATAATATTCACTCTACCCAAGACATTGTTGAGCAATACCAGATAAGACAGCAACTTACAGATGAAATTGGCGAGGTCTACGCCAAAGCCTATGGGCTTTCTACATTCAACAAAGATGATATACATTTTTTATCTAAATCTTTCGATGATTATTTGAACGGTTCAGCCTTAGCTAACTCTCTCTCAACAATTCTTGGCGTAAAAGATGACGAGGCCATTATATCATCATACCACCCCGTATATGATCTGGCACGTAGCAGGAAATTGTTTTCAGAAACCAGCGATAATAATAGCACCATAACTTTTCTAAAGACCACATTAGAAGAACTACAACACACAACAGATAATATATATGCTGATAAATTGCTAAATGGTGAACTTGACCCCAGTCACCCGGCATTTGATCACACAAGCATATTCGCGCTTAATGTATTGAACTACACGAAATCATCAGATAGCCATGATCTATATAAAGCGCAATATACAGAGCGCAGCGCAAAGACCACCGCGGATAATATGGCATTTGAAATCATGTTCCAGATAGAAGAAAAAGAAAACAGCCCCGACAATCAAACGCCTCAAGCCAACACAACCCAAGATGCTGGTTCTTTTACCAATGATCAAATTATTGGAGTGCAGCCAGAGCATACTCGTCTTAAGTTTTAAATCTAGCCCATGATGGTTCTATGAATTTGCAAATTTTAAAATAAAGTGCTAGATTTCATATAAATATAAAAAAATGGTGATAATAAAGGGGTTTACTATGAGCAACAATGATGATTTAGGCGTTACTGATCTTAACGAAGCGTTACAAGCGTTAAGGGAGATAGAATCTCCAGATGGCAGTATTCCAGACATTGATGCTGATAATCTTACAAGTGCTGGCAGTAAACCATCTGAAAAATCGCAGACTATTAATGCGTCTTCTATTGAGAGCGGAATATCTGAAGGTATAGTAATTCCAGAAACAATAACAGGCGGTGCATCAGAACTAATAACTAAGCAACAACCCGCTACTATCTACACACAAGAGACACTCCCCTACAACAACACAGACAGCGTTAGCCCAATAGATCTAGTTAAGGACGGCGGCGAAGCCACCATGATTTTTGACCAAGACCCAGCAAACCAAGAGCTATCTGCGGCAACCGTTGCTGTTGGTATAGACCCAGACTCACCAGAACAATATACATTTACTATAACCGGCCTAAATGATGGCGATCCTAGCAGACTTGCCGAAATGTTGAAAAATGTTGATGGATACGACGCGAATGAACCACCATTAGGACAATCATTTTCAATACCCGCAACAGAGCTAGACACAAATATATATTCAAACTTTATGAATGCCGAGAGCGTTATTTTTCTTGCTGGTAATATGGACGACAATGCAGCAAAGTTAGAGGAAATTAGCCTTAACCAAGAAGCATCTGATGACTATTTGTCTAATGAGGAATCTCCTGCATTAGAAACCAGTAATACAGACTTCTCAATTAAGCCATGATATAAGGTTTAGCCTATAAATATCATCACAAAGTTATATTTGAAAAACCATGCCGCTCTGTTTAATATAGTGTGGCATGCTTTATTATTGCGTAATCTTCTCCATTTTTCAAAAAGTATAAAGATTATTTATGGCTGAAAAAACACAAAAAACCGAAAATATTCAAACTATTGACCTCGATAATATCAATATTGAGCAGATAGACATAACCGGATCATTTTATAAAGCCATTCAATGGAGCGAAGAATATTTATTCCAAGCTAACACTATCTATCAAGGCGTTATAATTGGAGTTTCCTTTATAGTTGGCATATTTATATATCGCATGATTAAGGGCAAAGTCAGGGACGGTATAAATAATTCCGATCTGCCCGGAAAAGTAAAACGTGTCTCCCTTAATATAAGCAAGCTGCTTTTTCCATTTATAACATTAACAGTTATCTTCTTTATGACCAGAGTAGCAAGCTCTGACCTTGTAGGCGTTGATGTATCCTTAATTAACGGCATGATGAAAGTGCTGTTGGCATGGATATTTATCCGTATTTTTGCCCAATTCATAAATAACAACGCAGTGCGTAACGTATTCGCCCTTGGTATATGGGCAGTTGCCGCGCTTAGTATCTTTGGCATGCTGGAAAGCGCGACGGTAACACTTGATGCTATTGGATTTACAATAGGTGATTCCCGATTGTCTGTTCTTGCCGTTATAAAAAGCATGTTTTACTTATTTATATTGCTTTATTTTGCGACTTTTGTTTCTTCATTTGCTGAACGCAAAGTCTTGAAATCCTCTAGCCTCACACGCTCATCTCAAGTCCTTATTGCCAAAATTATCCGAGTAGTTCTAATTGTGATTGCAATAATAATTGGACTAAACAGCTCTGGAGTTGATTTATCATTATTTGCCGTATTTGGTGGGGCGGTTGGTCTTGGTATTGGGTTTGGCCTGCAAAAAGGAATATCAAACCTATTTTCTGGCATGTTGCTACTTGTTGATAGATCAATAGAACCTGGTGATGTAATAGAGCTGGAAAATGGAACATTTGGCTGGGTAAATCGTATGGCTGCGCGCTATACAGAAATTGTTACAAGAGATAATAAATCATTCTTAATCCCCAATGAAGAATTTATAACCCAGCGAGTAGTCAACTGGAGTCATGGAAACTCCCTTATTCGTTTAGAGGTACAATTTGGCGTGCATTACAACTCTAACCCACATGATGTAAAACGCCTATCTCAAGAGGCCGCCGCCCATGCACATGATCGTATATGCAAAGACCCTGAACCAGTTTGCCATTTAACCGAATTTGGAGATAGCTCCCTTAATTTCAAACTACGCTTTTGGATAAAAGATGCAGAGCGCGGAGTTACCAATATGCGCGCCGCTGTTATGATGGCTCTATGGGATACATTTAAGGAAAATAATATCGAAATCCCCTACCCTCATCGCGAAATTTATATACGCAAAGAAGACACCTTAGACAGAAATAATGAAAAGATAGTACCAACAAAAAAGGCTACTAAAAATTCTTAAGACAAAAAATAGTTACTGCAATTAAATAAAGTTTTAAATCTCAAAACTTTCACCAGTTACTGCATCTTTAATTTCAACGGGTTCTTCTGGTTCAATTTCAAAATAAGCACCAGTTATAGCATCTTTGATAACAATAGCATCCGTTTTTATTCCCATGGCCTCACGATCAACAGGTTTTAAATCTTTCAACTGTGTTTCAATCGTAACAGGATTACCATTTTTATCGTCGAATCTAGGCTTTATATTATCCCAATTATCAAAGCCACTTTTATTATTATCGCTCATATCTATACCCTTTTACTTAAAGTAAATATTCTTAATTATATAACAGTAAAATCTTATATATCATTAACATAACAATACGCAAGAAATAAAATATACCTAGTTCCTTACTACGTCATTATATCTCTGACCGTATAACTAACAAAATCAGTTTGGCTCAAAATACCTAGCATTAAGCCTGCATCATCAACCACCGGCACATGGCGAAAACGTCCGTGGCTCATGCGCCCCATCGTAAGGGCAACAGAGTCCTTTGGCGTTACTGTTTCCAAATTTGTTGACATCACATCAGAAATTTGTGTTGTTTCAATATCGCGACCATTAGCCACTACCCGAGAAAGTAAATCACGTTCAGTAAATATACCAAGCAGCTTACCATCTTTATCCACCACTACAATCGCGCCACAACGCCGATGTGTCATAGAAACAACGGCGTTATAGACAGTTTCATCAGGGTGGCAACTCAAAACTTTAGTCCTGTTTTTGAACTCATGTAAATCGGCAATGCGCATGATATTATCTCCTTATACTTTGTTTAAAATATCAGCAACGAATATACATTATCCCCTAGTAACCTTTCTTTATTATTAAAATCTGCAAATGAGCTTATGCTGCGCGAGAAAGATCAGCACTAAGAGCCTCTTCCCCATCTAAAACAGCTGCCACCGCATGGACAACTGAAGCAATACGCACAACAGTTTGTACTTCCTGCGCACTTAATCCAGCATCACGGACAATTTTCTCATGTGATTTAACACAAAATTGACAGCCATTTATTGCAGACACAGCCAAAGACCAAAGTTCAAAGTCAACTTTTTCACTTATTCCTGGATTAGCAATAACATTCATACGTAATTTTGCTGGCATCGTTTGATATTCTGTTACCATACCTGAAAATTTATAATATATATTATTCATAGCCATAATCGCCGCAGCAGATTTAACCGCTTGCATAGCCTCAATAGATAAATGCTCCATTGCCTCACTTTCTATTGAAGCAATTACTTTTGCATTACCGCTAGCCAAGGCAGACGCTAGAAAGCTTCCCCATAATTTTTGCTCATCAAGCGTTTCATCAGATGCCAAAGAAGATAGATTTAGCTTAATATCCTTAGCGTAATCAGGTATTAGATTTTTTAGTTCTGAAATAGGCATTTTCATTTCCTTTCATCAATTTCAATGTGAAGTAGATACAATACAGGCGGCAAAACACTTAGAATCTGCCGCCCGCTATTAGAGTAAATTAAGCTGCTATGCTTTGCGCTTCTGCTGATACATCAATAGTATCTCCGCCGACAGGTCGGTTACATGGACATAGCTCATCAGACTGAAGAGCATCAAGAATACGCAATGTTTCCTTTGGATTACGCCCAACATTTAGGCCGTTAACCGATACATGCTGAATTAGGTTATCAGGATCAACTATAAATGTAGCGCGCAATGCCACGCCCGCATTTGCTTCACGAACACCTAACCCATCAATCAAAGAACCATTAGTATCTGCAAATGACCACTGATCTAACTTATTAAGATCCGCATGTTCACGGCGCCACGCCAACTTACAAAACTCATTATCAGTAGAGCCACCAAGAACAACCGCATCACGGTCATCAAATTCTTCATTCAACTTAGCAAATTCAACAATCTCAGTTGGGCAAACAAAAGTAAAATCTTTAGGATAGAAAAAGATAACTTTCCATTTTCCTTCAAAGCTTTTCTCTGTGATTGCTTCAAATGCACTCTCACCATTTTCTTCATGTTTGTTAAAACCTGGCTTAACACCTGTAATTTCAAATTCTGGCAGTTGATCACCTATTCCTAGCATTGTTTTTCTCCATTAAAAATTATTGTTAAAGTTGTTTGTAGAAATGACTATGCACAAAGAAATGATTCAAATCCAACATTTAATTCCATTACTTACTATCGTTTTTTTCGATATAAACCCATTATAACTATAATAAAAATTACTAAAGTCGTGAGTATAAAACGTCCAAATCTCCGTACGTGCATAAGATTTTTTCAATAAATAACAAGATGTTAATAAACAAATCTAATATTGACCAAATACGTCCGTTTTGTAACTAGCTACATACCAGCCACAAAAAATAACAACAGTAACTATTCTTAGATTTTTATATTACGAACAGCATCTAGCAAGCACAATAAGTCACGCTTTAGCGGACTACCTGATGGCCACACCATACCAATTTGACGCGTCGGGGCGGGAGATGAAAAAGGCACAAGCTGAATATCACTTGGAACAGACGCCGTAACCATTTCTGGTAACAAGGTTGTGCCATAACCATGAGCAACCATCTGAATAAGAGTTGACAAGCTCGTAGCACTAAAAGCTTTCCTCTTGCCCGAAGGCCGAAGCTTACAAGCACCTAAAGCATGATCTCGTAAACAATGACCATCCTCAAGCAATAATAAATCATCAGAATCAACGTCCTTAACTGAAATACTATCGGGAAAACAACGATCATTAGGAGCCGCCAGATAGAAGTCCTCCTTAAATAAATCGTGCATAACCATGCCCTCGACTTCATAAGGAAACGCTATAATTGCAGCATCCAATTGACGGCTATTCAGTTGACTAATGATGTCAGCACTTAAACTCTCATATAGCTGTAGCTGCAAGTCAGGGAATGACTTTTGCAAATTCGGTAATATATGGGGCAAATAATACGGAGCTATCGTAGGTATAACCCCAAGGCGCAAAATACCACTTAATGGAGACTTCATCTTTTGCGCGCTAGCAACAATGGAATCAATATCATTTAAAACACCCAACGCCCCCGATGCAACCTCACTGCCAAATGCAGTCAAACTTACCGCACTACGCCCAGCCCTGTTCACTAACTGCTGCCCAAGAACGTTTTCCAAATCCTTAATTCCAGCGCTTAATGTTGACTGAGTTACATTACAAATATCCGCAGCCTTACTAAAGGATTTTTGGTTATCCAGAGCGACTAAATATTCAAATTGCCTTACCTTTGGTCTGATCATAATATTGATATTATCACAACAAGGCACATTATTTCATTGTTTTTATAAATAGTAATAATTGGAAAATCTTATAATTAACAAACGATCGCGCTAGCAATGAATCTGCACATTTATCACGTAAATAAACAAAAAAACATACACAGAATACTTCAATCATAACAAGATGATAACGGCTTAAACTTAATCTGATACATTAAATATCGATATATCCAATATTGGCCATTTAATAGGGTATTATTTATCACCCCGCATATCACCGCCAAAAGATTTGCCAGTTTTCTTGCCCATCTGCTTCTTATTCATTTTCTTCATATTCCCCATTCTGCCAAACAACCTACCAACCAAATGGTCAGCCATCTTCAAACGCTCCTCTTGAGGAAGTTTAGATAATATATTTCCAACCCTATCATATTTGCTTTTAATAAATTTTCTATCCAATGCCTGAATTTCCTGAACAAGATTATTATATGCAGAAACATCAAATTCATTAGCTGTTATAATCTGCTTCATAGCCTTTTTCTTTTTACGAATATCTCTTATAAGAGGAATAATCTCTCCTCTACCCTCCTTAAATGAGGTTCTGATAACATCGCGAGTTTCAGGAGAGAGCTTACTTTTAACCTCCTCCCACGGCTTTGGTGTGAATTTTACACGGTAAATATACCCACCGACCAAGCCAATAAAAAGTAAGTTAAGCGCGATAGATAACGTAAATATTATCTTTACTGATTTCTTCATAGAAAATCTCCACCATAATCAAAATCACTGCCCATCATTATATAGGCTTCCAAACTGTTATAATCTTGAATAACACCGCCAGAATATGCCCCCAAAACCAGCCCAATCAACAAAACCATTGACAAAGACAGGGCGGGATTAGGCAAAACTAAGCTGTCTATAAAATCTTTAAATGCCCTTATTGCAAAGCCACTAGAGCCAGCATTATTTGAAACCTCTTGGACTAAAGATGCCTGAATTATCCGATGCTCTAGATTAGAGCGCATCTCTGGCACTGCTCGTTTACTTAATATTTCTTCTAAATCTTTATCTATAGCCATTACCACCCTTGCCCCCTTAAATTATCTCTTAAACTTGCCTTTGCCCTCATTAGCAATGATTCCAAAGCTTTCACTCCTATATCCATAATTTCAGCGGCCTCTTTATTACTTAGCTCCTCATAAAAACATAAGTTAAGCGCAATCTTTTGACGCTCTGGTAATTGCTGCACCGCCCGCTCTACTGCTTTGCCCTGCTCATCTAATTCCATTACATCTTGAGCACTCTCACCATTATCAATAATACGGTCTAAACTATCAGAACCCTTCGTATTTTTTTTCTTCCGCAAGTGATCAATGGCTAGATTGGTAACAATACGGTAAAACCAAGTGGTAAATTTAGCTTTCCCATCAGATTTCCAAATTTCTGGACGTCTCCATAATTTAAGAAAAGCTTCCTGCACAATATCCTCTGCCTCATCTTGATTTGGATACATACGATAAGCCGCCGCATAAAACATTCTGGTATGGCGTGAAACCAAAGCCGAAAAAGCCTTATGATCCGCATTTTGCTGTACACGGATCATAAGTTGCTCATCGGACAATGTTTCATGATCTATAATCAAGATCTTAAACTTTCCACTAAAGAGTGCTAATGACCCTATTCTTCTTCAGTTGATTGCCCGCCTCTATTTTGCTTGCGCTCTTGAAATTTACTTTTCATTTTAGCTCTGGCTTTTTTGGCCTCTTCCTTGGTTACTTCGCCATTACCATCAATATCAAGCTTAGTAAACATTGCCTCTGCCGATTCTAAGAACTCAGCCTTAGTAACAACACCATCACCATTTATATCGTGACGTTCAAACATTTTGCCACCCCTCTGCCCACCACCTTGACCAGCTTGCGCAACAGGAACAGTAAATACAAAAGCAAACGCCGATAACATCAATAGTTTTTTCATTATAATTTCCTTTCAATAAATTACCTAGTAGCAGTAATACGCAGCAGGAGAACAAACCCTTCGTTTTAGTTAAAACACAACTTAATATTAGGGCTAATCCTTAAGGTCTATAACAACTCTGTGCTTTGAAGATAAATTAGGACGTAATATCATCGTATCTAATATCTTGGTTTTTTTCTTCAAACGAACTTCAAGAATAGTGCTTCCGTCTCTTTGCCCTCGCGCAATATAAGTCCCTAGTAAATTACTTTTCTTAAAACTCTCCTGTGGGCTTATTTTCCAGCTGGTATTATCTAATTTTATGCGCAGAACATTACGTATATGATCGACAATTACCTTATATTTTGTTGTACGCGTCACCTCTATCACAAGACGGGTTTTACCAGGGTGCTTACCACTACGAAGGCGTATAACTGATGCTATAGAACCTTTGTTTCCTGAAGAAATATCACCCCTTTTCTTCTTTTGATTTGATGGGTTTGAAATAATTTTATTTATCGCACTAGCGCTAAATTTTGAGACATTTGTAGGTTTTCTTTTTGGAATAACCACACCTTCTGAATAAACATCTAAAGGCTCTTTAACATCTTCAACAGCAGCTAAGACAGCATCTTCATTTATTGCGTTTACATTCTCTGTTTTTCTAACAACAACTGAATTAACCTTTCTACGATCTGACAATTCTGGTGGAAGAACAATTCCCCCTACCATGCGCTCCTCAGAACTTTTAGGTTTTAGCTTAACAACATTATCTGAAACCCCTTGCTTACCGCTATTTTTTTGCTTAACTTTTTTATCTCTTGAAAAGAAATTCCACCCCTTATTTGTATCCTTAACCTTACTATCTACAACCCTGATACGAGGAGAAGGTTTGCGTTTAGGAACAACTGTCGCATAACTTTGACTATCCACATCATTTTCACCAAATAACGCCTTAATTTTTTGCAATATATCGCCTTCAACAACAGCATGTTCCGGCTTTGTAATAGAGCTTTCAGCAACTTCAAACTCATCAAGAGAATTTTCATTAGGCTCTAACCTAACAACGCGCATTTTACCATCTTTTCCACTTTTAGCATCTGGCTCAAAGTGCGGACTAAGATCTTTATTATATTTACGGCGTTTTGTATTAACTTTTTTTCTTGCCATTAAATGCGCCTGCATAGGATCTATGGCTTCGCTCTTTTCAACAAGATTCCAGCTCCCCTTTGCATCAAGCAAGGATTCTGTTTTTACTTTCTTAACTGGAGCAAATACGGCTACGTTATTAGTTCCTCCACCTTTTTTAATATCAGAAAGCTCAGGCTTTACAGTACCATTAGTAGATTTCTTATTTAACAAAGAAAAATCTGGAAATTCTGCCCCATCAACACATGACACCAAAAAGAGCGACATAAAAATGCACGCTTGAATTCTAATGGCTGTTTTATACCGACAGAGATATTTTCTCTTACCGATTTTATTTAATACTCTCATAGCATATTATCTTTGTGATTATTTATAATGTAGATTGCCGCCTGATGTTGGTCAATCCATGTCTTTACTTATCAGCCTTTATCCACACAACCACCAATAGGCTTACCTTGCGACGGCGTGTCATTTCTAGCAGAAGCGATAAACCGTGAGAATACTTTACGGATAATCCATACATAACGCTCTGGCTTGCGTGATAAAATCATATGAGTAAGTAACAAACAAACCCACCCTATAGTTAATACATATGGAGGAACACCAAGAGCAATCCCCCCCATACCTATACCACCCATCACCGCCACAATAGCAATAATCAAAATACTGGCATAGCGAACAGGAATACCCGCATCTATAAAATGATGATGGAAATGCCCTCTATCTGGAGAAAAGGGGTGTTTACCTTCTCTAACGCGGCGGTAAAACTGCGCGCAAGTATCAAAAATTGGAAAGCCTATTATCCACGCCACGGCAATTGGTTCTATAGGCGCATGAGGACCTCTTGCTAATAAAACAGCAAACCATGCAATAGTAAGACCAATAGACATACTACCTGCATCACCAAGGAAAAGGCTTGCCTTACGACGCCAAGGGTTTCGCATATTAAATACCAAAAAGCCACAAATACAGGCAATCAATAATGCCAAGACTTGCGCATAATCAAACCAACCCATTGAAATGGCTGCGACCATAAACCATGTAAAAATCACGGCAGAAACCCCACCAACAAGGCCGTCCATACCGTCCATAAGATTCATCGCATTTATCAGCAAAACAATCGCTATAATAGTAAGTGGGTAGGACATAAAACCAGTCCAAACGACGCCAAAGCCAAACAAATTACCTAGATAAGCGGCTTGAACATTACCGCCAAAGGCAATAACCATCGCGGCAACGATATGAAACACCATTTTAATTTTTGCAGCTATATGAAACTTATCATCTAACGCGCCAGAGGTTAGTAATATAATTAAACCCGCATAAAGAGCCCAATATTTATTAAAATTTACGATGTCGAAGATCACACCTAATATCATAAATATTGAAAATATAATAAGCCCACCAACAGGCGGTACTTCATTTTCATGTTGTTTACGCCCCCCAGGTTTATCTACCATACCAGTAATACGCGCTGCTTTGCGTAAAGGCATAATCAACAAAACCACCAGCAAAAATGCAATGGCAGGAGGAATAAAAACAGAGATTGTAAACTGCTCTAACATGGCTTTTACGATTATTTAGTTAAGTTCAGTGATTTTTCTAATATACTAAACCTAACACAAGCAGACTAAAAATCCAGATACTTTAGTATGACTATACACACACGCAAAAAATCGCGCCCTTAGTTTAAAGACACGAAATTAATAGGTAATAACCCTAATATAAATAGACTATATAAATGTTTGTATAGTTACAAACATGGCATCTATATCCCCACCAATCAAGGCTATAGTAACCATAATTGCAACAGATATTCCGGCAACGATCATTCCATATTCTATCGCCGTTGCGCCGTGTTCTTCTTGTGCATATTTTTTAAATAATTTTTTCATTATCTATTCCCCTTATGACAAACTTAATTATCACCTAGAAAAGATAATATTTTGTAAAGATTTACAACATTTAACCTATTTAAAACGATACGGATTAAGCGTATTAACAGCGCTTTGCAAAACAAGACCTTTATCTTCAACAATATTATCAGATATAATTTTAGCCGATAATAGCGTGGTTATTATGCCGTAAGAACCATGAGCCGTTGATATATACAAATTATCGCGCCCCTTTAATTGGCCTACAACAGGAAAGTGATCTCTTGATGTTGTCCGCACTCCTGCCTTACTATGCATTACCTGATAATCATTTCTAAGATATGGTAATACTCCAAACAGCTTCTCTAAATTGGTTAAGTTATCTTCTTCAATCAACTCATCATGGTCTAGCCACGGCTGAAAAGTTGAACCTAAACAATGCACACCGCATAGAGCAGGCGCAAAATGCCCGCTATAGCTTAGAGCTACTTTTAAATTCTTGGTTTGCTGCGTTTGTTTGATATAGCTCACCTGCCCGCGCACAGATTTTAACGGCAAGTTCTCAGCTTCTTTGAAATTCAAACAACCCATACCACATGCCAGTATAATGGCATCACCTTCTAAAACGTCTAAATCCTCAATTTTTGTATTTAAGTGAACCTCAATTCCACGCGCATATTCATGGCATAGTTTTTTAGGCGAAATATTACCCGATTTTGGCATATGCAAGGCTTCATCGGGGATTTCAATCCCTGCAATCTTAGAGGCCTCCTCCGGTGATACTAAGCACATTTCATCTTCTGACCAGCCCCAACTTTTGACGGTTTTATGAAAACGCTTAACCCTGCGCTCATCACTAAGAAGGGAAAGTACGCCACAAGGATTAAAGCCTACAGAATCCCCAAATTCTTTAAAAACATCATATGCAGCCCAAAAAGCAGTTGAATAAAATTCTGATGGTGCGTCCATTTGCGCGGCAAATCTTGGGTTATAAAGACCAATATCATTCCCCGATGCACCGCTCGCAAGCTCGGGCGAGGCTTCATATATTACAGGCTTTACACCTTCTTTTTTTAGGATATAAGCTAACGAGCAACCCGCGAGTCCGCCGCCAATAATATTTACGCGCATTTGTTATCCCCTGAATAATTACCAACAATCATCTCACGTTTTCGTCCAAACCCTCTAACCTTACGAACATCAAAACCTTGCGCCAAAAGACCACGCCTTACAAAACCTGCGGCAGTAAAAGTTGCAAAAGATGATCCCTCACGGCTTAACCTTGCCATATTATTAAATACATTTTCACTCCACATATCAGGATTACTTGAAGGCTTAAACCCATCTAAGAACCAGCAATCTACAGGTTTTTTTAGAAGTGGTATTTGCTCATTAACATCACCAATGATTAGGGTTAGGCTCACCCCGTCTGCAATATCCAATTTATGGTTTTTACGTTCTAAATCAGAAGGATATTTGGCTAACAGCATATCAAGTGAGGTTGCTAACTCGCCCCATACATATAAATGCTCTTTGATATATTCCTTAGATAACGGGTATTTTTCAAATGATATAAAGTGCAAATTGTTAGGGCGTTTATCTTCTGGACTATCCAGCCATAGCTTTAATGCAGCCAAGAAATTAAGCCCTGTGCCAAATCCTGTTTCACAGATGTTAAAATTTTTCTTAGCCAGCCAGCTATCAGGCAAGTTATTGCCGTCCAAAAATACATGGCGCGTTTCTGCTAATCCATCTTGAACAGAAAAATAAACATCATCGAACTGATCTGATCTTGGCACATTGGTCATTTTACCTTTATATATAAATGTAGTTTTCAATAGTAGATAATAAGTAGAGAAAAGCAAAAAAACATGACAAGCAATAATCCCCTACTCCAAGTTTCAGATCTTCCAAACCACGCGCCCGCATTTGATAAAATCAAGACCGAGCATTATTTGCCCGCGATAGAAGAAGGAATTGAAACAGCGCGCAAGAATATAAATGCGATCAAGGAAAATCCTGACACTCCTAGTTTTGAAAATACTATAGTTGCTCTTGAAAATGCTTCTGAAGGTTTAGGACAAGCAGCAAGTGTTTTTTATAATCAGCTTTCAGCAATGGGCGGTGATGATCTACATGAGCTTGCGGCAAAGATAGGGCCTATCAATGCTGATTTTTCAAATGATGTTATGCTTGATGCAAAGTTATTTTCCCGTGTTAAATCCGTTTATGACGATCGTGATTCTCTTGATTTGAATGCAGAAGAATATACATTGCTAGATGATAATTACCGCGGGTTTGTTCGCGCTGGCGCACTTCTTAATGATAAAAAGAAAGACCGCTTACGTGAAATATCTCAGGAGCTTTCAACCCTAAACCCTGCCTTCATGCAAAATACGATAAAATCAGCAGAAGCTTTTGAGATGATAATTGAGGACGAAGCAGAGCTTGCTGGACTTCCCGACAGCGCAAAAGAATCCGCAGCCCACGCCGCCAAGGAAAAGGGCTATGATGGTAAATGGTTATTTACCCTAGATTATCCAAGCTTTGGCCCCTTCTTACAATATGCAGATAATAGAGAGCTTCGCAAGAAAATATGGCGCGCATTTTCATCACGTGCATGGAATGATGAATATGATAATTCCGAAAACATAAAACGTATAATTGCCCTTAAAAAAGAACGTGCTAACCTACTTGGTTTCAAAACTCACGCTGATTACGTCTTGGAAGAGCGCATGGCAAAATCACCAAAAACAGTTTTTGCATTTTTAGAAAAACTAAAATCTGCCTATAAGCCAGAAGCCGAAAATGACCTAAAACAGCTCACAAAATTTGCAAAAAATGAGCATGGCGTTGATGATCTAAAACCATGGGATATTGGCTATTATGCAGAGAAGCTAAAACAAAAATTATTTAACTTTACGTCCGAGGATTTCCGCCCCTACTACCAGCTTGATAAAGTGCTAGATGGCTGTTTCAATCATTTCAGCAAATTATTTGGTTTAAAATTCGTACAAAGTGATAAATACCCAACATGGCATGAAGATGTAAAAACATTTGAAGTTTTCAATAAAGAGGATAATCGCTTCATCGGTACGCTTTACGGAGATTTCCACCCACGCAGCGGCAAAAATCAAGGGGCATGGAAGACCAGCTACCGCGATCAAGGGGAGTTTCATGGAAATATTGAACGCCCAGTTATTTCCATTGTTTGTAATTTTACAAAACCAACCGCAGATAAACCTTCCCTTATTACTCATGGAGAGGTCACAACCCTTTTCCATGAAATGGGACATGCAGTTCACGCTTTGCTATCTGATGTGACTTACCGATCCCACGCGGGAACATCTGTGCTTTGGGATTTTGTAGAGCTCCCCTCTCAACTTCAAGAGAATTGGTGCTATGAGAAAGAAATGCTAGATAGCTTTGCCGAACATTACGAAACTGGTGAAAAAATACCTGCCGAACTGGTTGAAAAACTCCGCAACTCCATGCACTTCATGGTTGGTTGGGCAGGACTTCGCCAAGTTGGTTTAGCTACACTTGATATGGCGTGGCACACTTGCGATCCTAGCAGCGTAGGTGACATTGCCGAGTTTGAAGATGAAGCCACCAAAGACACGTCACTATTTCCAAGGCTAGCGGGTCCTACATCTACCTCATTCGGACATATTTTTGCTGGTGGTTATAGCGCAGGTTATTACAGCTATAAATGGGCAGAGGTCTTAGATGCAGATACGTTTGAGCTATTCCTTGAAAAAGGGCTCTACGATCAAGAAACCGCCAATAGCTATAAAGATAATATCTTATCACGCGGGGGCAGTGAAAAACCCGATATTCTTTATAAACGATTCCGCGGACGTGATGCCGACCCTGATGCTCTCCTAAGGCGTGAAGGTTTGCTGAAGGATAAAAAGGCGGCCTAATGACCAACAACAAACAAGAGCAAACAAAACCTCCTCCTAAAAAGGTTAAAGGTAAAACCAAAAAGCCTAAAGTTAAGGTAAAACGCGTCTATCAAGTTGGCGTGTTTACCATTTTATTTATTGTGATGTTAGTGGTGATATTACTTACATTCACGCCCCTTTATTCGGTTATTATTTCTTTTATACCAGAATCTTATCAACAAATTATAACAAAGAAGCTACATCAAAATATTATTCTTGATATTGGTAATAATGAGTTTTCTAAACCGCTCAAACACATACCTAAAGAGCCACTAGCTGTGCTTAGCGAGAGGTCGGGGATTTGCTTTTATTTCAGCTCTTCTGAAGCTGAAAATAAAATTATAGATAACGCAAAGAAAGGGGGGGAAATAGCAGAAATAATAGTAATCGATGATCATAAAACTGAGTATAAACTTAAATTTACAACAAGAAGCACTATTCTTGATGATAATTATAGAGCCACAGTAATTTGCCAGATATTTGGCAAAGACCACCCTGTACCGCCTGATATTGTTACCCGTATTTATATTCGCCCTATTGCCCCTTTTACCCCCTATAAAACAATATGGGTAACTAAAAAAACCATTTATACTGATGAGAACTAAACCTTATTAAAATAGCTCCATCAACATACACCGAGCAGAGCCACCACCATATTTCTCCAGAGTAGGAATATCTGGACAAATCAATCTATCATAATATTTTGAAATAATTTCAAACTGACGATCATCAAGAGCGCGCTCTGCGGCCTTTGACATAGTAAGCATTTTTTCATCTCCTCTGCCTAAAACCTCCAACGCATTACAACAATTTGCCTGTAATTGCTCCATAGTAAACTCTACGACCTCATGTGTTTTACTAAGACTATCCAGCACCTTTTTACGTTGCCCGTCATCTACAAAACATTCAGAGCAAATGCCAGCCATTTCTGTTCCGATATACATCAAAAAATCCGTATGATAAACGGGAATTCCTGCGTGGCTTTTGGTTTCAAACATAATCACATCATAGCCCATAAAATCCGCCCATTTTTTGACAAGCTCTGGCGACGTTCTTTTAGATAATCCTGAATAAGCTAGCTTATTAACATGATCGGCTACTATACTAGCCGTACTTTCAAGGGCTAAACCCTGCTCCTCATAAAAGCTCCAATCTTCAATCTTTGGATAGTGACGCTTTAACCAATCAACAATACGCGGACGACGTTCAAAACTACGGTTTTCTGCCAGCATTGGGTAGATGATCAATCTTCCATCATCATAAGTCGATGCCCAGTTAGGAAACACCATATCAGGACATTCCTCATGACCGATTACAGTTGTCACCATTACGCCTTTTTCCACCAACATATCGCGGTAATTCTGAAACTCGGCTGTGGCCTTTTCTAAAGTAACCTTGTAAGGAACGTCATGCTTTTCAGTTTGATAAACGTTAGTATCAAGCGTTTGAGGATTGGCAAAAAATACGGCTGGCTCTACCATTAAAAGATGGTTGGTTGATTGCTTCATAAAACATTACCCTTATTATTATGTTCAGATTTGAACCGTTGTAAGATGTAAGGGTTAATATATCATAATAAACAAAAATGCTCATCAGTTTATAAAACCAATGATACAAATAATTAGTTATCGCGCTAAATATTTAAGCTAAGATGCATTACTTGCCTTCATTCGCATTATCTTTTTCTTATCAATCAAGTTTAATGCCTTTTTTGTCATAGGGGCATCGAAACCTGCGCGCCTAAGCTTATCTAAACGATTTTTCAAATATGATGCTCCTATACAATAGCAATCTTCATCATTATCTAAATCTTCTGTTTGATCTTTATAAAAAATCACACGATATCCTGATGGGTCTTCATCATGCTCGCAAGACTCGAGAATCACCTCATCAATATCTTCTTCCCAATTAGCAAGGGTAGAAGAAGGACGCTCACAACGCAGTGACGGTTGATTATGCATAAACATAGACACTAACTCCTCACTATTTAGTAAAATGAACACTTAAAGTTACACAAATAATATAACTAATATCAAGAAAATAATTATGGTAATGATTAGTATTTACTAAAGTAGTTAAATGAGATGCACTGTAAATACGCGCCTATAAACAAACAACACATTCTTTTACATTTGGTATTACTGTGGGTATCTTTTCAAATAATCCTCATAAGACTGTTTGATTGAACGAATCATATACGATTGATAGTCATTACTTGATCCATTTAATGCTGGTGGACACCAACCCAAATTTTTAATATTTGTTATATCCATAATCTTTCTTAACGTCCCATCAGGGTGGCTATTATCAAAGCATATTTCACCTCTAAACCCAACTATATCGCAAATTATCTCGGCCAATTTTTTTATAGATATTTCCTGCCCAGCGCCAATATTTATATGCTGTATATCACTATAATTTTGTAGCAAAAATACTAGACCATCGGCTAAATCATCTACATTTAAAAACTCGCGTAGTGGTGTTCCCGACCCCCACAATGTTAGTGTGTTTGTCCCTTCAGTTTTGGCTTTATGCGCCTTCATAATAAGCGCTGGAATTACATGAGACCCCTCTTCATCATAGCTATCCCCGACCCCAAATAAATTACAGGGCATAGCAGAGATAAAATCACTCCCATACTGAGAACGGTAATATTGCACCATTTTCAAACCGCTTATTTTGGCCAAAGCATAGGCTTCATTTGTCGGCTCTAAAGCAGAAGTAAGGAGCATATCTTCTGTTATTGGCTGCCTACATTCTTGAGGGTAAATACACGATGATCCAAGAAATATGAGCTTACTTACCCCCGCCTCATAAGCACCATTAATTATATTAGTGGAGATCATAATATTATCGTAGAAAAATGATGCTGGATTTTCAACATTAGCCATAATCCCGCCCACTTTAGCCGCCGCAATAATAACCCCGTCAAGATTTTGATATTGCAACCAGTTTTTAACCGCTTCCTGATCGCGACAATCAAGATCATTGCGCGCCACGGTTACGACTTCACACCCATCGCCTGATAAACGCCTACACAATGCCTGACCAACCATTCCCTCATGGCCAGCTATCCATATTCGTTTATTATTAAGATCAAATTTCATAAGATAACGATACTATGAAAACAATAGATAACAAGCTTTTATAACCCTCGAGTTATATCGGGTATATCACTTTTGGCTGGTAATAAACCTTCCAAGTCAGGTATATTATCTTCAGGAATAGTCGATGGGTCTACACCATTCAAAATATAAGATACATCTTTAAGATGGCGCATAATCTCTAGACGCTTCATCATAAATTCAAGATCCTTACAATCCACGCCCTTAACCTTATCTAGGGTTTCTTTTCTTTGCTTAGCTTGCAAGACCATAAGTATTGATTTTTTGCTACCTTTTATTCCTCTCTTCTCTTCAAACTTTTCTATAAAACTATCAGCTAGGCTACTCTCTTTTTTGCAATGGGCATTATAAACATCAGCCTTAGTTGAGTATTCAACCGCCTGTTTCATCAACATAAACTCATCAATCTTAGGTTTTTCCTCTGCCATAGCATTAAGGGGCATTAACAAAATCGCTATAAAATATATATGTTTTATATTTATCATGTTTTTTATCATAATCACTTTTAAAATTTTTGAAAAGTTATCTTTGCTGTTGGACGGCAATTCTAAGAATCAGCGGCGCGATTAAGCCTATCATTAATTGCAACGCCAATTCCCGTATCTGGAATATTCATAACGGCAATTCCTTTGTTTTGTGGCTGGTCAAGGTCACGCATCATTGAAAATAAATTTGTTGCTGCTTCATATAGGTCTGCTTCTTTACTTAAATTACGTATCATATCTTCTGGAAGGTTTTGCGCACTATCACCGTTTCTTATACCCATAAATTTAATCGAACCAAAAGCAAGTAAGGCTTCTCCTTGTTCTAAATCAATAGCATTTAAGCGCACAGGAATAGAGGGGGCATAATGCTTTAACAACTGCCCAGGGGATTTAACCTGTCCCCCCTTATCACCAAGATCATAAGCAATATCAACGCCAAGAATCTTCGATATATCATCAGCAGTAACCCCACCTGGCCTTAATATATATGGCGTTTTTCCTGTACAATCGACAACGGTGGATTCCAATCCTATAGAGCATGACCCACCTGCCAATATCATATCTACTTTATCGCCAAGGCTTTGTGCAACATGTGCGGGAGATGTCGGGCTTAATGACCCTGACTTATTAGCACTTGGCGCGGCTAATGGAAAACCGCAGGATTTAATTAACGCTCTTGCAGTTTTATGAGATGGAATACGCACAGCAACTGTTGATAACCCCGCGCTCACTAAATCAGATAAATTGCTATTGCTTTTACGCCTTAAAATCATCGTTAAAGAACCCGGCCAAAAACGCTGCGCCAAAGCTAAATCCAAACTCCCTACCTCTGCAAATTGCTCAACAGATTCAATGTCATTTACATGAACTATAAGAGGGTTAAATTGAGGCCTACCTTTAGCCTCAAATATCCTTGCCACCGCCATACTATCATTGGCGTTGGCAGCCAATCCATATACAGTTTCCGTTGGCATCGCAACAAGGCCGCCTTGTTTTAAAATCTGGGCAGCATCATTTATAGATTTTGAATTTGCAACTACTATACGCGTCATGATTTCATCACAAAGCCACTACAAAGAAAAAAATGCAAGTGGTTTATAGTGGTTCGATATGATAAAAACGATCATTCAAATAAAAGATTTTTAAAATGAGATTATTTATTTTTACTATTATTATTCTTTTTCCGCTAAACAGCTACGCTTGCAGCTGCGGGGAAAGTACGGATATAAAAGATCAATTTAAACGAGCATATTCTGTAGTTTTAGCTGAGGTTACAGGATCAAAATTGGTTAAAACTTCATATAATGGCCATGATGTAGAATATATAGTTGCCGATATTGATATAATAAAAACTTTTAAAAAGTCTAAAAAACCTGTTACTCAAGTAATAGACCTTGTTCCCGACACAGGAAATTGCAGCATAGTATTAGTATCAGGAATGGAATATATTTTCTTTGTTGATAACGGCATAGAAGACGAAAGTCAGGAAATTGGTAATGATAAAAGGCTAGGAGCAAATAACTATGTTGGGCGATGCACTGGCTCTCACCTTGTAAATATATATCATAAGAGCTTTAAAGAAGAAGAAATGCTCCTAAATCAAATGGCAAATTAAACTATATAATATCATGGTGATCTGTATCTTGTTCAACAGCTTCCATATATTTATCTGCTAAGATACGCTCAAATCCTGTCGGAATTTTACCCTCTTTTAACCTTAACATTGTATTGGATATAAGATGCAAAACATCACTATATTTACTATCTAATTTGCCCTCATTTCCATAGCCATCTTGTTCAAGTTGAGAAACGACCTCATTAACATATAAGTTAATATCTTCCGCATCACCTGATCTTGAAGCAAGAACCGAATAATCTGCAAGCCAATTAAGAACAGATAAATGATCACCCCTACCCAGAACTTCTTTAAGCTCCGAATATTTAGAATCTATCTCTTCTTGTTCTTTTTCTATCCCGCCAGCAACATCAGAAAAACCGTTCATATCCGCCATTATCACTACTCTTACAAAAAATCATAATATTTATTTATGTGGAATATATGCTATTCAAAGGAAATTATGCAATATTTATTTAGAGTGAAGAATACCGCCTGTTATCTTACTGGCAACACCCGTTGTTTCAGGCAAAGTTAAGTGCAAACCAAGTAGTGAACGCACAGCCAAATAAGCAAACCCTTCTGCCTCTATCGCATCACCGTTAAGGTCTATATAATCTATGGTACTAATTGGAATGCGTAAATGATTATGTAAGCTATCAATTAAAAATCTGTTCTTTCGCCCACCTCCTGCTACATATATATGCACGGGTCTATCGGGTAATAACTCAATGGCTTTAACAACTCCCATTACACTCATCTCCATTAAGGTTGCCATGGCATCTTCATCGGATAAATATCTAACACAATCTATTGACCAGACATTACGATCCAATGACTTAGGCGGTATTTTTTTAAAAAATGAATGTTGTAAATATGTTTTAATTATATGGCTGTGAGCTTTACCCTTAGAAGCCAACGCTCCGCCATTATCATATTCCGCGCCTAAACGATCACGCATAAAATCGTCCATAAGTGCATTTGCAGGGCCGCAGTCAAAGGCTATCAACTCTCCTCCTGTTCCTATATAGGTAATATTCGCAACCCCGCCAAGATTCAAAACCACAGAAGGAATTTCATGCTGTGATAACAATGCCTTATGATATAGCGGCAGAAGCGGAGCGCCCTGCCCGCCTGCCTTAACATCATTTGCCCGCATATCTGCGATCACATCAATACCGGTTTCTTGAGCTAGTCTAGCGCCATCACCAAGCTGCCAAGTAAAGTGGTTATCAGGATCATGAGTTATAGTCTGTCCGTGAAATCCAATAATATCCGCCTCTTCACCAAAAGCCTTAACCGCGGCAATATGAATATCTGTAACCAGTTTTTCTGCTTCATCAACGTTGCTATCACGCTCTAACTTACCGAAAGATTCACGTACCTTGTCACGCACCTTTATGTCATAGAGGTAAGCCATATAATGCAAAGGCTTAACATAGTCCCTGCCATCAGTTTCTATCAAGGCAACGTCAACCTCTCCATCTAGAGAAGTTCCAGACATTAGACCAATAGCCCTATAGACTTTATGCTCGTTCATTAGTATATAATCCTTATGAATACTTATAAGTCAGATTTTTTAAACATATTGGAAGAACGTGGATTTATCAATCAATGTTCTGATCTTGAATCCTTAGATGAAAAGCTAACCGAAGGCACTCAAAGTGCGTATATCGGTTTTGATGCCACGGCTAAATCCCTACATATCGGGAATTTAACAGGCATTATGATGCTGCACTGGTTTCAAAAATGTGGGCATAGACCTATTACGCTAATGGGCGGGGGTACATCAAAAATTGGTGATCCCTCATTTAAAGATGAGCAACGCGTGCTTCTTGATGATGATACTATCAATGATAATATTAAGAATATTCAAGCAACCTGCTTCAAGCAATTCTTAATTTATGACGATGGTGATACTGACGCGCAGATGGTCAATAATAATGATTGGCTTGATGAGCTATCATATTTGGCATTCCTGCGCGATTATGGGCGCTATTTCACCATTAACCGCATGATCGGCTTTGAGAGCGTAAAACAACGCCTAGACCGTGAAAGCCCGCTTACCTTGCTGGAATTTAACTATATGGTTATGCAGGGCTATGATTTCCTAGAACTTAACCGTAGATACGGCACAATCTTGCAAATGGGTGGCTCTGACCAATGGGGCAATATCATAAATGGTGTAGATTTAGGTCATAAGGCCGACAAGGTGCAACTCTACGCTCTTACCGCGCCCCTACTGTCCACGCCTGACGGGCGCAAAATGGGTAAAACCGTTAACGGCGCAGTGTGGCTTAACGCGGATATGCTCTCGCCTTATGATTATTATCAATATTGGCGCAACGCCGATGATGTAATGGTAAGTACGTTGCTACGGCGTTTTACTATTTTGGATATCAAAGAAATCCAAAAACTAGAATCTCTACAAGGCGCAGAAATAAACGAAGCCAAGAAGATACTCGCCTTCGAAGCCACTAAAATTTGTCATGGTGAAGCAGCAGCAACAGAAGCCGCACAAACCGCGCAAAAAGTATTTGAGCAAGGCGGAGTTGGCGGAGATTTACCTAGCATAAATCTAAGCAAAGACTATCTTGAAAATGGTATCGAAGTAGTGGAATTATTGATTGAAACAGGTCTTTGTAATTCCAAGGGAGAGGCTCGCCGTCTAATTAAAGGCGGAGGCGCACGCGTTAATGATGTTCCTGTTTCCATCATAGAGCAAAAAGTTACCCTAGCCGATATAAATGACGACCATATCAAAATCTCATCTGGTAAAAAGAGGCATGCTCTTGTGAAGATCTAAAACCGGAGAATAGAATGCTCTATATTATTTGGGCTCTTATTGCAGAAATCGGGTTTACAAGTGTCACACTCCTGAACAAAAAACTCCGCGACGCCGGTGTTGAAACCGTATCCCTCCTTGCTATCGGTGTTTTCGCCCTACCCATATGGATATCTATTTTGTTATTAATGACATTGAACAGTACGGATATTGTTTTAACATCTTCCTATTTCTTCTATGTCACCACATGGGTTGGACTGTGCTTTCTTGCTAATTTTGGAGGCCTGTTTTTATTCAAATTTCAAAGCCTGAGCGAAAATGCAGAGGTTGGATTCGGACTCACCGCACTTATGGCAATGCTGTCTGATTTTTTCTTCTTCGATGTTTACTTCAACCTGACGAAAATTATACTAATCAGCTTATGTGTATCCGGCGGAATTATACTATCCCATAGTCGTAGACACCAAAAACACTTAGAATATCATATTCCCGTTCATCAAAAAATTTTTGCTATTTTATTTTTATCCGTAATTTCCACAGCCATGCTCATTACATATAAAAAAGGCATTCAAATTCAACCTCATATATTTTTCCATATGGCACTAACGCACACCCTACTATTTATTGTTTTTGGTTTCTTGGGTTGGAAAAAGCTTCTTTCTCACATGTCTAAAAACACCTTCCGCAAAGAGTTCATTCTTGCAATCATATGCTTGGGAACGATTGCAGCCATAACCTCAAGTTATGCTATCGGTGCGCTTCCACTCGCCTTTATTGTGTTATTTTCTCTCATTCGTGCATGCACCTACGCCGGATACGATCTCTATACAAGGGAAATAGAGCTCAATAAAATGACTGCATTTGCGCTTTTCATTATTATTACCAGCATGATCGGCATTGCCTTTGTTCATGGGGCATCCTAAATTATTATCCAGTATCAATGCTCTAAAAGAGCTAAACATGAGCAATACATTGCTTTACACACTCCCAGTTCTGATATGGGGAGGCGACATGGTATCAGCGAAAAACAGTCAAGACGGCGTACCAGTACTGGAAGCCAATATCCTCGGCATGGCCTATGGCGGAGTATTTTCTTTCATTTTAGCGCTGACCATAGACTTTCCAATCACATTTGAGGCTACCTATAGCTCTGATCAGGTAAGAAAAGACACGCGTTGGTACGGGTTTAAGATCTTATGAACAACACCCATTTCCTTCACTAAACACGCCTATATATTTAATTTTGCCTGACAGTCGGTCTAAAAAATACTCCGGATTCTTTTTAAATACAGTTATACAGTGAGGACACCTACAAAACTTTATGCTATCCCCCTTATGATTCATTGATACTGTTTGTTCTATTGGTTTTTCTGCTAAACAACTTGGGCATACGACAAGATTTTTAATTTCCTCAAGAAATTTGTCAGGTGTTTTGTCGAATAATTCAGCGCATCCATTGCAGCAAAATGAATATTCCTTCTCACGGTAGTTTCGATCTATTGCATTATCTTCAGTAATTCCAAGCCGTACCAAAGAACATCCACACGTAGGACAAATTGGAGTTTTCATACGATTATCTTTTCTCTTGGTTAACTTTTGCACGAATTATATGACAAATAGAATATATATAAACCCTTATCATCAGATCACTCCCACAATATCCGCCTTAATATACCGGGAGTTAGAACAGATAGCGGGTTAGCAGAGATAACAGGATCATCAGACGAGCCTTTTACGCTATAGGTTGCAGCGAACACTCCGCCCGAACCACCTGTAAGAATATCCCCTAACAATGGTATTTTACCTATAATTTTATTCAACCCTGCCATCGGTGCAATAGTACCTGATATATCTACATAGCGTTTTTCATTATCAAAAGTTCCATCAAATAATATACCAAGAGAATTACCTGAAGTTCGACCATTTTTCAAAACGAGCAAGCTGCCGTTTTTGCGGAAAAGCCAGCTAAAATCGACCTCCATCTTTTCAAACTTTAACCCATGATTAGAAAGAGCATCACCAATCCCTGTTAAAGAAATAGCACTAAGCAGTTTAGTAAGCGCGGGAGCTTTCATAACCTTAAAATCTCTAATCTCTGCCTTACCGCGTAGATTTCGATCATTAACGCCGCGTATTGGCTCTCCATAAATCACCATAGTGCCACCACGGATATTATTATAAACTTGAAAAGCCTTGAGCAGACCGCCTGCATCTTCAGTTTTAAGGCGGAATGTTCGCTTGCCGTCCTTCCCCTCATTAAAGCGCACGAACACATCAGACTCCCCTGCTCTTGCGTCCATTTCCATTTGATTAAAGCGCCCTTTATTATCAATATCCATATAAATGCCAACATTTTGAATTGTTTCACTTGGGGCTGTACGCATTTTTTGTGCGCTAACATTTATTCGCATTGGCGGATCATCATACTCGGCATTAACTTCTTCTGCGTCCATAAATGGTTGCGCGTCTAGGAACTGCGTATCCATGTTTAAATCAACGGCTCGTTGCTTATCAAATTTGAAATCTATCTTCCCATTAGTTTCCAACAATGTGAAATCTGGAAATACGCCACCACCTAGCAATGTTTCATCACCATTATGAATAAAAAACACCTCCGCACCTAACACAGAAAAATCTTTTCCACTGGCATTTAGATTTGTAATCTTTTGAATATATTTATTTTTAAAATGAGCCGTTAAGCTTGCGCTAGCCTTTTCCCCTACTAGCTTTTTATAATCAAACGGATCAACAAAGAACAAAGCTGGGGTTGCATCAATTTTAACATCTGCCTTGGCAGTTCCATCACGATGTAAAACATAAGAAACATCTACAGGCAGCGATCCTTCTATGAAGTCGCTAAGATCAATCCCAAGCTGAGATCTTAAATTCGGATCTGCAATTATTTTTGCGGTAATCTTTTCTTTATAAGGTTTGCCTTTGCTATTTAAAAAAGTATCCCATGAAAAATCCATAGGACGATTATCAAGCATGGACTTACCCTTCATGCTAACCTTTCCGTCCTTTATAACAAAATCCAAAGGCCCGCCACTTAAATCTAATGTTTCAATAACATCGGGTAGCAAAACGTCGCTTAGCTTTCCTGATACATTTATCTCAAAATCCTTAACGTCAACGCTAGCTCTGGCAGGAAAAACAAGGCGAACACTAAGGTCAGCATTTCCTTTAACCTTATCTATATCCATACCTATTTCATCGCCAAGGCTTATAGGTTCTTTAGAAACATACCGCATAACATCGGCAACATCTCCGTTTAAATGAACATGTAAATCAGCGTCACCCACCCCTTCTTCAATCAAACGGTCAAAAAACATCGTTGAATGGCTCAAATGCATATTGCCGATTTTACCCTTCTTAACTTTTATAGATAGACTGTCGCCCATATAATCAAAACGTCCTGCCCCGTATATATGAGTTACCTTATCCAATGGTGCGCGGTAATCAAGCGTCATATCCTCGGCCTTAAAATCAGCCACTATATTTGAAACATCAAACAACCATGTAGGCTCTTCCTTAAAATCATCAGTAATTTTTAGTGCAGCAAACTCTATCTTTGCTTTAACATCTTTAAATACACCATCAGACATTTTTTTTACAATCCACTGCTCTGCATTTTCACCTTCAAGGAATTTAGGCCATATAGAAGCAATTTTTTCCTGCTCAACTTCATTTATGTTTAAGTTCACAAACCCTTCAGCGCTATCTTTTGCATGAGAAGCCCCAGCATCAACAGAAATAGTGATATCATTAAGGGTTATTTTTGTATCTGTAACTTGCAAAGATTTAGAGGAATAACTATATACCGCATTTAAATATAAGTCCTTATAGGTAAACGGATTATCGGACAACTCAGGATGAGTTATACTGCCAGATTCAGATGTTATACTCGCAACCACTTCTAAAGGAGAAAATCCTTCATCAAGTACAGCTTCCAAATGCGCGTCAATTACTACATTTTGTTCACTAGGAATATCAATAGCTGGAATTTTACTAATAATATCATTTACATTTATTGATTTTAAATCAGCAGATACCAAAACATCTTTTTGATCCCATATATAATTCATTTTGACCTCAAGCTTAGGCTTTTCCATACCCATTTGCGAGGGAAGCTCAAGATTAACTGTTCCTTTCATTCCCTCACGAGTGCTTATCATTTTCAAATCAAAATGTGGCAGCGACCATGTTTGCTTTGCCACAGCATCATCAATCAATAGCTGTGCATCTTCAATAATAAACGCTTGAAGTTTTGCAATCAGTGAATCATGAACATTTTCATACCCTGGTCTGGCAATATAACCAAATATACGCGTAGTTAGCTCTAACTGCTCATTCTTATTCGCGGCATCAACATCACCAACATTCACGCTTATATTGCCGTCCTCTGAGCGACTTACTCTTAAGGCAGGCTTCTTAAGTATAATTGATTTAGGCATTATACGCCCCATCAACAAGCCCGCACGAGAGAAGCTAATATCTACCTGATCTATTGATAGAATAACCATACCTTTTTTATCAAAAAGCTGACTATCATGAAGCTGTAAATAAAGAGGGCCTCTTAAATTAGGCCAATATAAAACGGCGCGCCCCATTTTTGCGTAATTCCCAGTAGCTTTATCACGCATTGCCGCCTCGATATAAGACTTTGCAAACGTAATATCATAGGGGCGGTTTGATACTCTCCAAACGAAAATCAAAGACAGAAAAAATGCAACTAAAACCAACATACCTGATAAACGCAGGCTATGCTTACTTGTTTTTATAGCGACATGCTTGATTTTTTTCTTCACTTAATTTCCAGTAATGTATGAATTATACCTGTTCAATATATATGATCAAAACATATCATGACCATAGACATTTGCTGATTATTAAGGGATAACCACTGGTAATTTACAGATAATAAATATAAAGGATATTTAATAATGGACGATCTGAATATTGGCGATCAAGCACCAGACTTTACATTACCGACTGATAATAATGGAGAAATCACTCTATCAGACTTAAAGGGAGAAAATGTTATAGTTTATTTCTATCCCAAGGACTTAACACCTGGCTGCACAACCCAATCATGCGACTTTCGTGATGCTATGCCAAAATTCGAAAAACTTAATACACGAGTAATCGGCATATCAAAATGCAGCGTTACAAAACATGATAAATTCAAAGCCAAATATGATTTCAACTTCCCCCTTGCCTCTGATGAGAATAGCGACACTTGCGAACGCTATGGCGTATGGAAAGAAAAGAACATGTATGGTCGCAAATATATGGGCATAGAACGCTCAACTTTCCTGATTGATCAACATGGAAAAATTGCAGCAATTTGGCGAAAGGTAAAGGTCAAAAATCATGTTGATGAAGTTTATAAAAAACTAAAAGAAATATCTTAAACAAAAAAAAGGGGGCGCTCAAAATCGCCCCATCTTTAATATATTAAAATAACTTAATTATATTAAGCCGCAATTTTAACAGGAACTTCCTGACCGCCTCTTGCTTTGTTCATATGGTCATGAACGTGATCAACCAACACATCAATATGATTATGGAAGAAGTGGTTAGCCTCTGGCAATACGCGGAAATCAATATTGATACCCTTTTGCAAATATAGACGCTCCACTAATTCACCGACACATTCCTGAGGGATAATATCATCTTTACCACCATGAAGCATCAATCCAGATGTTGGGCACGGAGCCAAGAATGAAAAATCATCTGTATGAGCAGGAGGAGCAATAGATATAAACCCTTCAATCTCTGGACGGCGCATCAAAAGCTGCATGCCAATCCAAGCACCAAAAGAGAAACCTGAAACCCAAACATAAGGTGCATTAGGGTTAATTTCCTGCATCCAATCAAGTGCAGAAGCTGCATCGCTAAGCTCTCCTTCACCCTCATCATATGCCCCTTGGGAACGCCCTACACCGCGAAAGTTAAACCGTAAAACAGAAAAACCACGAGCCACATAAGCCTGATACAATGCATATGTTATCTTGTTATTCATAGTACCGCCATGCTGGGGGTTTGGATGAAGAACTAGAGCGAGAGGTGCGTCTTTAATTTTTGAGTGATGATAACGTCCTTCTAGACGTCCGGCTGGGCCGTTCAGGATAACTTCGGGCATTAGAAACCTCTTTTATTATTATAGATTAACTTATAAAACCAAACTAACTGCAAAACATTATTTATTACGCCTTGCTAATAGATGCCCTGTTATATTGAACATTAGAAAATAAGTCCATAAAAATCTGATAAACCCTTGAAAAACAATGTGGATAATACGATAGTAGAAATATATGATTAAGAGATTTTACCTAGATTACAACGCAAGCACTCCATTACACCCCAAATCTTGGGAAGTAATGCAGTCTTTGCTGAGCGCACAAAACCATGCTTATAATGCATCGGCAATCCATAGCTTTGGGCGTGAAGGACAAAAGATAATCGAAAATGCCCGCAAAGAGATTTCGAATCTGATCGGTGCGGATAAAAACCAGATTATATTCAACAGCGGGGCAACCGAAGGTAACAATACCATTTTAAGGCATTTTTCTACTCAATACCCAAATGACACTATTTTAATTTCTGCTATTGAGCACCCATCTATATTAGAGGCACAAAACACCCTACCCAATATAAAAATAATTCCAGTTGATGATAATGGGCTTATTATAATTGAAGAGCTAGAAATGCTACTGAAGGAAAACACCGCAAGCCTTGTATCAATCATGGCTGCCAACAACGAAAATGGCGCGATACAAGACGTTTCAGAAATATCAAAGATTGCCCATACTAATAATGCTCTATATCATTGTGATGCTACACAAGCGGCGGGCAAAATCTCCATAAATATGAAGGAACTAGATATAGACTTCCTCACAATATCCTCACATAAAATAGGAGGGCCTCAAGGCGTGGGAGCTTTAGCACTTGGAATATGCGGACAATCCCCTTCCCTGTTATTTGGCGGCGGTCAGGAAAAATCGTTACGCGCAGGAACTGAGAATGTTGCTGGCATTGCAGGATTTGGCGCAGCAGCAAGATCAGCACTAGATAATATAGAGGAATATCAAAAACTAAAAAAACTAAGAGATGATTTTGAAAGCAAACTCAAAGACATATCCCCTGATATTATTATACACTCACAAGATGCCAAACGAATAGCTAACACCAGCTTTTTCAGTCTGCCAAACGCAAATTCCCAAACTCTGCTTATGGCTCTGGACTTGGAAGGTCTAGCAGTGAGTAATGGATCAGCATGTTCCAGCGGTAGAGTAAAGCCCAGTCATGTGCTTGAAGCCATGGGCAAAGATAAAAAATTAACATCAAGTGCCTTGCGTATTTCCATGGGCTGGGCTACGAAAGGGGAAGATATTGAAGCCTTTCTAGAAGCTTGGCAGAAAATCTATACGCGCATGAGTAATAAAAACTAAAAGGACTACAATATGGCAACGATAACCGTTATCCAAAAAGACGGAAGCAAAAAAGACATAGAAGCAGAAGATGGCTGGTCACTGATGGAAATATTGCGCGACGCTGGATTCGATGCCATTGAGGGCGCATGCGGTGGATCTATGGCTTGCGCAACATGCCATATGTATATTCACCCTGATTGGGCGGAGAAGGTAAAGGCACTGGATAACGAACGAACAGAAGAAGAGGAAGATATGCTGGACCTTGCCTTTGATATTCGTGACACATCGCGCCTTGGCTGCCAAATCCGTATAAGTGATGAGCTTGATGGACTTATCGTCGCCCTACCTGGCGCAAAAGTTAAATGGTAAGGTAGCATAATAATGATCCGCCATATTGTCATGTTCACGGCCAAAATCCCCGAAGATATAGACAGCATCTATAACGGCCTAAAAATGCTGGAATCCATTGAGGGTAATTGGATTCTAAGCGTAACCAAGAATAAAAAAGTCGATCAGATTGGCAATGACATTGACGTTGTTGTTTATGGTGAATTCCCAGATGAGGGTGCTCTTAAACTCTATAAATCTCACCCTACATATCAAGAATGTATTGACGTAGTACGCCCCTTGCGTGATAAACGCATCGCCGTTGATATCGCCGCTTAAGTAACTTAAGCGCGAACAAAACACCTAGCCTAGATAAGCTATAGGGCGTGCTGTAGAAAATCTAGTTCATCGCCAGAGTCGATATATAGCGTGGGAATAGATGAAGCCCCCACTTTTATACTAACATTTTTAAAAACAGACTCTCTTTCCGCTCCCTCATCAATATAGGTATCAAATTGCGCCAAAAGACCATCATAAAAATCTTCGCTGTTATCGACCAGCAAAGGAACACTACGCTGTTCCATCAATGCGGTAGTTGCGCGGTCTAGCGCAACTATTCCAGCATCATTAGACAGCATATTTCGTCCACCTCTATTAGTAAAACCAGGGGTTTTATCATCTCGTTCAGGCCTAACAGCTCTATCCTCTGCCTTTGCCTCGCTCCATTTTTCAGCATAATCATATTCAGGAGTGCCCACCGCCTTATATAATTCTATTATTGGCATAACCTCGTCAATATCGCTCACTACATGAATATGAGCTAAATGATCACCTGAAAATTGATGGGTTAAACTACTTCGCTTAATTGCCTCAATCTGCTCTACCAAACCATCATAATAATTAGAATCATTTACTATAATCATTGGTGTTCCACGGCGCATAAGATGAGTTGCTTGATCCAACTCCTCTAACCCTCCTGCCATTAACACCGCAACATCAGCTCTATTATCAAGGGATTTCTTAACCCCTTTGCGCCCATCAACCATAACATTATTTATAAGGTCATCATTCAGACTTTTTTGATGAGGCTCATTCGGCGCAGCGCCAGGATCGGGGTAAACATTAACCACAATTCCCTGCTGATAAAGAGCGCCAAGAGCCACATCACCCTTAACACCATCGGCTTGACCCGGAATAATAACTTGGTGTCCACTTTGCGCCAGACTCCCACCAAGGGAGCGACCATCGTCACAAAAACTATCGTTCGACAACGACGAACCACCTAAAACTACTATTTTTTGAACATTACTGCTCACATCAAACCCCTTCGATGTTTATTCTTATGTATAAGTAATAACGCCTTTTACAATAATTATCAAATTTTTGTTCTATTAGAAATTGGCTGGTGCAAATCTTACAAGATTAATGGGCTCTACATCTAATTTTACTTCCTTGTTTTTTTACTATTATTTAAGCTAACATCTAGACCAATTAATCACCTGCACCTATGGGGTAATTTGATATGGCACGACCCAAAAATTTAAAAGATGAACACTTTAGTGGCGTTCGCAGCCAAGTTGTAAGTTTTGTCGAAAACAAGCGTTTCACAAACTTCATTATGTTTGTGATTATAATAAACGCCATTACACTAGGTATGGAAACAAATAATGATACTATGGCACGTCATGGAGAATTACTTAACCTTATAGACAGATGTGCCGTTTTTATATTTACAATAGAGATCCTATTAAAACTTTACATGTACAGGCTTTCCTTTTTTCGGGCAGGGTGGAATGTATTTGATTTTATCGTCATTGCCATAACCTTTATCCCAGCCGTTGGGCCACTATCGATACTACGATCCTTAAGGGTTCTGCGGATTTTACGCCTTATATCCATTATACCGCAAATGCGAAGGGTTATAGCAGCACTACTACATTCAATTCCTGGAATGGCATCTATTATAGCCGTATTGCTTATTATATTTTATGTTGCTTCCGTATTAGTAACCACATTATTCGGGGCAGAGTTTGAAGTATTATTTGGCTCAATCGGCGCCTCTATGTACACCCTGTTTCAAATCATGACATTAGAAGGTTGGTCAGAGGAAGTTGTACGCCCTGTAATGAAGGTATATCCTCAATCTTGGGTTTTCTTCATACCATTCATTATTATTACCAGCTTCGCTGTACTCAACCTATTCATCGGAATAATAGTTGATGCAATGAATACTATGCACGAAATGGGTAGAGTTTATAGCGGGCCAGATCGCCGCCAAAACCGTGATGATATCAAAGCTATACGTGCAGAAATGGCAGAACTTAAACAACTAATAATAGAAAACAGAACAAATTCACAAAACAATAAGACGTGAACTGTATGCACCTTTAATAATTGAGTATCATTAAGTAACCAAATTTTAACATTTCCAAATCGCCCAAAATAAGGATAAAATGAAATATCAATATTAGGAGGATTCTTCCCTGACCCCAAATACCTACGATAAGCCCCTGCCATATGATTTAACCAACTTCACAATTCTTCTAGTTGAAGATTCTTCTTATATGCAAAACTTAATGTCTTCCATGCTTAGAGTTTTTGGTGTTGGCGACATACTCATGTGTTCAAGTTCAAAAGAAGCCATAGAATTACTAACCGTCACACAAGCACGAACAAAAAGCAGATACATCAATTCAGTGGATATTATTCTAACAGACTGGCTTATGCCCAACGGCTCTGGAAGAGACCTTCTAGAATGGGTGAGAGAGCATAAGAACGATTCCATACGTTTTATTCCAGTTATTGTTGTAAGCGGATATACAAGTGAAAAAGTTACCAACGAGACACGCGACCTAGGCGCAAATGAAACCCTTGTAAAACCCGTATCAGGAAATGGTCTGGCCTCTAGAATATGCAACGTCATTGATACACCCAGACCTTTCGTTCAAACACCTAACTTCTTTGGACCAGACCGCAGACGGCAAGAACTACAATATACAGGAATAGAGCGCCGCATTACTACTCACGTCATAGTGGAGAAAGAAATATGAGCGATAAAAGTGAAGACAAAGAAAACGCTACTATAAAAATATATAATCAAAAACACAATTCCCTTAAAAATAAAATGGGAATGCGCCCGCAAACCAATGAAGACGGGCATATTAACCCAGATCATATTGAAGAAGCAGAAGGTCTTGTTTTAGAAATCTGCAAAACCGGAGAGGACGCCATTGGAAAAACTCTTGAAATACTATCAAATGTTTGGAATGAGATGCAGACTTTGCCCAGCTCCCCTCAACGACAAGAAAAATCAGAGGAAATCTTTACACTCGCCCATGAAATCAAAGATATAGGCTCTTTATGTGGATATACGTTAAGTGCCTATTTCGCCGAATCTTTGCGTGATTATATAGCAGAAACTGCACTAAACCTTAAAAATCAAAAAATTATTATTCAGGCTCATATTGATGCAATGAATGCGGTTCATAAGGCTGGAATAAAGGAAGATGCTGGCCCTGCCGCAGAGGAACTCAAAACAATGGTAAAAGTCGCAATTGAGAAATACCGTTAGGGTTCTCCTGATTTTGCACCCGTTTTTATTTGATGTTCATTAATTAATCCTATCTTTAAAAAGAATTGGCGATACCAATAAACCAAAAACTACAAAGAAAATTTAATCCGCCCCTTTAATATATTCTTGTTTAAGTTTTTCAGTTGCTTTACTTTATACATTTTCTAACCCATCTAATTTATATTTATTTTCTAGTATAAAGCTCCCAATTATTCTGTGCTAAAGCCTCACTCTATCATAAAGATCCATAACATTATTCTTGAAAACCTCTCTGGTAAATCCTTCCTGATAAGCACGCAGACCGTTATTAACAAGTTCCGCTTGCAATGCCTTATCACCAATCATGCGATTTATAGAGCTTGCAAGGCCTTCTACATCATCAATCTCGACCAAAAGTCCGTTTTCCTCATGCTTAACATAGGCTTTTGGTCCAGCAGCTTTGGCGGCAATTAAGGGCTTTTCTGTCCCCCACGCCTCTATCACTACCGCCCCAAACGGCTCATAACGCGAAGGGAAAACACAAACATCGCATGTTGCCAATAATGCCTCGCGGTCATTACGCCAGCCAAGAAAACGCACGCGATCCTCTAGCTTTAACTCTTTCATTTGAGTTTTTAACTCTTGCTCTAACGACCCCGAACCCGCAATCCATAGATAAGCATCAGGCACGCTTTTCATAGCTTCTAACAGGACATCAAGCCCCTTTTTCGTATGCAACCGTGATAGCGATAACAATAATGGAGCATCATCAGGCGTATCAAACTCCTCGCGATCTATTGGATTGCCCTTTTCAAACTCGGCATATATATGGAGCAAAAAAGCATGTTCCTTCGGCACTCCCTCGCGCACGATATGATCGACGATATCTTGCGTTACTGCCACGTGATACTTACAATGTTTAAAGCGCGAAGGCTTATAATACCCGCCGTACCAGCCAATATTAACATGATCACCTGCTTGAGAGAACATACCCGCTCTGCCCATCCAGTGATGAACAATATCAGGCTTAAACTCCTTAATATGTTTTTTCATTTTGGCAGCAGTAGTAAACTTCCAGTTTTTGTTAAACGAAGCCTCTTCTACCAAAATCCCATGCTTCTTAATTGTTGCAATTTTGTGCGGATTATTAGCTCTGGTTATAACGCGTTGTTCGGTGTCTGTCTCGGCTATTGCCTCCACTGCATCAACAAAGAATGTTTCCGCTCCGCCAACCGAATCACCAGCCATTGCATGTAATATTTTCATTAAAATTTCACCTTATTTCTAAAACCTGAATTTTGGGTATAGCATAAGCATCAAGAAAGGATAATGCTATATGCTAACAAAACTTGTTTTTAGATAATAAAATCCGTATATTCCGCCGCATGAACAAAGAAATTAACAACATGGGCATAGTAAAGCCCCCATCACAAACCCGCGTGGTAGTTGCCATGTCTGGCGGGGTGGATAGCTCTGTTTGCGCAGCACTGCTCCATGAGGAAGGCTATGACGTGGTAGGCGTCACCTTACAACTCTACGATCATGGCGAAGCCACTAGCCCTAGCTCTACCCCCGTAAAAAGTAAAACTTGCTGCGCGGGGCAAGATATATACGATGCCAAGCGCGTGGCCGAAGATTTAGGTTTTCCTCACTATGTTTTAAATTATGAGAGCAATTTCCGTGAAAGCGTTATTGATGATTTCGCAGATAGCTATATCCGCGGTGAAACACCTATCCCATGCGTGAAATGTAACCAAACAGTCAAATTTCATGATTTACTGAAAGTCGCTCACGACCTTGGCGCAGACTGCATGGCAACAGGTCATTATATACAGCGCCTTATTGATGAAAACGGAAAAGCATACCTAAAACGCGCTCATGATGCTGGCAAGGATCAAAGCTATTTTCTATTTGCCACCACTCAAGAACAATTAAACTTCTTACGTTTCCCACTTGGCGGGTGGAGCAAAGATGTTACCCGAAAAGAGGCTGATCGCTTAGGCTTGCTTAATGCTGATAAGCCAGATTCTCAGGATATTTGCTTTGTTCCTGATGGTGATTACGCAAAAATCGTTAAAAAAATCAGGCCTGACGCGGCAAAGTCTGGTGATATTGTCCATATTGATGGGCGCATAGTTGGCAATCATGAGGGTATTATCCACTATACAATCGGGCAGCGGCGCGGCATAGGAATTGGCGGCGGGGTATCAGAAAATAACGAACCTTTATATGTAATTGAACTACGACCCGATTATAATGAAGTGATTGTCGGGCCGAAGGAAGCACTCGCGCGCAATATTTTGCACCTTCAAGATTGCAACTGGCTGTTAGATACAAATACAGACAAGCCGATAAAAATAGACCTTAAATTTCGCTCTGTAATGAACCCTACTCCAGCCACACTTCATATTGGCAATGAAGGAACAAAAATACACCTTGATAGCCCGCATTACGGCATCGCCGCAGGACAAGCCGCTGTATGCTATGTCAATGACAGAGTTATCGGCGGAGGATGGATTATAAGAACATCGTTAAAAACTAATTAAAAAAATAGGCGCGTTTTATACGCACCTACAACTAAATATTTGTTAGTTACATACTTAACTTCTATAAGCCCATTTCATTCAAAGCTTTAACCGATGGTGATTCAGCAATGCCATACATAGAACGCTGAGGGTCTGGCTCAATTGGTTGTAACACCTCATCAGCAGCATTGCTTGCATCATCAAATAAACCAGTCAATGCTCCGCCCAATTCTTCATACCAAGCAGGTCCATGATCATCAAGCATTTGCTGGTTACTTACATCTGCACCACCACCATATGATTGATCCGCCTGTTCAGAAAAAAGTGCGCGTCTAATTTGGCTATCGGTTGCTTCATAATTTTCAACACCCTGAGCTAAAGCCTGCTGTGCCATTTCTTCTCTTAGAGACTCAGCCTGTGCTTCGCCAAGAGGCGTAGCAAGGAAATTATCCAAAGCTCCTGGACCGTCAGGATCATCATTAACACCTGAGAAGCTATCATATCCAGTTAGGTCAACAAATGTTAAACTTTCAGTACTTATACTTACACCCATAATTTTATCCTTTTTTATATAGACACATTATAAGCCATAAAATGCATATGAGGCAAATATTTTATGACAAAATAAATAGTTTCTGTTTTATATCTGACAACACTTGACAAAAATTACAAAAATAGGCCATATACGCCTTCATAGTTTATTACCCTGAATTTTTAATGTGGCGGTGTAGCTCAGGGGTTAGAGCAGTGGAATCATAATCCATGTGTCGGGTGTTCAAATCACCCCACCGCTACCAAAATTATCTCTATAAATAATTAAACTCAGCCCACTTTACAAAATATAATAACGAGGCTTAATTTGTGCTTGCTTTTTAATTTGGTATTGAGTAGTTTTCCGTTCAACCATTTTTGGTAATGGGGTATAGCCAAGCGGTAAGGCACCGGTTTTTGGTATCGGCATCCCTGGTTCGAATCCAGGTACCCCAGCCATTTTCTCTCGGGCACAACAAATAATCTTTCTCCCATACACTTAGCTCAAAAAAAAGCTGTACTTTTTTGTGCATAGAGGTACAACCTAAGGCAATATGAATATTGCAAAGAAGATATCCAGCATTCTATCAAAACCGATAGTCCTGCATTATGTTATGCCTGCCCTTATCATATATTTGGTGATAGGGACTGTTGCGCAAAAATATATAGGGTTATACGAAGCCACGAAGATCTTCTTCGCCTCCCCTATATTATGGCTTGGGTTTATACCGTTACCAGGTCTGCCTATATTAATATCACTATTATTTATTAACCTTGCCTTTAAAATTATGTTCAAAAGCCCATGGAACATAAAAAATTCTGGCATTATAATTACTCATATTGGTGCGATGTTATTACTTCTTGGTGGGCTATTTACTGCTCTATTTAGTAATGAGGGATATATAGATCTTGCGCAGGGACAAAAGAAAGTTTTTGTTACTGATTATCACAACCGAGTTTTTGCAGTTCTTAATGAACGCGGGGAGGAAATTCAAATATTTGAACATAAAAATCTTAGATCTGGTGACATAATCACGATTGATAACACTCCTATAAATCTAAAAATTATAACTTCATGCCGTAATTGCAAGATTGAAAAAAGAACAGGTGATAAAGGCGGTTATTTTGGCATGGCCAAGCATATGATTCTTAGCAATGATAAGCTTAAAAAACTTAATGAAGAAAATATGGCTGGCTTAGTATTTGAAGTATCAGGAAGTGATGAAGATAATGGAATTTACCAAGTCCTAGAAAATGTACCTAAACTCCCCAAGGTAACAACGGGCGGAAATGTTTATCAGTTAATCCTTCGCAGGGAACAACGTAAACTACCCTTTTCAATTGAGCTTATAGAGTTTAAGCGTGACATGCACCCCGGAACATCAATAGCAAAAGCCTATAGCTCACGCGTTCGCATACATGATGGTAACTCACAGTGGGAAAGCCTTATAAGCATGAACGCTCCGTTGCGTTACAAAGGTTACACTTTCTTTCAATCATCATTCATAGCAACCAAAAATGGAGATATTTCAGTGCTTGCCGTTGTGTGGAATGCAGGGAGAACATTCCCCTATATATCAGGGATACTTATGAGCATTGGAATAATAATTCACTTATTCGCACGCAGAAAAACCAAAAAGAAAAAGGGGCTAAAAAATGTTTCATAAGCCTCTTATTGCCTTATTATTTACCCTACTCTTGCTTTCCACAAGCAATGTTTGGGCTAAACAAGATAATAATAAAATTGATATTAACGCCTTTGCAGAACTCCCCATTATGCATGAGGGTCGAATAAAGCCCATCGACAGCTTCGCAAGGTCTTTACGCAAACAATTATCAGGCAAAGATAATAAAGCCGCTCTATGGCTTGCAGAAACTTTATTCAATCCCGCCGCAGCAGAGAATATCCCCTCCCTTAGAATATCAAATCCTGATCTTTTAAATATGCTGGAATTGGAAAAACAAATAGATAAGCTTTATTCATATAAAGAGGTTATGAAATCTCTTGATGCCAAACAAGATGTTCTAAAATCAATAATCAAAACGCCAAGAGATAAATGGACAAAGGCGCAAGGTGATTTTATCACCTTACAAGAAAATGCAGTGCTGCTCGGCAATCTTTTAAGCAGTATGGCCTTATTTTTACCATTATCAATAACTCTGCCTGATAACGTCCCTGAAACACTGCGTCCTTACTCTAATAAAAGCCTTAGCTATAGCGATGTAATTGCTTTTAATGATGTTTTACAACAAGAGGTAAAAAATACTGTCAAAAATAAAGGGGACGATATTGAAAAATATAACGAAGCAGAACAAATAATCGCCTATCTTTCTTTTAATATCGCAAATATGCAAAACTCAGGTCAACATAGTAAAATATTTAAAACCATTCCAGTAAATGGCAAAGAAGAATGGCTATCCCCTTGGCAAATATCAATAAATAAAGATATTAAAGCAAAAGACTCCAATTTAATGCCTTATTGGCAATCATTGGCAATAGCGTTTCATAACAAAAATAATGAGCTATGGAACACCAGCATTGAAAATATTAAAAGTACTATGGAAACTGAATATAATAAAAATAATGCTCTGCAAATTGAGTATTTTTACAATTCCACTAACCCATTTTATATAAGCATCTTATTTTATAGTTTTGCATTATTACTTTTAATTATAAGCCCTTATATAAAGAAAGATACTATATATATAGCCAGCCTGTCATTATGGGTAGGAGCTGGTTTTCACCTCTCAGGAATAATGGCAAGAATTTATATTCTTGAAAGACCACCTGTAAGCACCTTGTACGAATCTATTATCTTTGTAGGATTGATAGCAGTTTTATACGGGCTGATAGCATATAGAGGGGATAGAGCAAAATTTTGGCTTATAATTAGTGCAGGAGCAGGAGTATCGCTCCACCTCTTAGCATTTTCCCATGACCAAGATGGCGATAGCATGATGATGCTTAGTGCCGTACTTAATACTAATTTCTGGCTAGCCACTCATGTAATTACCATTACTATCGGATATGCCTTTTGCCTTATTACCAGCATTATCGCCCATTATGCTCTAATAGCTATGACAATGGGCAAATATAATGATGCTCTATTCAAACATATTCATAAAGCCGCCCTGCTCGCTCTACTATTCTCAACAATCGGCACAGTTCTTGGCGGAATTTGGGCAGATCAAAGCTGGGGCAGGTTTTGGGGGTGGGATCCGAAAGAAAACGGTGCGTTGCTTATTGTTTTGTGGCTGATATGGATATTACATGGACGCATAAGCGGACAAATGAAAAATCCTGCGGTTATCGCGGGGCTTGCATATCTATCGGTTATTGTCGCCCTATCATGGTTTGGAGTAAATTTATTAAGCGTTGGCCTGCACGCTTATGGCTTTACAAACTCTATGCTCTGGTCATTTATAATATTCATTGGCGTAGACACGCTAATAATTTTAGGGCTTTATATTGCCATTATAAACAAATTCAAACAAAAAGGCAGGAATAACCCCGCCCTTTTATAGATCCTAACTTATAAAACCAATAGCTTATGACTTCTCAACTTGAGTGTATTCAAGCTCAACTGGCGTGGCTCGTCCAAAGATAGATACAGAAACTTTAAGCTTAGCTTTTTCTTCATCTACTTCTTCAACAATACCGTTGAATGAAGCAAATGGGCCATCTGTAACCTTAACTTCTTCACCAATATCGTAGATAATTGATGGACGAGGACGATCAACACCCTCTTGAACCTGTTTCAAAATACGCTGCGCTTCACGCTCTGTAATTGCAACGGGTTTATTACCACCCGCACCAAGAAAACCACTAACCTTTGGGGTATCTTTAATCAAGTGCCAAACATTATCATTCATATCCAGCTTAGCCAAAACATAACCAGGGAAGAACTTACGCTCTGCATTCACTCGTTGACCACGCTTAACCTCAACAACTTCTTCCATAGGAACAAGAATATCATCAATATAATCACCTAACCCCTGCTTCTCAGCTTTTTCCTTAATTGATTCGGCTACTTTACTTTCAAACCCTGAGTAAACATGCAATACATACCAACGTTTTGCCATATTGAAGTCTCCTTTTTCACTTCATTTAAGTAATTATATTTTATAGCCCCATGATTATTCTTATTAAATAAGCAATAATCTGATCGGCAAAATACAAGAAAATTGATGATATTAGCACCATGACAAAAACCGCGATCATACTAACCGTTGTTTCCTGACGTGTTGGCCAAGTAACTTTCTTAGTTTCGCTTTTAACCTGACGGATAAATTCTATTGGTCCGGTTTTTGACATCATATTATCTTTCTTGTTTCAACAATTATTAGACCCAAGGTTCGTGTTGTGAGCGCGGAGCCACATATAAACATTAACCATTTGGGGATTTATAGATTAACTACACCAAAAAAAAGCCTATTACCAGATAAAAATGCAGGCTTTATAATTTACCTTCTGAAAAACAGATTATTTATCTACTATCTTAATATTGCAGAGTCGCCCACTGCACTTGTTCTATATTTTGGGCATTGGTCGCCAGCATTATCAAACGATCGACGCCAAGGGCTATCCCTGCGCTTTGTGGCATACACTCAAGAGCTAAGAAAAACTCTTCATCTGGTGGATATATTTCACCATATAGATTATTTTTTAGCTCCATTTCTTTTTCAAAACGCAAGCGTTGCTCTCTTGCATCGGTTAACTCTGAAAAAGCATTGGCAAGTTCAACTCCACATACATAAAGCTCAAAGCGTTCCGCAAAGCTAGGATCATCTGGTTTTTCCCTAGATAATGATGCCATGCTAATAGGGTAATCATATAGTATTGTTGGAACCCCCTGCCCTAAATTCTGCTCTATTTTTTCTGCTATAACCGCATGAAATATATCCTCCCACGAATCTGCGCTAATTACACGAACTCCCATTTCTTGCGCGAGATTGGCAAAACCATCTCTATCACCAAGTATATTTTCTAAATTAATATCTGCATATTTTTTAAAGGCATCGCAAACTGATATATACTCCCACACTAAAAATGGATCCGAAACACTGCCCTTATATGTATATGTTTTAATATCTACAGCTTTAGCTATAGATCGTAGCAAATCTTCACAATCTCTCATCAGGTTATTATAATCCGTCCCAGAGCGGTACCATTCTAATAATGTAAATTCAGGGGAGTGAATATCAGACCCTTCGGCATTGCGATAAACTTGGCATATTTGATAAATACGCTCCATTCCAGCAGAGAGCAGCTTCTTCATATCAAACTCTGGGCTAGTATGCAGGTACATTTCTTGTAACTTCTGATGATCAACCCCCTGTAACTCTGTCTTGAAAGCATGAATATGAGCGTCCATTACTGGGCATATCTGCAAAGCAGGAGTAGTAACTTCTATAAAATTCTGCCCATCAAAAAATGAGCGTATTTCACGCATTATAGCCGCTCTTCCCTCAAGGAAACTGCGCTTATTTACAAAATTTTCTGGTTGCCACCAACTCATATTACAAGCTTCCACTATGCTTTACTAAAAAAATACTTGCATTTGCGCATTAGTAACGCTAAAAATGCGCTTCATTCAAGTATGAATATGAAAGATTAAGACGATGAAAGCCGATATACACCCAGATTATCATGAAATTACTGTCGTGATGACCGATGGAACCGAGTATAAAACACATAGTACCTATGGCAAAGAAGGTGATGTTATTAAGCTCGATGTTGACCCGTTAACACACCCTGCATGGCAAGGTGGAACAGGTAAAGTTGTTGAAAAAGGACAACTTGATAAATTCCAAAACCGCTATGGAAACTTTGGCCTTCCAGGTACAAGCGACGATAAAAAATAATTACATTTCTAATTTAAATATTTTTAAAGCCCTAGCTTATATGCAGGGCTTTTTTGTATATCCAATCGATGCTTGCGCATTAAGTAAACCTACCGCCGCTGCCAACTTTAGACAGAACAACTCATTATATACGCTATCCACGACGTCATGTGCGCCGGTTATCAGTGGCTTGATTATATGTGTTGTTGACGCACCACCACGCATAAGGAGTATTTCCCTCAGAAATACCGCAGCAGATTAGGTAAATGTTCCTAGATTGGCCTTTAAGAAAGTTTTATATATTATATAATATATTGATATGTCTGAGCATATATTAAACCTAAAGTTATATATTAATTTAAAATATTGAGAGTTAAACGTGATGAAGAAAATAAGAACAATTACACTGTTTTATGCAATTTTTATCTCCACAACATTAAGTAATATTGTACCTACATACGCTGAACATAGCGAAAAAAAACCAATTCGTTTTGGTTCTGTAGCCATGGACATACCATCCGTTATGCATAAACGTCTAACACCAATAACTGAATATTTAAGCAAGAAACTTGATCGTCATATTATACTAACCTTATCACCCAACATGTCTGATGCAATAAATAATCTTGCTACTGGCAAAGTTGACTTTGCCTATTTAACGCCTGTTGCTTATCTTAAATCACATGACAAAAATAACACTAAGTTAATTGTAAAAACACTTACCAATAAAAAGGCATCTTTCCAGTTAATGATTGTCGTGAGAGATGATAGCCCAATCAAGACAATCAAAGACTTAAAAGGTAAAAAATTTGGCTTTGGCGATAAAAGCGCTCTATTACAACGAGCAGCATTAGTAGATGCCGGTATGCCCTTAGAAAATCTTGCTGAATACCGTTTCCTTTCACATTATGATAATATTGCAAGAGCCGTAATGAATAAAGATGTTGATGCGGGTATTTTAAAAGATACAAAAGCTTTAAAATGGAAAGATAAAGGCTTACGCATCTTATATAGCTCACCACACCTTCCTCCTTACAATATGGGTCTGTTGCAAGATAAATATTTACCGAGTCAGAATCCTTAAATTGTTGTAAAGTTTTCTAACAACAAGCAGGAGATTTATTTAATGCCCAATCAAATCGAGAT
>Ga0316209_1000774_pt1 | contig 45354 bp, 39 predicted proteins | sample 6monopyrite_MG_FD_204945 | JGI IMG/M metagenome (GOLD analysis project Ga0316209, IMG submission 204945) | Microbial mat bacterial communities from mineral coupon in-situ incubated in ocean water Damariscotta River, Maine, United States -... | ecosystem: Environmental > Aquatic > Marine >...
ACTCGATATTAACCGGCGCTGATTTGAGTCATGCTGACTTTAGCAATGCCATACTGGAAAATGTCGATTTTAACTTTGCCAGGCTAGATGGTGCGCGCTTTGATGGCGCCAGAATGACGAATGTGAGGCTGGTTGCAGTTAATGCAACCGCTGCCAGTTTTCGTAATACGACCTTGGAAAATAGTCGTCTGAGTCGAGCAAAACTAAATAAATCAGATTTTACCGGTGCGAGAGCAGATAAGGCTAATTTCTACGGGGCAGAGCTTGAATCTGCGATTTTTGTTGATGCTCGATTGAATAGTGCCAGTTTTGAACAATCCAAATTATCGCAAGCCAGGTTTGATGGTGCAGCATTAAAGCAATCGATATTTCGCAATGCACGATTACAGGGCACAACTTTTAATGGTGCGGATATAAGCCGTGGCATTTTTGATGAATCGGACTGTAGAAATGCTGATTTTAGCAATGCAGATTTAACCAAAGCTTCTTTTCGACAGGCTGAGATCGAAGAGTCCATTTTTACAGAGGCTATCTTGCGAGATACGATTTGGTCAGACTATAGACGGTGTAGAGCCAGTTCAATCGGTGAATGTCAGTGAGACTTAATTAGAAGTGAGACTTGATCGAATTGAATCTATCTCAGATATCAAAACATTTAACAATTTACTTACACAACTCCAGAATAAAATAATGAATCCACAAGAATTTCTTAACAAGATGGCAGAGACTGCTAACAACTTTAATTTTGATGCGCATATGAACCTGATATCGAAAGAGGTAAACGTACTTGGTTTTCCCGGGTTTGATGTATTAACTTATAATGACTGGTATAGCCAATGTAAAAAGGAATTCGATGATAGAGTTTTAAAGCGTGTCACTTATCAGGGCCTGTATGTCGTTGCGGAAAAAGAAGACCGTGCCATGTTTCAATCAGTGGAAACCGTCGAAGGTAGCGATGGAAAAACAAATATTAGTGTCATTGAATTTACTATTCAAAAAGAAGCCGACGGTCAATGGCGAGTTGTGAAAGAGCAGATCATGGAGAATGTGCCTGATAGTGAAAAGGACTAAACTGCTGCAGTTTGTGTCGATTATGAGTTGAGCGTTCTACAGCCTGGCTTCGTTGTTTTGTTTCCTGTTAGTAAGCAGCGGCAGGCTCAGTATAATCAGTCCCGCAATAATGCCCGCCATGCCTTCATAGACGGCACTGTGCCAGCCCAGATAACGCCAGGTCATGGCGACAGTCAAACCGGTAAGAACCGCCAATATACTTAATTTCTGATCTGGTTTGCCACCCAGACTTAACACGATGAGCAAGGGTGCAAAGGCGCTGGCAAGCCCTGACCAGGCCAGGATAACAAGGCCAAATACGCTCTGCTCGTTAACTAGAGCCCAAAGCAGGGCTGCCAGTGTGATCAGCAGTGTTGCCATTTTAATTAAAAAAGTGTTTTCAATTTTGTGTGGCAACAGATCATGCGTGATTGCAGCAGAGCAGCTTAGAACCAGTGAGTCAGCAGTCGACATGGTGGCAGCAAATATACCGGCCAGTACCAGGCCGACGAATACCGGCGATAGCAGTTCAAACGCCATGGTCGGCAATGCCAGTTCGGCATCGAAGCTGCCGTTATTGGCCAGGTAAATGCGAGAGAGCAGACCAACGCCTGTTGCCATCGCATAAAACGCGGTAAACCACAGGTAGTACCAGAGCCTTGCCTGATTCATTTTTTGATTACTTGCTAGCGTCATAAAACGAACCATGATGTGGGGTTGGCCGATGACGGAGAAGCCGGCAAAGGCCCAACTGATAGCAAACAGTATGCCGCCAGCCAGACCGGGAAGTGCCAGGTCTTTGGGGAACCAGTCGAGAAAACCGTCCACCGCATTCATCTGTGAAATACTGGCATCGATACCGCCCAGTGAATGGGTGGCGATAAAAAGCAGTATCGCCATGGCAGCAATCATCACCACCGACTGTGCCACATCCGTCCAGATAGAAGCGCGGATGCCACCGGCGATACAATAGACAGCGACCAATACTGCGCCGATAACAGCACCCGCCCATATTGGCCAGTCGAATAACACGTGCAGTGCCTTACCACCCGCGACGAGCTGGGCGCTGGCATAGGCAAGAAGAAAGAAGAGCGAGATTAGCCCGATGATGCGCTGCAGGCTGTCCTGCTTGCCATTGTTATACCAGTTGCTGAGCACGCCAGCATAACTGACTTCTCCGGATAACTCTGTGGCTGCACGCAGGCGTCGATGGACGAATGTCGATGCCAGGAAATCACCAACGATCCATCCTAACATCAACCATATCGAGGCGAGGCCGGTGGCATAGGTGTAACCGATAACGCCGATAAACATGTATCCGCTGTTGTTGGTGGCAACAGCGGATAAACCGACCAGTGCCGGTGAAACTGAACTGCTGGCTAAATAATAATCCTGTTTTGTGCCACGACTCTTACGTGCCGAAGAAATGCCGATGACGACAAATAGAAGTAAAAAAAACAGGAAAGAAATTATCATGATGCTTTATATAAAGTAGTTTCTAGAACCTCACATTGTTGCTAAAGGTTTTCCTCTGTTTCTAATTCATATGCACCGTCAGCGTTATGTACTTCATTGCCGGTCACAGGCGGATTAAATACACAGGCCATCTTCATTTCTTTAAAGGCGCGCAAGACGTGTTTATCATGTTTATCGAGGATATAAACGGTGCCAGGTTTTATCGGGTATTTTCTGTTGCCATTCTGACCGGCATCTAAAGTTTCGACTTCACCTTCACCTGACATGCAGTACACTGATTCAAGATGGTTTTGATAGTGCATTTGAAAATCGGCGCCTTCGTAGATGGTCGTGATGTGGAAGGAGAAGCCCATATTGTCATCTTTCAACAATAGTCGGACGCTGTCCCAGTTACCGTTGGGGTCTTCGACTCGGCGCTCTGATTTTTCCGCTTCCTGTAAGGTTCTAACAATCATTGTTACTTTTTCTCTGTTGGTGTTATTCGGTGACTATTACATCATCAAAGTAATCGGACTCTTCGGGAATGGCGTCTTCTTTTGCACACACTTCTTTTACGGCTTGCTCTACGATGTTCATGCCTTTTTCCAGATTGCCATCACTGGTTATCAGAGGGCATAAAAACTTAACTACCTGGTCATCGGCACCACTGGTTTCTATAATCAGACCTTGTTGAAAACAGGCATGCGTAATTTTTCCGGCAATATCACCGTTGACGCAATTAATACCCAGAAACATACCGCGACCACGGCAAGTAAAGTTACCTTCACCATATTGCTCGGCAATCGCGTCGAGGCGCTCTGCCACGTATTTGCCTTTGCGCTTTATCTCGTTTGAAAAGGTATCATCAGACCAGTAATGATCAATGGCCGCTTTTGCCGTAACAAAGGCAAAGTTATTGCCGCGGAAGGTGCCATTATGTTCGCCCGGTTTCCACTGGTCTAATTCTGGCTTTATCAGCACCACGGCAAAAGGCGTACCGTAACCACCGAGTGATTTTGAGAGGGTGATGATGTCTGGCTTGATGCCAGCTTCTTCAAAACTAAAATAGGTTCCTGTACGTCCACAACCAGCCTGAATATCATCGATGATCAATAAAATTTCATGCTTTCTACAGATTGCTTCGAGATTTCTTAACCACTCAAAACAGGCGACATTAATACCGCCTTCACCCTGCACGGTTTCAACGATAACAGCAGCAGGCAGATCAACACCGCTGCTCGAATCAGAGAGGACTTTTTCAAGATAGGCGGTAGTATCGACATCGTCCCCCATGTAACCGTCATAAGGCATACGAAAAGTACCGCTTAGACTGACACCGGCTGCACCTCGATGATGCGAGTTACCAGTCGCGGCAAGCGCACCCAGGCTGACGCCATGAAAGCCGTTGGTGAACGCGATGATATTTTCACGTCTGGTAATATTTCTTGCCAGCTTTAATGCTGCTTCCACGGCGTTAGTGCCGGTTGGTCCGGTAAACTGCATAACGTAATCATAAGCGCGAGGCTTAAGAATTTTTTCATTGAAGGTATTCATGAACGCTTCTTTTGCCTTGGTATGCAAGTCCAGTCCATGAGTGATGCCGTCTTCCTGTATATATTCCAGCAGTTTTTCTTTGAACTTAGGATTATTATGGCCATAGTTCAGCGTACCGGCGCCGGCGAGAAAATCGAGATACTGGTTACCGTCTTCGTCATACAGGTATTCACCCTGTGCTTTATGAAAAACGCGGGGGAACGAACGTGCGTAACTCTGTACTTCCGATTCGATTTCATCAAAAATTTTCATATGTATATCCTGGCGTAATCCTTAGCGCCTTTGTGTTATTAAATGTAATGTTAGTTAGGTTTGAGCGAACTGGAACGGACCGATGCGTGCAAGGAATTCGGTATCGTGCTCACCCGCAAGGTGTTTGTCGCGGTCAAACATGGTGGATTTCTGCAACCTTGTTTCCAGCTTATTAGCGAGGCTTTCGAACAGCGCCCATGAAGCTTTATTTGATTCAGTGATGGTGGTTTCCAGATGCGTGATCTGGCTACATAGCTGGCGATCAAGGATATGTTGCAACATGTTGCCCGCCAGCCCGCTGCCACGCGCACGTTCATCAACGGCAACCTGCCAGATAAAGAGAGTGTCTTCACGCTCAGGTATCAGGTAAGCAGAGATGAAGCCGACCAGCTCTTCTTTTGTGTCGTCCGTATGCACGGCAGTCACCGAAGTGCCAGCAAAATGCGTACACTGCAACAGATTGCAGTACATGGAGTTGGTATCAAGTGGGGGGCAACGACCTATCAGGCGAAATACAGACGCACCATCATTGGGAGTTGGAGGGCGCAGTACTGTTTGGGGTTGAGATAAGCTCATAAATGATGAACTGACGCATTATACATTACCCATCGTAAATTCTCAATTTGTATAAAAAACAGAAGGTTAGCTAATGCAAATTTCTACTCGATGACAATGTAACGTTACAAAATCAAATGTACATTGTCTTACGGAAGGTAAATTGAATGCCACGTAATCGTCCGTTTATAGTCGAGGGTTTGTGGTTAGTTTATTAATCTATGGTCCGCTATTGATTCAGGCTGTGTGAAAACTATTTTGGAAAATTGAAAGTGGTAAATTACTGTCGATATCCAACCAGAAACGAACTCTATGTGGGGGCGATTATTGCTTATTTATGAAAACCGTACGTATTTAGGGACTGGATTTTTAATATACAAAATATTTTGAGTTTTCACACAGCCTGGATTGTTCTGAGACATTAAAAGGAAGCCCAATGTCAGGATTTGTTTACTTCTGTTTTGTAACTCGTGAAATTAAGTTGGAGTAAAAGCACATTTAATAATGCGGTGGTGGCGTCTCTTCACTTTCATGTGCAACAGGTGATGATTGTGATGCTTTTATTTTTTTCTCAAGTATGGAAACCTGCAGCTGTAAAGTGTCAATTTCACCATGTTGTTTAATAATGGTTTCATTTAACACTTCGATTGTGTCCTCGAGGTGCGTTAAGCGAATTTCTAATTCTGTTACGCGGCTATCCACTATGACGCCCCTTTATTTTTTTCATCGATTTTAGTCGTTAGTTTTGTTGCGCCTGCAACGGCTACTGGCATTGCAAAGAAGTTTACAACAGGGATGCTGGTCATAATAAAAACGGCTGTGCCTAAACCCAGGGAGCGCATCCGATTTTTTCTGTTATAGGTTTTTACATCTTCAAAAAAATGGCCGCGATTGGCTAGTGGGTAATCATTGTATTCCAGTGCAAAAAACCAGGCGGCGAATAGTATCCACAGGAAGGGTGATGCTACATTGATTACTGGAATAACAGTAATAATAAGCAGGGGGATAAACCATTTTATTGCGTAAAAGATTTTTTGAATTTCTGATTTAGATGTTCTCGCCATTAACCTGAAAAAACTATCAGAATTAATATCTTCAGGTTTTTTCCCGGTCAGTTGAGCTTCTATTCTTGACGATAGTAAACTGTTAAATGGTGCAGCGATAAGATTGGCTATAACGGTGAAGGTATAGAATACGATCAGCAGTATTGCGATCCAGAATAAGGGTAAGATCAGCCACTCAAGCCAGCTTAACCAACCGGGTAACAACTGCTCTAACCAGGTGTCTAGCTGGTTTCGTAGTAATTCGATTGCGATGTAAAACAATCCTGCATTAATGATTAATGGAATAATCACAAAACGTTTTATTCCTGAACTGAATAGTAATCCAAAACCGCTGAAACAATCTAGAAAACCTTTTGTATATGAAAACATAATTTATCAATATTTGTTAGTTGATGAATGAATCGTCATTGCGAGCGGAGCGTGACAATCTCCTGTTGGCAAATCAGACGCTTCGAAAAGATTGCCACGCTCCGCTCGCAATGACGTGGGTAATTAATGGGTATCATTTAGATAGCCACTTTTAGCTAATAAAGCACTGCCGTAACACGCTTCACTATGAGTCGCATTGACGATATCAATACCCGATATTTTTGCACGTATTTCTCCCCACGCCAGATTACTGCTGCCACCACCTGCTGTATAGATTTTTTTTGGTGGAGTAGCGCCGAGTGATTCAAGCTTGTTATACCCGTCAGATTCAATATTCGCTATACCTTCCAGTAAAGCCTGAAAAAATTCGACATCGGATGTCGGGCGAGGTTCTGTATTATTTTTCTTATTCTTGTCATTGACTGGAAAGCGTTCGCCCGTCGCCGGTAGTGGATAGTAGTCCAGGCCGGTGAGCTGGTCAGTGTTGAGTTGTTCCGTCAGTTCTTTCATTTGTGCTGTTGTGAAGTATTGCAGTAATACGCTGCCCCCAGAATTCGACGCGCCGCCGACTAGCCATTGATTGTTTAAACGATGACTATAAATACCGAACTCTGGATTAAAGATGGGTTTGTCAGAAAAAAGTTTGATGACTAATGTGCTGCCAAGTGAGGTTACCGCATCGCCGAGTTGTTTGGCACCTGTTGCCAAAACGGCGGCATTACTGTCTGTTGTGCCTGCGAAAACGCTACAGTGTTTTGCGAGTTGGTATTTTTCGATTAATGCTGCTGTCACTTGTCCTGTCTTTGTGCCGGGTGAGACAACAGTCGGTAGTTGATCTTTTGTAAGAACCGTATTCTCGTTATTTTGAAATAGCCATTCCGGCCAGCATTGGTTAACACTGTCGTAACCGAGTTTCAGGCAATTGTTTTCGTCACTGATGCCATATTGATCTGTCAGTGACGCTGCTAACCAGTCTGCCTGGTGACAAAATAGTTCGGTTTCCGGATGTTTTTCCAGTAGAAACAGCGCTTTGGCTAATGAGGAGCTGGCACTATGCACGGCTGTATCAATGGGTGCAAAACGACTAATGACTTCAGCCTGTTTATGACTTTGTTGGTCGTTATACATCATGGCAGCTGAAACAGGAGTGCCATCTTTTTTACAGGCTAACAGTGTGCTTGAGGTGCCATCAATCGAGATAGCGACAATTTGATACGGAGAATCCAATTGTTGTATCTGAACACTGATTTCACTGATTAAACAATCTAACTGTGTTGACCAGCTGAGCGGGTTTTGTTCGCTTCGTGTGTTTTCAATTTGCGTGTTTTCAAAAGCGATATGATGACTTGCGATTTCGTTTTCGTCTTCATCAATCACGCTGCCCCTGATCCCTGAGGTGCCGATATCTATACCTAAAAAAACTTCAGTCATCACAGAAGTGGCGTGGTCTATCAGGGAAGTGAAACCACGGCCGGTGCGGTCCATTCCGGGTTTTTGTGTTCTGCGACAACAGTTGTGTAGACGCCACCGCGAACATTGAACTCGGCAGTCAGGCGCATAAAGCGCGGATCACAGGCTGCGACAAGGTCGGAGAGAATGGCATTGGTGACAGCCTCATGAAAGGTGCCTTCATCGCGAAATGACCATATATACATTTTAAGTGCCTTGAGTTCGATACAGCTTTTTTCTGGTACGTATTCCAGTTCCAGTGTGGCGAAGTCTGGCTGGCCTGTTTTAGGGCACAGGCAAGTGAATTCGGGCAGGGTAATACGGATGGTGTAGTCGCGTTCCGGCGTTGGATTATCAAATATTTCCAGTTCTTTTGAAGGCTTGCTTGCCATGGCTGATCTCGTTGTTAATGCACTCAATTAGAAGTCGCGGCATTATACAGGTATTCATCAAAAATTTATATTACTGATGGCTAATATTATATTTATTTAATGTTAATCTCATTGTTCTCAATATAATAAATTCAGCAGCTTACATTGACTATTTAAACTGTCAGTAAAGCTCTAAAAACTTTCTTGAAAAAGATGCATAAATCTCTCTTATATATCGTTTCGAGTCATGTAAACTACCCCGAATAATATTAAAAAACATCAAAATAAAGATATAAATAATGCGCTTAAGCAAGATAAAACTCTCTGGTTTTAAATCCTTTGTAGACCCGACCTCAATCAATTTTCCAGGTAACCTGACCGGCATCGTCGGCCCAAATGGCTGTGGTAAATCCAATACAATTGATGCGGTTCGTTGGGTGATGGGCGAGTCATCGGCGAAACACCTACGTGGTGCGTCGATGGATGATGTCATCTTTAATGGTTCCTCTTCAAGGAAACCTGTCGATGCCGCTTCCGTCGAACTGCTTTTTGATAACAGTGAAGGCAAACTGGGTGGTCAGTATGCTAATTACGCAGAAATTTCTGTTAAACGTCAGGTATCACGCGATGGCGCTTCAAAATACAGCTTGAATGGCGCCCGTTGTCGTAAACGTGATGTGGCCGATCTATTTTTGGGAACCGGCCTCGGCCCTCGTAGTTATGCCATTATCGAACAGGGCATGATTTCGCGTCTGATTGAAGCCAAACCCGAAGAATTGCGTAACTTCCTGGAAGAAGCTGCTGGCATCTCTAAATATAAAGAGCGCCGTCGTGAGACTGAAACACGTATTCGACATACCCGCGAAAATCTGGAACGTTTATCTGATCTACGTGAAGAGATTGAAAAGCAACTGGCGAAATTACAACGTCAAAGTCGTAGCGCCGAACGTTATAAAGAATTAAAACAGAATGAACGCGAATTAAAAGCGGAACACCTTACTCTGCATTGGCGTGAGCTGAAAACCGAACTGGATACCCGTGATAAGGAAATTCAAAGTACTGAGACCTCTCTGGAATCAGTCATCGCCGAACAACGTTCAACTGAGTCTAAAATAGAATCGCATCGTCAGGAAAATGAAGAATCGAATGAGATTCTAAATAACGTGCAGGCGGAATATTATCGTCTGGGTGCGGAAATATCGGCGAAAGAACAGAGCATTAAACATCAGCAGGATCTACTGCAGCGCCAGCAAACGGATCTGGAGCAAATTCAAACGGCATTAACCGATGCGGGTCAGGCGATACAGTCAGATAAACAGGCAATAGACGAATTTCAGCAGAACCTGGTCGCTGAAGAACCCAGACTGGAAACCTTGAAGGCTCAGGAAAAAGATAGTGCAGAGCAGTTTCAGCAAGCCGAACAGGCGATGCAAAACTGGCAGCAGACCTGGGATGAAATCAATCAACGTTATTCTGCCGAGAGCCAGAAAGCACAAGTTGAACGTTCACGAATGGAGCAGCTGGAACGTCATGTCGAACAACAGAAACAACGTCTGCAAAAGATTGATGTAGAAAAACAGGGATTACGTGGTGAGAATCTGGAAGAGCAAATTTCAGATCTGAATACATTGTTAGTTAAATCTACAGATGAAAAAGAAGAGCACGAACAAAAATTAACCAGTGCGATTGCTACTATTAAATCAACACGTGAAAGCATCGTCAGTGTCGAGCAACAATCGGCTGACGTACGTCGTAGTATTAATCAATGTCAGGGTAGCCTGTCTTCGATGGAAGCATTGCAGGAAGCCGCTTTAGGTAAAACCGATAAGGCTGCGCAGCAGTGGTTGGAAAAAGGTGGTATTAACAAGAATGCACGCTTTGCAGAACAGCTTGATGTAACAGAGGGTTGGGAACTAGCCGTTGAAACAGTGTTAGGTGATACGCTGGAAGCAATTTGTGTTGAAAGTATCGATGAGTTCTCGTCCGCGTTTGATTCGTTGCAGGATAGTAATCTATCGCTGATTGAAACAGGCAAGACTGCTGATGCAAGTACTGCTTCTGCAGAGCACTTGTTAGCCAAGGTTAAGTCATCTATCGATCTTGCACAGTTCCTGCATGGTATTCGTTGTGCTGACAATCTTGATGATGCGCTGAAAATGCGTCAATCACTTTCTCATGACGAAAGTATTATTACTAAAGATGGTATCTGGATAGGTGCAAGCTGGTTGCGTATTAGTCGCGATAATGATGCCAGTATAGGTGTTTTGGCTCGTGAGAACAGTATCCGTGAGTTGCAACAGGAATTAACCGGGCATGAAGATAAAGCTGAAAAGATCAGTGTCGAATTAAAAGAGCTGCGCGATACCTTACAGAGCAACGAACAACAACGTGAAGAAATTCAGGTGGTGCTGAACACCATACATTCACGTTTGAACGAAATAAAAGCACAAATTTCTGCTCGTGAATCCCGTCATGAACACATTACCAGTCGTGGTAAAGATCTGGATGTTGAACTTGATGAAATTCAAAAATTAATTAGTCGTGACGAAGAAGATATTACAGTCGCAACGCGTAGCCGAAATGAAGCGCTAGAAAATGCTGAAAAAATGGAGGCTGACAGAAAAGTTCTGCAGGGCCAGCGTGATGAGTTACAGCAACAGTTACAGCAGCACCGTAATAATCTTCAACAGCATCGTGAACAGGCACATCAACTGGCAATTAATGTCGAGAGTTTAAAAACACGTCTAAGTGGTTTGCAGCATAATATTCAACGTATGGAGCAGGCGCAGACTGCACAGTTACAACGCAAGCAAGAGCTGGAATCTTTGCTATCTCAATCGGCACAGCCAACAGAGCAACTGGAATCTGAGTTAAAAACATTATTAGAAAAACGGCTGGTTTCTGAAGCAGCGCTGTCAGAAGCGCGTCGTAAAGTTGAAACAGTTACACAAGCACTGAGAGCATTAGAGCAACAACGCGGAGAGTTTGAGCAACAGTCACAAAATATACGTAGTCAGTTAGAGAAGTTGCGTCTGGATAGCCAGGAAATTCGCGTACGCAGCAAGACCACGCTAGAGCAACTAGAAGAAACCGGGTTCGAACTGGAAACTACGCTTGAATCACTGAGTAAACTCGAAGAAGAAGAGGGAGCGGCAAGCAGTAAACAGTGGGAAGCCAAACTGGCCGAAGTGGCATCCAGGATTTCTCGTCTGGGTCCAATCAACCTTGCTGCCATTGAAGAGTATAAAGAACAGTTGCAACGTAAAGAATATCTGGATGAGCAGGATAATGACGTTAGATCGGCACTGGAAATTCTTGAACAGGCTATCGCCAAGATTGATAAAGAAACCCGTACTCGATTTAAAGATACGTTTGATCATGTTAATGCACGTATAAAAGACATGTTCCCACGTCTATTCGGTGGTGGTACTGCATACCTTGAAATGACGGGTGATGATTTGTTAAGCACTGGCGTCACCATTATGGCCAGGCCACCAGGCAAACGCATATCCAATATTCATCTGATGTCAGGTGGTGAAAAAGCATTAACTGCAGTGGCATTAGTCTTTGCCATCTTCGAATTGAATCCTGCACCTTTCTGTATGCTGGATGAGGTTGACGCGCCACTGGATGAAGCGAATGTAGGTCGTTTCTGTCAATTAGTTAAAGAGATGTCTTCACGTGTTCAGTTTATCTTCATTACGCATAATAAGACCACGATGGAAATTTCTGAGCATCTAAGTGGTGTGACCATGCGCGAATCAGGCGTTTCTCGACTGGTGTCCGTCGATGTTGCCGAAGCAGCCACCATGGCTGGAGTAGGGGCGTAGTTATGGAATCGCTGCGCTGGATATTACTTGCAGCGGGTGCCGTATTTGTCCTGGTGATATACGTCTTAGGTCGGAGTCGGCGTAATCGCAAGCATTCAATGGTCGATGATCTGGATGACGATTTGCCGGAATTTTCTGCGACAAATCTAGATGATGTCGATGAAGGTGTCGGCGAAGTCAGGGTTGTTACTGGCGGTGGCTCAGGCGCAGATTTCGATGATCTATCAGATGACAGTTTTTCTGACACAGAAAATGATACATCTATTGAATCGTCGGTTAGTAAGATGCCTTCAGATTTTATCGTGTTGTATATTCTTCCTAAAAACGATCCTCATGGAAAAGCGTTTCTTGCCGGTGCTGAGGTAAACAGTTCGGCGCAGGCGATGGGTTTATCTTTTGGTGAGATGAATATCTTCCACTATAAACCCGATGGCCAAACCGTGTTTAGCCTCGCGAATATGCTGGAGCCGGGTTCCTTTGATGCTGACACTATCCACGACCTTAAAACATCGGGTCTGACAGTATTTATGAAGATTAAAGGAAATGATCCGATGGATGATTTAACCGAGATGTTACAACGAAGCTATCAACTGGCTGGTTTGCTTGATGCAAGGCTATGCAGCCACACTCGTGAAACACTCACTGAGCAAGATGCAGAAAACTATCGCACACAGGTGAGTGATTTTATTAATGGTGAAACGCCAGAACTCTCTACAGAAACCTGATAGTTCGGATACGTAACAGCGAGTAAGTTGATTCATCAGGTGTGGGTTTATTCGCACCTGAAAAGTATTTAATGACCAACACAGTTATCCTCTGTGAAATAAATAATAAAATGCCCACCAAAGTTGAAAAACAACTCGAAAGTCTTCGGGAAAAACTTCGTTACCATGCCTACCAGTATTATGTACTGGATGATCCGGATGTTCCCGATGCAGAATATGATCGTCTGTATAAACAACTGCTTACTCTCGAAGATAAACATCCAGAATTAATCACCAGTGATTCGCCTTCTCAGCGTGTGGGATCTAAACCACTTGCCGCTTTTGATCAGATACAACATCAGATGCCGATGTTATCTCTCGATAATGTTTTTAATGAAGATGACCTGGGTGCATTTAACCAACGTCTGCTGGATAGATTGAAACGTGAAGATGAGATTGAATTTACAGCAGAGCCAAAACTGGATGGTCTGGCGATTAGTATACGTTATGAAAAAGGAGAGTTAATGTATGCAGCAACACGAGGCGACGGTTCGACAGGAGAGAACGTTACACAAAATATTCGAACCATGAAAAGTGTGCCCTTGCGATTGTTAGGAAATAAATTCCCCGATGTACTGGAAGTTCGCGGTGAGGTATTTATGCCAAAAGCCGGTTTCGAAAAGCTGAATCAACTTGCCAGGAAAAACGATGAAAAAGAATTCGCCAATCCCAGGAATGCGGCGGCAGGAAGTCTGCGACAACTAGATCCAAACATTACGGCCAGGCGACCACTCAGCATCTATTGTTATTCTACAGGTGTTGTTGAAGGTGGTGAGCTAGCCGATACCCATTATGATATTTTGCAGCAATTAAAAAGTTTTGGTTTGCCTGTATGCGATGAAATTAAACATGTTACTGGCATCAAAGCATGCATGGCATATTATGAAGACATCTCAAATCGTCGCGAACAATTGTCGTATGACATCGACGGTATCGTTTATAAAGTTAATTCGATAGCATTACAAAAACGTCTGGGTTTTGTGGCTAGAGCACCGCGCTGGGCTATCGCCCATAAATTTCCTGCACAGGAAGAAGTCAGTAAGATTATCGAGATCGATTTTCAAGTTGGAAGAACGGGCGCAATTACTCCTGTTGCACGCCTGGAGCCCGTATTTGTTGGTGGCGTCACGGTAAGTAATGCAACCTTACATAATATGGATGAGATTCGTCGTAAAGATGTTCGTGTGGGTGATCAGGTCATTGTGCGTCGTGCTGGCGATGTCATACCGGAAGTTGTGCGTGTCGTGCCGGGCTCAAGAAAAAAGTCATTAAAGAAAATACAGATGTTGACTCATTGCCCTGTTTGTCAGTCAGCAATTGAACAAGTCGAAGGTGAAGCGGTTGCACGTTGTACCGGTGGTTTATTTTGCAAAGCGCAACGTTCAGAAGCGATTAAACATTTTGCATCACGCAAAGCGATGGATGTAGATGGTTTAGGCGATAAACTGGTCGAGCAGTTAGTAACTGAAAAATTAATAAGTACGCCTGCTGATTTGTATCATTTAAATATTGAATCACTTTCTTCCCTGGAGCGTATGGGGGAGAAGTCAGCAGCAAATCTCATTGATGCGCTAGATAAAAGTAAGCGGCCAGCATTAGCGCGTTTCATCTATGCCCTCGGTATTCGAGAGGTGGGTGTAACAACAGCGTTAAATCTGGCTAATGCTTTTTACACTCTGGAAAAAGTGCAGAGTGCGAGTTTTGAAGAGTTAGTTGAAGTGCCAGACATTGGTCCAATTGTTGCACAACATATTATTAATTTTTTTGAGCAAGATCATAATCTGGATGTGATTAATCAACTGCTAGCGACAGGTATAATAATTAAAGAGGCAATGCCACCTGATTTAACTGAATTGAATAACAGTGAGTTTGCCGGTAAAACATTAGTGATTACCGGCACATTGCCCACCATGTCTCGTGACGAAGCAAAAGATAAATTAATTGCAGCTGGTGCAAAAGTGACAGGTAGTGTCTCTGCTAAAACAGATTATTTACTGGCAGGGGATAAAGCCGGTTCAAAATTAACGAAGGCTGAAAAATTGGGCGTGCAAGTTATCGACGAAGCGACCATGCTTGAGTTGTTGACAGAGTAAATCATTTAACCATTGTAGAGTCCCTTCTCCCTCTGGGAGAAGGTTAGGATGAGGGTGCTTGATAAAGATACCCTCACCCCGGCCCTCTCCCAGAGGGAGAGGGGGAATACAAATTAACCGTTCTCTTCTTTTTTTAGTGGGTGTTGATTAAGATAGGTTTCCAGCCCGGGAAAATTCTTAGTGCCGTAATTTTCAGGTGGTTTACGGCGTAATAAACTGAAATCATCTGCTTTGAGTACGCGTTTTAAACGAGACTGGTTTTTGCCTAAGCCATTTACATAATGACGCTCACCATCGAAATGCGCGATTTCATATTCGTAAACTTTATTAAATAAAATGTTCAGACGTGATTCGACTTCGTTTTCATAAAATGCCGGTGTCTTTCTCAGCAGGTCTTCACCTGAATCATACAAAATAATTTCATTTCCCTGTTCATCTGTGGTGACGGATAAGCCGCCCAGAACAAACTCGGGGTACAGGCGATCACGGCATTTTTCCAGATAACAGCGATCTGACATCTGTGCAATTAAATCTGCAGTACCTAACATATGGCCAACGGTATGCCATTTGTCATCGGGTAGACGAATATTTTTTGCAGCAATTTCATAACCCGTGTAATGCACCATATTCGCTGCGATTTGAGCGTGCTCACCAAGGTTGATTTTATGTAAATAGCGTTTTAGAAATTCTGCGCTTCGAGTAACGTGAATAGGGGTGTACTCAGCACCATTGGAGTGGCGGTGGTCCTGTTCATGTCGAATGTACCCCGAGTCATGATATAACGCGGTGATGACTGCGATAACGGCACGTTCCGCACCGAGGCGTTCGTCCTTAGCAACACAGCGTTCATGGCCATTGATTAAACGGGCCAGTGCCAGAGTCATATCCATGGAATGCTGTTTATCGTGATACAGCGTGTCACAAGGTAAGTAGGTCGGGTAGTCGCCTTCGAACAGGCGTTCGCAGTCTTCGAATGCCTGTATTAAAGCGGCTTCATTGAACTGATTGAAGGCGCTGCGAAAAATCGTGCACACAGCGCTGCACACGCTGTCAGCGTAGTTTAAATGTACGTCATCCGTGATGTCATAGTCTGATCTTCTATCTTTCATAAGGGCGAATTAAGACTGGTTTATAGAATTAATTTTTATATTACATTTATAGACCAAAATGGAAAAATTTCCCATCGTTGGTCTGGATTTTTGTGAACCAGTTCAAGCTTTTATCGGTTTGATCGGTGACTGCAAAAGCTATCTTGTTTTTATATAAATATACCTTTAATTATCAGTTTCTTACGATTTATTTTGAAGTATGTGTAAAACTGCCGTCCCAGCCTTCTTCAGGTGGGTTTTCACGGAAGTGCATAATGCGATCAAGGTAAATTTTGTATATCTTGCGATCAGGGTCTAACTGACTGAGGCCAAAAATCTCACGTTCGGCGGCATCCCAATTTTGTGATCGGTACTGTTTGATGCCGATATGGAACTGTCTAAGCAGCTTTCTTTCTTCTTTGCTGATGTTTTCTAATAAACCTAAAGGTTCGAAGATTGCAACGGACTTGTTTTTGCCTTTTACCCGAACACGATCGAGTTCGCGGTATTCAAATTCTGGTACTTCGTGTTTGGTGAATTCACTGGTGATAATGTCAACACCGTAGACTTTTGTCAGGCCTTCGAGACGTGAGCCCAGGTTTACCGAATCACCTAATATGGTGTAATCCACGCGGAATTCCGAGCCCTTGTTACCGACATTCATTTCGCCGGTATTAACACCAATGCCAACGTAAATTTCTGGCCATTGTTTTTCTGAGAATTCTTTACGTAAAACTTTCATGCGTTCAACGATACCCATAGCTGCATTTAGAGCGTGTAAAGCGTGTTGTTCATCATTGAGTGGCGCACCCCAGAAGGCCATTACACAGTCGCCCATATATTTGTCGATGGTGCCGCGGTTATCGTGAATGACCTGGGTGATGGGGGTCAGGAAACCATTAATATAATCAGTCAGTTCTCTAGGTTCCAGGCTTTCTGATATGGAAGTGAAACCACGTACATCAGAAAATAATACGGACATGTCTCGCATTTCACCATCGAGATTGATGTCTTCCATCTTGATGCTCATTTCATCAACCAGCTCTGGCGGTACGTATTGTCCAAATAGATGCGCAAGTTGGCGTTTGCCGCGTGACTCCACGAAGAAGCCATATGTCATTTGCAAAGCAAAAAGCAGGATAACAAGCAGGACAGGCCCGGCGACCGGTAGAACCAGTTGTGCATTAGTCCAGGCAAAAAAGTTTGTGCCTATCAATAAAATGACACTGCCTACAATAACCAATGTCGAAAACAGGGCCGACAGCATCGGTAGCGTAAAGGTAAGAACAAGACCGATGATAATGATCAATATAAATTCATAACCCTGTGTATATCCCGGCGCATGTAAAATTCGTCCATCCAGAATACCTTGAATGATATTAGCGTGTACCTCGACTCCGGGGTAGGCGGGCTCAAGCGGAGTAGTTCTTAAATCAAGTAGCCCAGGTGCTGAGGTGCCAAATAGTGCAATTTTATCTTTAAGTAATTCTGGTTCGACTTTCTTATTTAAAACGTCTGTTGCAGATATGTATTCGAAACTCTTTTGTCTGCCGATATAAGGAACAAGAACACCTGATTTTTGATCGACCGGGATGGCTAATTCGCCAATTTTTATCCACTCAAGAAACAGGTCATTTGATTCTTCATTGGCAGCAACGACCATTTCTATAGAAGGTGAACCGGTAGCCGCACGTGTTAGTGCGAGTGCGAGTGATTCATGTAAATCGTTTCCATAGGTCTGAATCAGTGGAACACGGCGAAAAACACCGTCATCATCGAGTAATGGGTTATCGAAAAAACCACCACTGTAGGCGCTATCCTGTAGCATTTTTAGATTCGCGGTGTAACCGGTCGGTTTGTTTACGGCAAGATTTTTAAGTGTTTTCTTGTCCAGTTTAGCGATTGATTTTGGTAGGCTACCCTTGATGGTATCGGTATCCATTACAAAACCCATCACCGTTTTTCTATCTTTTAATGATTCAGCAAAACGTTGGTCGTGTTGCAGTGAAGGCATAACGCGATTATATTCCTGGATGAATTCAGGATCGTCCCGTAGCGATCCTGTCGCCATTTTATCGAGTAACTTGGCGCCTTCATCAATATCTGATTCAGCGAAAACAATATCGTATCCAATGGCTTTAATCTGATATAAATCAAACAGCCTGTCATTGATGGTCGCGAGAATATTACGATTCCAGGGCCACTGACCAATTTCATCCAGGCTTTTTTCGTCAATATCGATAATGACGACTTGTTTGTCAACTTGTTCGGGTAGTGTGATTTTCAGTCGGGCATCGTATGCATGATTTTCAAGACTGGTCAGGATGGGGACATGGATAATTCCGCCGACATGAAGCAGGAAAACGCTGGTCAGCGCCAGGCTGAGTGCATAACGAATGAGACGCTGAATTTCCAATTGGGATCCTGATTATTATTTTTGTTAAGAATACTTATGAAAGTAGCAACAAAACAGCTTAATCGCCATGAATACGACAGATGTGGCTAATTTTATGTAAAATCATATATCACGCTAATTCAGGTATTTACAATAGAATGAGGGTGGTCTTACAAACTGTTTATGGAGTTTAAATTAAGTGAAAGCGAGTGAATTACTCTTAGGGGTCAATATTGATCATGTAGCAACCTTGAGGCAGGCGAGAGGTACGCGATACCCGGATCCTGTGTACGCTGCTCTGCAAGTCGAGCAAGCAGGTGCAGATAGCATTACCCTGCATTTACGTGAAGATCGCCGTCACATACAGGATAGAGATGTTTATTTGCTTAAAGAGCGCATGTTGACGCGGATGAATCTGGAGATGGCGGTTACCGATGAGATGGTAAGAATCGCCCGTGACGTTCAACCTGAGGACTGTTGCCTGGTACCAGAAAAACGTGAGGAACTAACGACAGAGGGCGGCCTGGATGTGATCCGTTTTGAAGATAACATAACGTCTGCCTGTGAGAATTTAGCGGACGCTGGTATCAAAGTTTCATTATTCATCGATGCAGATCTAAAACAAATAGACGCAGCGATAAGAACCGGTTCGCCCGTCATAGAGATTCACACTGGTCATTATGCCGATGCCGAAAATCTTGTGAAACAGCAACAGCTATTGAATGAAATTGTAATAGCCTGTGAGCATGCGGAAAATGCAGGCTTGCAGGTCAATGCAGGCCATGGCTTAAATCGACAAAACATCCATGATATCGCCAGCCTGGAAAATGTAAGAGAGTTAAATATCGGGCACGCACTGATCGCGGATAGTGTTTTTATGGGGTTAGATAATGCCGTTCGCGAATATAAAAAATTAATGCGAGAAGCGAGGAGCTGAAAGGTTGTTTTTGACTCTGAAATTACTTTCAAAACATTAAAAGATTATTCACCACAGAGGCACAGAGAACACAGAGTCAAAATAAATAATGTTTAGTATATGTAAGCGCACCAATATAGATTATCTTTTCTCTGTGTTCTCTGTGTTCTCTGTGTTCTCTGTGCCTCTGTGGTGAAATAGTTTTTGACTATATAGCCAACGTTCAAAAATGGCCGATACCAGTCATTACGATATTTTATGAATCAATCTGAAAATCAGTAACATTTTGGATAGCAGTAAGTAGATGGGCAGTTTCCTTATCTAGATCAAACACTATTTTTTGATTAATTAAGTTTTCTATATGACTGCTGGTGTTTTTTAATTCTGTGGTGCCACAGCAACGGCTTGCACCATGTAACTTGTGTACAGTATTGCGCAGTTTTTCAATATCATTGTCATTGACGGCTTTTGAAATATCTTTACTGTAATCATCGAGTTCTGCTCGTAGCATAGAAAATAATTCGTATGCGAGTTCTTCATTGTCACCGGTAAATTCTTTTGCCAGATCAATTGAAAAAATGGTTTTATCTGCATCGCTATTAAGTTCGATTGTAGTAGGGAAATCAATTTTAATTTCTTTAAACTCGGATGTTGATATCGATTCTTTTAAAACCCATTGATTAATGACTTTTTGAAGCATGGCGTCACTGACCGGTTTAATTAAAATACCATTCATTCCTGCTTTAATAACCTTTTCTTTTTCCTGAGGTAATGCATTTGCAGTAAGTGCAATAATGACAGGCTGTTTTCCTGGTGTCACCTCCCTGATTTTTCGTGTGGTTTCATAACCATCCAGGCCGGGCATATGTAAATCCATGAATACGATATCAAAGGAATTCATGCTTGCGTAGTCAAGCGCCTGCGCACCTGAGCGAGCAGTGGTTACCCGCGTTTTATGTTTGTGTAATATGATTTCAGCAAGTCTCAGATTGACTTCATTATCATCTACCACCATAACGTTGATAGAAGACCAGTCAATAACGCTGGCGGTATCATTGGCAGGGGAATCGGTCTCACCGTCTGGTGTCATTCTATTTATGGAATTGATTAATTTTTGCTTGATACGTTCAATTTTTTCTGAGGTAAATACTGCGGTGTCAAAAATATGTTGTTGAATGTTTCTTAACTTTTTATGTGATCGTGTGCTGGCTATAAGTAGCGAAGGTTTTGAAAAGGTAAGGCCGTTAAAATATGAAAGTGCATCGTTAGAGATTTCTTTGCGACTAAGGAATACAACGATAATATCATTATCTGTTTCAATTTCATCTAAACGGCTTATAGCATCAATAGCATAATCGCTAACTATGCATTGTGCATTTGTGAATAGTGTTTTAAATGCTTGTTTAGCGATGAAGTGATTACTGATGAAGGCAATTTTTTTATCTGCTAATTCAGAAGTTGTCGATTCTACTGTAACCGGTGTGACCGGCACGCTAAACCAAAAGGTAGAACCTTCACCTTTAGTACTATCAAAGCCTATTTCGCCACTCATTAATAAGGTTAATTTACGAGAGATAACCAGGCCAAGACCAGTGCCGCCGAAACGTCGAGTTATGCTGGTATCCGCCTGTGTGAAGGCCTTAAACAATTTTTTCTTATCGCTGCTACTCATGCCGATGCCAGTATCGGAGACACTGAACTTAATGCTGGATTCTACCTGTTCGATTTCGCCAGCAGTTATTTGAAGGTAGACATAGCCATTATCTGTAAATTTAATCGCGTTACCAATTAAGTTGGTAAGTATCTGGTGTATTCGAAATGGATCAGAGTAAATGGTAATAGGTACATGTTCTTCTATTCGATAAAAAAGTTCGATGTTTTTTTTCAGAGCAGATGGAGCCAACAGGTTGATAATATCTTCGACAATATCGACAAGGTTGAACTCACTGCTGGTAATTTCAGTTTTTCCTGACTCAATTTTAGATAAATCAAGAATGTCATTAATGATTTCGAGTAAATTTTTTGACGATTTTTGAATTGTGTTGGTGTAATCCTTTTGTTGCCCTGATAATAGTGTGCCTTGTAATAGTTCGGTAAATCCGATAATGCCACTTAACGGTGTTCTGATTTCATGGCTCATGTTTGCTAAAAATTCAGATTTGGCATTATTGGCATAGATCGCTTTTGATCGTGTTATATCAAGTTCGGCATTTCTGATTTCCAGTTCTTCAAGTGTTTGTTGTAGTTCTTCGGTGTAAACGTTGAGTTGAATTTCCAGATCTGTTCGAGAATCTTTTAATTCACTCTTCATTTGATTAATGCAGGATTCAAGAACGCCAATTTCACCTGTCGACTTTTGATCAATGTGTGAATCAAGATCGCCTGCAGTAATATTACGCACACTGTTGGTTAATGATGTGATGGGGAAAATAATTTTTCTACTAAGCTTGAAAATAAACAGTGAGAAAATAAACATTAACAAGGTTGTAATCGAGATACCTTCCAAAATACGATCAATTTTTTCTGCGGTGGCTTGTTCATTGTCTAATTTGATTTCGATGTTAGCAATGGTTTCCCTGAAAGAGGTATTGTCGGGTAATTGATAAGAGTGATAAACCGGTGTTTTAAATGTGGAATAACGTTCCTTTTCGAATAATGTGTAAAGCTGAGATATCCTTGTGTTTTCATCTTTGGTGTTGTCATTAATAATGATAATGTCCTGATCATTTGCGTCACTAATCCTGATGTAGTTAACATTATCGTTTGATGCTATGTCCCGTAGAATGGGTTTTAATTTCTCAAACTCATTATTAAGTAAAGACAGTTCGGTAACGGGACGAATTTGCTTGATAATGAAGTTTCCATATTTTTTGTGTGTGTCAGAAATCAAAGAGAATTGATCGTAGGTATAGTAAATAGACAGGAACAATCCAATCAGTAACGCTGGAAAGATGGAAATGATCAGAATCTGCTTACTTAGTCCGAAAGAGTTCACGTTTATAAAGGCGTTGTTGCGTATCTGGTTAAGTTAAATATATGCATTAGATGATAGTTTATTGTGCACAATCAAGTAGAATACATTCATTAAAAATATGATCAAGTCTAGCATGGCACCTACTAAATACAGATAAATCCCACGATATTATGAAATACCAGACATTAGCAGATACCATAGGAAATACACCATTAGTTCGCCTTCAACGAATGGTAAAGGAAAGCAGTAATACCATTCTGCTAAAACTGGAGGGTAATAATCCTGCAGGTTCAGTGAAAGATCGTCCAGCCTTAAATATGATTGTTCAAGCTGAAAAGCGAGGCGATATCAAACCGGGTGACACCTTAATAGAGGCGACCAGCGGTAACACTGGTATTGCATTAGCCATGGCAGCGGCAGTAATGGGTTACCGTATGGTACTAATCATGCCGGACAATATGAGTGAAGAACGTCGTGCAGCGATGCGTGCATACGGAGCAGAATTGATCTCTGTAACACAAGAGCAAAGTATGGAAGGTGCACGTGATTTAGCATTACAGATGCAGGATGAAGGTAAAGGAAAGGTGTTAGATCAATTTAATAATCCCGATAATCCTGAAGCGCATTATTTGAGTACGGGTCCAGAAATCTGGCAACAAACAGCGGGAAGCATCACGCATTTTGTAAGCGCGATGGGTACGACAGGAACGATTATGGGTGTCTCGCGGTATTTAAAAGAACAGCGTTCTGATATACAGATAGTGGGTGTGCAACCGGAAGAAGGCTCACGCATCCCCGGCATTCGTCGCTGGCCAAAAGAATATATGCCTGGAATATTTGATGGCGCCAGTGTTGATCAGACGCTGGATATTGGTCAGCGTGAAGCAGAAGAAACCACGCGGGAATTAGCAGCTAAAGAAGGCCTGTTCTGCGGTGTGTCCTCGGGCGGTGCGGTTGCTGCTGCATTAAAGTTGAGCAGACAGGTTGAGAACGCTGTCATTGTATCCATTGTTTGTGATCGTGGTGACCGTTACCTTTCTACCGGTGTTTTTCCGGGCAGCTAAATTGATTACAGATCCAGAGTAATAACTCGGGGTTTGTACACTATTGAAGAATTAAATTATGTCTAGTAAAAGAGGCAGGCGGCGTGGTAAACGGTTGCCTGAAGAACCCGTCGAAGTCGAGATTACGGCTTTATCAAATGAGGGTAGAGGTATCGGGCATGTTGATGAACGTACCGTGTTTATCGATCAGGCTTTAACCGGTGAACGCGTCAGATTTAAATACACCAGGTTAAAAAAAGATATTGCAGAAGGTCGAACTATCGAAGTGCTGCAAGCCTCCGATCTGCGTGTAGAGCCAAAATGCAAAGCGTTTGAAATGTGTGGTGGCTGTAGTTTGCAACACATGTCTTCCGAAGCCCAGATCGAACTTAAACAAGCGATGTTGCTCGATCAGCTAAACCATTTGGGTGTGATGCCTGATGAAGTATTGGAGCCGTTGCTGGGCCCAGAGTACGGTTATCGTCATAAAGCGCGTTTAGGCGTTCGCTATGTTCATAAAAAAGAAAAGGTTCTGGTTGGCTTCAGAGAGCGCAGCTCGTCGTTTATAACAGACACAGAGCGCTGTGAAGTATTACACCCTTCAGTGGGCGAAATAATTAATGAACTTGCCGAATGTATAAACCTGCTCGAAGAAAAAAGGACGATTCCACAAATAGAAGTTGCTGTCGGTGATAATCAGACTGTTCTGGTTTTTCGTCATCTGGAAGCATTATCTGATCACGATAGAAAAATTTTATCTGACTTTTGTCAGTCACATTCACTGGTTTGTTATCTTCAGGCAGGTAAACCAGATGCGCTGGAATTATTGTATCCGGAAAGCATCGAGCCATTGTTTTACGAATTGCCTGAGCAAGATGTAAAAATTGAATTTCAACCATCCGATTTCACACAGGTTAATCCCGAAATAAATAAACGCATGGTTACCAATGCAATTGAATTTTTAGCATTAGATGAAAACGATAAAGTGTTAGATTTATTTAGTGGGTTGGGTAATTTTTCACTGGCAATGGCAAGACGATGCAAACAGGTAACGGCTGTCGAAGGATCATTGGCCATGGTGAAAAAAGCGAGAGACAATGCTGAACTTAATAATATTACTAATGCAGAGTTTATCTATGCTGATCTATACAGCGATGAAGTTTTATCCGCGCCCTGGATAAAACAGAAGTTTGACAAGATATTGCTTGATCCGCCACGCTCGGGTGCGGCTGAGATATTGCCTACTTTGAAAAAAATGAAAGTTAAAAAGATTGTTTATGTTTCCTGTCATCCTGCAACATTAGCGCGTGATGCAGAGATTCTAGTTAAACAGTTTGGTTATAAATTAACGAAGGCGGGGATTATGAATATGTTTCCGCATACGGGGCATGTTGAGTCGATTGCTGTTTTTGAGTTGTAGTTTTTATTGTTGGTTTCGTTCCTTGTAGGAGCGGAAACTTGTTCCGCGATATGTATGCTTACCTTAGGCTGGGTTCTTGAATTCCCAGCTATTGGGATTGATGTTTTGTACAGTTTTCTTTTTTTCTTACTTTAGCTTAGCGGTACTCGCACCGCGGGCGAGTTACTTTTTGGCTGCAGCCCCAAAAAGTAACCAAAAAAGGCCGCCCCGCATCGTTTGCCCTTCGGGTGCCTGAATTTGGCAGCATTGCCACGCGCCCGTCTTGATGCGCCATCCGGGCGCACAAGACTAAATTCGCCGTCCATGGCGAATTTGCGCTACCAATGATGCCAAATTCAGCAAACGAAAAGGGGAGGTCAGTCAAAAGAAACTTAAACAAAACCACGAATAAGCAGATTAGTTAATCTGTCATTCCCGACAGAAACATTCGGGGATGACAGTAAAGAATGAACACCATTGCTTAACAAATACACCGCTTTTGACTTTGACCTTCCTCCCACCTCAGCAAGCCATTGAAGTGTGGTGATTATCATGGGCCGTCTGCCCCAGCTGTCTGAGCGCCTTTTGCGAGTTCTGGGGCAGCATGATAATCACCACACTTCAATGGGAACCCCTGCGTCTTTTTGCAGGGGCGCAGCTGACGTGGCGGCATTTTCTGGTTACTCTTTTTTGCTGTTGAAAAAGAGTAACTCGACCGCGGGGCGAATACCGCAATGCCTAAGAAAGAAAAAAGAAAGAACTGTGCGAAACACCAATCCCATTAGCTGGGAACAATAAACCCATGCAACAAATAAAAAGTAATACACAAAAAAATCCCACGCATTTGCGTGGGATTCTGTAATGAAAAAAATAAAAAATCAAATCAAATTAAATTTCATCTGTACGCCAGCAACCTCAATAACATCATCATTAGCAAGTGGATGTTGCTTGCCAATCTCAGAATCATTCACCAACGGCATCTTCTTATCTTTACCTGCGTCTACCACGATGAGGAAGTACCCAGTAGGACGACGTGTTATCGCAGCAACCTGTACACCTGGTCTACCCAGTGTGGTTAGAATTTTGGTTAGTTTCAGTTCCTTGCCTGCATTCGTACCAGAGGTTAGCTGTAGCTTCGCTGAACCTGGGCCATTTGTGGTTGTACCTGCAGAGGCGAGGTCGGCGGCGATTTTACCAATCGACTTTTCGATATCTTTATCGGCTTCTTCTGTTTCCGGCATGCCTTCTGCATCCGGACGGATGATCATGGTTTTTTCAAAATCACCTTCTTCAGATTCAGCATTGGCGTTGACGTACTTAAGTTCGTGTTTGCCTATGACGATGCTCTCACCATTTTGTAGAGCATGTTTGGAAATTTTATCGCCTGCTATAAAAGTACCGTTTGTACTGCCTAAGTCTTCAACAAATGAATCATTGAGTATGGTCAGTATTTTGGCGTGGTTACCGCTTACTGCAAGATTATCGATGTGGATATCGTTGTCTGTTTTACGTCCGATAGTTAGAGTTTCTTTATCGAGTTCATATTCTTTTACGATGTCGCCGTTAAAGCTGAGTACTAATTTAGCCATTGTGGTTCCTTACAATACATTTTTATATGCATTTTTATTATGTTTATGTATCTATATTAAGAGAATAAGTCAAAAAAGCGAGAAAATAAGCCGTTTTTCGCAGGAAATGATTTTACTGGTTTAACCAGCAGGGCGGAGATGTTGTCTTTACCACCATGTTCATTTGCGAGTTTAATAATTTCCGATGCAGCTTGTTCTAAATCATTACTATTTGTCATGATCGCTGATTTGATGTAATTGTCTTCTATCATGTCAGTGACGCCATCAGAGCATAACAGGTAGATGTCATCAACCATGGCGATGTCTTCCTGTATGTCTATCTGGACATTGGCATCAATACCGATAGCGCGTGTGACTAAATTCTTGTTTAGTGAGTTTCTTGCCTGTTCTGGCGTGTAGAAGCCTCGGTCAATGAGCTCCTGCATCAAACTGTGGTCACGGGTAATCTGTTCGAGTTCGCCATCACGGTAACGATAAAGGCGTGAGTCACCGACGTGAGCGACAGTGAAGCGATTATCGTAGAACATGGTAACCACAACCGTGGTACCCATACCGCGATACTGTGCATTGGCTTCTGATGAATCATGTACGTTTTTATTCGCTAAGGTAACCGCTTCGTGTATTGCCAGGCTTTCAGAGCTGTAGCCGGTTTCATCGTCTGTCTCACCGGTTTTGATCTCTTTGTTTTTGTTGAGTATATATTCGAGTATGGTGCTGACAGTGATGGCGCTTGCCATTTCTCCACCACGGTGACCGCCCATTCCATCAGCCAGAACTGCCAGTGCAATGTTTTCATCGCAACCAATGGCATCTTCATTGTGATCGCGAACAGAGCCGACGTCGGTTTGTCCGTGAAGTTGAATTTTTCCTTTGAGACTCATTATGCCTTGCCTTCAACTGCCATTATTTTTAAGCATTTGTTTATGTCTTCGACCATTTGTTTACCTCGCTTGTATCGTTTTTCAACGTCTTTTTCCATGGCGCGATTGATGATAACGGTTACGCAGCGGGGGAGATCTGGATTAACGGTGTCAGCATTAGGGTGTTGCTCATTGGCAATTTTATACATCAGTGTTGCCATTGAATCACCAGTAAAAGGAAGCTGTCCCGTTGCCATCTGGAATAACATAACGCCGAGAGAGAATATATCTGACTGGCCTTCCACTTTTTTACCTGCGAGTTGCTCAGGTGACATATAAGAAGGTGTGCCCAGTACCATGCCGGTTTTGGTTTTACTTGAGTCAGTGATTCGGGCGATACCAAAGTCGGTGATTTTACAATCGTCACTGTCTGGATCCCACATGATGTTCGCGGGTTTGATATCACGATGCACAACATTATTCTGGTGTGCATAATCAATACCATCTGCTGAGCGCTGGATGATTGACAAAACTTTTGTCAGCGGAAGCAGGGTGTCCGGTTTAATATATTTGCTTAAATCGCTGCCTTTTAAAAATTCCATCGCAATGTATGCGAGGTCGTGTTCTTCGCCTGCATCAAATATGGTGACGATGTTTGGATGGTTTAAGCGACCAGCCGTTTCTGCTTCACGGAAGAAGCGTTCTTTAACTTCGACCAGTTCGTCATCTTCAAATTCCTGTGCCAGTGCCATGGTTTTGATTGCCACAGTACGAGAAATTTTCGGGTCTTTGCCCAGATAAACGGCGCCCATTGCACCTTTGCCCAACTCGCGATCGATTTCGTAACGACCCAGCATCGGCTTTTCAATGCCGCCGCCATCCAGTATTAATGTGCCACCTGGTGATGAACCACCGCCGCCAAGGATAACCGTTTCCTCAAGAGACTGAGCACGATTAGAACGACTTTTAATGTCGCGGAACCTGGGATCTTGTTCAGACATAAAGTCGTAAACTGACTTGGCTTTATTGAACTGGCGTTTACGTTCGTAATCCAGTGCCAGGTTGTACAACAGTTCAAGTACAGATTTGTCTGCAGGTAGTTTGCGGAATTTTTCAAACGCCATATCCAGCTGACCCTGTCCCTGTAGAGAGAGGCCCAGCATGCGATTGCTTTCAGCTGATTCAATGTCGAGACGTGCCTTGCCTTTCTCGGAGGTGAAGAATCGTTTAGTGGTTAGTAGAATGTGTCCGGCTGCGAGCAGCAATCCAGGCATCATTAGTTGAATCCACATGCCTTGTGTTGTCATCATAATGTAATGAGTCAGGAACAGTGCAATCAGCAAGATACCTGTAATGATGAAACCAACGACAGCATTAAGTTTAGGAAGCAGTAACATTAAATACAATGCGACGACTAACAGGGCACTTATGCGTGCATAAAAACCCCATTCAGGTTCAACGAAAAAATCTTCGTTAAGAATACTGGAAACAGAATGTGCCAATGTTGCAACCGGAGACATGGTTGGATTGATTGGTGTAACAAATGTATCACCCACACCTAATGCTGTTGCACCGATAAGAACAATTTTGTCTTTGTATTTATCTGCAGGAATTTTACCTTGTAGAACATCAAAAAATGAATCGACAGGGAAAGCTTCGCCGTATTCATCGTCGTTGTAGAAGAAAGTGTTCATTAAAGAGTTGCCGTCAGTTTTTATATTTAAACGTCCGAGTTGAACATTAGAGCCAACGGAAATTTTTATGTTTTCAATACCCAAATTTAAACTTTTGGCAGCAAGCAACAGCGCCATTGAAGGGAAGTAATCGCCATAATAATCAATAATAAGCGGTTCGGTTCGAATGCCACCATCAATATCGGGTAGTGCAACCAATGCTCCAATTGCATTTGCCTGTTCACCTAATACCGTAATTGGTTGGTAAGCATCAATCATTGGTAAAGGGGTGAAACCTTCAGGGTTGGTTAACGCTGAGTCAATAATATTATCTTCAGTTAATTTATATTGAGTAATGAACTCGGGTAGTGGCTGATCCGGTTGACCATATGGTTGGCCTGGAACATAAGGCATGCTAAATACTATGTTGCCAGCGCTCTGCATGCTTTGGGCTAAGGTTTTGTCAGTATCGAGAATCACTTCAGCTGAGTTGATGTACTCCAGGTAAGCATTAAGCTCCTCAGCAACCTGATAGCGTAAGGGTGAATTTTCCAGTGCATCGGCAATCTTATCAATCGCTCTGTTGCCGTTTGCATTGCCTTTACCTTTACCTTTTCCTTTGACGATATCGCGACTGTCTTGAATCGTTAATGCCAGTTCTTCTACGAATGCAGGCACCGCCGCGATGCTGCTTTCTTCGAATGCCTGTTTAAGCTCACGGATAAATTGCAAGCCAGGGTCTATTTGTGGCTCGGAGAAAAAAACGGTTTGGCCGACGGTTTTAGCGCCGCCTTCCGTTAGAATGTCGTGCATCTGTGCGTGCACATCACGAGGCCAGGGCCAGCGACCGATATTGGCAATACTCTCGTCATCGATGGCGATGATGGCGATTTTATCGTTGGCAATACGAGAAGAGGATTTAACGCCGAAGTCGTAAGCGTTACGTTCCATACTCGCAATAAAATCTGAGCCAGCAAAAACCAGGAAAATTAAAGTAATAACCAGACCGGTAAACCAGTCACTTTTTAATACTCCATTTTTCATGGTGGTGCCCCTTTAGAATTATTTTTATTAGTGAAAGCGATTAAGCACCCTGTTTTTATGCTTTCATCTTTTATACAGCATTAGATTCCTGAGAGAAGCCAATATCAATTCTGTTATAAGGTCATTTTAGACGTCAAAACCGAAAATACTTAATTTATCTTAGTAAAAAAAACAGGAAAAACAACTACTTTAGGGAGGTGAGAGCGCAATCCATAGTGATGACTTAAAGATTTAAAAAATTGAGCCACAGAGGCACAGAGGACACAGAGGACACAGAGTTTGAGTATTATTAACAACGCCTGGGGCGTAGCTAATATAAAATGTTTTCTCTGCGCCTCTGTGGTTAAAAAGCTTTGAAGTTTTTTGGCATCGGTATATGGCGGCAAACCATCATTCATAAAGATGTATAAGATTAATGCCGCTTACTTAAGCCGAAATTCCCGTCATTGCGAGCGGTAGCGCGGCAATCTATTAGTGTTGGATGCCTGCCTGACAGAGATTGCTTCGTTCCTCGCAATGACTCAGAACAACCTACTTCTCTTAAGTAAGCGGCATTAATGTATAAGATTATTATTTCAGACCAGGATTAAGAAATTGCGCGCTGATAACCTGTGCGACGGTTGAGCCCAAACGGTCAGTGAATCGTTGAAGAATATCATCCTGTAGTGTGTAGTCGACGATGGTTTCTTCACCAATGACTTCGCGTGCAACATGGCTGGCACTGGCAAGTTCATCAATTAGACCGTTTTTGACGGCGGCTTCTCCGGTCCAGATTAAACCAGAAAACAGTCCTTCCACATTGGTGTCCAGTCTATCGCCACGGCCTTCTTTAACTGAAGTAATGAACTGTTTATGAATTTCACCGAGCATGACTTGCATGTGCTCTTTGGCTTTTTCATTTACTGGCAGGAAAGGGTCAAGCAGTGCTTTGTTTTCACCTGATGTTAAGGTGCGACGTTCGATTCCCAGTTTTTCAATGGCATCAACAAATCCGAAGTTGTCCATGCGAACACCGATGGAACCGACAATGCTGGCTTTGTCAGCGTAAATTTTGTCTGCTGCAGAAGCAATGTAATAACCGCCAGATGCACATATGTCAGTAATGACGGCATATAGAGGTGTGTCAGGGTGTTCGTCTCGTAAGCGTCGAATCTCGTCATAAATATAACCTGATTGCACAGGTGATCCACCCGGACTGTTAATTCTGAGAATGACGCCAGCAGCGTTTTTGTTTTCAAAAGCATCGCGTAATGCAGTCACAATGTTGTCGGCACTTGCTCTCTCGGTATCAGCTATAACACCTGTTAGTTCAACCAGTGCGGTGTGCTTTTCCTTAACAGATACGGTTGCCAGGCTACCGGCCTCACTCAACATGAATATGACAACACCGATGTATGCAAAGGTTAGAAGTTTAAAAATGATTCCCCAGCGGCGTGAGCGACGTTGCTCTTTTAAGCTGGCCTCTGCGAGTTGGGTTACAACTTCTCTTTCCCATGAATGATTGTCTGGCATAATTATTTCCTGCAATATTGTTAGTGCGTATTATGGTTTAAATAGCTGGATAATTCCGTGATATCGTTTAAACAAATTAACGGATTGTGCTTTTCCAGTGTTTTGGCATCGTGGACACCATGTGTGACGCCGATGCTTTTCATGTCGGCATTGCTTGCCATTTTCAGGTCGTGTTCACTATCACCAATCATTAGTGTTTGAGAGGCTGAAAAGTTCAGTTCATGTAAAATTTCGTGTAGCATTTCTGGATGCGGTTTTGACTTGTTTTCTCCGGCACATTTGGTGCTAGCAAAATGCTCGGCTAATTGATGTTCTTCAATCGATCGTTGTAATCCAGCACGGCTTTTACCGGTAGAAATAGCAAGCGTGTAACCGTCATCAAGAAGTTCATTTAACAGTGTGTCAACACCTGCGAATAACGGCGCGGGCACAGTGTTTTCATAGAGATAATGCTGGCGATATACATCAGCAATGAGGATTAGTTCGGTTGCGTGTTCAAGTTTATCCAGTTCGGGGTGTAACTTTTCTATGGCTTCGCTCAAACCCAGGCCAATCACGTTTTTAGCCTGTGATTCACTAACCTCTATATTGACGGCGTTTTTACTGGCAAATTGAATGCTGGTTACGATGCGCTCGATGGAGTCTACCAGCGTGCCGTCCCAGTCAAAAATCAGAAGTGGAAATGGTTTCATTTTTAGGGCACCTTTGATTAATTCTCATAAAGTTCTGCGGGTTTTCAAGCACACATATTCAAGGCATGTTCCGCAGTGAATGCTTATTGCATTCATAAGGAGCATAACGCAGAAGATGTGTGCTTGAAAGCTCGCCCTGTGGGGCGTTGCCCAATAACCTGACTCTGCGTTATTACTTTTTACCATGCCTGCTTTTATTTAGAAGCGGGCATGCTTTCAAAGCAATGCCTTGATTCAGGTTATTGGGCAACGCCAGAATTTATGATAATTAATCAAAGGTGCCCGAGTTTAGTTTTGTTAGGAGTAATTCGAGGTCTTCGCTTAATGCTGCATCTATTGTTATAGGGTCGGCAAGGGGTAAATACAACTGCCTGGCATGGAGAAAAAGACGTTTTAAGCCAAGTTCGCGAAAATGTCGATTAGCCGCTTTGTCGCCGTATTTGCTATCGCCCAAAATTGGAAAGCCGATGTGTTTCGCATGAACACGAATCTGATGGGTGCGGCCGGTGTCGATGGTGATCTTCATCAGTGTGCAAATATTTGATTTGTCAGCATCGAATATTTGTATCGGCTCAAAGTGACTAATGGCCCGGTCGCCGGTTTTATCAGCCTGCATGATGTGTTCGCCACCACGTTTAATTTTACTGATACCGATATCGATGGTTTGTTTTTCGTCCGTCCAGCGTCCTGCCAGCAGGGCGATGTAAGTTTTCTCTATATATACGGTTTTTTCATGGCGTAGTAGTTCATGCAGTTCAGCGAGTATTTGCCGGTTTTTAGCTAGTAATAGACAGCCGCTGGTTTCACGGTCTAAACGATGCACGAGCTCAAGTGTTTGTTCCGGCTCTATCATCCGGAACGCTTCGATGACGCCAAATTGCAATCCACTACCTTTATGAACGGCGATGCCAGAAGGTTTATTAATGGCGATGATGTCGTTGTTTTCAAATATAACCGATTGTTTTAGTTGATCGAGAACACTATCTGGAATGGTGAATTCCTGTGCTTCATTGATGTGAACAGGCGGGATTCGCAAGATATCGCCAGCCAGTAACTTGTAATGTGCTTTTTTGCGCCCACTATTAACTCTGACCTGACCGCTACGTAAAAGCCGATAGATATGACTCTTAGGTACGCCTTTCAGGTGTTTGAGCAGAAAATTATCAATACGTTGGCCAGCTTGTGCCTCTTTGATGGTGACCTGGCTGACGCTGCTCTGATTTATTTGCATAGTGTGCTAAGTTTCTGATAAATATAGTTGACCGCGGGTGCGCATTTTGACAGACTTGGTGGTTCAAATGCCAGTATTAGATTTTTTAGTTGTATGAGTAGTCATATTAGTGATTACACATGTGCTGACGCATTTGTAGGACGAAATTAAATTAAACGTGCCGATAATAAAAATAACACGTACTATATAAAGGACTACATACTTGATGAACGGTCATCAAGGCAGCTAAGTTGCTGCATAATCGCTGAAATTAGCCACCTGAATCTATCGTTTCGTTACATTTAAGAGACTTTAAAAATTGTTGGTTTAATCAGGCAAACTGATTTTAAGTATTTGAAGTAGCGGCTCAGGTCGTAATAGCAAATACACAACCCATAGAATAAAAACTATTTTTTAATGATTTTCCCGCTATTGAACGCTAACCACGCCATAACTCTGTCAGAGCCGGTCTCACTCGAGCTTACATTTATAATGTTGCTGATGTTTGCCTGTTTCTGTGCATTTATGTCAATGGAAAGACGATATTTCGCATGGAGCCTGAAAGGGTGTGCGAAGCAATATGCAGCGCGGTTTTTGCCATTTGTGAATGAGCAAAACGTCCTGCAGGCGCGTATAGAACGTATCAGTACGGGGTTAACAACAGGTTTAACTGCAAATGAAAAGAATTCTTATCAACGCAGTCCAGAAAGAAGAAGTTCGAGTTGCGATGGTCGATGGCCAGCAACTCTACGATCTGGACGTGGAAGTCCCATCCCGAGAACAGAAAAAATCCAACGTATACAAAGGTAAAATTACCCGCGTAGAACCAAGCCTTGAAGCTTGTTTTGTTGATTATGGCGCAGAACGCCATGGATTTTTGCCATTCAAAGAAGTGTCGCGCATGTACTTCACCGAAGAAGCACAGAAAGCGTCTGGTCGTCCCGATATTCGTACAGCTATCAAAGAAGGGCAGGAAGTTGTCATTCAGATAGAAAAAGAGGAACGGGGTAACAAGGGTGCGGCATTAACAACTTTTATTAGTCTGGCTGGACGCTATCTTGTCTTAATGCCAAATAATCCTCGCGCGGGTGGCGTCTCACGACGTATCGAAGGCGAAGATCGAAATCTTATTCGCGAAGCATTAAGTCAACTTGAAGTACCTAACGGTATGGGGTTGATTGTGCGTACAGCAGGCGTCGGTCGTAACACTGAAGAACTGCAATGGGACTTGAACTACCTATTGCAACTTTGGACGGCTTTCGAAAAAGCTGCGGCTGAACGTCCTTCGCCATTTTTGATCTATCAGGAAAGTGACGTGACAACACGTGCGCTGCGTGATTACTTCAGAAGTGATATCGCTGAAGTGCTGATTGATTCGAAACAAGTCTATGACCAGGCGATGGATTTTGTTTCGCAAGTCATGCCAAACAGTGTCAGCAAGATTAAGTTTTATGAAGATACGGTGCCGCTGTTCAATCGTTTTCAGGTTGAAAATCAAATCGAATCAGCTTACCGACGCGAAGTAAATTTGCCGTCTGGTGGCGCTATCGTAATCGATCATACTGAAGCCCTCATCTCGATCGATATTAACTCGGCACGTGCGACTAAAGGTAGCGATATTGAAGAGACCGCTACTCATACTAACCTGGAAGCAGCAGATGAAATTGCTCGTCAATTACGTTTACGCGATCTTGGTGGATTAGTCGTTATCGATTTCATTGATATGATGAATAACCGCAATCAACGCGCAGTTGAGAAGCGTATGAATGAAGCGGTGCAAAACGACAGGGCGCGTGTACAGATTGGGCGCATTTCTCGTTTTGGTCTGTTAGAGATGTCTCGCCAACGTTTGAAACCTTCATTGGGTGAGTCAACACAGATTGTTTGTCCACGATGTACAGGACAGGGCACGATTCGTACCGTTGAGTCTCTGTCAGTGTCGTTGGTCCGTATCCTGGAAGAAGAGGCCTTGAAAAGTGGCACTGCGCGTGTAGATATACAGGTGCCTATCGACGTAGCGACCTACATGTTGAATGAAAAACGTGAGGCTATTGCTGAAGTCGAGAAACAAAGTGGTGTGCACGTCCTGATTGTTGCAAATCCGACTTTAGATACGCCGCAGTACAAAGTTGAGCGTGTTCGTAAAAATGATTATGACGAAAATGATGAAACGGCAAGTTACCAGCGTGCAGAAATCGAAACCCAATATAATGTCGATGTGACACAGGAAAAAGTGATTCAGCCTGAGCAAGCCGCTGTTTCGTCAATCTCGCCTGGACGTCGTCCGACTGCTAAAGCACCTGAAGTTGTTGAAGAAAAGGCTAGTTCTCCTGGCTTGTTTGGCAAGATAGTTTCAATTTTCAGTGGCAGTAAGAACGAGCAGGAAGAAGACAAGGTAGAAACCAGGCAAAAATCGAACCAGAGCCAGCGACAACGTGGTGCTCAGCGTGGCGGTAATCGCAATAGCGGTGGTAATCGTGGTGGTCAAAATCGCAACCGTAATCGAAATAGCAATCGTAACCGTAATCAGGATAAAAAGCAGGATGCTAAGCCGTCCGGTCAAAATCCGAACCAGAAGGCAAATAAACCGCAATCTAAAGAAGCGGTTGATAAGAATAAAAACACCGGTCAGTCTGGTGCTCAGCCAAATCGAAATCGCCGTCGCCGTAGCAATCGTTCAAAAAGTAATGATTCAGCCAATAAGAATGAAGCGAGTGATAAGGTGAATAAGGATACCAATGCGGACACGGGTTCAGCACCTGCAAAGCAGCAGAAACCGGCAGAAAAAAAGCCTGACAGTAAACCGAAACAAGAGAATAAAACTTCTACTCCAGAAGCACAGAGTAGTTCGACTGCAGTTAAATCAGATAAGCCTGTGACTGAGAAACAGCCTGTAGCCAAGCAGCCTGCGCCAGAAAAGCAGCCTGCATCAAATGAAAATAGATCGGCGGCTGCTGTTATTGAAGATAAAAGTTAAATGGTTAGGCAGGGTTTAATTTATCGACATTGCGGGTGGCAGCAAAGTTAATGTAAGGCTGCTTTGTTGTCACTCGCAATGACGTATTTCCTGAAATGTGGAAGTGTGAGTTAAGAACTAAAGCTCGTTTCGCAGTTGATTTAGTAATCCGTCAGAAGCGTCTTCAACCAGATTGAGCACAATTTCAAATCCGCGCCCCTGTCCGTAATATGGGTCAGGTACTTCTGATTCATTACTGTTACCAAATTCCAGAAACAGATGAACTCTGTCTTCATAACCAGCAGGGCAGATGGCCAGCAGATCGTCTTTATTGCTTTCGTCCATCGCGATAACGTAATCAAACGCTGAAAAATCGTCGACACTTACGCGACGCGCACGCTGGTTTGTTAAATCGACATTGCGTTTAAGTGCGGCGTCGGTAGCACGGCTATCAGGTGGGTTGCCAACATGATAGGCGTGGGTGCCTGCCGAGTCGATTGAAATTTGATTATTGAGACTGGCTTGTTCGACCTTGTGTCGAAATACACCTTCAGCTGTTGGTGAGCGACAGATATTGCCCATGCAAACAAATAGTACTGATGTAGTTGGCTTTTCTTTCATAAGTCTTTGGTTTTAAATGTATCTTTGTTTTTCTTTATTTGTTTACATTTATGGTAGTATACGACAAAGTGTACCCAATAGGAACCCAGAACAGTGAAACTTACCTTCGTAAAAGTAAGAGATGCAAAACCAACCGATAAAGATCAAATGCTTTCCGATGGTAATGGCCTATATCTCAGGATTCGGCCTGGCGGTTCTAAAACGTGGATTATACGGAAAAAACACCTGGGAAAAACATCAATTACTCGTTTAAAGCGATACCCTGATATGGGACTGAAAGAAGCAAGGCTCAAAGCGGCTGAAATGGCCATGGATAAACATGTCAGCACTGTAAGAGTTGTGGATCTGGTAAAAAAGTATATGGAAGAGGTTGTTTTGGACAGCCATAAGAGAGCTGATCTGGTTCAAGGGTATATGGATAGGGCAGTCATTCCCCATCTTGGCAATCGAAAAGTAAGAGATGTTACCAGGGCAGAACTGGTTTCTGTTATACAGCAATATGCAAAAAGAGGTCCAAGGACAGCTGATCAATTACGTAGTAATTTAAAGAAACTTTTTAGTTATGCTACTGAATTAGGAATAGCTGATATAAATCCCATGAATGATGTTACTAGGCGTGTGACAGGCTACAAAGCTATTTCAAGGGATCGTGTGTTGTCTGATGGTGAGATAAAGCTGCTGTGGGATCTGGATCATGATAATGCACGTCTTCTGAGGTTTCTTGCATTGACAGGTTTACGCATTACAGAGGCGCAGAAAGGGTACCAGGATGGTGAACGCTGGGTTGTGCCGGTGTCTATTTCAAAAAACTCACGGGCTCATTGGGTGTATTTGACTGATGCGGCTAAGAGCCAACTACCATTGCCAAAATGCACGCCAACCAATATACAGGCATGGTTACGGCGATTACTAAATAAACATAAGATAAAGCCAAGGTTTACTCCTCATGATCTTAGAAGGACAGCAGCCACGCGAATGGCCGATAGTGGGGTTGAGCCTTTTATCGTTGAGCGTGTCTTGAATCACACATTAGAGGGCGTGATGGCTGTCTACAATCGTGCTGAATATGCGGAAGAACGTATAAATGCTGCAAATATTTTGGAAAACCACATTAAGGAAGTAGTGGAATGAAGAAATATAAAAAAGATGAAGCGCTAAAAAGACTAAATGCTGATATAGAGTGTAAAAAAATATTTGAAAAATATTTAAACCGCGGAATTCTAGATGAGATTGAAATAGTGCGACTTAAGCATGGTTTAAGTCTTGTTCCTAATGAGTGGGAGTGTATTAAAAATGAATCTATATCTGCGATAAAAAATCGCAGAAGAGAGCTAGCGTTAAAATTTGAAGAGCTATCCAGTCTTGTTGCTGATGATGTCGATGCCAAGTTTATCCGTATTTATGAAGAAGGAATTTTAACTGATGGTTTTGGAGCTTTTCCTTCCAAGCAAACCCTATCCAGTTTTCTTGCTGATTTAGCAGAACATATTGAAACATTGGGCACGTTTCCAGATAGGGAAATGTTTGATGCATGTAGGCCAAAGAAAAAAGCTCGTAAGTTTTCAGAAGCAGTTCTGTACGCAGCAAGAAGAGTGCTTTTAATTCTTGATAGTATAAATACTACGAGACAGGTTCCAAATAAGGATGCAGCCGCTTTTGTGAATGTTTTATTTGAACTTAGTGGGGATGAAAAAATAAAGAATAATGATATTGCGCATATGCCTATGCCTATAAAGCTGCGTAATGAATACATTATGAAGTAAAAAAGTGAATATTTGTCGATGATTAAATAATAATATTCATTAAATGACACGTCTTATTTAGCTGCGCATAATGTCCGCAAACAATGAAGGATGTAGCGGATATGAAAGCAACACAACAAACACAACATAATAAACTTTTCTTTTCGGTCGACGAAACCATGTCTATATGTGGGCTAGGCCGAAATAGTATTTATAATCTTATCAACAGCGGAAAATTACTCACCATAAAAGTTGGGCGAAGGCGTTTGATTTCAGCCTCGTCGCTCACTGATCTAGATAAAACACTCGCGCAGTAATCTGTTTTTCAATAAACAAAAAAATAATAATAAAAATCGCCATGGAAGTAATTTGGTACCCATATTACATATCTGATTTTGCGAGAAGCACTATGCTTTTATCGCTAGAAGCCAGGGGTGCATATCAAATATTAACGGATACTTACTATTCTTTTGGTGATCCGATTCCTAACGACAGGTTCAAGATTGCGAGAATATTGAGAATATCACCCCAAAAAACTAAAAAAATACTTGAAGAAATCTCTCCCTTTTTTGAAGAGGCAAATGGATTTCTAGTTAATAAAAGGATTGAGTTTGAACGAGATAAAGTATTGAAAAAGAAAGAATCAGCTAAAGCAAATGGTAGAGCTGGTGGTATAGCGAGTGCTAAAGCAAAAGCTCAACCTAAGTCACATTCACATCCACATTCACATTTAAATTCACATTTAAATAACAGTAATAATCATGAAGCAAATAAAAGATCTAGTTCACAAAGACTTGCACACAGCTGCGGAGGTGAAAGTGAAGAAGCTTAAGTCACCTTATGAAATGCTATCAATCAAAGTCGTTAATAATTTATTTATTAGGTTTCAAAGTAATTACGGCAATAAATTTAGCAGCCAATTCCCTACTGAGAAAATATTGAATGCAGCAAAAAAAGAGTGGGCATATGCACTATCACCCTACGAAAAAAATGACATAGGTTATGCCATACGAGAAATGCAAAAACATTATAAACAGTGGCCGCCAACACCTGGACAGTTTGTAGAGTTGTGTAGAAATAGATACAAAATAATGCAAGTTACTAATATGCCTAAAGTGGAAAGATCTGATAGGGATGTCGGTAATGCTGCAATAAGAAAAATGCGTAGGTATCTGTGATCTCGTTTCTCAAGAAACATTCGCGGGTCCTTTCAGACAGAGGGATGCACCACGGGTTCGTAGCTCGCGGTTATTTTGTGTTTTTTGAGGCGCTATAGTCTCGGCATCATCTTTATATGCTTAGTGGAGGGCAAGTCTAAATGTATATAAGATATTGAAATATATAGATTTAACTAAAATAAAATTAATAAGATAATTAATAGTCTTAAACAGTCCGAGAGGTGAAATTATGAAAATAAAAAATGAGAAAGTGCTTAAGAAAAACATTCAAGATAGGTTGAATGAGTTGCATGCATGCGAGTCTGAAATTGAAAACGCAAAGCATGAATTGAGAAAGTGTCGTGAAAAAGTAAGCGAATCAAAAAACGAGCTTCATAGTATTGATCAGGAAAAATATACATTTGTTGAAGTAGAGGATTCTGAAGAAGCTATTAAATATGCCGATAAAAAAACGGCAAGGGTTGAAGAGCTGAATAAAATAATAACTTTTTCTGAAAACAGAATCGAAACATTTGGATCCTTGGAACGTGATTATGAAATGAAACTAACAGGACTAAAAGAACCACTTACAATTGCTCGAAGTGAGTATTGTCAAGCATTTGAAAGTGCTGTTAAAGCAACGCCTGAATGGAAAAGCGCTTACGAAAATATATGTTTGATTAAGGCTTTTTGGTTTGAGTGCTTTCAAGGAAATATATATTTTGAAGATGTTATTGGTGACTTAGGCCTGCATGAAATTCCAAATGATAATTTAAAGAATCGTGCACGTTCCGAGCTTTTCATAAAATAAATTTGATTATGAGTCTTTGTCGTTTATTGAAAATCGCCGAGCGCATTGACTCTGATGACCGTGATTGGTTTCTAAACGCAATAAATAGTTGGAAGTCCGGTGGTCAGCTGGATGTTGCATTTGGTTTATGCGGTGCTGCAGCTATTACTCGTAGAAATATGGCGTTAAAAACTGCGGCAAATATTCTAAATCAAAACGATGAATATTCAACCTGGTATGTGGCTGGTTTGCTGGAAATAGCTGTATCTAGGTTTGAATCTAGAATACTCACCAGGTATAGAAGAAATCAGAATATGGAACTATCTGAAATAGATATGCTTTTATTTGAAATGTTTCAGCCTGGTTGTCGAATTATTCGAAAACAACGACAAATATTTGATTGTATTAAATAATTTTCTGCAAATTTAATTCTGCGATTGCGGAGGTTTAGTAGTTATTATTGTTTTAACTTAAGTATTCATGAATAGAGGTTTTAACTAATATGAGAAATTACCAATTACCTAAATCAAATGATGCCGGTGCATTCATTGATCTGGTTGGGAAAACGGTTAGCTCTATTGGAGAGGTTCAAGAGGTTTGTTCGCAATATCTCGCGATACAAAACGGTGCTAATTTAAAGAATCCTCATCCATCTGCAATTGGCCAGTGTGATTATGAAGCAGGTGGTCCAATGGCTAGATTATCTGATGTTGCCAAAGCGTTAAACCATGCACGATATGGGGATCGTATGGGCAGCGCAACGCTAGGTAATGGATCATCACAGATGATTGCAGCTGCACTATCTACAGGTGATTTACAAAAAGTTGTTTCTAACGCTATTAGTCTGATTGTTATACCAAGTTATGATAGTTTAAGCGAGGATATTGTTCGCTGGACTAAACTTATCGAGGTTAAAAACTTTTATAAAGGAACCTTTTCAAACATAGATGTTGATGATCTAGTTGAAATAGTTAAAGGCTCTGAAGCGAAGCATGGGTGTATTCAAGGTAATGGAGAAACGTTCCAGCTTAAGACTTTTGGCCGCAATATTTTAATTACTCGAGAACTTCTGATTAATAATGAGTTTGATATAATTGCTAATGCAGTCCAGGCATATGTTGTAGCAGCCTCTCGTAAAGATGCAATGCTTCAGTATGGTGTGTTAAATGATAATGCCGTAATGGAAGATGGAACGCCACTATTTCACGATAATCATAATAATTTGCTACCGGGACCCGCTGCACCATTTACAGCTGCACTCGGTGCAGCAATGGCTAAATTGAGGGATCAGCCAACGCCTAGCGGTGAAAAAAGTAATGCTAAAACAGCTATTTTACTAGTTCCCACTAGATTTGAAGCTGAGGCATATGAGGCGGCAAATAAAATGTTGTCCGGTAATAACGGAAAAATAGAAGTAATCTCATCCGCTTATTTAAATGAAGATTCCTGGTATGTTTTTGCTGACCCGAGTCATTTTCCAGTCGTAGGTCGAATAATGCTTGAGGATTCTAAAACACCATTATTAATAGATCCTGCATCACCACAACAACTACCTTTGACGTATGACGGTATGGGCCTTGCGGTTCGAATTGATGTAAATGCAAGCGCTTTATCACATGTGGGTGCTGTAAAAGTAAATGCTGGTTAAAAAGTTTTGCAGCTGCAGGTTATTTCTCTTTTAATGTTTACTTTTTTCCTTATTAGCATGCCATGGCTTTTAAGGTATCTGCCTCTTTAGTGAGTATGCATTATTCCTGCGGTTGCAATTTATTTGGTAGTTAATACCTTTTTATAGTTATTTGTAAGGTATAGAGAGCTTGTTTTTCGTCTTAGTATCGCGGCTGAGTTATTAAGACAATCCTCTGGTTAAGTAAGCTTTATTATTTCTTCTTGTAACTATATTTTGGTTGGTCAAGGCGCCAGTAATTTGGCTGGCGCCCTATTAGGTGTTACGAGGTTTTAATTGAAATGGTAACTAAAGCACAAATTGATATAACCGCGAGAGATAAAACAAAGCGTGCGTTTCAATCTATAAATAGTGGTCTTAAAGGAATGAGCTCAGGTGTGGCGCGTGTGTTGACTGGACTGGCCCCGTTAATCGGTGTAGCTGGATTTGCAGCGCTAACAAGTCAGTCTTTAAAAAGTGTGGATGCGTTAGCAAAAACAGCTGATAAATTGAATGTTACAACGGAGTCATTAGCCTCGTTGCAACATTTGACTGATCTTTATACAAACGCAAGCGCACCAGCAATGAGTGAAGCCTTAACTAAGGCTACTAAGCGCCTGGGCGAGTTTAATGCAACAGGCGGCGGCGCGGCATCAGTTTGGTTGAAGAAGCTTAATTTAGATACTGCTGAGCTGGCAACATTAAAGCCTGACGAGTTATTTAAGCGTTATTCTAAAGAGATTGGCGAACTAAACGACAGAGGCCAGCAACTGGCTGCAGTATCTGCGTTAATGGGTGACGAGTCGCGTGCATTGATAGGCATTATTGATGCCGGTGTAGATGTATTTGATGAGGCCGCTGAAACAGTGGATAAATTTGGTACGGGGGTTAGTCGTCTGGATGCGTCAAGAATTGAAGATGCTAATGACTCAATAACATTGATGCAAGAAGCAATTCACGGTCTAGGTATAGAAATTGCTGTTGAGTTGGCGCCAAGAATCACTCAATTTCTAAACTGGATGCTTGATATTGAAGAAAGTATATCGTCGTTATCTGAAGTACAGGTATTAAACCGGTTAACTGACGTCAGTGATCAACTAGAAAAGATAGAAGGGCAAATAGGTAAAGGCAGGCATAGAGGTCCTGTGGGTAAAAAGGCTAATGAGCTGCACGAAAAAAGACTTGAATTACTATTAAAGGAAGCCGAGTTTCAGGAACGATTAAACGATATCAATTCTAGAAATAATGAGCGTGGCGAGGCCGCACCAGATAGCACCGACAGTGAAGCTCGATTACAACAGGGGCAGGAAAAGCAAGCGGAGAGAGTGAAGATTGAAGAAGAGCTTGACCGGCAACGTTTGGCAGATAAATTCTTTCGTTTAGATGAGAATCTACTAAGTGAGCAGGAACGTTTGCGTTTAGGTCTTGAAGAAAGGGAGTTTATCGTAGAAGAGGCATTTCAGGCTAGTATAATTACCGATCTAGAGCGAAAAAACCAGTTGCAGGCTGTTGAGCAGCAACACCAGGCACAGCTTTCAAAAATAATCAGCAGGGGTTTAACTGAGCGAGAGAAGTTTGAGAGAAAATCAACGTTAGATAAAGTTAAAACGCAGTTATCGTTAATGACGCAAATGACACAAGGCCTAGCAAGCAGTTCAAAGTCTATGTTTAATATTAACAAAACTCTTGCTTTGGCAAATGCGGCAGTGTCTTTGCCTGATGCTGTTCTGCAATCTTTTAGAAATGCGGGAGGTTATCCCTGGGGTGTTGCGCCCGCTGCTTTAATGGCGGCAACCGGTGCTGCACAAATTAGAGCAATTAGTAGTTCATCTTTTGGTGGTGGCGGTGCTAGTGCGCCATCAATTGCAGGTTCAGGTATTGATAGCGTGGTGGGTACTGTGCCATTAAGTCAACCCTCAACTTCTGCGGAAACAAATGCTGCGCCTGATGCGCCTGATGCGGCTATAGCGGCACAACAAACCTTAACGCTCAGTATAGGTGATGAAGATCGGATGTTAAGTGTAGGTGCGATGCGTAATTTTATTGAAGAGTTTTTAGATGTTGCTGCGGATATGGGGCCTAATACGAAAATAGTGCTTTCTTGATATCTGTAATAGTTAAGTTAAGAGTTATTGTGTTTCATTATAAATAGAGCTCCTTTAGCTATTATTAGCTCGCCGACGAGTTCATTAATAGCGGCGTTTCTTGTAGTGATAGCGTTTTTTATGGTGGCCATTTGGTCTTCGGTTGTTGTTCCTGGTAAAAAAATCTCTGGTTTTTTCGTTACTTTTGAATATTTTTTCAACAGTGAGACACTGTCTTCTTTAATGTGTTTTCCTTCTTTAATGTGTTTTCGAAGCTCCGGGGAGATATCTGAATGAAATGATTTATCAATAGTTTCCGACACCTTTTTCCAACAACGTTTTTCTTTATTTTGGAAATCTATAATATTACTCATTATGTATTGTTCTCTTATCGAAGAAGATAAAGGCGCCAGCGCAATGCTGGCGCCTGGTTGATGTTGCATTGGCGTTAAGCTGAAGCTTTGGCCTTCTTTAAGCTAATAGCTCGAAGAACGTGATTCTGAAAAGCTTCAACTGTGGTTCCGTCTTTAATCGCGTCAATGGAGTCATGTCTTAATTGTGGCTGATCATCGTCAAACTCAGCGACTAATTCCATGATTTCAATCTGGCGTGTAGATTCAGATGATCTCATTTCCTCTATGTTTGCCATATCACTTTCCAGCTGCGCCTGAAAGCATTTGTTCATATGGTTTACAGCGCAGTCAACAGAGTATATGGCAGAGGTTAAAACAGATTTAGGTATAAACCCATCTTCATTATTGCTGATAACATGGAATAATAAGCCGGCTGCACCTTCGGCAATAAAGTGTTGATGGTTAAAGGCAGTTTCAGGGCCAAATTGCTCAAGCTCTGGTGTGGTGTTGTTAGGGTCTAAGTTGGTTACTTTTTTGTTCATGATTGTCTTCTCCACTCGTTTTAGTTGAAATACTAGTTTTTAGATAAACGCTAAGATAATGTACCCAAAAGTGTACCCAGAAGACTTGAAGCCTACCTATACTGCACGGTATTGCATATTGCCCATGCAGACAAATAAAACTTTTACCATGTGTTATGCCTCGTGCAATGGCACTTAAATTGAAAAGCGTAGTTTACATTATGGAATAGATCAGGTGATACTCTGATTAATTAACTTAATCA
>Ga0316209_1000775_pt1 | contig 45270 bp, 33 predicted proteins | sample 6monopyrite_MG_FD_204945 | JGI IMG/M metagenome (GOLD analysis project Ga0316209, IMG submission 204945) | Microbial mat bacterial communities from mineral coupon in-situ incubated in ocean water Damariscotta River, Maine, United States -... | ecosystem: Environmental > Aquatic > Marine >...
ATGATTTGACTGTCTATATATCTTGATTTTTTACCCTCAAGGGGCACAATGTCATGCAGAATCTCCTTCGTTTATTTTACGAGAAAATTCTACTTTTGAGTGCGACTATTTTTCGGGGGGATTACCTTGTAAACCAAATTCATCAATCCGATCTTTGTTTTGGCTCTCGCCATTCCAATCACACGAATAAACATACCGCTTTGTTCATTCTCCATCGAACCAAAAACATGCTCAACACGGGCGCGTGTATGTGATTTTTTGGTGTTAGCCTTTTTATTCCGCTCGTTGAACGGCTAGTTGCGCTTGCCTTTGGTGTGAACATGACTGCGATAGGCGCTGTCAGCCCAGACATCTCTTGAGCTGTTGTCGCTCAGCAGTTCAAAGAATACCTGTGAGTCGTGGACCTCGGCTGAGGTAACGTCATAGTCGCGGATCAATTTGTGTTTATTATCGATGGCGATGTGGTCTTTGTAACCGTAGTGCTTCTCGTTATTTTTCTTGGTTCAGCGGGCATCACAGTCTTTTTGGCGCTTGACGTTCGGGTTTTCTTCAAAGCTTTTGGGGATGTTACCCGCCTTAATCTCGTCGTTCTCTTCGCGGCTGTTGCGCTGGATAGGGGCGCTGATAAAACTCGCATCAATAATCTGACCTTTCTGGGCTTTGAAGCCTTTTTCTTCCAGTTGCAGCTCAAAATCGTTGAACAGTGTTTTAACGAGACCTTGTTGAGTCAGTTGCTCTCTGAATAACCAAAGGGTCTTGGCATCGGGCACGCTATCTTCAGGACTGAGCTTGAGGAATCGACAAAAGCTGTAGCGATCGCGTATCTGAAATTCAAGTTCATCGTCCCCTAGGTTATAGAGGTGCTGTAGCACCAATGCCTTGAACATTATGACAACATCGAAGGGCTTTCTGCCGGCCTTGCTTTTTCTTGGTTTGTTTCGGCACTGTTGCAGCGTTTCTCGGAATTTTTCCCAGAGTATAATCTGGTCGAGCCAGATCAGAGCATCGCGTTCGTTTAACTTTTGATGCCGATTGCCTAAATCAAAAAAACTTGTTTGCATACCGATCACCTGAGCGTGGCTCTTCGTTTATTTTACAGGAAAATTATTAATTTTTAGAGGTGCCCTTAAGTGAATATTGAGGGCTAGTGTAAAAACTAAATGCTGGTTTTGGCTCCTCCTCCAACATTAATCTCTAGCCCTATAGAAAACCAATCCCCTCAATATATGCAGAATAGCGTACGGGCAATGTCACTTAAATACGAGCATCACCCATAAAAAAAGCCCCGCCATTACTGGCGGGGCTTTTTGTTTCTACAGGTTTGTAGAGACAGCTTACATCATGCCGCCCATTCCACCCATACCGCCCATGCCACCCATTGCTGCGGCTGCATCACCGGCATTGTCACTTGGTAGATCAGCGACCATTGCTTCAGTGGTGATCATCAGGCCAGCGACAGAGGCTGCATGTTGCAGTGCTGAACGGGTAACCTTGGTAGGATCCAGTACACCCGCTTCAATCATGTCAACATACTCACCGGTGGCTGCATTGTAGCCATAAGTGCCTTTGCCTTCTTTAACCTTGTTTAGAACAACAGAACCTTCTTCACCTGCATTGGTCACGATCTGGCGCAGTGGCTCTTCCATCGCACGGCGCAGAATGGAGATACCTACATCCTGGTCGTGGTTAGCACCCTTCAGGTCTTTCAGAGCCTGTAGTGCGCGAACCAGTGCAACACCACCGCCCGGAACAACACCTTCTTCAACGGCTGCGCGGGTTGCGTGCAGTGCATCTTCAACGCGTGCTTTTTTCTCTTTCATCTCAACTTCGGTAGCTGCACCGACTTTGATTACCGCAACACCGCCGGCCAGTTTAGCAACGCGCTCTTGCAGTTTTTCGCGATCATAATCAGAAGAGGTATCTTCGATCTGTGCACGGATGGTGTTAACACGGCCTTCAATTTCAGTCGCATTACCTGCGCCATCAATGATGGTGGTGTTATCTTTGCCAACCTGAATCTTTTTGGCTGAACCCAGCTCATCCAGTGTGGCCTTCTCAAGAGAAAGACCCACTTCTTCAGCAATTACCTGACCACCGGTCAGTACTGCGATATCCTGCAACATCGCTTTACGACGATCGCCAAAACCTGGTGCTTTCACTGCGGCAACTTTAACGATACCGCGGATGCTGTTAACGACTAGTGTCGCCAGTGCTTCACCTTCAACGTCTTCTGCGATGATTAGCAGTGGACGACCGGCTTTAGCAACGCCTTCCAGCAGTGGCAGTAGATCACGGATGTTTGAGATTTTTTTGTCGACGAGCAATACATAAGGGTTTTCGAGTTCAGCGGTCATGCTCTGCTGATCGTTCACGAAGTAAGGTGAGAGGTAGCCGCGATCAAACTGCATGCCTTCAACCACATCCAGTTCATTTTCAAGACCTGAACCTTCTTCAACCGTAATCACGCCTTCTTTGCCTACTTTGCCCATGGCATCGGCAATGATGCGGCCCACTTCTTCGTCTGAATTTGCAGAGATGGTGCCGACCTGCGCGATTGCTTTGTCATCGGTACAAGGGGCTGAGAGTTCACGTAGTGCTTCAACGGCGGTGATAACGGCTTTGTCGATACCGCGTTTCAGATCCATTGGGTTCATGCCCGAGGTGACTGCCTTCATGCCTTCGCGCAGGATGGCCTGTGCGAGTACGGTCGCGGTGGTGGTACCGTCACCGGCAACATCAGAAGTCTGTGAAGCCACTTCCTTAACCATCTGTGCGCCCATGTTTTCGAACTTACCTTCCAGTTCGATCTCTTTAGCAACAGAAACACCATCTTTGGTGATGGTCGGCGCGCCAAAGCTCTTTTCTAAAACAACGTTACGTCCTTTTGGTCCGAGGGTCACTTTAACTGCATTCGCCAGAACGTTAACACCTTCTGCCATGCGATGACGTGCGTCATCGCCAAATTTAACTTCTTTAGCTGACATAATATCTTTCCTCTAGAATTCTTTGATTGTTTAGCCGATGGATTAAGCGTTGAAGACGGCCATGATGTCGCTCTCGCTCATCACTAGTAGCTCTTCACCATCAATTTTGACTTCAGTACCGGCATATTTGCCAAAAAGGACCTGATCGCCGACCTTGATATCCATCGCCGCCACATCGCCGTTATCAAGGCGTTTGCCGGTGCCTACTGCAAGTACTTCGCCGCGTGAAGGCTTTTCTGTTGCGGAGTCAGGAATAACGATACCGCCAGCAGATGTGCGCTCTTCTTCCATACGGCGAACAATTGCACGATCATGTAATGGTCGCAGTTGCATGTTGTGATCCTCCTAGAATCTTTTTTAAATCATTAAGTAGAAACGACCTTTCGGCCAAAATAGGGATGGCTTTAGCACTCACCCCAAACGAGTGCTAACAATAATAGTGGCGAATTGTTGAGAGTCAAGGGTAGGTGGTGAAAATTTATCGACTTTCTGTGGAAGCGGGGGCGCTACTAGCGCCGTTTATCGTCACTATCTTTCCAGGATTCACCCTCAATGGTGCGCGATTTGGGTTGATCTCCGTGTGTTTCGTTGGCGGCATGCCCACTGTAAGCAGCAGCACTGGCAGACATTGACTGGCGTTTGATGATTTCAAGGATAAAATAACGCCGTACGGCGGGGATCAGGCAGAGAAAACCGATTGCATCGGTAAAAAAACCGGGGGTCAGCAGCAGTGCACCGCAGATGAGCAATACCACCCCTTCCATCATCTCGATTGCAGGGACTTCACCACGTGCCATCGCCTCGCGTACCCGCTGAAAGGTGGTTAAACCTTGCCAGCGCAGTAGGGCCGCACCGACAACGGCGGTCAATACCACCAGAAAAATAGTCGAAAGTGCGCCGATCATGCTGCCTACTTCGATTAACAGGTAGATTTCAATGACCGGTATCAATAAAAATAACAGCAATAATATCTGGAAAAGTCCCATCGCAATCACCATCCACTGAATTGAACAGCGCCTACTATAGCATTATTGCTTCGTTATTCGTTTGGGCGAGGTTTTGCTGCTGCTTGCGCAATAGTGTATTTTTATCGGATGGATAAAAATGCGTTATTAATCATTACGACGGCGCCGGACGATGAAATCGCCGAAAAAATTGCGCATGCACTGGTTTCGCCGGGGCTGGCCGCCTGTGTCAACATTCTGCCCGGGATGCGCTCTATATATAAGTGGCGGGGCGAACTGCAGAGGGGCGATGAGCAGCTGTTACTGATCAAGGCGCAGCAGAGTGCCTATGCTGCCATCGAAAAGGAGATTGAGGCCTTGCATCCGTACGAACTTCCTGAAATCATCGCTGTCTCAATAGAGGCTGGACTGCCCGCTTACCTCGACTGGATCGGGGGGCGGATGCCGACCGAATCACGGTAAAAAGCACCCAATTCGATTACGATTACGACGCAATCTGAGAAACCTGGTAACACGATCACCATGAGAAATGTATTACGCACCCTATTGGCCCCGCTTGCGGTTGCCCTCCTGTTATTGGCCTCGACACCCCTGCATGCGGCGGGCGATACCCCCGGCAGTGTGTTTGACTCGCTTTCGACCTTTGGTAAAAGCCTCGGGTTTGGAGGACAGCAGGAGCCACGGTTTCTCAAGCCAGACGATGCCTTTATCTTCACGGCCGAAATTCAGGACCCCAATACATTGGTGGCGCGCTGGGATGTGGCGGATACCTATTACCTTTATCGGGAGCGCTTTGCCTTTAAGCTGATCGATGCCAACGGTATCGAGCTACAGGAATTCCACGCACCGAAGGGCAAACTGAAGGAAGATGAAAACTTCGGCGAAATGGAGGTCTATTTTAACGAGGCGGTGGTGACGTTGCCGCTCAAGCGTGACAATCTTGCCTCTACGCCCATTACGCTACAGGCGACTTATCAGGGCTGCGCCGAAGATGGTTTCTGTTATCCCCCGATCACCAAGACGATCGATTTTGTGTTACCGAAGGCCACTGCCAGCACGACTGATTCAAGTGGTGACATCCCGGTATTTGTCCCGGAGCATGACCGTATCGCACAGGCACTGGCGGGCGATGGCTGGTGGCTCACCATTCTGAGTTTCTTTGGTATTGGCTTGCTGCTGGCGTTTACCCCGTGCGTGTTACCGATGATGCCGATCCTCTCCAGCATTATTGTGGGACAGGGCGAGCAGGTGACCACGCGGCGTGCGTTCTTCCTCTCGCTCACCTATGTGCTGGCGATGGCATTGACCTATACCGCGGCCGGGGTGATGGCCGGGCTGTTTGGGCAGAATCTGCAGGTGATGTTTCAGAATCCGTGGATCATTGGTAGCTTTAGCCTACTGTTTGTGGCGTTGGCGTTATCAATGTTTGGCTTTTATGAGCTACAGATGCCCAGCGCGATCCAGAGTCGTCTCGATGCCGCCAGCCGTAAGCAGTCGAGCGGGAGTCTGGTAGGTGCAGGCATTATGGGGTTTCTCTCTGCACTGATTGTCGGTCCCTGCGTGGCTGCGCCGCTTGCCGGAATCCTGATCTATATCGGCATGAGTGGTGATGCCGTGTTTGGCGGCCTGTCACTGTTTGTACTTAGTCTGGGCATGGGCACGCCATTGCTACTGTTCGGTACCTCCGCCGGTAAGATACTCCCCAAACTGGGCGACTGGATGAACAGCATCAAGGCAGTGTTTGGCGTAATGCTGCTCGGCCTGGCAATCTGGATGCTGGAGCGCGTTGTCGCGGCGCAGATCACGATGTTCCTGTGGGCGGTACTGCTGATAGGGACTGCGGTCTACCTTGGTGCGCTGACCCGACTGGAGGTCAACGCCACCGGCTGGCAGAAGCTCTGGAAGGGGATGGGATTAGTGATGATGCTTTACGGTGCCATTGTGATGTTGGGTGCGGCCTCCGGGGGACGTGATCTGTTGCAGCCGCTACAGGGGAGTGCGTTGATGGGCGGTAGTGCGAGCAGTGCTGGTGAACATCTCGTCTTTAAGCGCATCAAGAGTCTGGCGGATCTGCAAAGCGAAGTGAAAAATGCATCCAGAAACAACCGTGCAGTGATGTTCGATTTTTATGCCGACTGGTGCGTTGATTGTAAAATCATGGAGAAACGTACCTTCAGTGATGCGGGTGTGCAGCGGGCACTTGGCAATACAGTGCTACTGCAGGCAGACGTCACTGCAAACGATGAGATCGATCAGGCGCTGTTGAGTAAGTTTGGGCTCTTTGGACCACCCGCGATTCTGTTTTTTGGCACCGATGGCAATGAGATTAAGAGCCATCGAGTGATCGGGTTTATGACGGCCGATGAGTTTGCGTCGCATGTTAACGATGCACTTTAAGCAAGGGGACAGATCAATGTTGTCACGGCATGTATTAAAAATTATCAGCGGCCTGCTTTGCATCGGCGTTGCGTTGGGCATGAGTTCCGCAGCCACTGCACAAAACGACCCACTGCTCAATCAGCCGCGCCCCGCGTTTACGTTGCCAGATCTCGATGGCAAGGCACGCAATGTCAGTGAATGGGACGGTAAACTACTGGTGGTTAATTTCTGGGCGAGCTGGTGTGAGCCGTGTCTGCGCGAGATGCCCGCTTTTACCCGTTTGCAGGCACACTATGAAAATCAGGGGGTGCAGTTCATCGGTATTGCGGTGGATAACGCCAAAGCCGTGAGTGATTTTCTGAAAGATTTTGAGACTAAAATTAATTATCCGATTTTACTGGGGGATGAAAACACCTTCGCAACTCCGATCGCCTACGGCAACGATTATGGCATTCTGCCGCATACTATTATCGTGGATAAAACAGGCAAGATTGCCTATAGCCACTTTGGCTCACTCACCTATGAACAGGGACGGTTACTGTTGATGGGGATGTTGCTGTAGCTAGCGGGGGTTTAGCCACCGCCGATCGCACGCACCACTTCAACCTTATCCTCCGCCTGTAGTAATGTTTCTGCATGCAGGCTGCGTGGAATGATGTTGAGGTTAATCTCAACCGCAATCCGTTGTTGCGTCATTTCCAGTTCCGTCAGCAGTTCTCCAAGCGTGGTGCCGTTAGCGATGTCACGCGCTTCACCATTAAGGTAGATATTCATTTTTTTATTCCTGTTTCTATTTTAATGCAAACGCTTGTCTGCTGTGCTGAAATGATGCGGGTGTAGTTCTATGGTAGTACTTTAGCTTTCCAAATAGTTCATTTATATCAATTGCCCATTAGGCATACAGTATCACAGCTAGTCACCGTAGTTCTCCACACAACCATTCGATCATTTGTCAGCGCCCCTTGAATTATTTCGGCCTTAAGACTTTCTTGGGCATACCTTTTATTCCGACACCGGTTTTTATTCTTCAGCGCTTTCATCTGTTTCATCATCGAAGCACCCATGCCACCAAACTTCGCCGCCACTTGTAAAAGCTGGCACTGTTCATGCCTTGTTCCGGGCACAAGGCGGGCACGGGTGTACCAGATTTTGACTTTTTAAAATTTACTGAATATTTATATAGTATTATCTTGATGTCATTACGTGTGATCTCTTTCGTTTAGGTGACGAGTAACGCTACTGTTGAGGGTCATTATTGTTAGGGATGGGTACCGATAGTAGACGACAAAATTATGTCACTCAGGATATTGCACTGGGTTCATTATGTTTGTTTACTAATAAAATAAGAGTGGCTATACTCAGCCTCGTATTTAGCTAGTATAAAAATAATTAAGCTAGCGTTGCTTTTCTAGTGATGCGCGTATCAGAGTGATTATGTTGGGGCGTGAGTTCTCATATGTCCGCATTCAATCTAGTTCACCAACGGTAGTAATTGAGGGCGGGGGCTCGTGTCACATGATTGATGCTGCTGTTGGCCATATCGCCAATGAATTAAATCAATATATCAAACGTACGTTTTCACTCAGTGAAGACATGGTGGTGATTTCTAATTTATTGGAACTGGATGGTTCGGTCTCAGTGCAGGTCAATAATAAATTAGCCATTTTTCTGGTAAATGTTGAAAAAGACACCATGCCGCAGCAGATGGCGCATCTCAATGCACCGGGCGCAGAGCGTTCCACGGTCTCCAGCGCACCGCTCTATTTGAATCTCTATGTCATGGTAGCGGGGAATTTTAGTGGCAGTAACTACTCAGAGGGGCTTAAGTTCATTTCGACGGTAGTCAGTTATTTTCAGCGTCAACCGATGATGGATCAACACAATACCCCCGCGCTGGATAAACGCATCGAAAAGCTCATGCTGGATATTGAAAACATGAGCATACAGGACTTGAGTAGTATGTGGGGAATGTTGGGCGGGAAGTACCTGCCATCTGTGCTTTATAAGGTGAGAATGGTGACGTTTGACGCCGGTGATATCCAACAGCAGAGCCATTTGTTGAAAAAGCCTGAATTTATATTGGGTAACTAGTGGTGGCCTGGGGAGATTAAATGGTCAATTATGCAGCACTATATACGATCACCATTGAACACGGTTTTTATGAAGATGGCGTGGTGCGCGGGTTGAATTTTATTCCGACCGAGAGTACGGCGCGTGTGATTGGCAATACAGGATTACTGGTAAAGCCCGTGGTGGGGGGCGTTACCGTGATGTATGACAAAAAAGATAGAGAATCATTGCAACTTTATGCTGAAGATAATACAGAGCCGCTTAATCTAGTATTTAAAGTAGTTACCAATGATGCTGCATTTAAAAGCAGAACCGATGCATCACTTGAAGTTGAGAGCGCAGTGCTTTTTTTTGATAGTAGTGATCGTGATGAGTTGATTGATGATCGGATCAAGTTGCATGATGGCAAATATGCAACTATGATCGACGCCATAAGACTGGACTCAAGCCAGCTAGCGGATGTTCTTAGCCGCGGGGAACGATACCGACCGCCGCTTCTCGTAGTGAATATCCATGTGGCAGAAAAAGACCTGAAGCGTGTTGATAGCGATAACGAAGTCCTACCTAGGCACTACTACATCAGACTGAAAGAACGAGAAGTATTCTGGAAATACTACCTGCTGGGGCGACTGGCCAGAGAGAATGTCTATTTATCTGACCTTGATAGCAATGCAGCGTTTGTGTTTCTGGGAAAAGAGACCATCGGGGGGCAACGCGAGGCGCTGGCTTTCCGAACGACTAAAAAATTGTCGTTGAAAGCGAATCCGAATTATCGATTCCAGTTAAGAGAGAAAGAAAACGGTAGTGATAAAGTACTTATCAAGCGATTGCCAATGGCGCAGATTGCACGTCTGGGGCGTGAAGTCATCGACGGCAGAAACGAGGTTGTATCAGAAATTTACATTAACTGTTAACTGTATATAAGGGAGATATTATGGGACAGATGAAAACGCCTGGCGTCTATATCGTAGAGAAGAACGCCTTTCCAAACTCTGTTGTTGAAGTTGCGACAGCAGTACCAGCCTTTATTGGCTATACAGAAAGAGCAGATAATAAAGGCAAGTCGCTGGCTAATAAGCCGTGGCGCATTACCTCTATGTCTGAATTTCATAACTATTTCGGTTTTGCACCGTCAGCAAGTTTTGAGATTACAGAAAAGCCAGCTGATTCATTCGAAGAGGCCGCCTTTTTACTCACTAAAAAAGAGTATCTGTTAAAGCAAGATGCTGGTAAATACCTGCTTTATTACAGCATGTTGCTGTTTTTTCAGAATGGCGGCGGTCCCTGTTACATCGTTTCGGTGGGTAAATACGGCGATGATGTCGAAGCAGGCACGCTTTCAAAGGGCATTGGTCTGCTGATTAAAGAGCAGGAACCTACGATGGTTGTCGTGCCTGAAACTGTACTGCTGGAGGCAGCGGATAGCATCAGTGTACAGCAGGCAGCGCTTGCCCATTGTGGCGGAAAAATGCGCAATCGTATTGCTATTCTTGATGTGTGGGGGGGTGAAAAAGATCGTCAGGACCCCGCCGGTGATTGCATTGATGAGTTTCGTTCCGCGCTAGGCATCAACTACCTTGATTTTGCGACCGCCTATTACCCCTGGGTGAATACCACCATCGTGCAGGAAAATGAGCTGGGCTTTGAAAATGTTGCTAATCCCGATGTCCTGCAAGGATTACTGCGTACTGAGCTAGGGTTAGGCGAAGCGGCGGATGAAAACAGCACCCCAAAAGCGGCTCAGCAGATCGAAATGATCAATAACATCACCAGTACCTGGGATGGAAAATCTGATGAAGAGATTATTGCCGATAAGATGCTTTTAAATAAGAGCCTGCGTGCAACCAGCCCGTTATATGGCAATCTGATTAAAGAGATGCGTGAGCAACTTAACTTACTGCCGCCGGCTGCTGCGATGGCAGGTGTTTATACAATGGTGGATAACACGCGCGGCGTATGGAAAGCACCTGCTAATGTTAGTTTGAATGCCGTGGTCACGCCTGCTGTCAATATTACGCATGATGAGCAGGAAGATCTGAATGTCACCACGCAGGGTAAATCGATTAACGCGATTCGTTCATTTATTGGCGAGGGAACATTGGTGTGGGGCGCGCGTACGCTTGATGGTAACAGTCTCGACTGGCGTTATGTCAATGTGCGCCGCACCATGATTATGCTTGAAGAGTCGATTCGACTGGCCACTAAGGCCTATGTGTTCGAGCCCAATACAGCGAATACATGGGTGACGATTAAGAGCATGATTCGTAATTTTCTAACGGGCATCTGGAAGCGTGGTGGACTGGCGGGGGCCAGCCCGGATGATGCTTTTAGTGTCAATGTTGGCCTAGGTGAAACAATGACATCTGAAGATGTACTGGAAGGTATTTTACGTGTCACTGTATTGGTAGCGATTTCACGCCCTGCAGAGTTTATTGAAATTACCTTCCAGCAACAGATGCAAAAATCGTAGCGCTAATTTTCAATAGATAATTAACAACAATATTTTTGAATAAATTATAGGGAGGTGTGTTATGGCTGATGATGGATCTGCACAATCGACGACCGTATGGCCGTTACCAAAGTTTTACTTTCAGGTGAAATGGGATAGCGAAGTACTTTCGTTTCAGGAAGTCTCTGGACTAGATCTGGAGGCGCAACCGATTGAATATCGGCATGGCGATAGCCCGGAGTTTTCAACGATAAAAATGCCGGGTATTAAGAAATCAAGCAACGTCACCATGAAAAAAGGTGTGTTCAAATCTGATAATAAGTTTTGGGACTGGTTTAATCAGATCAAAATGAATACCGTTAAGCGCGTGCCGGTGACCATCAGTTTGCTTGATGAAGCAGGCGCACCTACGATGGTGTGGACGCTTGCGAATGCGTGGCCGACCAAGATTACCGGGACTGATCTTAAGGCGGATGGTAATGAGGCGGCTATTGAAACGATCGAAATTGTGCACGAAGGTGTGACGATCGCCAACGGTTAGGCTGGCTGCACCTCAATCACTGGCGGCACGGCATCATCTTGGCATGCTGCCAGTGAGTTATTATCTTCTTATACAAGAGTATCTTGAATGGCGTCCTCACCATCCTCACAAATCGGTGAATATCCGTTACCCGCTTTTTATTTTAAGGTGGTGTTTGCGGCTACGTCTGATAATGCTGATACCTCATTTCAGGAAGTCTCAGGCATCGGTTCAGAGATGGAGACAGAAGATCTCGCAGAAGGTGGTGAAAACCGCTTTGTGCATCGGCTCCCGAAATCAATCAAGCACCCTAAGTTAGTGTTGAAGCGGGGGATCGCGTCTAAAGATTCTCCATTGATAGCGTGGTGCGAGGAAGTGCTGGAAGGATCGTTTATAGAGCAGGTTAAACCGATGACGCTGGAAGTCTCTCTGATGGATGAAGAGGGTGAACCGACGCGGGTATGGTCGTTTGCAAATGCGTTTCCGGTGAACTGGGAAGTAGAAGGATTTAATTCAACCAAAAATGAGATCGCGATTGAAAAAATCGAATTAAGTTATAACTATTTTGACAGGGTGACGTGAGGCGATGACGATAGAAGTTAGACAGTTGGTGATTAAATCGACGGTACTGTCAGAGCAGAGTGCCTTTGTTAACGAACAACCGAATTTGGCAGATATCGCCGCACTCAAAGACGAATTGTTAGCTGAGTGTCGTGAGCTAGTTGCGGAGTGTCTGCGAGACAATGATGAGCGCTAGGTGTCGCGATGTCTGATGGCGAGAAAAAGAAACTGGCGTTGTCCCCCTGTTCGGATGATGACGGTAAGATTTCAGTAGACGAAGGGACTGTTTTTGAAGTGATGGTGAATCCATCCAGTTACAGTCATGCGCATTCGATTAGTTACAATAAAAAAGAGGCAGTAGGACAGGCCGGCGCCGAAACAAAATTTGGCAGCGTCGATGCCGAAAAGATCAGTTTTGATATTGTGCTTGATGGCACCGGTGTGGTGGATGTTGCAGGTGTGCCGGATGTCAAAACACAGGTGCAACAACTGAGTGATATTGTCTATAAGTATGATGGCGATAAACATGAAACTAATATTGTGCGCCTGCTGTGGGGGAGTTTGATCTTTTTTGGACGACTCGACTCAATGTCTATCGAGTACACGCTGTTTAAACCGAGCGGAGAGCCACTGCGCGCCAAGGTCAAGCTTGCCTTTTCAAGTTTTCTTAGCAAAGAAGAAGAGGCGTTGCAGGCAAACCGTTCATCGCCAGATCTTTCTCATTACGTAGAAGTTCAGGCCGGTGATACATTGCCACTGCTCTGCTACAGAATTTATAAAGACAGCACCTATTATTTAGAGGTTGCCCGAGTGAATAATCTAACCAGTTTTCGAGACCTCCGACCCGGTACTCGACTGCACTTTCCCCCGCTACGGTGATTCATGGCGGATTCTCCAAATCTGGATGGCGGTGGTGTACTTAAGTTGAGTCTGTTTTGCGATGGCAGTCCCATTGATGAAGATATTCCGGTGGTCTCTGTTAACGTCAATAAGGCGATAAATAAGGTTCCATTTGCAAAGATCGTGTTACTGGATGGTGATATGCCAGGGCAGGATTTCCCTGTCAGCAATTCTGATCAGTTTAAACCGGGCGCTGAAATTAAAATCAATGCTGGTTACGACGATGATGAAGAGACTATTTTCGAAGGTGTTGTCATCCGTCACGGGATTAAGGTGAGTGGTGATAACTACAGTCGCCTGGTAGTTGAGTGCCGCGACAAAGCGGTGGCGATGACGGTAGGCCGTAAGAATGCCAATTATATCGATTCCAAAGACGGTGATGTCATTACGACATTGATTGGAAATTATACCGGTCTGACAGCCGAGGTCAGCGCGAGCAAAACGCAGTACAGTGAACTGGTGCAGCATTACAGTACAGATTGGGACTTTATGCTGTCTCGCGCTGAAATCAATGGCATGCTTGTTTTTGTTGATGATGCGAAGGTGAGTGTTGCGCCACCGGATGGCACTAAAGAAGCCGTGCTACAGGTTACCTATGGTGAAGACCTGATGGAGTTCAGTGCCGATCTGGATGCCCGCAGTCAGTTGACGTCGGTGGAGACAGTTGGCTGGGATCCCGCTAAGCAGGAAATTGTGAGTGAAGAGGCGGCAGGTAAGGCCATCGGCGCAAGTGGCAATATCGCATCTGCCGAACTCGCGAAGGTGATCGGGCTGGATAAGTTTCGGCTGCAGTCCACAGTGCCGCTTGAATCCTCAGTGTTGAATGACTGGGCCAAGGCGCAGCAGGTAAAGTCAGCACTGGCACGTATCCGTGGTCGGATGAAATTTCAGGGCAGCGCCAAAGCGAGTATCGGCGATATGATTGAACTCGTCGGTGTCGGTGAACGCTTCAGTGGTAACGTTTTTGTAAGTACGGTTGAACATGAGATCTCAAACGGTCAGTGGACCACGCGTGCCGATTTTGGAATGTCAGATAACTGGTTTGCAGAGCAGCGTGATCTGATTACCCCCCCTGCATCTGGACTACTGCCGGGTGTCGAAGGGTTACAGATTGGCGTGGTGATGAAACTCGATGGAGACCCTGCCAATGAATTTAGAATACAGGTCAAGCTGCCTGTGATGGCTGCGGCAGAAGAGGGTGTGTGGGCGCGGTTGGCCAATCTCTACGCAACGGAGGGAATGGGAGCGTTTTTTATTCCTGAAATTGGCGATGAAGTGGTGCTGGGGTATCTCAATAATGACCCAAACCACCCCGTCGTACTAGGCAGTTTCTATAGTAGTAAGCGTGTAGCGCCATATGAACTGAGTGCTGACAATTATATTAAGGCACTGGTGACGAAAGCTGAACTTAAAATTGAATTTGACGACGAAAAAAAGATCATCACAATCGTCACACCGGGTGAAAATAAGGTGATGCTAAATGATGACGAAAAGTCGATCCTGCTAGAAGACCAGAATGGTAACAAGGTTGAGTTATCAGGGAGCGGTATTACGCTGGATAGCCCTAAAGATATCAATATTACGGCACAGGGCGGGATCAATATTGAAGCGATGGATGCGATTGCCATTAGTTCTTCAGGCGGCGATGTGACCGCTGAAGGGTTGAATGTGAGTTTAACGGCGCAGATAGGTTTTACTGCTGAAGGAAGTGCCACCGCAGAGCTTTCAGCATCAGGGCAGACGACCGTAAAAGGTGCGATGGTGATGATTAACTAGCACTGTTGTGTTAAGACGATTGTGTGATGAGTAAATGAAAATCAGGAGGAACAGCATGCCACCCGCAGCAAGAATTACCGATATGCATACCTGCCCGATGGTGACTCCCTCTTTGCCGCCTGTGCCGCATGTCGGTGGCCCGGTGATTGGCCCGGGTGCGCCAACGGTTCTAATTGGCAGCTTACCTGCCGCAGTGCTCGGGGATAGCTGTGTTTGCGTGGGGCCGCCAGACACGATCGTAAAGGGATCGGCCACCGTGATGATTACTAATAAGCCTGCTGTAAGACTGGGAGACTCGACTGCCCATGGTGGCAGTATCGTATTGGGTTTACCCACGGTCATGATTGGAGGATGAACAGATAATGGCCGGAATAAGTACCGACAAGAAATTTTTAGGGGCAGGCTGGGGGTTTCCGCCTACGTTTGTAAAAGGCGTCAATTCAATCAATGTGATGATGGTGTCCAATGAGCAGGATATCGATGAAAGTCTACGTATTTTACTCGGTACCACGCCGGGCGAACGTGTGATGTATCCGAGTTACGGTTGTGGTTTGAAGAAGAGAGTATTTGAGAAGCTGGATGCAAGTGTGATGACGGCATTAAAAGATGACATCGCGCGTGCGGTGCTCTTTTTTGAACCGCGGATTACACTGAATAGTATCGATGTAGATCTTGACGATCAGTTTAATGGTTGTGTTCGATTCTGTCTAAATTACACCGTGCGGACGACCAACAGCAGAAGCAATATTGTTTATCCATACTATTTGAATGAAGGGGCCAATGTGAGTCTTTAATGTTTCGATATAGCAAATAATAATGAAAGATTACGGCTTTAATACGAGAGTTTCAGACGGCACTGACCAGCATCAGCGAGCGCCGTTGGCGTTTCGTGCTGACTATTTTAATGCCGATGAAATGAACTTCGAAGTGCTATTGTCGATGGCATCCGAGTATGCGGCCACCATTAATTATTATAATATTGCGAATAAAAAAGAAGGCGACTGGTCTGGGCTGTTTAATTCCAGCGAAGCTGTAATCATGGCGTTAATCGCGACGACTGACGCGCACAAAATTGAGGCGCATTATAACAACATCAGCACCGCTGATTTGAGTGTGCCCGCAGGCTATATCATTAGCCTGGCATCAAAATATGATTTCTGGCTGCAACGTCTTATGGCGGTATCGTCAGAATCAGCCGCCCAGTTACGCAGTACTCTTTATGAAATGATTCGCACCAATTTGGTGGCAGGATTACATACGGCGGCAGAGGTTGTTCAGCAAAGCGAAACAGGTGATGTATCAGCCTTAATGAAGGGTGAAAGAGCGCTGAGTTCGGTATGGGGTATTAGCGAGCTAGATGAGCAGTATCACTTCTCTCAGTCTGCACCGATCGACTTTAATGATCATGATGCCGCAGTTGATCAACTTGGCGCATCGTTGCTGAAAATGACGGCAGGTATTCGTTACCTTCAGACACTAGTGGCGGACATGCTGGAGCATTCGCTTAACAGTCAGTCCCATGAGCCATCCATTGGCCTGTTTATGGTTTTTTTGCGGCTCTATGAGGTGGCGCAAAAACGACTTAATCGTTTTACAGAACGCCATCTTGAGTTTTATTATCGAGACTGCCTCAAAACTAACCCGCGTGAGCGACAGCTCGAAAGCATTTTTCTAAAATTCGAGCCGGTAGCCACAGCAACTCGATTTTTAGTGGATGAAAGTATCCCCTTTTCGGCTGAAAAAAACCGTTCGCCAGATGAACGGCTGTATCACCTTAAGGCGCCTCTACTGGTTAGACGCGCGACCGTCAGTGCGATACACACCCTTTCTTTTCAGCGTAATTTGTTGATCTCTCCCGAATGTGAACTAGGATATGTGACGCGGAGTAAGTCATATATACGCGCGCAGTCAGCAGTGGACTTATCCACTACTGCTGCGTCGATGCCGCTTTTTGGTGGCGCTAAAAGCGGATTGCAACTGACTGGTTTAGCCGACGCCCGGATTGGACTTTGTGTGGCATCGCCAATCCTTGCGCTGCAAGAAGGCGAGCGAGAGATTGAGCTTACAGTCGATTTTTTAATGCCTGATGCGGTGGCTATTGATGCGAAATTTAATGATATCAGTCGTATTACTACCTTGGATGCGTTCAAAAAGTGGTTCGGTGAGATTTTTAGTTATTATCTGCTGAGTGGTGAATCGTTTCTCAATGAGGCACGATACCAGCGGCTTGTCGATCTCGTTGCAGCGTTTGGTGGCGATGATGGGACTTATCTGGCGCTACTGGAAGAGCCGTGGCAGGATCTTTTTTACCGCTTATTTAAACGCCCGTTTACGATCGCTTTGAGTGGTGAAAATGGCTGGTTGGAGGTAAAAGAATACCTTGTTGCCCCGGCTATCGAAGATGATAGTGGCATCAATAGTGGCCTGAAAATATCACTTTCACTCGGGCACAGCGCTGGCCCAGTCGTCTCATACGATCCTGAATTGCATGGTGAGCAGCGTCACTGTCGTTCACCAATGATAGATGTATGTCTTGACCCTGAATCCAGTTTTTTTGCTTATTCACTGCTTAACACTGTCACCATTAAAAATATCGCAATCGACGTCTCCGTTAAGGGTGTAAAGGATATTGTTATCTCTAACCATCTGGGGCGAGTTGACCCAACCAATCCCTTTGCCCCATTTGGCCCTCTGCCTACTCGCCACTCCTATATTGTTGTCGGTAGTCAGGAAACGGCAAGCAAGCAGCTGACAGCGATGCAGTTAGACGTTGAATGGGGCGAGCTACCAATCTGTAGTGGCGGATTTTCGACTCACTATCAGGGGTATGACTTTGTACCGTTGAATGGAGACTTCAAGGCGGAAATCTCCGTATTGCAGAACGGACACTGGATGCCAAACAAATCAGATGTGCAATATCGTGTCGATATGTTTAGGAGTGGACGCGGTGGAGTGATATGTGAAAAGAACGTGATGCAGGTCAGCGCGATCGATTACTTTAATCCACGGGGTGAGATGGAGCTGAATGAGCGCTATGAATATCGCTCGGGCACCCGCAATGGTTTTGTCCGACTACAGATGTCTTCGCCTGGTAATGCCTTTGGGCACGCTGATTACCCGCATATATTAACGCGGGTACTTTCCGAAAATAGCCGCCGAAAGAAACCTCAGGCCGTACCCAATGCGCCTTATACACCTGTAATTAAGCAACTTTCACTGAATTATAAGGCTCGCACTTTGATTCGGCCGGTGGTGGACGTGTCAGCCAGTGTCATACCATCAAAAGAGCGGCTCTTTCATCTTCATCCGTTTGGCATAGAGCAAGCCTATCCAGCGAAAGAGAAGGGAAAAATAAGGATGTTTCCACAGTATGACGATGACGGGAATCTTTTTATCGGACTGAATGCACAAACACTCGCAGGCGTATTGACCCTCTTTTTTAATCTGGATGAAACGGCTTCACGGGCATGCTCATTACAAAGACCACCGATTCACTGGTGCTGTCTGACGGAAAGCGGATGGATAGCGCTAGAAGCTAATCGGGTGTTATCAGACTCGACCGAGGGTTTTTTAATGTCCGGAGTCGTGACGCTCGAGCTGCCACATGGAATGGTCAACGACAGTTCAGTGATGCCCGCGGGACAATACTGGTTGCGGGCATCGGTCTCGAGGGATGTTGAAAGTTTTAGTGGATTGCAAAGTATTTTTACGAATGTGGGTGTGCTTGAAGAACGCCCCGCCGAAAGCAGCATAAAAAAAATAAGTATCATCACTGCCGATGCACCGTGGCGTGCAGTGGAGCCAGTGGCTGGGCTGTCGGCAGTCAAACGAGTTGGACGGACGTTGGCTGGGCGTGATGCAGAAGATCAGCAACGTTACAGGACGCGAGTAAGTGAACGTTTGCGTCACAAAGGACGCGCGACAAGTGCATGGGATTATGAGCATTTGATACTTGAAGAGTTTCCTGATGTTTATAAAGTGAAATGTTTTCCAAATACTGTTTGTGACACTTCGGTGCCACAGCCGGGCAATGTCCTGATCGCTGTAGTGCCGGCGATGAAGCGAGATGCGCGTGACAGTTGTGAGCGAGGCATGATCAATAGTGCGGAGTTACAACGTATTCAGGAATTTGTACAGGGCCTTTCATCTCCATTCGTTAACATCGAAGTCAGAAATCCTGTGTATGAACAGATTCAGGTGAGATGTACCGTTAAATTTTCGGGAGGGATTAATACTGGAGGGCTTTACCTTAATCGTCTCAATCGCGCTGTGAGTGATTACATCTGTCCCTGGTGTGAGGTGGGGTACAAGGCACGGTTTGGCTGGTCTATTCGTGCGGATGACATCGAGTCATATATTCGTGAGCTGGACTACGTCGATTTTGTCACCAACTTTTCAATGTTGCACATTACCGAAGAGATGGGTGGTAAATATTCGCTGGTGGATACCGCTACGCTCGACAGTCGACACGAAGCATTGATTTTACCGCGCTACCCATGGAGCCTTGCGGTACCGATGCGCACCCATTTTATTGAGACTACAGCGAGTATTGAGCCGGTTAAGCCTGCATTAACGGGTGTCAATGAACTTGAAATCGGCAGCACACTTATTATTGGTGGTAATTGAGTTATGGCAAAAATGAACAGAAGCACGCTGAAACGATTCTTTAGTGAAGGGGCGATGCCTTCTGAAGAGCAGTTCGGTGATTTAATCGACTCATCATTGAATGTGGTTGATGAAGGCTTCGATAAAAGTCCAGAGCAGGGGTTTGAGATTTCAGCAGCAGGTGATCATGAGCGCATGTTGAGTTTTTTTCGAAATAGCGCATCACAGCACCCAGCTTGGTCTATCAGTTATGAAAAAGATCAGGATAAGCTGATTTTTAATAAGGTCTCTCTTGATAACAGCGCAAAACCTGTCGTGACCCTGAGCCCTGAAGGTCGAGTGGGTATTAATAATGATAATCCCGCGTGGACGTTAGATGTCGGTGGTTTTGTTAGTACTTATGGTCGTATCGGTACCAATAGCGATGATAAGCACAAAACGATTCCCGCCGATGGTGAGTGGTATGATATTACAGAGGTGTTGAGTGGGTGTCATGGGCTAGAAGTGATGGCCGGTGTTGGTAGCCCACGTACTGGTAAATATGCGTTGATGAAGGCTGTCGCATTAAATACGTTTAACCCCGGTGGTTGGTTATTTAATTTTCTGAATCTTAAAAAGAAGATCGACTATCAGCAGGCCTATTATCTATCGTTTACTAACAAACTAAAGTTACGTTGGCACGGTAAAGGGAGGCAGTACACCTTGCAGATGCGTACAAACTGCAATTATGGCGAAGGAGTCAATGTACGCTACTATTTGACTCGTTTGTGGTTTGATGAAGATATGTGTGAATCGTGGCTGGGTAAGGGCGAAACAGCCAAAAGTATGGACGCTTCTTCGTCAGAAAGTGGCCACGTAACCAAAAAATAGTATGCGTACTCTCACTCTCACTCAAATAAAGGACTGTTTTATGTTGTACTCGAGTTGCCGGTATGCGTGAATCAGTAACGATTTCGAGGGCATCTGTTAAAGATAATGAGGCGCGTTTTGCTGCGCTTAAAGAGCGGGGTGTTGAACTAGCACAAAAGGTTTCTGGTGATATCTGGAGTGATTTTAATGCTCATGATCCCGGTGTCACTATTCTTGAACAGCTCTGTTACGTGATTACCGAGTTGACCTTTCACGCCGATTTTGATGTGGCGGATGTGCTATTAAATGATGATGGTGTACTCGATTATCGAGCTCAATCACTACATCTTCCTGAAGAGGTATTTCCATGTCGTCCTACAACGGTGAATGACTTACGCCAGATGTTACTGGATAGTGTTAAGGAGATCGATAATGTCTGGTTGTCCAGGGTGGAAGTCGTTGTTGGTGAAAATAGAAAGGGTCTACAAGGGCTTTATCGCGCAGAGGTAAGGCGTAGCCGAAATGCTCAGATTAGTGATGATACGCTGATAGTTAAAATCAATAGCGCCTATCATCAACAGCGAAATCTCGGAGAGAACCTGGAGTGCATCACGATTCTGCAAGATAAAGATTGCATGCTGCATGCAAAGATTGAAATTGATAATAGTCAGCATGCTGATGAGTTATTGGCAGAAATATATTATCGATGTGGTGAGTATGTCGCTGGTAATATTCCGCTTGATGCTTATACGTCGAAGATTTCAGCATTTAATTCATTAGAACAGCTGTTTGAGGGGCCGCTAACCCAGCATGGACTCTTTAATTTGCAAGATAATGACACTGCAAATGAAGTTTTAGTCTCTTCACTTTTTACTATCATTAATAGCATCTCAGGTGTCGATCATATTAAAGGTTTAAGTCTTGAGCTTGACGGGCAGCAGTATTATGAGGTGTTGCCACGTCGGGATGGTGGGACAGTACTGTCACTCAATATTCCAGAAACCACTGGCGCAATAAAGATTGAATTAATTCGCAATGGTGGAGTGTTACCGGTTATGGTCAGCGCAGTAAAAAAACGTTATTGCGAAATGACCTATCGACGAGATTCGATGCGAGAAGTGGTGCAGGATTTTAGCGCGCTTTATTCTTTGCCTGAGGGGCAGGTAAAAGAACTGGGGCACTATACATCGATGCAGGCGCACTTCCCGGCAATTTATGGGATTAATCACTTCGGTGTGGGTGGTGAGTCGGAAGAAGCGGTCGCAAAAACACGTCAACTTAAATCATATCTGCTGATGTTTGAGCAAGTGATGGCTAACTTTAGCGCCAGTTGCGCACGGCTCAATAAACTCTATTCGATTGATGCTAGTCAGCGCCATACCTATGGCTATCAGGTGATTAATGATGACATGATTGCTGAGGTTGGCTTGCTATATCCCGCTCAGCCGGAAGAGGCTATTTCGACGATCTTATCAAAATACGATGATTATTTTGAGCGTAAAGGACGAGTGCTTGATTACCTGTTAGCACTTTATGGGCAGAAGTTTACACAAAAGACGTTGCGTTATTTTAACTATTATTATCAGGATAGTGAGTTAGACAAAGTTATTGTCGAAAACAAGATTACCTGTCTTGCATCGATTATCAGGTTCGATAAAGATCGCGCCGCTGGGATTAATCTGTCTCAACCAGTCTGGAACACCGATAATGTAGCCGGATTGCAATATCGATTGTCAATACTGCTTGGTTTTAAGTATGTAGAATGCCGCTCGCTGACAATACCGCTCGTCAAACTTGGATTAAAAGTATTGAGTCACGACGACTACTGTTCGACCGAGAGTGGCAGTCGAGAACTAAAGGCTATTGATCTTAGTGATATTAAAGAACATGTGATGGATGGTTTTTATCCGGTCGCTTATCGATTGCTTGATGTAGAGCAAGCGGTCATTAATGTGACAGATAACCTTGAGCTGTTTGTGCCGCTTAAAAATAATATAATAAGTGACTCGCTATTACAGGGTGGTGTGTCGTTAGAACGATTTAGAGTGGGAAGTTTGGCACCAGATAATGATTATCAGATGATGTTCAATGCTGAAGGTGAACGGGACTGGTGGTACATCGGGCGCGCTGAAACGCGAGAAGAGGCAGAAGAAAATATTTTGCAACTGCATCGTTTTTTGATTCATCTCAATATTGAAAGCGAAGGCCTCCACATCGTTGATCACCTGCTTCTCAGGTCATCATGTGATGACCAGCACAGCGGTGACGATCTGTATAACGACGATAATTTTTATTCATCACGTATATCCGTGATTTTTCCATCGTGGACAGCACGTACGAATGACCCTCGTTTTAGAAGGATGGTCGAAGATAGTGTCATTAATAACTGTCCTGCACACATTTTTTCAGATATCTATTGGCTGGATTTTGACCAAATGTATCGGTTTGAAGGTCTTTATAAAAACTGGCTTGATGTGAGGGCTAATGATGCTGTAGCTACAGACAAAGCGAATTATGCTGCGTATGAATTGAAGGAGTTTCTGCAGGAGCAGTTGTCCAATGTCAATGCATAGTCAACACATTGTTGAAGAGATGGTCTTTGATGTTTCGTTTTCTACGGAGGATGCCGCCTTTGCAGAGCAGGCGGTGTTGAGTGGGTACGTCAGTGATGTTTTGGTTCGTGAAGTTGATGGTGTCTTTAATGGATATTCGGATGATTCTTCTATACTCAGGATAGAGCGGTTGGAGGTCGATCTTGGTGTGGTCGCTTTAAACGATTACCAAAGTGAATTGACTGAGCGTTTAAAGAGTCGATTGCGTGAGCAGCTGGATGAATATAAAGCCAGGTCAACAGTAAAAGATAGTAGTGGCGTCGTAGCTTTACAGGCGGTTGCATCTGACCTTGAAACACTTCAGTTCTATATTCGTTATGGCTATCTTCCCTGGTATTGTCAGGCAGGCAGTGAAAAGGTAATGCAGTCCAGATTTATGCGAATTGTTGAATTACAGTGTGACGAACTCATCACACTGCTGGAGTCAGCTGGTTCGTTAAATACCGCATTAGATCGCATGGTTGACATGCTATCTGATGATGTAATGTTAAAGATTGGTCGTAAACTGCTACGTGGGAATTTCATTGTTATCGAATTGTTGCTAGCGAAATTAGCGGATTACATGCTTCAACATGGTGGGCTTAATCAGATCGGAACGCAGAGTCGCCGCAGATGTTTACTTGATATCTGGAAAACAGCTATTGCTATTTTAATCGACCCTCGTAATAGAAGTATCGATGTTGCATTCACTATAGATAAAATACTATCCGAGTTTTCCATTCAGCATGTGTTTCAGCTAGATCGATTTCAAGCGTATCTGTATGAACAGCAGGAGACGGCAGGTGGTAGTAATTCAAAAGAGTTGAATGTGATTATTGGTGCTATTGATGCTAATGCTGGTCTAAATAGTAAGCTAAGCCATGATCTTGTAGTTTTGTCCTCTACTTTAATTAATGCGATTAACGATAATGATGATGTTGTATTGCAGCGATTATGGAAAGATCTGCATGATAATAAAAAAATTGATCTTGAAAAGATTATAAGCAGCGTCATGCTTCATGCTGTATATCGAAAAAAAATCATAGCGCAGCTCAGTGAAACCACATTGTATGAGTGGGGCGGTGCTATTGCATGTGATCATGCGGCGTATCTGCAATCATGTCGAACGTTCTTTGTAGTGCTTATGATGAGGGCTGGGCTGCCTGAAAAAGAGGCACGTCATGAGTTTTGGAGCTATGCACTGCTTTATTTAGCTACGTTTAAGCCGGGCCAGTTTGATCGAGAAAAATTTTTAACTGGCTTATGTGAGAATGTCGATGAGGATGTTATTAAGCGGGTCGTAAATACTGATGCTGTATTGAACATTGAGGGCGTTAACCTTCAGACCGTTATGAGTCAGTTACAATTAAAAGAAGAAACGAAGGTCATTGGCAGCCAAAGCGATAGTCGGCCAGTGTCTGTCAATTTATCTGATTGGATATCTTCAGGTGACGCATCGGGTTTAAATACTATTTCGAAGTATTGGGATAGTATTTATAAAGCTCATTCTGCGCTGCTTGCACGCCTGGTGAAAATACATGGTCGCGATGTCTCTATAAGGCGGGCGTTAGCACGTGCATTATCATCAGCGCAGTTATGTGAAATGATCGCACTTTTTGATCCTGATGCAAAAAGTTTTGTGGTTAATTCGGTGGCGCAATTCAAAAATGTGCCCTTATGGCGGAATAAGGCCAGCGGGGCGGTGTCGTTTAATTTGAATGTTTCCGCAGGGCTGCGTGATGAACACCGGTTATGGTCGTTCTCACTAGATTTTTTTCTAATCGAGCGTGGCAGTCGTTTTAATAAAAAAGAATACTGCGGATCTATGCTCAGAGAGATGGCCGCACACAATAATTATTCGTATTACGAACTGCTTATCGCTATGCAGCAGCGATTTTCTTCTAGTGTTCAAGATAACCATTTTGCTCGTGAGTTAGTAAGTATTCTCGGTGAGCTTTATAAAGAGTCAGCACATGACAATGTAATGCACAGATCAGACTTGAATGAAGTAAATCATATCGATACGGAAGGTAATGGCAGTGCAAGAATGCGAGTGCATCAGCTGCTTGAAAAGAATCAACCGCTTAATAGCGAAGAGCTTATTTTGCTGGAGCAGTTTTTTGATGAATTTCTAAGTAGACCAAATGAAGGAGACAACGCATATATCAGATGGTTGCTAGGTAGCGAACAGCAAGTACGTTGTATTGCGGGTCATATTACCGAAGTGAAATTAAAGAAGGTGCTTTCAATTGCTGGGGGTGAGCGACATCGTACGTTATATCCCTGTGCAGAATTGCTTGTTGATGCACTGGTAAAGTGTGTTGATAAAACGCGTTGGTTTGCGTTGCGGAGTGATTGCCTCGTTTTCAGTAGCCGGTATATTTTTTCAGGGCCACGGATCACAACTGGTGCTTTTATCAGGTCGCTAGCCAGTTATCTGATAGCACAATCAAATCTGAAAACGGATGTCATTATCCCCAGGATCGTTGCGAGTTTTAATCGTTTTGATGGTGCGAGTAAACATGCTGAAGTGCTTGATGCAATTAACTATCTTTCTCTTGCGGGCGATGAAGATGGCTTGCAAAGGCAGAGAGATGATGCAAAGAGACTTGATGCGAATAAAAAAGATAGCTCTGCTGATCAATTTCCACTCTCTGATGCTGATTTAAATACTGGTATGGCCGTCTATATCAAGAATGCAGGCCAGGTACTGCTTGCCCCCTATTTGCCAACGCTATTTGAAAGATTGGGTTTAATTAAGGGCGGTGCCTTTATTGATTCCGTAGCGAATGCTCGTGCTGTGCAGGCATTACAATATATGGTCGACGGTGTGGGCGATGCGCCTGAATATATGATGGTGTTGAATAAGTTGATATGTGGTGTCGCGTCAGCGCAGCCAGTAGTGAGAAATCTCCAACTCAGTGATGATGAAAAGCAGTTAATTGATGGTTTACTAGTGGCGGTTATTGAAAAGTGGAAAGGCATTGGAAATACCTCCGTTGACGGTTTGCGCGATTCTTTTTTAAAGCGCGAAGGCAGGTTATACACTAAGGATGGCCAATGGCATCTGCAGGTCGAGTCGAGGAGTTATGACATGTTGCTTGATAGCCTGCCATGGAGTTATGCGACGATCAAGTACTCCTGGATGCCACGCGTTATCTACGTTGAGTGGCGATAGGTCATCAGATGTCAGAAACTACTAAATTAAATGCGCTGGAAAATGAAATCGACTGGTTTAGTCGGGTGCTTGATACCCGCATCAGACTCTATTTCGAGCAGTCATGCGATTACGATTCTATCTATTCAATCGGGCCTCCCTCATTAGATGATGATCATTCAGAATATGCCATGCTGGTCAAAAAGCATCGTCTACAGTTTGATGAGCGGCTGATCTTTATCCTTGGTTTGACCGTGCACCTGCGTCCACAGGTGCTAGATACTTTGCTTATTACCAATACAAATACCGGCCGTGGCTATACAGAATTTGGTGGCTGGAAGGGGAAAGTGCATGGCGGCTTTCTACCTACGTGTGAAACAGCGGCATTTTTAATCGCAGGCAATGATCTCAAAAAGCGTATAAAGGTGATGCAATATTTTGATGAGTCGCACCCATTTGTGAGTCATGATCTACTGACGTTTGGCGATGAAGGTTCGCATGAGGCCGCATTCAGCCGCACACTTGGAGTGAGTGTTGAGACTGTTAACCGCTGTACCACTGGAATTCGACATAAGCCAGACTTCAGGAATGGATTTCCCGCGAAGCGAATCGAAAGTCGACTCGAGTGGAGTGACCTGGTGCTAGCGCCAGAAGTGATGGATGAAGTCGCCAATGTCAGCGCATGGATCAAACATCAAAAAACGATCATGACGACCTGGGGATTGGAGCGGATTATCAAGCCCGGCTATCGTGCACTGTTTTATGGGCCACCGGGAACGGGCAAGACGCTTACCGCTGCGCTTTTGGGTGCGGAGACCGGCATGGATGTCTACCGGATCGATCTGTCTCAGGTTGTCTCTAAATATATCGGTGAAACAGAAAAAAACCTGGCTAACGTCTTTAATCAGGCAGAACGAAAGAACTGGATACTTTTTTTTGATGAGGCGGATGCGTTGTTTGGTAAGCGCACGCAAACCTCCAGTTCAAACGATCGTTATGCCAATCAGGAGGTCTCTTACCTGCTACAGCGGGTAGAAGATTTCCCCGGCATCGCTATCCTTGCGACCAATCTTAAAGCCAATATCGATGACGCATTTGCCCGTCGGTTTCAATCACTGGTCCATTTTTCGATGCCGGACGTGGATGAACGCGGGCGTCTTTGGCGTAGCGCGCTTAATGATAAATGTAAAATTAATGATGATGTCTGTTTTCATCGATTGGCTGAGCGCTATGAGCTATCAGGTGGGGCGATTATTAATGTTATCCGATACGGCGCCTTGAGTGCGCTGCGCCGCGATAGTGACACGATCTGCCAGAATGATCTGGTGATTGGTGTCGCTAAAGAGCTGCGAAAAGAAGGGAAGACACTTTAGGGAATGATGATGAAGAGCTCAATATATAACTGGGTGAATAACGGTCGTTTGTGCGCATTAATTTCATTTGTACTTTTAATGTGTGTGACGCTATTGCCATTGTCAGTAGCTGCAGAACAACAACAGGAAAATGAATGTGGTCTCGCCCTGAAAAAGGAGTCTTATAGCAAATATTTATTGGCAGTCGATAAGGTACGCATTGAACGCATTCAAGAAGGGTTACGCCAACTCAATATTGGTGGTGATCTTGTGGTCGATGGTGTGCTGGGAGCCTCAACGCGCGCTGCGCTCTATGATTTCTGTCGGGGATTAAAATCTGTACCTGACGAAAAGTTTGTAAGCATGCTCGTCAAAAAACTTGATCAAAAGAGTGCGCTGATAACAGCAATAGATAATACCGTTAATGATAGCAGCAAGAAAGCGGTTGTTACGGAAGTCGTACCTATGCCAGAACCCTTCATTGAAGCTGTGGTGCCGGTTAAAGTTGCAGTCGCTGAAACTATTCTAGAAACAAAACCGATGGCTGCGACCATGTCGAGTGATTCAACAACACCAGCAATGCCAGATGTAGTTCAGGATTCTCCTGAAACAAAATCAAATACAGCGATGGGTGCAATACCGGCAGTTTATTATCAGCTAACACAAGATGAACTTGACGCAGTGATAAAAGAAAGTACTGCATCTCCTGCGGAAAAAGTAACAGCAGCTGATGCAGAAGGTGAAGCAGCAGAGGAAAAGGGTGTAGAGGGTGACAATATTACGCCTGGTTCAGTCGTTGATAAAAAAGCTGTTGTTGTATTAGAAACCCCGCCAACAGAAGATGCCCTGGCGCGGCTGGCAGTGCTAGTGGACGTACCTTTTGTCAGCCGCGCTCAGTTTCTGCAGGCAGTCACGGCTAAGAGCGGTATTGACAGTGCTACATACCCTGAGTTTATGGCACGTATCGAAGTCGCTGGGCTTAAACAATCATCTAAAAGAGTAGAATCGATTGTGCTGAATGCAGATTGCGGTTGTGTGCGTGAATTCCGTCCCATTATTGATGACGTCCCCCCCGTTATTTATGGATTTTACCCTTATTGGCGAGCCACTAAAAACAGTGCTCTTGACGATGCTGCGGAAGTGCCGCCGATGATTAATTACAGTGTGCTTAATCGAATTGCCTATTACGGATTGACTCTCGAAGCAAGCGGTGAGATCACAGCGCCACTGCATTGGAACAGTAATGGAGAGCTCGGTAATTTTATTAATCTCGCCCATCGACATAAGACTAAAGTGGATCTGACGATCTACTCTAATGACTGGCCGCAATGGTCCGAGGATTCGAGGAAAGCATCGGTCACGTCGGTCTATAACCAGCTAATGATTCAGACGGAATACCGTCAGCCGGGTGTCATGGGCTACGTACCCTTTTTTAATACTACAGTCGCAACGCCTGATGGCGTAACGTTGTATTTTGATCGTTATGCCGATCACTCTACTGAATCGAGGCGCAAGATAGTGAAATTTGTACACCAGCTCTATGACCGACTGGCCGATCTTGATCGAGAATATACTATCAATATCCTGCTCGATGTAAGTAAGCAAGAGCTTGAGCTTGCGCATAAGAATAATGAACTGCTTTTTAGTGACATTAAGCAGTTACTGCTTACTACAGATAAGGATGACGCTCCAGCAGGTAAGAATGATGCTCCAGCCTACGTTGAATCATTACTACTTTTTCTTGATGAACCCACGACGGATACAAAAAAAATACTACGCAGCATGATTGAAAAAGAGTTCAAAGGTGAAGAACGGATGAAGGTACTACGTAAAATTGTGCCAGTTATTAGCCCTTACGGCCATGAAAATGATGAGTATGCTCAATTCGATGATGATCTAGTTTACTTTAAAAATAATTTCGCGGGGGTAGGGCTGTGGCCGCTTCCAATGGTGGATGATATTGATGCGCCGGAAGTCTCGCAACGTTTGATTGATGTTTTTAGTGCAAGCGATGTTGATGGTTTGTTGAATGCGCTTTCGAGTCACTATCCAGCTTTATGTGAAATGGCGTGTCCGAATCGGTGGGCATTCCGACTGAGTCTGGATATATTGCTTATTATGATTGTATTGTACGGAGTGCTTGCACTGTTCTCCCAGCGGCTACGTCGTTTTTATAGCCGTTATTCAATCTATTTTATGTTCTACATGGTGGTGATGGTGATTGTTTTTATCATTTCACTAACATGTGATCCATTTTTGAAGCAGCGCCGAGATATAGTGTTTTTAGGATCATTATTGTTAGTGGCCGCACTGTTTATGATGCGTAAATACAGACAGGCAAAGCAGGGGCCGTTACCTTAATAACAACATTATTACCGTATTCACGACACAGGAGGTGCGAAATGGAACAGATAAGTACTAATATGGCAATGCCTGAGGGTGACATGGATGAGACATTCGAAGTCGCTACGGCTGAATTGACGAACTATGAGCAATTGTTAAATCGAGTAGAAAAATCACGTTCAAAGATGGTTAAAAGAGATGCGCTTGAATTGTTGTTGGCGCGTGATGCGCTTGAGACCCCATTAAATGGTGATCCAGACAAGGATTATGATGCGCTGTTATCACTATTCGAAGTCGATGAGCGGCTTGCGGCGCTTGACACGCGATTAAAAAAGCTTGGGCCCCTACTTGCAGATACGATTAGCCTTGATAAGTGGCGTGTGCGACTTAATCGTGATGACTCTGCCTGGTGGTGGATGTTTAAACCTACACCTAAGGTTAGCGCATGGGATCGTGTTGACTGGCTATGGGATGCATTGACCCTTGGTACCCTGGCGTTAGGTGCAAGTTTTATGGTGAGTATCATCTCAGCGTTGTCGGTCGGCAGCCTTACTGTCGCGGCTACCCTGTCTACGATTGCACAAATTGGTGGCCTGGCAATTGTTAGTCAGGGTGCACTGACGCAGCGAGGACAGGAGAAGGTTCGTCATTTCATGACGCGATTCAATATTGCCGCTCGCTTTCAAAGTGAAGTGATGTTGATTACCTCGTTATTACTGTTGATGACTGTATATATAACGCACACGTCATTAATAGATGTTTACCTTGAAAAGGGTCGTGTTGCGTATAGTCAGGGTGCGTTGAATGATGCCGAAGTTACCTTTCTACGTGGGCTTGAGATCGAACCCGATAACTCAACCTTTAATGCGGAGCTAGGGCGTATTTATGAATCACTCGGCGTTTTGGGGAAAGCCATTGATCAGTATTACATCAATGCGCAAGCTGGTGGTGTTAAGGGGATTAACGATCTTGGACGTACCTATATTAACTGGACGAACCCAGTCACCCGAAAGAGTGACCCTGCCCTTGCTGAGGCGTATCTACAGCTAGGGCTACAACGAGCCAATGCGCAGTCAATACCGGATCAGGATCTTCGCTATCAATTGAATCGAAACCTGGGATGGGCATTACTTAAACAGGAGAAATTTATTGAGGCAGAGCAGCACTTAAAAACTGCTATTACGATCGATGAAGCAATCCCCGGTAATCAGATTGGCGGCGGAATGGCGTACTGTTTTCTCGCCTATGCCTATGACCAGACCGGTAGTGCAGTAGCGGCCAATGAGCAGTGGGGGCGTTGTGTTGTTAAAGCACGGCCTGAGACGATTCATGAATACCGTTGGTTCTCCGAAGTGAGAAAAAGTGATATAGCCTCATGTGTCAACACCAGTAAAATTGTTTCCGGCCTAGATGACCAATCGTTTGAAACGCTACAGAAAAAGCACTGCGCTACGTTTATTACCAGTAGTGGATTGATCGGTGCCGATCAGATTGCTGCTGCTGTCGTTGATTGACACTAAACAAATACACCTAGGTAAATTTCAAGCCCAACTGGACTAAATAAGATGATCTTGCGAAAGTTGATGAGTGGTGTCGCCACGTTGGTTGCGATCCTCAGTTTTGTTGGCGCTTTGTTGCTGACATATCAATATGTTGATTACAAAGAGGAGATAAACACTTCAGCAAAAAATGAACTGAAAACGCTAACATCAAACGCTACCGCACAGATTGATGCAGTATTGATGGACGTGACTCGCTCAGCTGAAGTGTTGGCAGGTAAGTTAGGCCAAAGAAATTTAGCGGAAACGGAGTTGCATGTTTTATTGCATGAGACACTGGAAAGCAACGAAAATTATTCTGGCGGTACCATCACGTTTCGCCCCTACGGTTATGATAAAAACAAGCGGCTTTATTCGGCCTACTATACCCGGGCAGCTGATGGTGAATTAGTGTTTCAACGCCTTGATAAGGTTTATGACTACACCACGGCGGAATATGACTGGTACGTTGCACCGATGAGTAAAGGAAGTCGCTGGGGTGAGCCTTATTGGGATGAAGCGGCGAAGAGTCACCTGGTCACCTACTCCGCCGTATTTTATGAGGTCTCTTCTGATGAAAAGCAGACACCGCTGGGCGTGGTGACCATTGATATTTCGATGAACCGAATTCAGTCGATTATTGAATCGCTAGACCTTGGTCCGAGTGGTTTTGGTGCGTTGACAACCCGCGAAGGGAGTTATCTTTACCATCCAAATCAGGAATATGTGCAGAATAAAAAAAATATTCGTGATGTTGCAAGAGAGAAAGGTGACGATAGCCGGCTCATTATAGCGGATGATATTATCGAAGGTAGGGGCGGTATCATTGACCATGTGAGCACCACTACCGGGCAGGCATCCTGGCTGATCTATGAATCAGCACCAATATCAGGGTGGTCGTTGCAAAACACCTTTATCAAAGATGATCTTCCTATCGATGTTGATAGCCTGAGAAAAGATCTCATCATGATAATTCTGCTGGCATCTGTATTTTTGATGTCGATCGCATTTCTGTTGCTGCGTACTTACTACGGTGAAAAAACGTCAGTATGGTTGTTTTCTGCTATCTGTACGCTGTGCTTATTGGGTGGCATCGGTGCCATCTGGTATCTGGCCTTAACCCATTATTCTTCTAATGGTATGCCGGGCGCCAAGATATCAGATAAAGAAACACTCAGGGCAGTTATCAGCGGCTATACAGCGAAGAGCGATGAGAAGAACCTCGATCCCCCTCACTATGTACCGACTGGGATTTATGTCGATACAATAGAGTTCCAAGGTGCTCATGATCTATTGATATCAGGGCGCATATGGCAGTCATATGCCGATGATTACCCTGTTGAGATGAAAAAGGGTTTCTCAATTGGTAGGGCCAAAAACCTGGATATTGTTAAGGTGAGTCATACAAAGCATGACGAACAGGAAATGATTCAGTGGCGCTTTCAAACGGTGCTTAGAGTGAATCTGGATTATTCTCGTTATCCGCTTGAAGTCGAGCACCTTAATTTGCAGTTGCTACCTGCGGAGTCAGAAAGAAATGTAGTACTGGTGCCCGATCTTGATGCTTACAAACTACTGGCATCGTCACTACTGCCGGGACTGGATCGGGAGATATTTCTGCCGGGTTGGGGCTTTTTTAGTACTTTTTTTGTGTTACGAGAAGAGCATCATAATGCAAATTTTGGAATCAAGGAAAATCTGGATCATCTGGCACTGCCGACACTTTATTATCACATAGGCATTCAGCGTGTTTTTGTGGATGCGTTTATCTCAAATTTGACACCACTTATTATCGTTGCACTTGTGCTGTTTGCGTTGGCGCTGCTATCAAAAGAAGTTGAGATTGGACGAGTGTTAAGTATTAGTGTGGCCGTATTTTTTGTGGTGGTATTTTCACACCTCGCTATCCGTAAGGATATACCGTCTGGCGAGATATTTTATTTAGAGTATTTCTTTTTTGTAATCTATTTTTGCATTTTAATGGTGCCACTTAATGCCTTTAGATTGGCGCTTAATCTACCATCCCGGTTGTTTGAATATAAGGATGGTCTGATTGTACAGGCCGCTTACTGGCCTAGTATGTTAGGCATATTTTTTATAATTACTGCCTGTAAGTTTTACTGATTATTATGTGTGGCGAATTGTCTGTAACGAGGGAGAGTGTGGGTGATAGTTAAGCAGGCTGCTGCCGAGCAACGAACAATTTTTGTGGCATGGATTTTGTTCCTGATAGGCTTTTATTTAGTGGCGGGCTACCTCGCGAGTAATAATCTCTACACGGACAAGATTGAGTCAGAAGCACGTCATCAGGAGCGTATCGATCCCTATAAAACAGAGCTTGGTAAAACCGCGCCCAATTACCAACGGTTGAATGGAGAGGAAAATAATAGTGAGCAAGTAAAAGTTGGGGTCTATGTTGATCGGATTGAAACGATCTCCACCAAAGAGACGCTGTGGACAGTGGACTTTTACCTCTGGTTTAACTGGCAAGGAAATAAAGTAAACCCGGGAGAAACATTTCATGTCGTCGATGGTGAGATATTGTCGAAGGAACTTATCAGATCAAGCAGTAGTGATGGTAACCACTACGAGCTTTACCGTATCGCAGCGCGCATCAGTAAGGCGTTTAATATTATGGGTTACCCACTCGATCAACATCAGTTAACCATTCGTATTGAAGAGAATAACCTGCAGTGGGAACAGTTGCAGTATGTGCCTGATACTGAGGGCACGACATACAGTTCACGTGTCAATATACCCGGATATGTTGTCTATCGTAGTGACCTAGTTAACAAGCCTCATGCCTATAAAAGTAGCCGTGGTGATCCGAATTCCCCTGACGCACATAAAACAGTTTATACGCAGTTAACCTATGCCCTGTCAATTAAGCGCCCAGATTGGGGGCTCTATTTTAAAATGTTTCAAGGGTTATTTGCTGCGGTCAGCATTGCGTTGCTTGCCTTCCTTCTCGCGCCTGCATCTGGTGATCGGATTGGGCTTGGTGTGGGTGCTTTTTTTGCGGCAGTGGCCAACAGTTATATCAATCTCGCAGAGCTACCGGGGGTTGGACGAGTGACTTTGACGGATATGGTCAATGGCCTCGGAATGGTAACGATATTGCTAACGGTGTTTGCTTCGATCATCTCGTCACATCTCGCTGAGACAAAAGAGAAGATAAAGACCGCACGTGCCTTTGACCGAATTTCGTTGGTAGTATTTGCGGTGAGTTTTATCGCGGTGAATGTGACGATTGCGATTTCTGCGGCGATGTGAAAATAGAGGCGAAGTCATTAGCTGGATAATCAAGCGTGATTTATTCGAACCTGATTAATAAGGGGCTGTAAAAATGAAATCGTATACCGATATGGGAAATGAGGGTAAAAGCAATCGGTTTCAGGAGGAGCAGAGTCACGCGCCGGGTCAACAGTTTATTGATAACCGCGCCAGCATAATCACACAGAATCAATTGATCGAAACGATAAACAGCAGACCGAAACAGGTCGTCAAGCGTGAGCAAATTGATGACCAGTTTGGTGGTGTTGACGTTTCAAGTATTAGGCAGCCAGACTCTTCGCAAGAGATGGATAAAAGAGAAGCTTCTAAATCTACTGGATTTATTCAATTAAAAAAGTTTGAAGCCAAGGTCTCAAGGGAATCAGAAGCCGTTGACATGAGCCATGATGGCTCCATCCTGAACGGACAGATATATAAAAAACTGACGCTAGGTGAATTGTTAAAAGTTGATGATGACGACAAATGGAGATCTCGGCGTGGGCGAAAGTCTGAATCGGATGAACGTACGCGCTGGCTCAGGGCGTTACGCATAGGTTTAACTGATCTCAGTGGCAGTCAGGTTTATGTCTGGGATAGCGCTGTTGAAGAAGCTGATGAGTTAGAGACGAGGTATATCCCATTTGCATTGGAAATTCACCAGCAATTTGGAACCCTGGTAGAGGAAAAAATAGAGCATATATGCTCACAATTAGGCATAGTACGAGTCCAAAATGCCCAGGTTGATACCGTGGAGCAAGCCATTAAATATTTCTCCTGGATGGCTACGATCGGTGCTAATTTAGGTGAGATCTACCCAAATTTAAACGGTTTTGTTCAGGGAGAAATTAAGCGTCTGGCTTCCAATCCTTCTGATGAGCAGTTAAATGAAAATTCCGTTGAAGGCATGGCTCTCGATAGGGCACTTATCGAGGCGATTAACAAGCGATTGAGTGTGTTGACCATGGTTTTGGCAGATGGCGGCATTGAAGTTGTTGAATCACTGATCGATGCAAGCAATACGTCTTCATTGAGGCAGGCAATTCAGGGCGTTGGTAACGGTGAGATTGATCTTGTAGAAACACTGGGGAACTACCTGCAATTAGGCATGCAGGGAATCGAAAAAGCCATGGGACATAATGAGATGGGCTGGAACCAGGCATTGACGGAGGCCCTGAAGTTTGTACAGGGCTGCTATGCCGCACAGGCACAGGCGCTTGAAAGAATTCAGCCGCAGGTAGATGCAACTAATACAGAGCTGGTATTTGATCCTGATTATGATGTATGGGAACTCAAATTAAGTGAATTATCCATGATGATAGATAACGTGAATGGCGTTGAGACCGGGGAGCCTGTCGTAAAAGTTGGAGATAGAGTGAGTAGTCCTTATGTGAATGTAGGGTTCTCGTATAAGGTGACAGAAAAAACCTCCACTAATGTAAAGCTTAAAGCTATCCGTGATTAAATTAATTATTGTGAGCATTATTTTCACTAGTCTAGATAGCGGATCGAACCCAAGACACTAACTGTATGCCTTTCAGTAAACGATAAAGTAAAGCTAAAAAATTTTTTTAAGCGAAGCAGGCAATATGCCACTGATTAAAGCAAGAGAGATCGAGAAAATGGAGTTGATTGAAAAAGCGACGATAATCCACTACCACCGCCACCGGATTAATGAATTTAACTCGGGAACGGTAGAGTCACTGGGCTGGAAAGATGATGAAAGCCAGCAAAAAAGATTCGAAGTGCTATCCGATCTGGCTGACTTCAAGGGTGCTTCAATCATGGATCTGGGTTGTGGTCAGGGCGACTTTAAAGCCTTTCTCGATTCACGATTTTCAGATTTTTCATATGTCGGTGTCGACCAAGTGACTGAATTCATTGCTGAAGGTGAGCGGCGATATGGTCACTTGGCCAATACAGACTTCTACCTGACCGATTTCAGTTCTGTTGAACTACCAATAGTTGATTACGTGATCGCCTCTGGTGCACTCGGCTACCGTTGTGCAAAACCGAATTGGTTTAATGAAGTGATTGCGAAGATGTACGCATCTACCAGTCGTGGGCTCGCTTTTAATATGCTTGATATTACAATGTTCCCCGATCACCCGCTGTTAGTAGGGCACGATGCGGAGGAGATAGAAGGCTTTTGCAAATCACTTTCACCTCGGGTTAAATTAATACAGGGGTATCTGGTCGATGATTTCACTATTTTTATGTATCGAGCACCGGATAGCAGTTCTCTTGTGTAATTATGTCTATATAAAATAAGACTGTTTGTATTTTTAAAAGTTATTGCCGACTTAGATGGGGAGCATGAAGGTAGAGCAGATCAATTAATCGCGCAAACCAATGCCGCTCAGATGAGTTTTTTGTCATAAAATTAACACTATAGTAAAAAGGAAATTTTCAGTGAAACAGTCATATTGGTGGTCATTATCTGCGTTAGTCTCCGCAATACTTGTGTCCATACTAATAAGTTTATGGGTCGAGATGAACGAGTATGAGGTTGATCCACCTCAATTAGTGAATGAACAGGCAGTTGATGAATATTTACAGCAGCACTGGGAGACGCGACTGAAAAACAGGCATTCAAATGCAGAGCCTACAATTAAGATAAAAACAGGGTTGTTTATTCAATCGCTGCAGTTTTTCAACTCTAGTGAAGTTAATCTGACAGGCTATATCTGGCAGCGTTACCAAGATGGCATCCATAATGCTATTAAGCCCGCAAAAGGGGAGATTGGTTTCATATTGCCAGAGCAAGTGAATTCAGGCAGTGACATTACACCGCGTGAAGTGTATCGAGTGCGTGATGGTGATGAGGAGGTGATTGGTTGGTATTTTGAGGCGACTCTGAAGCAACCGTTTAATTATGACCTTTATCCGTTCGATCATAAAACAGTGTGGGTGCGGATGTGGCCGACAGAGTTTTCTCGTAATATTGTACTAGTGCCCGATTTTGGCTCATATAAGTCGACAGGTCAGGACGATATTTTTGGTATTGAAGAAAATATCGTCTTAGGTACATGGGTGCGCAAGAACACCTATTTTGACTATAAAACATCGAGTTATGATACGAATTTTGGGATTGCTGATTACATCGGCCAGGAGGGTTTTCCTGAGTTACATTACAATTTTGTGGTGAAGCGAAAGTTTGAGAATGCGTTTACTGTCTATCTATTGCCGTTGTTCCTTGTCGCCGCCCTGTTATTTGCAGCACTGCTGACTGTCAGTGGAAACGAATCACTTTCTGGTAAATTAGGATTTAGTACTTCTGGGTTTATTGGGGCTAGCTCAGCGCTGTTTTTTGTAGTGATGCTGGCACATATTCAGCTTAGAGAGCAGTTCGCAGGCGCAAGCATTGTCTATATAGAGTATTTTTATATCTTAATGTACGCGCTACTCGTCATGGCTACGGCCAATACCTTTCTGTTTTCGATTAATGCGACGGGATGGAGTAAGATTATTTTGTACAATGATAATATCATTCCCAAGGTAGCCTATTGGCCAGTAGTATTGAGTGCCTTGATTTTAATTACATTGATGGTGTTGTAAGCGATGTTGTATGACGACTATAAAAGGATAGAATAATGAAATCATATGCCGACAAAGTGACCCGTGATGCCAGTATGTCTAATATGCGAAGTAATTTAAATCAGCAGAGTGGCCCGGCATCATCATCACAGTACATCGACAGACGTGCCGCGACCATTACCCAGCGTAAGTTAGCGAAAGCGATCAATGCCAGCACGAAGCAGGCAGTTCAACGAGTAGGAAATGAAGAAGAACTGCTGCAGGGTAAGTTTGAGACAATACAGCGGGTAGAAGAAGATGAACTCTTGCAAGGTAAGTTCGATACAGTGCAGCGGGTAGAGGAAGAAGAGATGATGCAAGGGAAGTTTGAATCACTCCAAAAGAAAGAAAATAAAACAGGCCTGCCGAATGATTTGAAATCCGGAATGGAAGGGTTATCTGGTCGCTCACTTGACCATGTCAAGGTTCACTATAATTCGCCTAAGCCGGCCAGTGTGCAAGCACATGCCTATGCGCAAGGCTCTGACATTCACCTCGCGAGTGGACAGGAGAAACATTTACCACATGAGTTAGGGCACGTGGTGCAGCAGATGGAAGGGCGGGTGCAACCAACCACTAATGTTGCTGGTAGTGCAGTGAATGATAATCCTGGGTTGGAAAATGAGGCAACGGTGATGGGTGCGCGCGCTTTACAGCGAGCTGTGAGGGCTGACGTCACGCCTGAAAAGAAGATATCAGGGAAATCGCTACACCAGTTTGTTGTACAGTTGCAAATGGATGCCGGGGATGGTGCTGAATGGCATATCCATCATGATCACATGAAATTAGGTAATCTGGTTAAATCAAGGATTGAATTTAATGGACGGTCAGCTAAGGATATTCGCAAAGAACTAGGCGAAAAGATAGAACGACATGGGCTTAGCGTGGGTGGTGATCAGGCGAAGACTTTTAGAGAGTGTATTGATTATATCAATGCGAATTACTAGCCGGTTCAATTGTAAAAATGTGGTTGGACATCATCATTCAATCCGGCTTTTGGGGCCGCTTCAAACAAGTAGCATGATGTTATCTGGCTCTAGCGGCTTATTATAGATTCCGTGGTAGTGAATAGGACTGCCTGATAATTTATTGATTGGATCAGCTTTTAGTTGACTGAGCGGATGAGCTTTCTCCATTATCGGTGCAAATCCGCATGCCGCAGACGTGATTTCATCCGTTTCTTTTTGCTAAAAAAGCGCGTCATCAGACTTGAAGGGTAAAAGTGTCTGTATCGACCAGCAGGGAAAGGGTAATGTGCAGTTTCAGATCGGTGATGCGAGTTATGCCTGCGTGACTTTTAGTGAGGATACAGAGCCCGGAGCGGTCATCGCCGCGCTGTATCAGTCATTTGTCCTGGTAGTAATGTGGCGCTTTAATAATTTATGAGGGTTAGTTAGCTGGTGAAGGTATAATGGGTCTGGCGTACAGGTGCTTATATCAATGTTATCAGCGTTAAAATCGACCTTATGAGTTAGGAAACTGGATGTATAAAACGCAGCGAAGAGTGCTAGCGCTCCTGGTCTGTTTGTGTTCCACAGCACTTTTTGCGCAGGATAAGATTAATGTTGAAATCAGCGGCATCGAAAAACTGCTGGAAGATAATGTTCGTCTTTTTCTAAGCGTTGAGCAGCAGAAAAATCACGCCTTGATGAGTGAGGGGCGTCTGCGTCGCCTCCACAAAAAGGCACCTGAAGAAATCGCTAGGGCGTTGCAGCCCTTTGGCTACTATCGTTCCTCTATAAATTCGGACTTAACACAATCATCCCCCGGTAACTGGCAGGCGCGTTATGTCATCGACCCCGGTCCAGCGTTGCTAGTGCATCAATTTGATTTCAAGTTAAACGGCGAGATGGCGGACGATCCGGCCTTTCGTTCGCTCATCGCCACCTTTTCATTAGATAAAGGAACGGTGTTTAATCATCTTAAATACGAAGATATTAAAGTGAGTCTGGCTCGGCTCGCCGCGGAGCGCGGCTACTTTAATGCACGCTTTAGCGAGCACCGAGTAGCGGTTGATCTGGATCGTTACGAGGCACGTATTCAGCTGTATTATGAAGGTGGTGTGCGTTACCGTTTTGGTGAAGTGTTGTTGGTACAGGATGTGCTTGAACCGGAACTGCTGCAGCGTTATATTCCCTTTGAGAAAGGGGCACCGTATACACTCAATCAACTATTGAGCCTGCAACAGTCGCTTAATGATAGTGACTATTTCCGTACGGTTGAGGTTTCGCCGGGGGATGCCCCGTTGGATAGTGCAGAAATTCCTGTGGCTGTAATGCTTACACCACGTAACCGCCACCGTTATCGTGTAGGGCTGGGCTACGGGACTGACACAGGTGTGCGTACCAAATTTGGTTGGGAGATTCCACGTCTAAACCGTCGCGGGCATCGTATCAATACTGAAATACAGGTCTCCGAGCGGGGTTATAGACTGGGCAGCGTTTACCGTGTGCCGGTGCTCAATCCACGTACTGATCAAATTATATATAGCGCTGGCGTGGTAAATGAAACAACCGATACTAGTGAGAGTACTGTGCGTACAGTGGGTGTGGGCCTTAATCGCAGTCGAGGTCAGTGGCGGGAGTCTGTTTCAATCAATTATCAGCAGGAAAACTTCGTTGTCGCAGATGATCGTGGCAGGTCTACGCTACTTATTCCAGGGGTTAGCTGGAGTCGTAACTGGGGCCGTAATTTTATTAATGCGCTGGATGGTGTGCACTTTGATATCGGATTGCGTGGTGCGCGTAAGAATTTTCTATCCAATAGCGATTTTTTTCAACTTCAAGGCGGCGTCAAGACGATCAAGTCTCTCGGACGCCGTAATCGTATCATTACACGTGGCCGACTGGGCGGCACCTGGACGGATGAATTTCGTCGATTACCCTCTTCAGTGCGTTTTTTTGCAGGGGGTGCGCAGAGTGTCCGCGGGTATAAGTATCAATCGTTGGGCCCGGTGGATAGACGTGGCAATGTAGTAGGTGGTAAATACTTGATGGTCGGCAGCATTGAATTCGAACATCGATTCACCAGTAAATGGAGTGCTGCCATTTTTTACGACGGAGGTAATGCGTTCGATGACATTGCTGAAAAACTGGAGCGGGGCGCAGGGCTGGGTGTTCGCTGGCAGTCGCCGGTAGGGCCGGTGAGATTCGACATGGCAACCGACGTGAGTCGCGGCAGCAAAAACTGGGAACCCCATATTAATATCGGGCCTGACTTTTGATGCGAGGACTGCGTATTACTATTGGCCTTGCATCGTTACTGTTTATTGCCGTATTGGCGTGGCTCAGCGTCACGCAGAGTGGATTGCGGTGGGCATATCAACAGGTTGAGTCCTATATTCCTGGCGTGCTGAAAATTGCTACGCTGGAGGGACGACTCATCGGCCCAGTCATCGTGACAGGACTTGAATACCAGCAGGATGGCGCTGTTATTAAAGCAGACCGGGTCGAACTGGAATGGTCTCCGAGCGCACTATTGGTGGCAAGTTTTGATATTAGCCGGTTGCATGTAAAATCACTCGACATCATTGGGCCACCGTCAGAGATGACTGAGCAACCACTAATCCTGCCTGACGTGAGCTTACCACTACGTGTCGCTTTGAATGGCCTGGTGGTTGATGACCTGAGCGTCACCCAAGGTGAGCAGACCTCTATGTTAAAACAGCTTAGGCTCAATGCAACTTCGTTGTTAAGTGAAGTCGATATTGAAATGCTCGAAATTCAGACCGAGACATTTCGCTTGGATATAAAGGGCATGCTAAAGACTCGTCAGCGCTATCGTCATAAATTAATCACGCAGTGGAAGGTAACACTGCCATCCTCTGCGATTATAGCGGGAAGCGGCGAAGTGAATGGCAATACCGATATGACGCGCATCACGCAAAATCTGAAGGGTGCGTTACAGCTTACACTCGAAGCGGACGTCAGTGATTTGCTTGCGCAGCTCAAGTGGCAGGCGAAGGTTGATGTTGCGGCCTTTGATATCGCAACACTGGTGACTGATGCACCTGCGGTGAGTGGAAAGCTCATCCTGTCTGGAAAAGGTGATTTAACCACGGCAGCGGTGTCTGGCAAGTTGAATGGCCTGTATCCAGAGATTGGTGTGTTTGATGCTGACTTTGCGCTGCAATGGCTGAGTGACAGTGGTGTTCAGATAGATCACTTGAAACTACATGCGCCGATCAATGACACAACACTTAATGCGCGTGGTGACTGGCAGCCTGGCAGCGATGGTGGAGAGGTGAACCTGGCGCTGCACTGGAAAAATCTACGTTGGCCGCTCAAGGATGAGCCGTGGTTTGACAGTGCGATGGGCAGTGGCTGGCTCGTTGGAAGCATCAATCGTTATCGCATTGGATTGGCCACTGATCGCCCCTGGCCACAGGCACCCCCTTCAGCATGGTATGCCAGTGCGGAGGGTGATCTTGATGGGCTGAATCTACAAGGGCTGCGGATTGACACGCTGGATGGCGAGGTCACGGCGAATGGCCCGCTGGTGTGGTCGCCACAGCTGGCATGGCAGGCGCAGCTCAATGCCACTAATATCAATCCTGCCTCGTTAATGCCATTGGGTGCACAAAGTGACCAGGATCGTACATCGCAGTGGAACGGTCAGTTGCATGCATTGCTCACCAGCCGTGGCCGTATGGATAATGATAAGCTGGTTGTTGGTATCGATATTACGCAACTTAACGGAACGTTACGTGGTTATCCGGTCACATTACGTAGTCGCCTTAACTGGCGTAACGATGACCTAACTATTCACCGCTTTGATTTTAACTCAGGCAGCTCGCAGGTCAGTGTGCGGGGCCGCATCGGTGAAACAGTTAAGCTGGACTGGTCGATAAATACGCCGCAACTGGCTGAACTCTACCCGCAAGCGGCGGGCCAGTTTAGCGCGAGAGGAAATATATCCGGCCAGCGGAATACTCCGCTAGTGACGGCAACTTTCGATGGTAAGGGGTTACAGCTACCGGATTACGAAATTGGAAAGATCAATGGTGCAGTTAAAGTGGACCTGTTCCGGTGGCAACAGACAGACATTAAAATGATGGCGCAGTCACTTAACCTCAATGGAAATGTACTGCAATCACTGGCGATTGATGGGGATAGGCATCACCTGTCGGCTAACATTGCCTCCGAAGCCGCGACTGCAATCATCGAATTCAAGGGTGAACTGGATCAGCGGGGGTGGACGGGGCGGCTCGAACAGGCCGATGTGCGTAGTCGTCATTTCGATGACTGGCAGCTCAATGCGCCGGTGGTATTGAATGTTAGCGAAACAGCCTTTAGCGCTGATACGTTGTGTTGGCACAATCATCAGGCGGCACAGTTTTGCACCACGCTGCGGCGAGACGGCGCGCGCTGGCTATCCCATCTTGAAATGAAAAAATTTCCGCTGATGTTATTCAAACCGTGGCTACCCGCGGATATGAGTTTAGATGGGATGGCCGACGCAACCGCTAATTTTCAGTTCCAGCCACCCACCACATTGCTGGGTGAAGCCAGGATTGAGTTGCCTGCGGGCGCGGTGAGTTATCCGCTGATAGAAGGAGAGCGAGATAAATGGGCGTACCGAAGTGGCCTCATGACACTGCTGCTCGACGAGCAGGGCGTGAAAAGTGAGTCCCGGTTTATCATGAGTAATGACGACCAGTTTTATATAAAGGCTGAATTACCCGGGGCGCAGTTGCTTACGTTAAATTATCAACAGCAAGCGGTGCAAGCAGAGGCTCAGATGTCAGTTCGAGATATGGGTATTGTCGAAGCGTTGGTGCCCGAGGTGCAGGGGTTTCAGGGTGAGCTCGCATTGAATTTTTCGGCGACTGGGACACTGGCGCAACCGCGGGTGAGTGGTAGTGCTGAGTTGCTTAACGGAGCATTACGTATTCCTCGGCTGGGGCTGACGATCGATCAATTGAGTCTAAAGAGTCACAGCAGTGGCTTTGAAAAAGTTACTTATCGTATCGACGCTCGATCTGGGGACGGTATGGTTAGCGTAGAAGGTGAAACAGCACTGGACAGCGTTGCTGGTTGGCCAACGACCATTCAGGTTAAAGGAAAGGAGTTTGAAGTGTCACGCATACCTGAAGCGCGAGTGCTTGTTTCACCAGATCTTCAGATTACCCAGCAGCGCCGTAAGATTGATATTAATGGTAATGTCCATATTCCGTATGCAAAACTGCAACCGAAAGACATCACCACGGCGGCACGTGTGTCGGATGATGTGGTGATCATTGGCGGCGAGCAAGCGAACGAAGAAAAGTGGTCGATCATTACCCGGATTCGATTGACCCTCGGCGAGCGTGTCAATTTTTATGGCTTTGGTTTTGAAGGTCGCTTTGGCGGCAGTCTGCTACTGCAAGATGAGCCGGGTCAGTTAACCAGTGCTACGGGTGAAATCACTATCCCTGAAGGGCGCTATCGCGCCTATGGCCAACGGCTCGATGTTGAACACGGCCGTTTGCTTTATACCGGTGGGCCGTTGACTAATCCAGGCATTGATCTGCGTGCAGCACGCTATGTCAATAATGTAACCGCTGGGCTTAAAGTGAGGGGTAGCCTCAATCAACCTCAAATTGAGCTTTTCTCTATTCCGGCGATGGGGCAGACTGATACGCTTGCCTACATTATGCTGGGTTACCCCATCGAAAACTCTTCGGGTGAAGAGGGCGCTATGATGGCAAAAGCTGCATTGGCGCTTGGCCTAAGTGGTGGCGATAGATTAGCCCGTTCATTGGGTGAGCGGTTTGGTCTTGATGAGATGCGTGTTGAAAGTAGTGACAACGGTGGTCAAGCCTCTTTGGTGATGGGGCGCTATCTTTCGCCGAAACTTTATATCAGTTACGGTGTCGGGCTGATTGAATCTTTCAATACACTAAGTGTGCGTTATCAAATTGCAAAACAGTGGCAACTCAAAGCCGAAAGTGGTGAGTACCAGGGTGCAGATATATTTTATACAATAGAGCGCTAAGGTGTCCTTGAGCAGCGTTGGCATCTTCTGAATACGAGGAAGTTTAGCTTATTGCTGACAATACTACTGTTCAGTCACCGCAATCAACCCAGGCGACAGGCTTGTCTAAATAGTCAGCCCGAAAACCCCATTAACTCACTGATAAAAAATCAAAAAGGTATGGTCATATCGACGGATAATCTATAATACAAGCACGATTTCTGGTTCGAAATGGTGAGTAAAGTGCTAACCAGCAGTGCTGATGCACACAAGGTGAGTCTGTTTGGTACGGATTTATTTTTACGGCTCTTCGTAGATCTGTGTAACATTCACGGTACCATATTCAGACCACCACAATAAAATAGTATGCTGTTTCTGAAACCATTGAATGAGCGATAGCCTCTAGCATTTGCTTTGACGGTTTGAATCTT